>JAABUK010002224.1_pt1 | contig 35321 bp, 30 predicted proteins | sample 5559141 | NCBI WGS metagenome assembly JAABUK01 (sample SAMN10711869, study PRJNA513367) | rock metagenome | isolation source: Antarctica rocks | place: Antarctica: Victoria Land, Pudding Butte nord | collected 2016-01-03
TGGGTGGAGAGGTTCGTTGGGGTGGTTGAGGTTGGGGGGGGAGGGTGGGATGAATGGGATTGCGAGGGTGGAAGGAGAGAGTGAATGTTGGTGATGAAAAATTGTCTTCGTGGTTGAGAGAATATGATATTGACAAGGATGTATAGTTGGTGATGTTTGTCATTTACTCAGCTAGATTAGTATTGCAATCTGCTTCCCTTCTTCCCTCCCCATTCTCGGCCGGAGAACGGAGAAATCGATTGGCTACTTTGCTCAACAGAACAGATTCTATGTAACAGACCACGCCCGGAACTTAGACCCAGCCCTGAACCCAGCCTTGGATGAATACAAACACCGCTACGAGTCCGAGATCCGTGAAACCTTTGAGAATGGCTGCATTGGTTTCTTAGCCGAGCTGCAAGAGGAGCAGGAGCTGAAAGTGAAGGGCTTTCCATCGGGTGATCACTTATCCATAAATTTGATGCCGCTGAGCCAACCTAATGCGACGAGCATCCAAAGCATTAAGAACGTGGAAACTGTCTTCGGAGTGCGTCGTTGCTATAACCAGGAGACTGACGAATCCAGCATTTCTATCTGGGATAAGCAGCAAAAACGTGTCATTATCAACCAGTCCGTGATCGATCAAGGGTTATCAGTCGGACCCCTTCCAGAGTTCGCAATCGTAGACTTCGCCGGACACAATTTGTTCTGGTGGGGTTCATGGCAAGGAGTGGACGACGTACTATACGCGGAGCAAGATGCCAGAACACAAGTGAAGGATATGCAGCAGGACGGAGACAACGTCAGGAGTGCACAGAAACGCCAAACTTTCGCAGAACAAACCGTTGCCCTCGGATTTCGATGTGGCTCACATTCAAACAGACATGAGGGCTGCAAGCCGAGCGAAAGGAGCCTCAAGGGACTAAGAGACGGCTGGGTGTGACGTCAGGTCTTGTATTGTGAGGACGCCCCTTTCGAGCGTTGCAGCGTTCGACGTTACAGAAACTATTCTTGTACTTGATGAAATTTTGTTGCTCACGTTGTGTTGACCTACAGTCTTTATGATATCGAGTCAATAGCCATGCTTAGCTAACTCGCTCTCCGTCCACTCCCACAGTTCTTCGGCCAATCCCTGATCCTGCGAGTACTTCGATCCAGGGTTTTCAATGGCGGTGGGAACATAGTACTGTCCGCTCTTCACTTTTGAGCTCGTAGCAGCAAAAAGCTGCGTGAGGGCGCCTTGTTGCGATGTTTTCAAAAATAGTAGGACAGGGCGAAGAATAAACGCAAGCCACGGATGAGAATTTTGGAAACCAAGAGATAGCCCAGTGTCGACACCACCTGGATGCACGGCCGCACTTTTGATGGCAGGGTAGCGCCGGGCAAGTTCACGAGTAAAGAGGACGTTAGCCAACTTCGAATGGCCATAGCGTACCCATGTATTGTAGGAACTCATGTCAGTGGTGGCTTCCTTGAGCGCGAGTCCGCTCTTTGGTGCCAGTCCATGTCCGTCCGAGCTAACATTGATTATACGAGCGTCGCCTTTCTCATCAGCAGTTCGCTGGAGGATTGGTAAGAGAAGCTTGGTGAGCAAGGCATGTCCAATATGGTTCGTGCCGAATTGAATTTCGTAACCGTGTTGTGTGGTAGATGGGGGCAGAGCCATCACGCCAGCATTGTTCATCAGCACGTCCAATCTATTTGAGGCTGCACTGAATGTATCCGCGGCTTTCTTGACGGACTCAAGAGAGGCAAGATCAAGTTCGAGAAATGTGATATCAGCGCTTGGGACCTCCTCCTTGATCTTTGCGATAGCAGCCTCAGCTTTGGATGCCGTTCGAGCGCCCATGTAGACATGAGCGTTATGTTTTGCGAGCTGGTAGACGCTTGCAGCACCGAGTCCGTTGTTCCCTAGGCTATAGTCAATCCAATATAGTCCGGATCAAGTACACTCGTAAGAATTCCTAATGCATCGATTTTTAGATGGTATGTAGAAGTAGAAGTATAAGTAGATTAGCCTGTAGATCCCATACCTCCTGTCACGAGAACGACCTTTCCCGTCAAGTCGGGGATATCCGTATCGGCGTTGAAATTGCTAGAGCCAAACATTGTGTTTCGGGAATATATGATCGACTCTGATAGTTAGGAGAGTAGGCGATGCTCAAATGATACAATCCAGGAGGCCGAGAGGTGAAAGGACTGCCCAAAACTTCAAGTCCTGACCTACTGTATTATAGTGATTGCTAATCGGAATCCCACGTTGCCGAGGCAGGAATGACTGGGAACGGGAAGACACCACGAGACCAAACAGCTGATCAGTAGTACAGCGTATCAATACTGGACTCTGTAGTAATCCCGTACTCAATAAGGCATGACTGTGCTTGACGGAAGCTGGCCAGCTAGGCCTCATCCAGAAGCCCTCGAAAGTGTTGATACTCCCACCACCAGTCTAACCCGATGTGAGCAGCGCTAGCGCGCCCCGCCAAAACGCACTTTGGCTTCTCGATCATCCACAGCAAGATTCCTTAAGGCGCAAATCCCACTTCCACCATTTGCCTGCCTTTGCCTTTCAATCAGTACTTCTATAATCTTTGTTCATTCGCTCCTTCCTTCTAGCTACACCGATCTCTAATCATGGCGGACGATGCGCAGGTATGTAAAAGCGTACTCTTCGTCCCCCCGCTAGACCGCTGCACGAGTCCATTCACTCTCCTTCTTGGCCGCCTTTGCTAAGCAACTTCTTTCACAGCATGAGCACACCTTTGAGAGCGCCGACGCCGGCGCCTCGACCACCTATCCGATGCAGTGCTCTGCTCTCCGTAAGAACGGCTTCGTGGTCATCAAGTCTCGCCCTTGCAAGATCGTTGAGATGAGTACCTCGAAGACCGGCAAACACGGTCACGCCAAGGTCCACCTCGTTGCCATTGACATCTTCACCGGCAAGAAGCTCGAAGATCTTTGCCCTTCCACCCACAACATGGATGTTCCCAATGTCATCCGCAAGGAATATCAGCTTGTGAGTCAAAACCACGACAGGTCCGCGCTATCGCTCGCTAACTGCTGCTTTAGCTCGACGTTTCTGACGACGGTTTTCTCTCTCTTATGGCTGATGATGGTGAGACCAAGGATGATGTCAAGGTTCCTGATGGTGAAATCGGTGACAAGATCGAGAAGCTCTTCCGCACTGATGAAAAAGATACCAGTAAGCTTCATATTCTCAACTTCGCCAAGAAAAAGTCGGTCGACTGACGAATACAGACGTTATTGTCCTCACTTCCATGGGTGAAGAGGTTGCCATTGAAGCTAAGGAGGCTCCATCTAAGGGCTAGATTTCCCCATGTAAGCTGGACGGAATGTGGAGGACGGGTACCGTGATATCGTTGGTTGGTGTATGCTCTTTAGCGATGGATCGAGGCTGGCAGCCCAGTTTGAGCTGCAAAAATTCATGAGGGATCTGCCTCAAAAGGCATCTTGGGTTTCACGGCATATACCTTCTGCATGTACTAGGCGATGGATACTGCATGAGATGATGACAAGATGTTACCATTGTAGAAAGAAAATACAAAGATTCATGTCACCCAAAGAGCATCATATCTCATATTTACATAATTTCGTAAATCATAATTTGGGAGACTTGTAGATCTACTTCGTAACCAGCCATTTGAAGCCCTTCAATCATCCTTCAAACTCCACAAAACCACAAACCATCAATCTCGTTCTCGACATTCAGCATCATGCATCGGTTTTACGATGTCTGGGAAGGTCAAAGATTGGATCAGGTCCCGCGAATGCGGTATAGACAATTGTAAATCCACCAAGTACTATGAGCAAGACGGCTTGAGATACTGCTTCAAATGCGGGCATCTACAAGAGGTCTACACCCCATGCAGTGTTGACAGTCTGCATTGGAATAGCTCGGCTGATCTGACCTACAGGGGGTTCAAACCCAGCAGGACGATGAGGACATTGGCACACAACGCCGCACAACTCGCAGGAGACGAGAAATTCGAAAGAAAGTATCACAAGTCTACCACGGCCACACAGCCAACTCTCTCTATCTACAGTGCTACCAATACATTCTTTGGAAACAATGCTACACCCTCATCAACAACATAGGCCTAACAAAGGAGCTCGAGCAAACTGTCAAGGATCTATGGGCGATACGGCTCCAATTGGTAAAGGGAAAGGCAGATGCTACCTCTGATGAGGATACGGTGTTTAGCTCGCAGCCTGTGAGTGATGCGGACACTGAACATGACGAGGAGGGAGACGGCAAAAGTTGGAAGGTTATAGGGAAGAAGATGCCGACGTTGATTGAGACTCTGGCGCTGCTCTATATCGGGACGGTACTTCTGCGGTTGCCGGTCAGCATGGGGGACATCCATCGGTATGTAATACTGTCGTCGACTTGGGAGCCTCCGTTAACATTGTCAATGTAGTTGGGCTGTGAGAGAAGATGTTCCATTCATCAGAGCAATACGCTTTGTACCTGTAGTCATGAAGCAGAAACTGCCCGCAGAGTACCTCAAAGCGCTCGATACTACGGTACCAAGACCCATAGAGTCAGCTATCATGCACTCTGACATGTGCATAGACGGCTCTAGAACCGGACCACCTCCGCAAAACCATACACAATGTCTCCCTCTTCTACACTCACCATTTCAAGCTCGTCTTCCCACCAATCAACGCAACTCCGCTTCTATATAGACATGTGCGAGATCTCGCGCTCCCAAGTATGGGGTCCCATTCTATTTTCCAGAAACTACAGGACTGACGCTATATCTTTACTAAGTAACGCTACATCCACTTATACTCTCTATCTCCGCTCTCCTAGGTACCTCCTTCACCTTCCCCTTGCCTACAACACGTCAACGAATCTCTTCGCTTCCAGAAGTATCCCTCATCGGTCTTCTAGTCTTGGCAACAAAGCTCTACCACCCGTTCGACGAAGACAAAATTCCCAGACACGCCCGGTCCCTGGCCGATCCAGCGGCCCTAGCAATCGACTGGGCTGCATGGGCCTCAGCACAAAAAGACCAAGATGCACACCTCCATCGTGAAGGCAGTCTGCCCCGAGGTAGCGAGATCAACGTTACCGAGGAGCATGTCATGAAAATGACAGGCGATGAAATGGACCAGTACATGGATTTCTACGGCCGTACATTCATCGATGAGGAACGTGTTAAGACGAAAAGTAGAGGACTACCCGAGCAATTACTCGATATGTTTCCCACAGATCGTCTCGATGGCTCCTTGCCTGCCCAATACAGCTACAAGGAACAAGAAGAGAAAGAAGAAGCTTCCAAGAAAACGACTCTGGAAGCAGTATTGGGCAGCCTCAAAATGCGGCCCATCACCCCCGATGACTCGGACGAGCCGGTCCCCCGCATCGGCAGTCTCTACAAATGCTATCGCAAAGCCGAGGACTTGGACGGCTATGCGAGTATATTTCATGAGAAGGTGGCGCAAATTGCAGGGATAAAGCTGGAGACTTTGCTATTGGCTGTGAGGCAGCTGGAGAGGAAATTGATCGTTCATCAGGCAGCAAAGGCAAAGGAGTAGCCTTTTCCCACCCGCTTCGAGCACTAGATACATTATTTTAGGGACTCGGTCCCAAGAAATCGACGGCCATCAGTAGTTGCTCCACGTCACAAGTGCCCAAATGTCAAGGGGCTTACGCCAAGGGAATCAACCAATCTGGCCTGTACTTATAATCAACATGCGTCATTTGGAAGCCGCTGATGACGGATCCAATGACTACATAGACGAGGAACAGTTTACAATATGGATCGCCCAGCAACACCAAGGAGAGATGAGGAGGTTCTCTATAACTTTCAAATCTGAAGCAGAAACACGACGAAAATCGTCCGTCACCAGTTGAGCACAAGCAGCGTCATACTGACCCTGCGCGACTATGTTGAGAGTCAAGCCAATACATGTTCTGGCACAAGTTCGCTTGCCACCGCTTCTGCGTCTTTGTCTATCGAAGATGACGAGTGTGATGAGGTTGATCCTTCGCCAAGTAAGAAATCCACTGGAACCTTCATCACCACTTCGTGTTAGCAGTTGTTAGCTAGGTAAAGTAGCGTATTGCAACTTCCAAGTTCATAGGCCTCAGAGGCGACTATTCGCAGCATGTAAAGAATAGGGATCTTCGCGCTCTGGACCAATTCGCCGTTGATGCCCGGTACTTGACGAGTCTGGGGTATCGCCGTCAACAAGGATTGAGACAAGCAATAGGAGATGAGTTGCATAACGACTATGTACAATGCATGATCATCTATTATATCCATCATGCATGCCAACTCATGCCATCGTTACACTGTTAGACATCGACCACCTGTTCGCTGGAAAGCTAACAATGCCCACACCACCTACATGCCCTTCGTAAGTCCTATGCCTATTCTTCGACGGAGGTAGCGTTGAAGCACGCTCAAGGGATATCGAACAAGCCCTTCAACTTCTTAATGAGCGCCCACTCATCATTACTCACATCCGACCTATAGTACTCTTTCAGCGTATCAATACTCTGTCTCGATATCAACGAGTACAGCATATCTTTCTCCTCCAGATGTCGGCCATACATGGGCTGGTTGGGACCTTCGATCTTGACGGCCACGGAAGGTTGTCCCTTTTTGCAGATGGGAATCTGTTTGTGGTCGCGTTCGATGGATTGACTGTTTGTTCTATGTTAGGTCTTGAAGATCAATCTGAGGCAGTGGAGGACTTACACTCTGCCCATATTGATGACTTCTTTGACGTTGGTCACAGGGTTCGTCCGCACGGCTGCGATGGGAGTGAGGAGGCGGAGGTTCCCTTCCGTAACATCCACGCCTACCACAATGGGGTCCTTCTTATTGAAGACAGCGACCGGAGTGAGGACACAAGGGAAGACTGCAAGTAACTTGCTATCTTCCTTTTTCTGCTCCGCGAGTTGCGCCATATGCTTTGTAAAATCATCGAAGAGATGGTAGATGATATCTGCAGTAAAGATCTTGATACCTTGATCATCGGCATACGCTTGAGCCTCTTTGTCTACTTTGACATCGAAACAGAGCATCACGGCGTACTCTTTGGCCTTTTCAAGCATAATCCCTGCTTGCATGACGTCGCGCTTGTAGACTGGACCGATGGAGATGTTGGCGACGGGGATTTTGGACTGTTTGAGGAATTCAAGCAGGGCTTCCAGAGAGCCAAGAGTGGATGCTTGGACGCTCACACCACGGCCAGTCTTTGAGACACGTTGGAGAAGGTTCTCAATATCGGACATGACCTCTTCTTCCATATCTTCTTCGTCGTCGCCAGGCCCGACTACTAGGAGGCGGGATCCGGCGATAGCATGTTCGAGGTCGTTGGCGGCGATTTTGACACCCAAAGAGGCTTTGCATTCGTGATTGTGGACGTATTGGGACTTGAGTCGGAGCTCCTTCAGTGGTGCAGGGGTGAGCAATGCCCGGATATTGGTGGCTATAGCGCCATTGAGACCGCAAAGGACTACTCGGTCGCCTTCTCGTAGGACACCATTCGATAGAACAACGTCAATGGTTGTCCCTAGACCTTCGATGACTTTGACCTCGAGAACAGTACACTCAACCTCAGACAGATACATGAGTTTGTTTGTCATCCTTTCTTGCGTTAGGCTGACGAGCAGCTTCAGCATATCTGGTATACCTTCACCAGTGTGTGCTGAGGTAGGTACTAGAGAGACGTTCCTTGCCAGGGACTTATTCTCGTAATAGAGTTCGGAGTTGAACCCTTGTTCGGCGAAGGCGACCTTGGTTTTCTCCAGACGATCTCGGAATTCGTTCTGGACGCCCTTATTTTGTAGGGCCATACTTTCTTGGAAACCGTTGTTGTCTATCTTCTTCCCTGTATGATTTCGGAATTAGCCTTTGACTCAATTGGGTAAGCAGAATGTACTTGGAGAGAATTCTGAGACGTCAAATTCCTCGAGATATATCTTAAGAATTATAATGAAGTCCAAGTCAGGGAACGTGTGGACAGAGAGCATGACCTACAGCCATAGAGACGGTCAATCTTGTTTAAAGCAACAATGAAGGGGGTTTTGCGGTCTCGTAATAGCCTCATTGACTCCAGTGTCTGTGGCTCTAGTCCGTGCATGATATCAACGACAAGGATTGCGATATTACACAGTGACGATCCTCGAGAACGTAGGTTCGTAAATGATTCGTGACCAGGCGTATCGATGACCAAGAGACCAGGGACTTTGAACTCGAATTTGCCATCCTTATTGACTACCTGTGTTTTGGATTCTAGTGCGTCGACAGGAAAGTACGTCGCACCAATCTGCTGAGTGATTCCTCCAGCTTCGCCTTCCTGTACGTTCGTTTGTCGGATCTTGTCCAGAAGCTTGGTCTTACCAGTGTCTACGTGGCCCAAGATACAACATATAGGAGAGCGCAGGTTGTCCTTGGATCTAGCAGCGAGTGCCTCCTCATGTTGCTGCTTCCGTCTGGCTGCAGCTTCGGCTTTCTTTTGTGCGGCTGCACGTTGGGTGGCTGTCCCGCCTGCGTCAGCAGATTCATCGCTCGAGTCAGATTCGGAGCTTGACTCGGCGTCCCCCTTATGTTGAGGCCGTGGGTGGTGTGCGGGTCGTGAAGGCATTGCTATCTGGGTATCCGTCAATCCCTTCGTCCCATTAGTGACCGGAATAGTCTTCTCTGGCGGTTTAGATGAAGCTGTGGCTGTGTCTTGGTCTTGATCTGAGTCAAGCTCCCAGCTCTCCTTGACAGTTGAGTCATCGGCGTCTGCTACGGCTTCCCAGTCTTCAAGTCCATCGCTCTCCGGCTCTTCAGCAGCGGCAGCCTCAGCTTTGACCTTCTCCTCTTCCTCCAGTCTCAGACGTTCTGCTTCCTCAGCTTGCCTGCGAGCTTCTGCCTCAGCAGCTTCTTTCTCCTCTTGTATCTTGGCATCGTCGCCCGGCTTCTTCAGTCCTTTCTTCTTTTTGTTGTCATACGTCGGTTTCTTCCTTTTCTCATCCGTCTGCTCTTCCCCCAGGCCAGCTACCTTAACACCGGCGGCGAGCATCTGCTCCTTCTTCAATTGATTGCGTCTTTCTGCCTCCTTTTGAGCTGGGGTGAGAAGCTTCCCCTCTTTCTTCAGCTGTTCCTTTTTCTCTCTTTCTTTTTCCCTTTTTCTTGCTCGTGCCTCTTCCTTTCTCTTCTCCTCCTCTGCTGCTAGTCGCTCCTCCTCCTCGATGCGAGCTTTTTCCTCGGCGCTCGCCCTCGCTTGCTCCTCCTGCTGTCTTTTGAGTGCTTCTTGTTGTTTCTGTAAAGCAGCAAGAGCAGGAGGCAGTTTCTTCTTGCCTTTACCTATGTCCGCAGTAGCTGCAGGTGTAGGTTCTGCTTTGGCTTCGACCACGGGTCTTGCTGGCTCTGCTTTGGCTGCTGATGCGGGGGCTCCTTTCTTCTTCGCCGCAGCCTATTTGACTTATCAGACTCTACGATTCAAGGACCTCAAGGCTGGTGATGCCACGCAATATACCTGCTCCTTCTTGCGTTGCTTCTCTCTCTCCTTCTTTTCCTTTTCCTTTTCTTTCCTGCTTTTGATTGTGCCTCCCTCGTCCCCGGAAGCCTCTGCGTCCTCGTTTGGCGCAAGATTTCCCTCCTTTGTACCCTGCTTTCCTTTCCCACCCTTGACTTTGACAGCTTGAGAGGAAAAGAGGTCGTCCGCATTGGCCTCCTCTGGCGCTTTGTTCGCCAACTCCTGGATGCCATCAGTTTCTGCGTGGCCATTTACACCGTTCGTGTCTGGAGCGTCGTCGCCTTCGAGCCAATCCTCCTCCACTGCCTTGCCTTTCTTCTTCTTGTTGGCTTTATTCTTCTTGAGTGCGGCCATGAGACCTCCACCCCCTCCGCTCGCTGGATCCTCGTCAGCATCAAGAGCTACGTCGGCGTCTTTGGCTTCTTGTGTTGCGGCAGCTATGGGATCCTCTCCCAGATCAGCCTCCCAGTCATCACTCTCTTTCTTGTTGCCTTTCTTTTTGGGTGCCATCTCGACGAATTGATGTCGTGATATTTGTAGCAAGATTTGAGGCTCCGGTCAATGGTATGGTTGTCTAGTCAAGTGAAGGTAGAATCTAGAGATGTGCGACTGGCGTGCGTTGAACGCCCATCTTACAGCTCTTTCAGGACCAGCCTTGAAAGACGAAGCGCGGCAGAACTTCGGACTGCGATGACGATATATCTCTTCTCGTTTTATACCAAAGTGTGTGAGTTTTTGGAAGTTGATCGTGTGCGCAACGGAGCATGTTCCTCGCACTCACTGCGACTTAAGTGCGGGCCGAATAACGGACATTGGAGTCAGGCAAATTCCACACCATTTACCGCGCAGAAATACTACGTCTATGACTCAGGAAGAGGATTGAGTTCACGTGGGCTTTGACTAGTGATAATAATAGCTAGTGGTGTAATGGGAATATTTGCAAAGCTTTGCCCTTCTCTTGTTGGTATCTTCTCTGGAATTTGAAACCGTATAGCACGAGCCACGAGAACGAGAGTCGTCGATGTGATGAGAAGGACACTCAGAACCCTAGTACCGATCTGATCATCTTCTCAGTCCCTTCTGCTGGACTATCATCTCCTTTGGGTGCATCTCTTACAGCCGGGCTTCCATGTCTACCGTACCTATCAGCAAATGGACGTGCAACGGCGAAAGCAGGTGGACTTACGCAAAGAACGTGAACTTTATCGCAATAGCCAATCCGGCATGCAATGCCACCACTCCAATCACTAGCACCCTACTAACTTTCGCCTCCGTAACACTGACCACAGGCCAAAGATTCCTTACCAGGAACACCGCACTAAGCGCGAAGCCTATGCCCACAAATACATAATTCAGGATTGTAATCGGACTCCAGCTGATCAAGGCCACCGGTATCCATATCACATTCGCATATCCGTACAAGGCCCAGCATTCGACCAGAGTGGCTGACTCTGCTCCAAACCACCGCAGTAATCCCCATAATGCCACGGGTACGAGGCCTGTGTAGCCGTAGATCAGTCCCGCAGCTCCACTTAGTAACGTAAAGTTGTATTCGAAATGTGCGACCTTCTTCTCGGAGAGGTATTGACTTATGGTTGCGGTAACGAAGAGGATAAAGACCAGGGTTGTCGCTATCCAAAAAGGACCATAGAGATCAGGGTTGCCATCTAAGATGTCAAGGAAGGGCGCACGGGGATAAAGGGATGAGCTGCAGCGGCGTAGGACTTCTGAGGTGTCGACATCGAAGAATTGGGCATAGAAGGAAAGAGTCCAGAGGAAGCGTTTCGAGGGTGTGGGATTTTGGCCGTTCGTAAAGGGCGCTGAGGTATCGGGTGGTATTTTGGAGCGGGAATTGGGTGGGTCGCTAAAATCTGTGATAAATGCATTAGAGCATGAAGCATAAAGCGTTGCTGTCCGCACGCACTGGAGGAGTGAAATTCGAGATCTTCTTGGAGGTCTGTATGACCTAGGTCCCCCTAAGACTAATATTAGCGCATATTGCGTCCGCACTTTACGATATCTGACAGTCTTACTCCTTCATCGACGTCTACAACGACATCGTATCCTCGATTCGACATCGCTAAAGCGCTCAGGTTGTGTCTGAGTTGGGCCGATGCCTAGGAAGACTGAATGCAAATGTGTCCAAAAGCTTGGATTGGGAAAGCTTCCCCTTGGACGGCAACTTAGCCGAGGAGCCGAGGGACCTTTGAGCAGATCCCTATATCAGTGGCCTTTTTATGACTTTTAATCTTTGATCTCTTTTTCATGTTTGTTGCATTATACTGCTGGGCAAACTAGCTTCTGTAGGCTGGAAAGATATGCTGTCTAGCCTTCATAAGTTTAGCGGTTGCTAAGTGTGACTTCGGATACATTGTTTCTGAACGTCTAAAACAGAAATTTGATATTCTCTAGTAGCTTCCTTATGCCAAAGCCAGGAATGCTGTCCAGTCCTCTCTTCCTAAGCCAAAATGAGATCAATCCAACAACGACGGCTAGTCCAGTGCCTCCAATAGGACGTCTATAATTCCAGATTCTAGTCATCGCTTCTTTGCGTAATTCTTGTCTCCGGAGCTGCAAGATTTGCATCTCGAAAAGGATTTCTCCATCCCCGAGAGTCTGCGTCCGAGCTGATTTCCTCGTGGTCTTCAAAACACTGCAATACGGTATCTTCGTCCAAGCTCCCGCCGGCAGTTGCTCTGGAGGATAATTATGGAAAAGTGACAGTGTCTCCGAAATCAACGCTTCCAGGTCCAAAGGCTTTGGTAACTTCGAAAGAACGGAATGAAGCATCTCTGGCTCGTCGGCTGGGATCTCGAACAATTCGTCGCGTCGGGACAGTACAATGACAGCGAAAAAATAGATGGAGACCACAGCTGGTTGGGCGATTAGGAAGTCAAATAGGCGAGCGATGTCGCCATATTCCTGTATGTCATGAGCATACAAGGTAAGAGTAGCGGCCAACGCAAAGAACGGCTGCGTCTGCGACAGGTGTCGACACAGTTTAGCATCCTCGGCGTAAAGGATAGTTGGTAAGAGATTCAGATGAGTCAGCGATGGCGATAGGGATGGTAGCATAAAGTCACGGATCCGTAGTAGCGACAGATAGGCCACAGCTTCAGCGGCATGATCGACACCGAGCACTAGTAAGAAGACCTGGACGATATCATGAAAGCCTTGAAAATAAGAGAGCCTCGGGTGTTCTCTCAGCACTTTCTTTATGAGAGATGAGAGCTCTTCTTTTCGACGATCCAATTGCTGATCTGATTCATCTGATGTTGCATCAGCAACCAAACAATCATGTCATCATTAACCCACTTTTAGGGTAATAGACGAAAGACCTATTAACGTCCAGCTCTACTTGACCTTCGTCCTTGTGCTGTGGCAGATCTCGCCATGAGTGACACGACTCAGAGGCTCGGGATCTCCTCCCGTCATAACCTAACAACAACGGCCCTAGGTGCGATATCAGCGATTTGAGTTGGGGAGTCTTCCTGACAACATACAAGCCTTTTTGCGTACCTCATCGTCGATTAAGCCGTTCGTAGTCGATGCCAATGCAATCAGAGGCTCAAGGTCTCCAGATTCGTTGCAAGCAGCTAAAATCTGCTTGACTTTACCACATTCTGTGGATGAGAGCTCTCGTCCTCGCCAATCTCCGGAAGGCTGGTTCTGCGACCCTCCAAGCTCTTCGCCGGCCTTCATGGGATCGTAGTAGTTCTAGGGGCTGAATCGTGCTTCATGTGCTGGATGGTAGAACTAGGCCTAGAACTATTTTAGTGGCGGAAGATCGGCACGGTCTGCCGGCATTCGGATTGGCCGAGCCTCACACCCTCGTCAATCACTTACAACCTCACGCACGCCAACTCATCAATGCATCGCAGGATTGAGAGTCATCAATCATTCGAGGTTCGACGTGGCCACGCGCTGTCTGAAGATCCACTCCTCTCAAAGTGCTGCAAATCTGGCGTGTGGAACCAGACCTCGACCCTCCTAGTCTCAAACCAACCACGACCTGCAATCTTTCACAGGCATGCAATTGGAACTCACAGCTGCATAATCTGGTACAACTGCCGGGGCCTATACCCCGCAACTCGATCATAGTCGGCTCTAAGGGTGATTGGAGCATCGCCTACGCACACCTAGCTGACCATATCCCTCATATCATCCACACGAGAGGGAATCAAGTGCACGGCGAAAACCTTTCGGAGCCGAATACTGCGCCCTGCATCTCTCTGCCGGTAGGGTCTCTATCACTACTACATCTCACTCAATTGAACCGCCTAATTGGTTTCTCCATCTGGGCGAACAGGCTACTACGGTTGTAGCGTCTGCTTACCTCTCGTTTTGGCGCCAGCAGGGCTGAGTCTCATTTGCTACTCGTGTCCCCTTATCTCAACCTTTTTGTCTCTGTCATGTTTCCAAAACAATGGTATCAGCTTTAGTAGTGGACCGGTCATCGTTGTAATTCAAAAGATGTCACTGCAAACGAGTGTATTCGAAAACGGGCGATGGGTCACTAGAAGCCTGGATCCATATCATGTGAGAGCCCAAAACACACACCGCGAGGAGGAAAAGACTGCATCTTCGTCGACCAGTCAGGAGAAAGCACCTTCACTGGGCCTTCTCACACGAACCCTAGCCGGAAGTTCCGTCACCAAATGGATAATTCCAGCGAAAATCAGACACAAGACAAAGAACGATGTTTTGTTCATCAGTGCCAACAGTGTCACCATCAAGGAGGCATCAGGTAATTGCGCCTTGAAGAACGTCGCTGTCAAGGATGACTTTGACTCGCCCATTCGAGCTGCTAGGATACTTGGTGATTCTCGAGAGTGTGACCCAGGGGACAGATATAGCGCCATCTACAGAGGAGTAACCACTTTCACTCCAACAAAAGGTGCACTAACCGGACAAATCTACGGGGAGTGGCCTATCGGGGTTGGTGAGGGTCAAAACTCTGACAATGTCTCTTATCTCCAACAAGAAGTCCCACCGCACCTTCTCGTCCTAGCCCTTGAATCGAATCAGCTGGTATTCGTGTGTGCTGTCAATGGGCCGTCGAGTGAGCCCCAGTTGCTTTCGAGCCAGCATCATTTGCCAATTGCAAGATCGCCAATTGAACGACTTGGTAAGAATATAGCCGTGGATCCCAAGTGCGTCGTTATAGTTCCGTACTGTTTGATAGGCGGTTGACACGACTAGATCTCGAGCCATGGCAGTCGCTGCACAAGAAGGAGCCATTGAGCTGTATGCCTTAAAGTCTATGGAAACCATGAGGGAGGAGCTTCGCAAAGGACTAAGTCTCAACCCCATCAAGGAAGTGCGTATAGGAATCTTGTACATGGCTAATGATCAAGCTGACAACGATAATCCGAAAGGAAAGATTGATCTCGATAGAGGGTTACATACTGAGAATGGAATTCCTGCATCCGCCCCACAATGACCCCAGGCAGATCATTTTACTTCTCATTGTATCCAAGGAGAAGAAGAGTAGGATGATTTGGTTTGATTGGAATTCGGCTAATACGTTGCGGGAGTCTCCATTGCTGGCGACCAGGTGTCCGCTGCCGAAGGATGACCAGTCACCTCTACTGCTCATTCCTCTTCTGAAATATACGACTTTCATGTTGGTCTGTAGAAAGACGATCACCTTGTATGAGGGCCTTCTGACAGGTACTCCTACTCGGTACGTGCAGCACCTCGAAGATGAAAAGGATCCCGAAGAAGCTGGCGCTTCCAGGTATCCACCGCTGTGGACTCAATGGGCAAGACCAATGCGGTCTAGCGGACATCGGTATACACAAGCTGAAGATGCTATTTATTTATGCCGCGAGGACGGCATCGTGCAATATCTAGAGTTTCACAATAACTACGATCACATGCTTAATAGCACTCATCAGGCAGGCAGATTGGGGATCAAGGCTGACACTTCGTTCGCCATCTTGGACGTCGGCCCCAATACGGCGGACCTCATAGTGGCGAGTGGCGATGCAAGTGAAGGAGGTCTTTGGCGCGCCGAACCTCGGAAGGACGGACCAATACTAGTGGACGCCATTGCAGATTGGGCGCGACTCAGCCAATTCACAGTCGTCTCAGATTCGGATGATTCAAGAGGCACAGCTGGAGACATGGTAGAAACTAGCCTAGCGGGTCAAGGCCGGCAACGGATACTTGCATGTACGGGCGTAGATAAGGCTGGGGCAATCTCGGAGTTGCGCTACGGTGTTCAAGCGTCTAAGCTCACACAGGCTGCCAATCTCAGTAGCGAGGGAACGCGAAATGAAATGAAAAGTGGTGTTTTGGGCATTTGGGCCTTCCATGGCTTCTTCGGAGACACTGAGTACCAGTTTCAAGGCCGCGAGGAAAGGCTCAAGGACGTGACATACGTTCTCATCTCCCACCCAACACGGACATCGTTCCTTTTCATGCCATTAGAGCAGGATCCCGAGCTCGTGGAAGATGTGAGCCTCAATCTCTCAACAAGGACAATATTTGCCAGCATTACGTCGAGAGGTCAGTTAGTCCAGGTCACTGAAAACTCCGTCATACTGTCATCTTTTATACCACCCCAGCTTGTAGTAGTCAAGTATGAGGATGCCGACGGTAACAAAATCGAAGTTAAGAAGTTCGTATATCAAGGAGTTCATCCTGAGTATGCGTTTCATATCCCGGATCCCTTCACTCGGATCATGGCTGCTTGCATTCACAACGATGGCAAAGAGTCGACCCTCTTAGCAACAGTCCAACGGGATGGGCAATTCTTCCTCCAGCTAGCAAACATCGACACAAGCTACGAGCCGCGAGGAGAGCTTTGCCTGTTGGATTCCCAGCCTTCATGCACGCACCTACACAAAGCAGGGCCCAATCTTCTCGCGTTTGTGGCTACAGTGGATGGTACAATTCAGGTCTTCATCGTAGGCGAGCGTGATGTCATCCGCTCTAAAGGTTCTCCCTATACTTTCTCTACTGGTTCCTTTGCCATTTGCGACAGCATCGCCATAATGACATCTATCACGGAGGCAGAAGCTATACCTCAGCAACTTATAGTGTGTGGGCTTCGCAATGGCTTAGTACAAACACTCCATTATACTGACGTGGATTTTACTTATCGTTTAACTCTATGCGAAGAGCTTGTCATGGGCGACACATCTGTCACAGTTATCACTGATACCACGAGGAAGAGTCGAGTGATATGCCATTGTGAGCGATCGCTGTGCACATTGGAGTATCCCAAGTATTCCTTATATAGAGCTCCCGCTACGGTGTATAATATATGGATGACTGATCATGATCAGGCGGCACTTACACAAGGCACTCTATCCATGATCACTCAAGCCGTTCACTCATGGGTGCCGAAAGGGGTCCCTGGTCTCGCGTCTGGAGCCTTGCTTGGTATCCACGGAGAGTTACTTCAGGTCTTGAAGCTGAATCCGGATCCTGAGGCTCAGTTAGTTCCACACCGTCTGACGATCGGTGGAAGTTCAGAGCAACTAATATATTCACGCTTCCTCAACAAGCTCATCGTTCTCTACAATAGGAGGAGAGTTCTCAAGGCCCCGCGGAAGAATGGAGCTGTGAAAGTATCAGGTGTACGTATGGTACAGCCTTCGATAACGTTCCTAGACCTAGAAACTACGACAAGAATCAGACCGCATCCCAATATGGAGGACGTGAAGCCAGATAGTCAACCAGACAAGAATGATGAATTATTGGCATATGAGCGCAAAGCGACTGAGGTGTTCCTTGGAATTACTGAATGGTTTCCAATCATTAATGGCGCCCTGTATCATTTTCTCGTAGTAAACACGGTGCTCGAGCACAATTCCAAACAAGTGGGCCGTCTTCTTGTATTCAGAGTCGGCCAACAAGCGAACGGAAAGCCCAAATTACTCATCAAGAAGAAGATAGTGCTCTCTGCGCCTGCGTACTATGTTGCCGAGTATCCCGACAGGAAGTCGATAATCTACTGCAGTGGAAGGGACCTTTTCCTTCAAAGTCTAGACCTGACTCAACCAGGACTCAAGTTTCAGGCTCCAATCAAGGAAGAAATGCGGTCCCCTGTGCGGTACTTGACTATCAAAGCTCCATACATCTTCGTGTCGAGTAGCGGAGAATCTTTAGCCGTGTATAAATACGAAGATGGCAAGCTTGCCTACCAATACGGCGACCAGTCTGCTCGGGTTGGCCTCCACCATGTCCACGTCCCTGAATACTCTCTTGTTCTAGCTTCTGATATTGGCAACACTGTCGTTGGCCTCTGGCGGCCGCCCGAGAGAAGAATCGATAACGCAATGACTCCTGTCTTTGAAGCAATACTGCCAAATTCCATTACCTGTTTCGGCCACGTCACTCGACCGCTCTGGCACCGCGACCTGGACAAGCCTCACGACGATCAATCGATCATCGGTAGCAGCATGGATGGGACTATAACCCAGCTTGATGTCCTCACAAAAGGCTGGCGCCTCCTACGCTTCATCCAAAACATGGCGGAGCGGAACAAGGTCGTCTGCCCTTTCAAGGGCCGCGGTCCCTTCGTTCGACACCTGGATCCCTCGACAAGCAAACCGCATTACATGCACATAAATGGCGATATCCTTCAGCGAGTGGTGGAACGGGGTGGTGAGCAGCTAATAAAGAGAATGTTAGACTTAGAACCGGACCAGGATAGCCATACAGATTTTGACACTGCGGAGGCGAGATGGGAGAGATTCAAGGAGTTGGCCGAGGAAGTTGTGAATACAGAGGATGGGGACTGGCTTGCAAATGTGGTGCAATGGGTTAGATACCGGTTGCTCAGTGCGTTGTAGCTAGTGATGCAGTAATGATGGTATGACTTTTCGATCTTGAGTTCACGATATGGAACAGAAAGAATCATGCTCAGACCTGGGTGCGGCGTGCCCAGCACAAATTGGTTGGTGATTTTGGTGGCGTACGCAATACAAATATTGCCGCGCCTTTGATTGTACCAGAGCCGGTGATTCCGATTAAGCCTTATCCCAGAGGATCTTTGAGCCACGCGAGATGTGGGAGATTTAAGAGGAGTTTGCAAAGTGCAAATTTTGATTTGGTGGCATGCTGTCAATCATTGCGCTCCTCATGAGTCTGGCTCGAAAAATTTGCATTGTGTCTATGCTGCCCACCCTAGTCACGTACACGATTGTTTCTTCCCTGATGCACATGCCCCACACCTCTCCAATCCATCCTCCAGCCAACGTGAAATCTACTTCAGCTTCTTCTTAGGTCTCAGCTGGTTGGTATGGCCACATTTCTTCTTCCCTAGTGAGCAAAATCAGTAAACTGTTATCATTCAACTAGCTGGGGTACTCTATACGGCAGTTGGTCGCTCGCGGAGGCAAACGCGCATAGCACTTTCGGCTAAGGAGTCGTCAATAAACGTGTCAGACCCTTTTTTTCTGTTACTAACCAGATCATCTTGTCGCAGTTGTATTTGCTGGCGAGGGCTTTGAGGGAGGGTTCGATGATACCGCCACGGAGACGGAGGACGAGATGGAGGGTGGATTCCTGTAGCGGCCACAAATTAGCATCTTCGCCTTTTGCCCAAAAGTTCTGAACGCGGTGTAGGATATTCCATGCTCCAAGGCTGCTGGGGTAATCATGCCTTCTGGATGTTGTAGTCAGATAGAGTACGTCCGTCCTCTAATTGCTTCCCCGCGAAGATCAGGCGCTGCTGGTCCGGAGGAATTCCTTCTTTGTCTTGAATCTTTGCTTTGACATTGTCGATTGTGTCGCTGGATTCGACTTCGAGTGTGATTGTTTTGCCCGTTAGGGTCTTGACGAAGCTGTTTGAACTGTGTTAGAAGGGGCGGAGGGCGGAGGGGAAGGTCGTAGTTTGGAGGGCTTACATCTGCACTGCGACGCAAAGCAACCATCAGCAGTGACAGATACGATAGAGTTTCTGAGTACGGAGAGATACACTTACTCCTTGCGGTCCTCTATGTCGTTATGGTATCAATAGAGGATTGGCATCAACGGCGAGTGTGCGGAGCGGATCAGACGTCTCGCTTGTAGGTCGGCCAGAAGTTTCTCCACCTCCGATACAAGACATCTTTGGAGAAAAAGTCATGGTGTGAGCTACGCTTTGGCTGGATCGAACATGCTTCAGATACTTCTCCCCAACATGGCGTTGAGATCTTCAACTTGTGAAGGTATTAAAGTATCCGGGTCTAAATTATATTAAGCAATGCCCTCAAGATGGTCCTCTCAATAAATCAAATCTATGCTACGTTACCCATCTCTCACATTCTCCAGAAGTCCTCGGTAAGGTCGTTGGTCTTTTTGGAGCTTCTTCCTTAGAAACATACATATATCCACTTGGAAAGAAAGCCAATGCTCGCCCCACCATTTCACGCGGTGTTACGGGAATTCCGCATTCTCCATCTATAAACTGACAACGCCATCATGAATATGCTACGCTAAGATAGACATACGTTCCCTAAGCTCACGTCTCTTGCCTCAAGATCTCACTCTGCGGCCTATCATTCAACCTAGGCATATTCGTGATTGCATCAACCGTCTTCGGGCCGGATCTCTCCATGGTCCTCATAAGGCTCGACTTGCCTTGACTCTTGCATTCTAGATATGCCCTCGCCAAGTAAACCAACGTGAGATAAGTGGGTGCTCTCTGGTCCTGCTTCAGCAACATATCTCGCTGTGTAGCTCGGAATTTCGGTTTCATGTATTTGTGATCGCCAAGAGCAGCCCAGCCATGCCAATTGGAGATGAGATAACGCTCACAATTCTCGAAAGCGAGGAAGCGATGGGCCATCCGGGTGGAGCGAGCCAAGGCTTGGACGTAGGTATTCCAATTGGCGCTATTGAGAGCGTAACCGGCGCTGTGGAGTCCGTCGATCGTGTCGATAAGATCCTCAGTCCGATTCTGATTGGTTAGAGATGTAATGTATTGGTGGAGAGGGAGATTGATGATGAAGCGACGGGAGTGGAGCACCCATCCCGGGCGGAAGGTGTCAGCTTTGGATTTACAAGCTAAATACTCGGCCTTCTCGACAGCGAGAGACCAGCACCGGTCGACCTCGGAGTAATCGCCCGTGCGTATGTGAGTGACCATGAGAGCGCTGAGGAGGCGCGATGGGGGGCTGGTTTCGATGTCTTTTTCGTTGCTTTGTAAAGGTAACGACGTAGTGATGTAGCGTTCGTAAAGCTCGATGGCTTTAGTAAACGCTCCTTCTTTACCATAAAGGAAAACGAGATACTCGAAATAAGTAGATGAAAATGCCTCATTGATCGGATTAGGGCCTGCGAACAAGCGAGGTCCGGATGGGGCGAGTTCCATTGGGTCAAGGTTGGCGATGGTTTGTTCGAACGTTTGCTCGGCACGTATAAGCTCACTTTGGTCTCTTGAGCCTTCGTCTGCTGGTAACGATGCCTTATCGACGGATGCAGCTGCCCGAAGAAGCACATTTTGCGTGCTCATACTCGGACCAAGGTTGTCTCGCAACATGTTTTTGTAGAGCTGGAACACTTTGCCATACTGATTTGTTGCGAGATACCCTCCCATGACTATAGCATAATGTAGAGATGTTCGCTTGACCTTGACTTTGGGCATAACAGTATCCATGATCTTGCGGGCTGCATTCGGGATCTTGGCGATGGTCAAGCTAGTCATGAGAGCCGCATATGTCATCGCGTCGGATGGTACGCCAGCTTCTTGCATTCGCTTGTGAAGATGAGAAACCTTTTCGACGTCTTTGCGTAGGGCGTATGCATTGAGAAGAACACTCCACATGAAAGTGCGCGACCCATCCAACTCCATCTGTAATGCTTGTTCGACGAGCCGCTCGGCTTCGTCTAAAGCTCCGTCATTGATGTTGGCCAGAACAATCGTGTCAATTATTCCTATGGTTGTTGGTATACCTTCTGCCTTGGTCTGCTCATATAGATCGTCGACAGCATCTCGATCCCCTCTCTTTCCGTACATCGACATCAAGAAAGAATATGTGGCCGAATCTGGGTGTAAGCCTGTATCTCGAAGCTGTCCAAAATAGTTCAAAGCACCATCAATATCACCCACTCGAGCAAAAGTTGCAATTATGGAATTCCAAGCCTTTACCCCAGGCTCGAAGCCATAATTTTCTCGCAGATAATTGAAACAACGTATGATACCTTCAGTATCTGCTCTCCGGCTATACACAAGCAGCAGACTATGGTAAAGCGCGTTCTTTTTTGGCTTTCCATATTCTGATACGTAATCGTAGAAAATCTTTTGGGTTGCTTCGAGCTGTCCATTCTGAGCAAGGATTCTGGCGCAACGAAGGACGTATCGAACTGGCAATGTAGCGAAATAGGTTCGCCAATCATCAATAACCATCAACATACCGGAGCTACTTTTCTCTTCCAAAAGTTTGAGTGTGACGGCATGCAGAATCTCACGAGTGGGTGAAAATGTTGAACTCCGTCGTAGTATACGATACAAGTGCAGTGCACGATGCCCATGCTCCCGAGTGTCCACGGATAGTAGCTGGCTCAATGCCATCTTTTGAATCGAGTCGTTAGATTGATCCAGTGTTTTTGCTTTTGCTATTAACTTCCAGTGCTCGTTAACATCAAAGGTGATGCCAGTAGTACTAAAGGCACGCCCAATAAGCTCTAGGCCGAACTCGCGAGCAGCAGCAGCTGCCGCACTCTCTCCTGTAGACTCCGAAATAGAGATTGCAAAGTCTGATGCCGAAGACGCCTTGCTGATCAAATCCGCCAGTGGCAACGCGTCTACTGCGGCCCATATTTCAGGCTTGGTGTAGTACGATAACTTGTGCTCCCAAATTCTATGCCATGTGTCTATGGCTTCTGTCCACGCTTCCTCTTGGATGGCATAACGAAGGATTGCGGCAGTCCCGATAGAGCCATTGATTCTGGACAAAGCTTCGCGGTGTATTGTAATCGCAGTACCTAAATCCTTCAGGGTCAGCGCAGCTGAGACAGCGTAGCTGTAATGGATCGCTCGACGTTGTTGGACCGGTATGCCCTCAAATAGAGCTACTGCGCGTTCGACATCGATAGTGCGGCTCGACAAAACCAAACATCGAAGCATTCGGACAAGGTTTTGTGGTGATAGTGACTGTGGCAGCTCCAGCAGGTCTTGGTAACTCTGCCACAGCTCATCGTGTAACCCAGTATGATCCTTGGAATCAAGCAACTCTTCGATGCCATTTTCAAGTACACCTCCAGCTTGACGAGTATCTGAGCCTGTGGCTTCTTCTGCCTTCACCGCCTTTGCCCCTGAAATGAAGTCCTTCGCTATGGACGCGTATGATCTGGAGTACCGTTTCGCATTCTGTGCTGCATGCTGATGGGCATTGGATGACCGCTTGAGTCGTCGAATTAAGGCTAGAGTCTGGACTGGATACAGAAAGTCTAGGAAGATGTTGTGTAGCCCAGAGGACACTGCCTCCCGCAGATGCCCAACTCTCTTGTTTGAGGATGGCTCATGAACAGATTCTGGGGTCTGCAATAACAATATCCACCAAGCAGGCAGGTCAATGTTACCTGCCCCATGCGACCAAAAGGCGGAGTGAAGATGGCGTCGACTACGGAGTTCCTTCTTGCTCCCTCGTAAGGCAATTTGTCCCCCTATCTCGAGGCATTTTGCTACCCTCTCTATCATGCCCCGGCAACCCTCCCCCCGTGCGTGGACAAAAGATCAAATTATTGACTACCATGGATTCAGATTGGAACCCTGAAGAGTGAAGAAGAGGGCATAGTATGGATCAGGTCAGGTGGAAAGCTGTGCTTGAAAGGGAGTATAGAGTGGCGGGCAATCTTGAGGTGAATATATTCCAAAGATGGTAGAGCACTATTGACCAATGATATTTGACGTGGTAGAGGTCAGTACTAGTACATAACATCATCGCATGAACCATGCTTAGTCCTTATCGGGTTAGCGCGTGCTAACTATTCTAGTTTCAAGGCCCTTGAGTGTCCAGCTGCGAGGCTCACTGGATAGAGGAATGGCACTGAAGCACACGGCTGCCTTTCTTCTTCATTATTTGATCAAACTCAATTAGTATATGGAAGAATCGTCTCCCAATTCGTTGGTGCTTGCCGCTCCCACAAATCAGGAAGAATGTGGCAAGATATTCTTCATCACGCCTTCCTGAGATTTCCGTTAGAGCCTTCGATTTCCAACCAGGATAGCAGCGTTAATTTCAAAACATCATGTTCTTCGTACCTAAGACGGCACACTCGTAACGTGCTGTTTATCCCCGTCTAGTTTTCCACATACAACAAATATGCTAGGATTGGGCAGCTCTCTTTGGATGTTTGAAGGGTACACTCTGCCAATGAGATATCTACAATGCGTGCTATGAGTGATGGCTCAACGACATGAAGAAGCAGCGCTGCTTTAGCCCGAGACGTTGATTCGACACGGGCTCAGATCCCTACTGTCAATTGAGTATTACCACCAGACAAGCTTTAGGAAGCCCTGTCCAATCGAATGTTCATCTAAGTCTACAGGCCGTTTCGATCCGTCCTTGATAGTTCCTGTGCCTTTGTACTTGCCAGCACAGCCATACTCCACATACCCTGACAAGTATAAAAGATAGTGAGCATCGCAGATAACACAGAAGGATTGGTCAAGCTTGAGGCCGCAAAGGCGAGACTGACACACTCGAGTTTGCGTTTCTTCTATCTTCCCAAGGCAAGTTTTCAGGTTTGTCTTGCGATGGACTTGGGGACTTGGTCTCACTCTCCTGATCATTTTGTGCTCTTCAGGCTCTTCGGGCATGGGCTTCGAGCCGGAATACCGTAAGACGAGCTTTTTCCAATCAAGTCGCAGGGATTTCGATGTTGTCGTTTCTTCTGAAATAATCGGGTATTCTATGGTGGACCACAGCCCACCTTGCCCGCTCGTCTTCTTTGTACTGCAGTAAAGCCCGCTGTCCAGCCTTTGGTGAGCTGCTGTTCTGGGAGGCGCCACGTCTGTGCCACAGATTGATTCGGGAAAAGTGAGTCTTGGGAAGAATCGTAGGGCAAGCCATGAGCTGTCAATCAAGTTTCCTCCCACTCAAACCCATATACCACGAATCATAATTGTCAGTATAGTAGCCTCATTTGAGGTCTGAGAGAATCGATAGCCATATCGTATCTATTCATGATCATGCGACAAAGGTCCAGTGCATCTCACATGGCCACAACATGTCGGCAAGAGCAACATCTCTGGACTGGCGCTTCCCAATCAGCACAGCTGGCATACTCAATCCGCCTTAGAAAATATTTCTCGCGTGATCGCCTGTACAGATTAAATATGAACTCCGCTACCCCTTCCGCGTAATACCACTATTCCTACAATTTCCTAGAGTACATCAGATTGTGAAACCGAGGCGGCTTCGAAAGTAGCAAATCAGAGGATGAGTCTCCCAGACCTCGAACGCGATATCTGCTTTCTAGAAGCTATTGGCAAGAACAAGACCGGCGTGTCCGGCACCATTTGATGATGAATGGAAGACGAACACGTTTGTACGTTTTACTGGCAGAATGGTACTCTTATATTTCAAACACGTGTCTCAGTAGTCCAATGATAAGTTGCTAGTATCAACAATTCTCGTCTCTATCAGACCCCTCGCTCCTATAGTAGGTAGTACTACTCGTTAAGCAGTGAAGCTTATTGATGCCGACAGAGCGGAACTAAAGCCGCTTCTCGTTGCTGACGTCTCTGGGCGCCAAGCCTTGCATGAGGTACGAACCTTCCATCATCTCGCAATTATCCTCACCGATCCACATCCTTCGCAATGCCCCCACCGCCCACCCTCATCCTTTCCCTTATCCGCTCCTGTATCCCCAAAACCCAACACCTCCACCGCCGCCCCCTCCACTCCCGACTCCGCCGCGCCCCATCCCCTCTCCTCCGCCCAAACCTCACCATCCCCCAACGCCGCCCCTACAGCTCTCCCCCATCCTCGACCCCACAAGCAGCAAAAAGCTACACTTTTGAAGAAATAGCCCCTCTATCCACAAATCCTTCACCCAAAAGAATCCTAATCGATGTCCGCGAACCCTCGGAGTTGGCCCAGACGGGCCGAATACCCGGCGCCTACAGCATGCCGCTCACCTCGAATCCGGACGCTTTCTACCTGAGCAATGAGGATTTCTTCGATAGATTCGGATTTGAGAAACCGCGTGCCGCTGGTACTGCGCCGGCTTCAAGCTCGGATGGAGAGGCAGAGGGGAGGAAAGTCGCCACGGACGGGAATCCCTTCTCGACTAGGATGAAAGAGCGAGAGGCGAATAGTGGGCTGAATGCCGATGGAGTGGATAGTATGAAAGTCAATGAGGACGCTGGCGCAGCTTCCATTGGTGACGGTGGACATGGGGAGGGTGTGGAGGAAGTCATTTTCTATTGCAAAGCTGGTGTGAGGTCACGAGCTGCGGCAACTATGGCGAGGGAGTGGGAGGGGGTGAAGGTTGGGCAGTACGCGGCCGGTTGGGTGGGGTGGGAGAAGGAGGGAGGGAGATCTGAGCGGTGATGCTTTGACATCCTGAGACGAAAATCGCAGGGGTGCTTAAGGTTACGAGTAAGACACTGAGATCTGGCGGTGCGAGGATATGATCTGGCTGGTTAGCTTTTGCCAGGCACCGTGGGACATATATGAGCTGTTGGCTTAGTAAGACCATCGACTCCGTGGGCATTGGAACTCCCAGTGGCTGCCATATAGAAGGATAAGAGCCCCGGACACAGGCATTGTAATCATAACAAGGAATCACACGCTCCAATGTATAAAGATTTAGACCCTAGTAGGCAGTGCCAGGCTAATACAACCAAGCCATACACGACAAGTATCTAGGGCCTCTCCGTAAATATGAGCGGACAATGGTCCTGTTAAGTCGTTAGCGAAAATACCTATTACACATACAAATCTGAACGGTATATTCCTCACCTGCGGAAATATTGTGGCAAAAACCTCGATATCCTCGCTCTCCTGCGTAGTCTTATGCTCCCAGTCCATACAAAGACTCGCCTTCCCAATCATCCCAATTAAATTCAATAGCGCATATGTCTGCCCCAAACAATAATGTGGCCCTGTGCCAAAGACTAACCAATTCTTAGTCTTGCTCTCCGCATCGCCAGTGATCCATCTCTCCGGATCGAAAGACTCGGGATCTGGATATGCTTCTGGGTCATGCAAAGCAGGCCAGCACGAAGGGATGATCATGGAACCTTTGGGCACTGTGTAGGAGTCTGTGACGGGAAAAGCCTTCTTGACCAGATATGGGACGAAGATGACTGGGGGCCTGTAGCGAAGGGTTTCTTTCACGACAGCGCGTGTATAAGGGAGGTTCTCAAGAAGATCCATGCTGAAGCGGACGTTTTTGTCGCCGTTCCGCGCAGCCAGGTTCTCAGCCCTTACACGGTCGAGGATCTCTGGCCGGTCAGCCATGAGCTGGAAGAGCCAGGTGGTAGCGCTGCTGGTAGCATCTTGTGAAGCGAAGAGAAATGTAAAAGTTGTCTGGGAAATTTCATAGTCCGAGAAGTCGCGGACGACAGTGGCTGGTTTCTCTGAAAGGTCGACAGGAACGCCTTTGGCGATCTTCTCGCTGTATTTGGCAGACTCCATCATAGACTTTACCCAAGCATCCATGATACACGTGATATCGCCCCCAACAGCCATACGGGCCTTACTCTTTGCAGCGCATTTGGCGAACTCCTCGAGGACCATGTCCGCCGCCTTCTTGCCGTACCATGTCTTGGTGAAAGGAATGATGATTGGAAAGTTGACGAGTTCCAGAGCGGCCGTAATCATCCAATAGTCATCTGCGATTTTTTTAACGGCAGCCTCGGACATGTAGTGGCCGACGAACGTGCGGCAAGACAAGGCGCACATCAGCTCCCTGAAGATCGGCATGAATGGTTTTCCCTTCTCTTTATCCGCTTGCCTTGATATCTCCAAGAACTCCGCGAAGTATTTGTCATAGCACTCCTCCTGACCCGGCAAGTATAATTCTAAAGCTTGTCGAGTGAACAGGCCATTCAATCCCTTTCGGTAATCAACGTGAGCCTTTCCGTCGAGAAAGACCCAGTTGGTTGGACGCAGCAGCTTGTATGCGACGTCCACCACACATGGCTTGACGAACATTGGCGAATTGAAGACCTTGCGTGCCATGTCGCGAGACGAAGCAATGACCACGAACCTGTTGCGCCAGTATCAGCCCGTTCTCAGCGTATCTGGTCCTCCCATGCATACTTATGGAATACGGAGACACAGCTCAGCTCCCCGCTTGCGAATTTGGCCTTGTATTCATCCATCTTCGGATTCACTGATGACAAGAAAGGCCCAACGAAGGGCATCTTCCATGCCGGCCCTACGATCGATCCCTTGTTCCAGATATACATGACTATATGCCAATTTAGCGAATGAAGGTTGAGATGGATAGGCAGCACGACAAGCTCACATTGATCATAAGCGACGAGCACGAGGAGAAATGTGACGAATACACTAAGTCCGCTCACGCCATTGTACGCTCTCGAGAGCAACCCACCGTCCGAGACAGAGGTATAATCTGCGTTCGCCAGCGGCGAAGCAAAGCTTCCATTGACCACGGAAGCCATGGCGGCGAAACTAAAAGGGTTCGCTCGAATACAACCGATACAACAGGATTCAGGGAGACCGCGAAAATCGGACAGCCAGTAAAGACGGTAGAGGAGGGAACGATTACATCGACCCTTCTAGTTCTCGCCACTCAATCACACAGATTCCAAGGTGAGTTTCATCGTTGTTGCGTGGAGAATCTTTTCTTAGGGGATGCAGCACTAGTGGGGCGGAGAATCAGCAGCCGGCAGATCAGACCACGACCAGGCCTAACCCTAACCCTGAGTCTACAAATCGTGTCTAAGCAGCTCATAACGATCGCCTCAGACCCGAGACGTTCCCGAGTAGAGATCTTGTCAATCCCTATAATGGTCGATCTAGTGGCATACCCTGTATCAAACAAAGACTCTTAGTGCTTATTGCTAATCGTCAAATATGGACAGATTAAGGGAGATCAAGGCATGCTTTAACGGTGTCAAGGCAGTGGAAATGAAGCACTGCTGTAAGGACCAGCGAACGAGACGTCCACTGCTATCGTGATATGGTGTCGTTGGGCGACAAAGTCTTCACCTGAGGTTCCTTCTTTCTTTTCACAGCGGAGTCCTTTCATCCTTGTTCCACCGATGGAGCAAAGCGCAAGAGCGGACTGCAGGGAAAATCGGAAACAGAATGGGAGGTATTGTGATTACACCCCCTTTGCCTACAATTACACCCCCAATTGCCTACGCTTACACCCCCCCCAAGCCGGGTACAGCTCGGGTGAGCTTGCCGGGTAACCCCGCACTGAGCCTAGTACCTGGGGTGAGCCTAGGGCCGCCAGTGCCTCAAAGCAACGAGCCCCTACGTACCCACCCCCAGACATCAGGGCGCTGGAGCGCGACAGCGCTCCATTGGCATGCGCTACGCTTTACCAATGGTGGCTCTTCGGGGCCCATGCTGGGCGCCCACAGTAGACCCTCGGGCTACTGGGGCCATAAGTGCGCTATCCGGGGCTGCTCGGGTGGGTGTTCCGACTTGCCGCTTTGGGGGTGTAAGCGTAGGCGCTTAGGGGTGTAATTGTAGGCAAAGGGGGTGTAATCACAATACTACCCAACAGAATATCCTCATTGACTCTTCCGGAAAACACGCTGATGTTGTTCATACTTTACCCCTACCTGTGAGACCTAAGGTAGATTGTAGACGCCTAAACGTAAATTAGAGGAGCACAAGCAACGTAAATTTGTCATCTAGCTACTACTGGTTGCCATCTTTCTATCAGACTTAGATATCCTTGGAATGCTTGAGTGTCAATGCCAATCATTTATCCAACATCAGAATGGCTCCTATCCCAATGCTCCACCAATTCCGGTCATGTGTCCTTGTCTCCTAGTGTCCCATCCCGCTGTATTCCAAATCCTTTCAGTCGCCGTGCTAACAATCCCTCTCCCGGCTCTGGCGTCCCAGGTCGTCGAAACATTCCGCCATAGCCAGACTCACCCTTGGCCAATTTACTGTAGCCATCACTTCCGTGGCTTGAACCACTCTTGTATGAACTAGACAGCTGTGCGCCCATGAGGCGATTGGTCGTTTCACTCAAAGGCGATTGCGTGTCATCAGAAGTGGTCGGTCTCGACGAGTCGGGCTCCAAAGCATCGACGCCGTCATCGTCACGGACTTTGCCGACAGACCTTTGCCTCAATACGGATAGATTGAACGGGATGGCAGGGATGGCAGGAACGGGACCACTACCACTATCCAGGGAAAACGTGGTTCCACCTGCGAATGTCTGCGTAAATCGACTAGCTACCTCGTCAATGCCCATACCAAACCCTGAGCTTCGTCTCCTGTAAGCTTTCTCGGCAGTGATCCTTGCACCAGCGCTGGAGCTTGGGCCTGATAGTGAGCCTTCTTTTGGCCTGTATGCGGTGTATTTTGGTTGAGGTAGCTGTATCTCGTTTCGTAACGATTCTTTGTCGTCTGGCACACGGTTTGCGAAGACGACTCTAATCTGCTGGTAGAGGTAGAATCTTCCTTTGGACGTACTACAGATCTTTAAATCGATCAGATACCGCAGTGTTGGCTTTTGTGTCAGTAGAGCTGGTTCCGAGAACGAAATTGAGGGTTGGGAACTATCAAAGACTGGAGCTGCAGAGTAAGATTTCTGCCGAACGAAGGTCTTGGTGCCCGGTGCCATTCCCTCCAAATCGTACGGGACTAGGAATAGCTTCACCGCAGTCTTATTTGGATTCTTGATCACGATCTGTAATTGGCCTTGTTGGGGTATTTGGTAGCTTCCACCAAGCGGTGCACACGAAGGGGAACTCCGCCTCCTTTTCTTAGATTTCCGCGGTTCGAAATCAGTGGCTATGATATTACGATCTGGCCCGTCATCATGTGAGTGGGGCTTAGCGGTCGATTTTGCTTCCGGCGCCGGATATGCCTTTGGCTCAGTTGGTGTTAGAGAGTGCTGAAGATCAATGTGGCCCACGTAGGGGCTTGGATCATCGTTGACGGCACTGCGGCCAACACCAGAGCTCCAGCTGTAGAATACGGCAGGGAATGGGACTGTGACATGAGCCGGACATTTGGGTTTACATTTGCCCCGACCTAGGACACCGATCTGAGCTGTGAAGTCCACAGGTCTCGACGGAGCTGTTGACATCCAGCCCCGGAGAATGGATTCCTCGTAGGATCCTACCATATGAGCGTGTTGGAGAGGGGAAGTATCGGATGAGAAGGAGGTTCTCCTGGACCGTAAACACGGGGGTGTCTGCGGAGAAGTCGACGCTTGAAGAGACCAATTGGATGTCAAAGATCTTCGTGGATGATGCCCATGTAAAAAACTACTTTCTCTCCGATAGGAAGGTGGATGATGAGCCGTCTGGGAAGCTGATGATAGTTGACTATTGGAGTGCATGTTGTGAAAAGCATGAGGTGGAAGAGTACGTCGCCGATTGCTCTTGTCAGGACTGAATGAACGTTCTCGTGGCGAGAAATCCAGGTCGGTATTGTTGGACTGCTGGACAAGCGGAGTGGTTGGCTCCTTTAGTACATAGCTTGACGACGAATACGAGTTGAGTGATGGCGCTCGACTTCTCCAAGGTCTTCTATCCAAGGTATTGTATGTCGTCTCCTGAGGACTGAATCGGGCAATTCGTCCGGTTCTCCGAATAGATGAAGGCGGAGTATACCAAGGTGTAGTTGGTGAAGTACCCAGAGGCCCAACCTCGAACACGTTAGCAGGATGCCCAGAGCCGTGTGACGATGCTTGTCCTGATTTGTCTTCCTTTGTCGAATCTGCCGCAAAGTCTCCTGCGTGAAGGGCTGACCTGGGTCTCTGTATCTTCGGCTGTTCTTTTGATCGGTATTGCAATGGATGGGATGTTAATTGGGTACTAGAGTCAATTTCAGCGGCGGGGAGTAGTGGAGAGGGTTCCTGAGGCTCGGTGCATCTTCGATGAGCATCTATAACGTCTCGGTCGTTATTCTCAAGATATTCTTGCTTGAGCTGTAAGAAAAGCACCATTAGCTTCCTTTCTCTGCTCTCAACCACTGGGGATCGATGATCTATTCTCCAAACATCAGTGGAGCTTTCCATCCAGATGCAAACTTCGACAACATTCTCCTAGATTGACAAATCCGCAGAATTTGTACCAAGGGCATTTTCGACCACACGAAGTCCCAGGTCCTCTTCGTTCGTTTCGTCGATGGCGAGAGGAGAGATGTGCAGTGGATTCTTGATTTCCTCTAATGACAGAACTCCTGGCCGAGTACCTTTCCACTCACCGCTTCATTTGGCACCCAGGTAGGACTCTCTCCCCTCTTAATCCTTTCGATAAGCTCTGCTCGGTCACTACAGAGTGCTTCTCCGAGACCATCCTCATTGCTCCCTTGCTTCTCCTCTGACCCTCGGTCTTCCATCAGTGTGTCCTGTATAGGCCCGTCACAATCTTCTGTCCGTATGCTTGCTGCTGACCGTCTCCGCATGTTGAAGTCAAACGTAGGAGACGCCTCATCTCGATAGGGTCTGGAGGACTGCCCGTCAGGGTCTTGAGGAATAGGCATTATGAAGGTCACTGCGAGTTGGGGCACGCATCGGGAGTGTCAGAGATGAGTTCATGGGTCCTTTTGGAAGGTATGCTGTGCGGAGCTAATTATGCAACTGCAAGGTCACAGTCCCATGGCCCTGAGGTGGGATGTGGCGAGACAAAGGCAAGCTTAGACTGCTCAACTTGCATGCTGGGAATGGAACAGGTTTGTATCTGGGCATTGACTGCGGTTCGTGATACACCATGACCCCTCGTGACTGCCATGTGGGCAATTCCTGCTTATCGGAGCACCCAGGAGATGATGCCATGGGCGCTGGGCGCTGGGGCCGAATCAAGGCTTGCCAGGAACAAACCCAAAGGAGGGGAAAAAGCCTCAACCAGACTAGATAGGTCTTCTACGGGCCTTGGCCCCTCACACCACGCCATGTGTTTGGGTATCCGTTACACAGTCTACTCAGGTGCGTAAGCCTACGGTGCCGATGTCGGTCGATAAACCTAAGGCACACTCTGCCAACTCCTACATAATTCTAGGCGGTTTCCGGTAGGCTATTCTACCACTGAAGATTGAGAAAAAAGACGGGCAATTCAGCGCTTCAACACAAACGACATGCAGCTATCGGCCAAAGCCAAACCAGCCTTTTCGGCCCTCCTTCTTCTCTCCGCTGCCTGCCTGACCATGGACAGATCCGTTGACCGCCTCCTTCATAACTTTGCGCGTCCGACTGGGATACTCAATGTAGTTGAAGGCCACATCAAGGAATATGGGTTTGACGGGTATCGGTTCCACCTTTGGTGGATATGTTACCAGATTTGTGTGGTCCACGCTACCTTGTGGGTATTCGTCGAGCCTCTCCACTAACGGAGGCGGCTTTCCGAACTTGGAGCTGTTGGCCTCTGTTGTTTTCAGATTGTGGAGCTCTACGAGAGCACGGTGCTGGAATACCAAGCCTTGCAATAGCTCTTGGAGCGAATTTGATTGAGGAGGCGTCACATCCAAGTTGACAGCTTTCTCTGATCCGTCATCCGAAGACAGTGTATCTCTCGAGATATCTCCGGTCAATTCTAAAGCACGGGATAAGAGTGCAAGAGCGCTCTTTGTGTCCTGTAATAGCGCGTGAGAGCGAGCAATCGACAGGCATCTAAGTGCCGCAAAATACGACTTCTTGGATTGGAGTTCTGCGAGAAGCTGCTGGTCTGCAGCTACACCAGGCAGCTCTTGGACCGAGTCCAAGCTTTGCAATGTTGAATCGTAAAGAACCACTCTTTCTTTCATCCTAGTCAGCTTCCTTCCAGTACTCTCCTCCTGCAGCTTCCGGGGGTTGCCATCTTCCCGGGGCTGCTTGGGTCGCTTCAGCGCCTCTGGCTCCAAGACAGCCCCATCCTGCGTCCCGCACAACACGCGATTCCTGCCTACTCTCCACCCCACCAAAGCATAGTTCACTGCAGTCCTAGTAATCTGTAAAGACTGCATCCGTGGATCACCTTGGGGGATACCCTCAGCAGAAAGCTCATCAATTGCCGTCTTAGTAGCATCGACTGCGTCTTGACTAGGAATCAGAACCTCGTCGTAAGCGGTACCCTTGGCCATTGGGCTTGCGTCTGGGTTTGACGAGAGGAAGGAAGCCAGCTTTCCCTCGGCTGCTGAGACTGCTGCAAGTGCTTGAGCTGTCGCAGCATCTTCCAGCTTGACGGTTCGCGACCTCCATTGTATTGTCTTAGGTACGTTCTCTCCGGTATCTCTTGTTGTCTTCTTCTGGGAGGTAGCCGGGTCGTCCAAGGCTTCGGCATTTCTTTTTAATACTTCTTGAACGAACTCGTTTCTCCGAGGAACAAACTTGGAAACAATGGTGCCTATGGACGTAGTCCGGGGAAGCTTGAGCTGGTATGCCGCATACCGTATGCTAGGGTCGATGGTAGTGTTCAACAGGTCTCGGAACAGGTCCTCCTCCCTCGATCCTTTGGATTGGGCGAGGGTCGAATATATAAGGTGCGCTTCGGAAAACCCATATAGGGACTTCTCCCAATTCTGCTTCTCAAATTCATTGGCGCCAAGTAGTGAAACGTAGTATGCGCGGGCTTCGAGAATCGCTTCTGTGCTAGCTTTTGAGACTGCCTGATTCTTGAGCAAGTCGACTAACTGTGCTGCATAGACACTGGCTTTGTGAAGCCGGGAACCAATGTGCTGCCTTGTGGACCCTGTAATGCTTTTCGCTCCGTCTGCAGAATGTGTCGACTTCATATGCATCGCCTGGGCCCAAGCTCGCTCTGAGGTGAGGAGGAGGAGGTGAACGAATCTGTGGTGATGCGTGAGCATAGAAGTAACACGGAAGTACTCGCATACTCATGATTGTTCGCGATATCCTCAGCCGTGACTGGAGCTTTGGGTACATATTTGCGGCCTTTGGGGGAGGTGTAGTTGAGCTTCTTCCGTACGACGAGTAACCGTCGGGAAAGCTGCCTTCGATACGACCCGTAGTCGCCAACCAGTAGAGCTTTCTCCCGCTGAGAAATAACAAAGCTCGTGGTGTTCATCGTGGGCTGATATGGGAAAGCTTTCCTAAGTGTCCAACTTCCTCACAGTGGGGCCATCGCCGGCCTTGGCGCACGGGGTTGCCCAAAGGGGCCAAGCCTCGCTAGCCGCGGCCCCGCAAAAGTAGACTAAGAGAGCAGTGTAACAACGATTTTATTCATATTCATAGGTATATTCGAATATATTCGAATATTTATTCGGAATATGAATATGCTAGTAGGATATTCGAATATGAATACGCTATTTTAGGATATTCGAATAATATTCGAATATATTCTATTTTTAGTATATATATATATATACTACTAGTACCTAGTATTTACAGCTATTTATTAGGTAATAGTAGTAAATACTAGGTAGTAATAATGAATGCTAGGTAGTAATAGTAAATACTAGGTAGTAATAATGAATGCTAGGTAGTAATAGTGAATACTAGATAGTAATAATAGTAAATACTAGGTAGTAGTAGTAAAATAAGTAGTATCTTTAGACTTCCTATAATATATAACTTTCTACTTATAGTTAACTTTTATTTTATTATATATAGATATATAATATTATTTCTAATAAGTTATAAATATATAATTTATATATTATTTTTAATAATAAAGTTATTAATTATATTTATTAATTATATTATATTATATATTACTTAAAATTATAGTCTTATAATACTTAATCTTATAAGTTTCTATACTTATATATTATTATAAGTCTTTA
>JAABUK010002225.1_pt1 | contig 35293 bp, 35 predicted proteins | sample 5559141 | NCBI WGS metagenome assembly JAABUK01 (sample SAMN10711869, study PRJNA513367) | rock metagenome | isolation source: Antarctica rocks | place: Antarctica: Victoria Land, Pudding Butte nord | collected 2016-01-03
CAGAAGGGGATCGGGAGTGAGCAGGACCTCCAAAATACCGATCGAAGTTTGTGTCAAGATTATCGGACCTCTTCTCAGGTTCTTTGTTCTTCTCGGTTTCGTGGACGGCAGTTGCAGCGACAGCCCCTCCAATAGCAAGACTTGCAGCTCCGACCCCGGCGACGACACCTGCTGGAAGTATCTCAGCACTGGGGGTCTCGGATTGTGGAAAAGCACCAGGGATAGCTTGAGATGAACTCCTGACGCTGGACTGTTCGCTCCTGGTTAGGACTTCAGTCGTGCGAATTGTGGGGGCTGGTTGTTCCACATGGGAAGATGGAGAGGATCTTTCATTTCCTCTGCTAGCCATTTGTTCGCCGCCTGGAGCAGGTGACTCACCATTCTGGCTGTATGTGCTCGACGTGGAAGCAGACGGCGTAACCGCCCTCGGCGTTTCTGCAGGGCTCAATCGACTGATCGGTGGTGCCACTTTGACAGAAGAGCTGATCGAGTCGGCACGTTCTAACGGGGCACGAAAAGGCAACGCAGCGCTTGTGATTTGGCGAGATTTTGGAGGAGCTGGTGGTTCCCCACCCAGTGATTGCTCGTTAGAAGAGGATACGGGCGGCGAAGTCAAGGGCGCATAGTCTATCCCTGCTGTTTGCCACAATTGAGAAGTTGGGTCGTTTTTGAAGGAAGTAGGAGGAATTAAGGTTGTAGGAGTTGCAACAGAAGGCCCAAACATGGAATCAAACGCGTTATCACGGTCCATTGTTTGTTGACGACTCGGTATGGATGGAGGAAAGGCCGCCTCAGACATACCAGTCCCACGACGGAAGAAAGGATTTGTGGCGCTCATGACTGAGGCAGCCGGACTTGCCACGTTCGCTGGACTTGCGACTGACGACGTTTGAGGCGTACTGCGTACTTGCTCATCTGCTTCCTTCTTCGCCGCGTCGAGATCGACCTTGGCGGTGTCAAGCTCGTCTTGAAGTCGGTCTCTTTCTGCGTCGAGTGTTGCGAGTTGCTTCTTGCTGATGGCTACCAGACCTTTTTGTTGACGTGCTTCTGATTTCATCTTCTCCACCTGAGGCTTCAACTCATTCATCTCACTGTTTGTTGCCTTGATTCTCTCGTTCAAGGTGGCCTTTTCGCGCAATTCTGCTTCTAAAGCTGCCGACAATTGCTGACGCTGGCTCTGCAGGTCCTGCAAACCTCCTTCAAGCATAGCAATATCTTGTTGCAATCTTTTGACATCATTTCGTTGATTTGACAATTGCTCTTGCAAAGCCTTCACGTCTTTGACCTCCTTTTCGTACACTGTCCGGAGTTGAGAGAGCCGGACCTCAAATTCCTTCTTCTGCTGACTTCCTGGCGACAGCTCCTGTTCCGTAGACACTCTACTGCCTTGAACTTCCCGCATCTGCGTTGTGAGATTGCCAACTTGGTTGGAGAGATTAGCAAGCTCGCTGGTCTCTGAAGTCAATTTCTGGCTGACTTCTGGATCTGCATCACCAAGCAAGTCATCCGAAGCAGAAGGTTGAGGCGCGCGTGCTATAGATAAGCTTGTCTGCTGCGGAGCAATACTCTGGCCAAATGAAGAAGATGGTACGAATGGCTTGAAATCTGTGGATGGACCTGGAGAAGAAGTGGTGGGTACTCGAGGTGAAGATTCAGGATTTTGGAAAGGTCCACCTGCTGCGGAGCCGCCTGTAGATTGGGGAGCTTGTGAAGGTGCGGACGAGAGTGCATCCAGTCCAAATAAGTCGTCCGCAGCGGACCTTGGCTTCGTTACAGGTGCATTTTCAAATGCTGGCGCTGTAGGCTGGGAAGGAGGAGCTTGTTGTTTTCGCATCATCGGAGGGACCAACGCAGGTGGCAGAGTAGCTGGCAAATTTCCCCGTCCTTCCTTTGTGCCCCTTTGTTGTCTTATGAGATACATTGCAACTGCAAACTCCTCTCTGTTCAGCCGACCTTCCGAATTAATGTCTGCGAGATCCCAAATCTGTGCCAAAGTCTCTTCTGGCAATCGCGCGTTGCCGAAAAAGTCAACAGCTTGATCTCCTGTGATGAAACCACGATTTGGCTTGTCCAAGCCCGTGAAGATTTGATCAAACCTTGCTTTATCTGCAGGGCTGATAGCCCAGCCATCACCAGTCGATTGTGCGGACAGGGGTGTGCCCACTTGCTGTCTCGCAATAGGACTCTGAGGTCGTGCAGTGCTCATGCCTGTGAACTGTGGAGGTATCCCTGGCACTGGAGGAAGACCGGATCCGGGGTAGGATCCTGTTGAGGTACGAGCCGGTGCGCGTTTTGCTGCAGCATCATACAAGCCGGCTGGAAGGGTTTGGGGTACTGCTCTCATGGCGCCACTCTTGTATGAAGCTAGCAGGTGCATCGCAATTGCAAATTCAGTCGTGTCCAACGCTCCTCTGCCTTGGGTATCTGCGAGATTCCAGATGCGGCCCAAAACCTCATTTGGCAACCTTGCTCGTTCAAATATCTGTTTCGCAATGATTCCGGAAAGCAGCCCATTTTCAGCTCCTGACTTCTCAAACAAAGATGAGTATTCGTTCACTTTCTCGGGTGACAGAGTTGGTACTCGGATAGGAGGTAGGCCAGATTGTGTTGGGCTGACTGGCGATCCTGTATTTTGAGCAGCTACACTAGGAGCACCTGGAGGAATCCCGTCGAATCGCGGCAGCGGGCCGGCTTGTGAAATGTCAGCAACAGCGAGTAATGCGGAAATAAGCGACTTACATTGGGAAGCTAGGTCCGCCGCGGGTACTCTTCCTGCTTGCGCATGACCGATCAATCGCAGCACAACACTGAAACCTGATGGGGTGAGAAGTCCACGATTCTCAGAATCTGCAATTTGCCAAATCTGGACGCTCAACGATTCAGCAACCTAGTTAGTCACAGCGACAGAAAGCAGCACAAACCTGGCCCAGCACGTCCGAAGGAAGCTTTGTCCTGTCAAAAAATGTGACCGCGACATCACCAGAGACAGCTCCAAAGCCGTCAGGGTCTGCCGCGCGAAAGAGCTGGCCATAGACTTTCTTCTCCTCTGTCGTCAAGTTGAGTTTTAGATGGCCTGAGCGGCGCTAGAATTAGCTATTGCTTCTGTAGTGTCCAAAACGCTTGCATCACGCAAGAACGAACCTGCTCCGCCCTCCAAGCTGTCCGCCATATTGTCCACTAGACAGAGGAGATCGGGCGTATTTTGCGATGGACACTGCAACTGCGGAGGGGTGGGTCACGCTTCGAACATCCGTCGAGCAGACAAGGAAGCTATAGCAGCTCGTGTTCAGAGCTCTAGCTGTGGGTTAGAACGACGGAGAGGAGCGACGCAAGCTCCTGAGGAGTTTTGGTTGTAATAGGTATGGATCAACTGGGAGATCGCCGGGCAAGGATGTTGGAGTTCGGCCCGGGCGACATGCCAAAACTGGTTCATCATCATTTCCAACACAATAAAACACCAAAGAGCTATGGAGACAGCTCTAGCTTCAAGAGAAAGCTGAATGGAACTTTTTGCCTGGTGGAATAGAATATCATTACTAGTGGGTAAAGCACCTACAGCATCAGCGTTCTGCGCGCAATCATGCCGCTGTATGTGATGATTGGCAGACTGCGAACCTATCTAATTGAGAGCCATTTTGCCATGCATGACCGCACGGATGGATCGCTTGCAAGCGCTTGAGAACCATGTCGAAGAGAGCTGAACAAGCCAAGAACACAAACATGAGAATAGGGGATGACAATCTTTCCTCCAAGCCACCAGCAATTTAGACCCAGAAGTGCCCATATTACTGAAGTAGGACGAGACCTAATATTCAGCCTCAGCACCTTCGCCCTCCTCAACAGAGTCACTTGCAACCTCCTCATAATCACGCTCCAAAGCGGCAAGATCCTCACGAGCCTCCGAGAACTCGCCCTCCTCCATGCCCTCACCCACATACCAGTGGACGAAGGCGCGCTTGGAGTACATGAGATCGAATTTGTGGGACAGAGCAGACCAAGCTTCTGCAATGGCAGTGGTGTTGGAAAGCATGCAGCTATAGAGTGATCAGTCGTTGCATCATATTTTGAATCTAGACTGAACTTACACTGCACGATTGACCTTGGCCAGATCGCCGTTTGGTACCATGTGAGGAGGTTGATAGCAGATACCAATTTTGAAACCTGTAGGACACCAGTCGACAAATTGGATGGTTCGCTTGGTCTTCAAGGTGGCAACAGCAACATGGACATCCTTCGGGACGACGTCGCCGCGGTAGAGCAAGCACGTTGCCATGTATTTGCCGTTACGGGGATCACACTTGACCATCTGGTTGTTGGGCTCGAAGCAAGACATTGAAATTTCCTGGACGGAGTTGGCTTCGTGGGACGCTTTGGCGGCCGAGACCACCGGGGCGTATGCGACCAGTGGGAAATGGATACGGGGGTATGGCACCAAATTGGTTTGGAATTCGGCAAGGTCAACGTTGAGGGAACCGTCGAAACGAAGGGAGGCGGTGATGGATGAAACAACTGCAACGCGTGTCAACAGAGAGGTTCAAGGAGTTTCCAGAACAAGAGACTGACCTTGAGCAATCAGACGGTTGAGATTTTCATAGTTGGGCCTCTCAATGCTCAAGTTACGTCGGCAGATATCGTAGATTGCCTCGTTGTCGACCATGAAACTGCAGTCGGAGTGCTCAAGAGTGGTGTGAGTGGTAAGGATTGAATTGTAGGGCTCGACAACCGATGTGGCGAGTTGGGGAGCTGGGTAGACGCAGAATTCCAGCTTGCATTTCTTGCCATAGTCGACAGACAGGCGTTCCATGAGCAGAGCTCCGAAACCAGAGCCAGTACCACCGCCAAAAGAGTGGAAGACCATGAAACCTTGGAGGCCAGAGCAATTGTCTGCAACGTGGCGGACCTTGTCGAGAACTTGATCGATGAGCTCCTTGCCGACTGTGTAATGACCGCGAGCATAGTTGTTAGAAGCATCTTCCTTTCCAGTGATCATGTATTCTGGGTGGAAAAGACTGCGGTACGTGCCAGTGCGGACTTCGTCGACGACGTTTGGCTCGAGGTCGCAGTATATGGTTCGGGGAACATATTTGCCGTTGCCTTGGACATCCTGTCGTAAGCAATGGCTCGAGCTGAGTTAGAGCATGGGCGTGATGATGTGCTCACCGGTCTCGGAGAAGAAGGTGCTGAATCCTTGATCAGGATCGGCTGCCTTGCGCTCTTCGGTCAAATATCCATCAGGCTGGGTAAAATCACGGTTAGAAAGCCGGTTGAAACGTATTTGAGACGGGATGACAAACCTGAATACCATGCTCGAGGCAGTAGAGCTAGGGGAGAAAGATTACTCGAAAATTCAAGGATAAGGCGCAGCTCTGTCCATTTGGCGGTACATACCTCCCAGCAAGAATTCGCAATCTGGCAACCGGCCTGGCCAACTGTTGAAGATTTGTTAGTCTCAAACCAACTTGTTGGTCGATGCTGACCAGGATGGACAGCCTGTCGCGAGTGAGAAAACATACCGTTCAAGCTGATGACCTCTCTCATGTTGGGCGATCGAGTTCGTTAGATAGCCGCGAGGCAAGAGGAAGGGAAGAGGCAGAGGCGAGCAAGGGTAGATAAGCTCCGTAGGTAAGCAGTGATGGAGCTCCCAAGGTAGATGTGGTGGTGGTGAGGGTTGATCGAGGGGTCGTGAAGATGGACTCGATGGTATCTGGGGACGCACCTTTTTGTTGTGCTGTGCAAGGGCGAGCAGCCAAAAGGTGTAAGCGCGCCGTGGGGGCACGTGCCCTTCACCAATGGGGAGCCAAGGAACACAGGAACCCAACTGGGCAAAAATACTCGGATCCGCCTCGACTCTCCACGGCTTGAGGATCTTAACACCACGGCTCGATGGTTACCTAGCATGATAGCCTCTCAGAGCACCAGTGATCTCCCTCTCCATGACTACCGGTCTCAAGCGCCTAGATAGTGCTGACTCCAGTGTCCACTAGATATTCGCCTGCGTCCAGGACGGATGAATGAGACAGCCTCCTCGAGCCTCTCCTGCAGCAGAACTTGCTTGTCGGCACCCCCTACCAAGCATGCGTCTCGTCTACCCACTGTGTGGCCTTTTCTCCTGCTACGTCTTGGCAAACGTTGAAAAGACCATCTTTCTCGCCCCGCCCACCATCTCCATACCCGTGGCGCATCCTAATTTGGGGGATCTCTCGTTAATTCCATTATCACCCTTGCATCTCTCGGCTAGGACGCGTTTAAATGCTTCTTTTCCCACCGATGATGCTCCCAGAGGCAGTGAGCATTGGTTCCTCCTCGATGGTCTATCTCCTGCGGCCAGGTATGAAGTGAGGATATGTTGGCTTGCTACGGTACGTCCAGCCTGCGTACCCTCTCACCAGCGGGACCGACTGATGCCCTGCAGCAACCAACCGAATTCTCATTAGACACCTTTGCCCTTGACGAAGTCTTTGACAGTACACAGCTCATCGGCTCGTTGAGTGCTTATGCCTATGCTCGCCAAGCAGAGATAGACGACCGAGAGCGTCAGAAACTCGGGGCGCGACGAGCAGTCCAGTCACCGGCATCATCCACATCAGCCGAACAGCGAGCCTCGGTTCTGTTTCTACGGATTCTTGCAGCTGCGGACTATTATACGCTCGATCAGAGCCTGATGGACAATGTTCCTCCCGTTCTTGTGGACATCATTCTTGATCGTTACCTCATGAACATTTTCCCCAGATCCTTACTTCCAACGGCGGCATACATCCTAGTGGTTGCTATCGCCAGTTGGTTTGTCTCTGGATATGTTTGGCAGCTTCTGCTGCAGCTTGTTGGTACTTCAGATGATGATGAGGAGCTTGAGCAAGATAGACAGGCAAAAGCCAAGACTTCGTAATGTGGAAGATGACACCATGACGAGCGGAGCCGATCTAATTCAAAACACTCCTCGTACGAAAGTACCTCTGTCAGGTGAGCAGACTATCTCGGAGGATCTCAAATTGGATCAGAAATTCTGTCCTCCTAACACCATGATCAGGTCAAAAATCAATACCCGGAGCCCATGCCGCTCGAACGCAGCGAAGGCTCGAATTCTCTTACCTCGTCGCTCGCAACCATCTGAACGTCGTATTTTGATCCCAATCCCGCCTTCAGGTCATCTTTTCGCTGGACGAAATTGACTACCAGTGAATCCTTCACTGCGAACACGGAATCGTTATCGAGGTATTCACCCGCACTATCGAGAATCTGTGTTGTGATTGGTTTAAAGCCTGACGCATTGGGTAATGGTTTTTTGTCCTTTGCGTTCAGGACCTGTCTGTGCAGGTAGACAAGCTGGCCATCCTGGGGAGTGTCAAACGTTATCGAATCATTCTTCTCCCGCTTTGGCGCATCGTGTCGGAAGAATGGCCCCAGGATGGCCGATTGGATTACCGTGTCGGCGGCTTCAGCTGCCTTCTTACACGTGATCTCGTCAACGAGACTGACTTTGATTTGGTTTTCCTAGAGGCTGTGCGAGGCAGCATCGAAGGCCGCCTGGATACGTCAAAAACCAAATTCAATTACCTGCTTACGGTTCGAGGCCGATCACATCGCAGACGAGTTGTCCTTCGTTCCGCCGGTCATTGCTCATCTGGCCGGCCTAGCTGATAAGCTCTACGCCCTTCCTCCATTCATCTACCGTCAATTCGTTCTCTCGTGCAAAGTCATGAACATGTCTGATCAGACTCGCCATGACCTGTCGCATCCTTGGTGAACTCTTTGGTCCCATCACACGAATGACATGTTGAGTAAAGTTTGGATCGAACCCAGAAGTCTCGTTAGCCGTCGCCGAGTTGCCCGCTAGGTTGAGCTCGCCCATAGCGAGTGTCGTGCAACCACAATAGTCAATGGATGTCCAAAGCAAATTCCACTGCTATGATGGGTTTTTGAAGTCTTGCTATAGCTCTGCCTCCTGTACCAGTATGAGACGGTGAAAGGAAGGGCCCTTTGTGACCATCTTACCTTTTATCCTTCCCCGCATCACAAAGACGGAGAATCCTTTTCTACGTGGATCCGCCCTTGCCCCTCACCACCACGAGCGTGTGTTACGAAAACAATGTCTATCATCTTCGTTTCTTAGTAATACTGCCTTTACTATAGATTCATTTCGGGAATTCCATGGGTCGTTCTTCCAGTCAAGCCTGTGGACACTTCTGCCGCCTAGCTTCCAGAGTTCGGGCTGACCAATCCACTCTCAAATCTTCAGTGCAGAGGCTTCCAAAATGGATCAAGTCAATGGCTCTCACAAGCCTTATGTTTCTGCTGATGAATGCCGCCGGATTGTAGAACTCATTCTCTCCAAAGAAGAAATGTATTGCCTCTGGATGGCAAAGATCTACCCCCAATTTAATTTACCAATGCATCGAATCCACCCATTTTCCCCATTCAATCGAGACAGCCGCTGCTCTGAAAGCAATCGAGGCGGCTGTCGCAGCTTCGTTGGCCAGTCTCCACTACCAGACATTGGTGAAAGAGCACAAGATGACAATTGATCTGCAGAGAGTCGCTTGCTTCCTGTTCTCAACATACCTTGCAACCATAAATGGACATGACAAATTCGATCCGTTGGCAAAGAAACTGATCAAAGACACCGATCTCCTCCAAGCACAGATGTCGACGGATGTCAGCCAATCGGTACAAGACCTATTTATTGTAGGTCCTCCTTGGCGGCTTATCCAGTAAAGGCTTGTTTTTTTCTTCCTTGCTAGTCTGCGTAGGTAGCTTCGTCCTGCATGCACTCATTCAACAATTTGGAGCCTCATTTTTCTCATATTTTGCTCCATTTGAGCAGTTCTTCGAGGATAGATTTTAGACAGTTGACTCAAATCAATTCAGTTCGATTCATTCAGCATTTTCTACGTATATGCTTGACACAGACCGAGGACGCGTTCACTAGCACAGCTCCACTGTTGTAGGGCCTCCTTGGCGGCTTACTCAGCATAGGTCTTCCTTCTTTGCGTAGATAGTTTCCTCCGGCATACATTTATTCATCAATTTCAGGCAGAGAAGACAATGCGCCTTATGTTGTGCGTCAAGTCTACTATGCCGCAAAAGCGTTGGTCCTAAGAGCTGAATTCCCGAATTAGCTACGCAAAATAGAAACTTATCCCCCTATTTGTTTTAAGGCTCCCATCCTCCAACAAGATTATAGAATGCATGGATTAAGAGCACTGGAGCTAGTGCACTACCATCGAGACACTTCCCGAACAGTTTGGGTTCCATTCAGAGTGCTGAGACGTTGCAGAGCAAGCATAAGATACTGTTGTGATCCACATATAGTCGGCCTAAGCCACTGAGTACTCCGTATAAAGGCCGGACAAACCTATTATGATTGCTCTAAAAGCCATCTTCTAGCTAAGTAGACAAATCAACCAAGATAATCATCACTTCAATTATCAAAGTCTCTTTCTTAATTAAACTTTCCCTTTCTTCTTCACACCTTCAAGACATATCTAAATCATTATGTTGATCGTCGAATCTAGATTGAACCGAGCTGAGGGACACCTTACCTCTATGACGGACGCAGTCAAGGACATCAAACGAGAAGAAAGAGGTAGCTCCAAGAGCACAGGTATGCCTCCTGCGGCATAAGTACTTGATTAAACCCAAAGACTGAGGGGAAGACAATATAGCAGATGCAATCATGTCAGACAAATTAGCCTAGAAAGCTAGTAGAATGTCTGTTGAATTGATGTAATTGACTGTCTAAATCTATGTAGAATGACGCGTAGAATGAGTGTTATATACTCAAGAAAAACGCTCGAAATAGCCTGTTGGACAGGGCGGTTGGACAGGGCGCAGGCTAGCCGAAACCTGACCAATGGACGCCCTGAGAGTTTGACAAATCATGACAATACAAGGCTAACTTTTGCGTGCGAATATAGCACTCAGTGACGCCGAATGCAATGCTCGCGAAGCTCAGGAGAAGGTGACTTTCCTACGGAAGGAGTTGGGTTTAATTAAAGAATGGGCCGGAAAAATTAGGTATCTCTCCTCCTTTTCAGATTTGACTTTTTCAGATTGCAAATAATACTAGCGCGCCAGTATTTAGCTAATTTTGAACAATTGAATAGTAAAACAAGAGGCATTGAAGAACCAGTTGCTCGTAAAATAGTGTTGGATTGGCGTGAATAGATACTGAGTATTTTGTATCATCAGTTGCCGCTATATATTTACCTATCTCTTATGTTATTGAATGTGTAATTTTTTGATTTGAAAGTAGTGTTGTCATATTTTAGCGTCAAAATTTGCGGCAGTCTTAGCAAAATACATTCTGCACCTGCACGCCTATTTTACTTGTCCAATCATTTTACCAGTCCAACTTTCTGACGTCCTGTACCTGTACAACGGTTGTACCTGCACATCCGTTTTACGGGCCCCAATTCTGGCGCTTTTCGTACCTGCCAAGCGAGCCGCCAAGACCATACTTTAGGGGCCGAACGAGCTATTTTTAGCCGAAGACATGGGCTGATGCAGCTGTTGTATGGCGAGAAGCTGTCGAAGGTGGCCACGGTGGTGCTACAAGTATACAAGATCGTGCCAGAGCAGAGAAGGCTGCGAATCCATCAGCTAAGCCGTCAATAGCAAGGAAACCAGCGTCCACCCCTGCCCAGGGACCGGCACCGGTCTCGCAGAAGAACTCAGCAGCAGCTGTACAGGCTCTTCGTGCCGCCAATGCAGCTGCAGAGGAAGTTGATGACGAGAAGTTTGCTCTTTCCGGCAGCGTTGATCTCAAGCTTACAGCGTGGCGGGGCTCTAGAGCTGACAATCTTCGAGCTTTGCTGGGCAGCCTGGACACGGTGCTCTGGCCCAAAGCTGGTTGGAAGAAAATCTCGATGACGGATCTTGTGCTGCCAAATAAGGTTAAGATCCACCCCGACGAGATACCTACGACTGCTACGACGGAATAGAGGATGATTGCAGCAGCTGTGTTCAGTACACTCAACGAAGCTTGGGATAAGTTCAAGACGGAAATCGGTCTGTAGGCCAATGAAAACCGTTCACAGACAGACTTGAGTCCATTGGGGTCCAGTCTATTAGCACTGATCACAGGAGAGATTTCTGTATCATTTTTGAGCTTGCCATCATGCTTCGGACTGGCAGAGAACACAGTCTGCCAGCACTCCGTGCATCCCCGGATCCTCGAGGAAAGAGCTTCCTGTGCCAATTGCGCAGATATGGGACTATGGTGAATAAGAGGCTGGGGAATGGATACACCAAGGTCTTCATACAATCACCTCAGACGAATGCACACGTGATAGTCACAGCTCCATCCAGCATAGCTGTCAAATTTGAGCTGGATCAAAGAGAGCGGCAAACCAGGATTGGAGACGTGGTCTACCATTTCTATCCCAGTGTGCATGCGAATGAATCGTGCAGCACTCGGAATCATATTCTTGGAAGCACGGAGAGAAAGCTCTTCATTTTCTCTGAGCCTACACCTAAATCGCCGCACATTCTAGTTCTCTAGCGGTTCAGTCCTAGGCTGGCCCTGTCGCAGGTGCAGTTGGAAGACTTGAACCGAGCCTTTGCCGGGCTGGACGTTGGCGATGTGACCTACCGCACCGTGACAGGCAACCAACGTCTTTTGCTTGCTAGCATTCAACAACTTCAGCTGAAAATGTTATGGCTCTTGCGAAGTTAGTGAAGGAGCTACTCAAACCTCTCACCCACCAACTCTCCACTGATCTTCCACAACTCCTCCGCGTCATCTGCGTTCTCACATTCCGGCTCTAGCTGTTTGACCTGACAGTCGGTCAGGAAGGCACCGCTCTCACCCTGCAACCTCGGGTCCAATGCTGCTACCAGCGTCGTCGCACAGCCCTCCTGCCTGCTCTTGACGGGGAAGTCCATTTGAAAGTCCTTCCCGGTGTTCCTCTTCGTCGTTCCAGTGAGTTGGGCGAAATCCTCCTGAGGAACGTGATTGCCCAAGGTTGTCTCCATGATCACTCCTGGATGCAGCGAGAACGAAAGCACGCCCTTGGACGCAAGGTGGCTGGCTAGGTATTTCGTGAACAGGATGTTTGCGGTTTTCGATTGGCCGTACCCGGACCATTGGTCGTAGGCCTTGCCAGCGGAGAAGTTATAATCGTCAAAGCGAAAGGGGGAGATCTGTGCAGATTTTGTGAGCTTGTGTTTTCGAAAGCTGGGAATCGGGAGTCGTCTTGATCGCAACAATCTTCCCGTGACCATATACTTCAGCTGCAAGAGAAGAGGGTGGACTTCAAGTATTGCATCGGCTCGACCCATATTTGCCAGACGAGACGACTCACGAGATACCCATCAGAAGAGACATTGACGATGCGTGCGCCGTTCCCCGCTGCTAGGATCTTGGGCATGAGGAGGTTGGTAAGGAGGAAGTGCGCAACATGGTTCCTGCCGAGTTGAGACTCAATCCCATCCGCGGTCAAAGTGTATTCCTTGATCGCCATAATGCCAGCGTTGTTGATCAACAGATCAAGTTTCTCAAGACGTTCATTGGCGAACTTCGCAGCCTCACGGACAGCGGTCAAAGACGAGAAATCAGCCTGAATGAAAGTCGTCTTGATGTTCGGATTGAGCTTGTTGATCTCGGCAATGACGGGCTCGATCTTCAAAGCGATGCGGCCGTGCAGGAGGATGTGCGATGGACTAGCATGTGCAAGGCTAAGGGCTGTTTCTGCGCCGAGACCGTTCACTGAGGCACTAGTGACGAGAATGGTCTTGCTGTTGACGAATTGCTTAAGTTCTTCGACGACTTCGATTCCGGTGGACTGTGGGTTGAAGGTCTTCATAATGGGTAAAGGTACGATAGGTTGAGAAGAAATAGAGGAATGCGAAGGGCGATAAAGGATTTCTCTTTATTGGCAGTGGAGGAGTACTTGTGGCAGGCTTTTCTTTGTATGTTCACTTCCTTCACGGGTTTCTCGCATCAGATCACCACCCAAAATGACTACTTCTCGTCTAAGTTGATGCCACCGCCCGCACACAGCGAACTCCGTCTCAGGTGCTTGTCAGGGCACACACCGTTAACAATCACCTGTCGAATTCGACACAACCGAGCGAATTCTCAATGTGCGGCCTTTTTCTCCGCTGGCTTGATAATCGAGGTCGATGTCCCACCTGTCTGTCACCGATTCTCCTGACAGGTCCATCGACTCCTCGAGGTCGTTCTGGACCGGGGTCCTCGCTCCAATGAAATCAGAGTGTCACGTACCACGCCCGAACGGCATCAACGTGTCTTTCTGTTAGCCAAAGGCAGAATCGAGAGCCTCGGCCGGTATCCGTGATCATCGAATGGTCAGTGGTGTGATCCCTAAACTACAGCGGTAAAGTAGATGCCCGCACGCCGAAATGTAGCCCTGAGTCAGAGGTACTTCGGGTGCCAACACGTCACACTTGCCGTTGACCGTGTTCTTCGACATGAACCGCCCTGCCAGATGATGCCTCATCATTTCTCTATCCTCGTAGTCCAAACGTACTCCAGCCGGCCAAATTGGCCGGAGCTAAGCCTATCGGACACTTCCTGCAATTAGTCATCAGCCTTGCAGGCATCGCGACCTCTCGACATACAACCGTCCACTATCTTTTGCTTGTGGAGAGATTTCGATTGAGTCATTTCTCTGCTCTTCAGCGATATGTATCACACCATGGAGAAAGACAGGTAGCGACGCATCTTTAGCGTCCAGCTTCTCCGTCTGCCCTAACCCTTCACCCCGCTTCTCTCTATCCCGGCCTACACGGCCCCAGCGGCCGACATCCCTCTTGCCAGCACACTCTCGCCGAGGAGTTCTGTCGTTCTTCCTCGATCACGATGTCCAGCCAGGTCAAGGGATAGGTCAGTAGTTCATATGACGGTTGTGACAGCAGCCCGTGCGCTTGAATTCTCAAAAGTCTACATGTTTGTCCCCTAAATTCAACATGACTACTTCCTACTAGAACCATGGCCTACTAGAACCATGGACACCCCAGATCTACCAAGCACCTTTGCACAATCAGAAAGGGTGGAATACAATACTCCAAGACGTGGACGATTCTTCCAAGCCTACGATCAGCGAAAACCATGCGGGACGTTACGCTCAGTTTGCCCAACAGCTCCACCCCTACTTACCCGGCTCGCGCGGGCGCCGGGCGGCTTCGCCCACCCGCTAGATCGGCACGGGCAATGCTCTTGCTCCCCCCCGCATCTCACCTTCGTTGAAACCACCACCCGGCCCGGCCCGGCCCGTTCCCTCCTCTCCCTCCTCATCCTCCTCTACTCCGCGCCTCCCCTCAGGCATCAACGTTCGATCCCTCTCGCACCTCGGCTACGGACCTGACGCTATCACCGCCCTCGCGAAGCAGAGAGGCAAGGGGTATGTCTACCTCTCCAAGAACTGCTTCGGCCACCTCGCCGGCAGCAGGGAGAGATTGCGGGAGAGGTGGTGGTGGTGGTGGTGGTGTGAGAAGTTTGGGGAGGGGATGGGAGGCGATAGGCGGCTGGATGGATAGCTTACTGTAGTTGGACGGATGTTAGACCATGACTACGGTTTGAGCACTCTGAGTACTGGTTTATCTACAATGGTTGGAATGTGGCGGTGGTGCAGATACACGGAGCTTGGAAGTTGGTTAATACGAGAGCCCGTGAACCGATGGGAGTGATGAGCCTAGATGGGTGGGATTTGAGGGAATGTGTTTGGGGGGCGGGAGGAGAGGAGGGTGGAGTGGATAGTATAGCTAATTAGGTGGGGGATGATTAAGGTTGGTTGAAGCAACCTGTATGTGGTGGACGGTTGGATACTATCCCTTAAGTCAACCATTCAGTGACACAAGGGACACTAGATAAGGTCACGACTCGGCAGGTTGGGTTGTCTGGGCGGGACAGGCACATACAGGCCATTGCCGTTGTGCGGGAGAAGGGTGACTGGGCTGGGTGCCCATCAATTTGGGAGTGATGTCAAGAAGCGGGATCTGGAGCCATAGTCATACATGCCACTACTGTGTCAGTCAGTGAATGGAGAGGGGGGCCCTTCCTCCATATCTGCCGTGCCGTGATATCACCATTCCACGAATCAATGGCTGATCATCACGAACCAACAGCCCTCGCGTATCCACTCAGCACAACCCCACCGTCCTCATCTTCCTCTCCTGCGTCCCCATCCTCCCGCATCGCCTCCTCCATAGCCTTGAACGCCTCTTCCTCCTCGGTCCCTGCCCCGTCTCCCACCGAAGTCTTGACCCTCTCCTCCGCCGCCACCTCCGCCGTGATGCCCCTCCCCTGCCTCGCCCCCTCCACCGCCAACCGGTCCGCCTCCGCGTTCCCCTTGTCCCCACTATGTCCCTTCACCCACATAAAGTAAGTCCCCCTGCCCAACCCCTCCCTCTCCTCCATCTTCCCCCTAACCTCCTGGATCAAATCCCGATTCTCCACCGGTTTCTTATTTGCCGTCAACCACCCATTCCGCTTCCAGTTCTTGTACCAATTCGTCACGCAGTCGATCGCGTAGCGGCTGTCGGTGTAGATCGTGACGTTGCGATGACGGGGGGCGATGTCCAGCGCCCGGAGGATGGCGGTCAATTCGGCGCGTTGGTTGGTTTGACGGGTCCCCGACAGGGCTTCGGATACGTTCTTGATGTCGCCGGGGCCGAAGTAGACGCCTACGCCTGCGCGGGCTCCAGCGGCGCCGTTGCGGAGACTGCTGCCGTCGGTGTAGATTGTCAGCATGCCGGGTGGAGGGTCTGGTTTTGGGATTGTCTTGTTGGAGGTCTTTTCTGCTTTGGTCTTGTACACCAAGTTGCCGTCCGAGTCAAGCTTGATGTTGGGATCGAAACCATCTTCTGCGTCCGGTGGCAGTGGTCCGGTACCTGGCTCGTAGATATTCCCATGTGCCTCTTCTTGCTTGTCATTCAATACCAGCCCTGCAGGGGCAGCTGCGCCATTCACCAGCTTCACTCTCTTAGCCGCATGTTGTGCTGCTGCAACTGCTGCGGCAGCCGCGCCTTTCCTACCCTCAGCGACGAAAGCTTCGGCTTCCGCTCTGGTGGCAAAGCGTCGGTGCTTGGGGCGTCTCACCCCCGCAATCTGCGCAGAAGCCGTGGGCCAGTCGGTGTAGACCCCCGGGACGCGACCGATTTGGACGGCGTAGAATCTTTGCTCGCCAGTTCTGTTCTTGGCTGATATTGAGGTTGAGACGGTTTGGCCAGAGGCAAAGGCTTCGGCATCGGCAAGAAAGGGGAAAGACTGGACTGCGGACGTTAGAGATTAGCGATGAGGTGATTATAGGGATGGTAATGGCTTACAGAGAGCCCCTTTATGACCCTTGATTTGGCTTAAACATTCATCCCACGTTGAGTAGACCCCTGGCTTTCGTCCCTCACGAACGGCATAGTACTTGATCGTGTCTCCAGGTCGTTTTCTCTTGTGAGAGGCCCCATTTGAGATGACGGAGGTTGAGGGTGAGCCCCGGGCAGTATCAGCTGCCATAATGGAAGCAGGCTTTCTAGGAAAGAAGATGGGTTCCCGGATCGCCAGGAGTATCGACCGTAGCCCAAGAGAAAGCCACGATGCACCAATATTGAAAAGGAGGGGAGCGCTTTAGCCGTGGGAATGAAAAATTAAAAGTGAGCGGAGTGTGCAAGCAGAATATAAAGGTTCGTCACATGTGGGGAATCGTAGCCAGCTTAGAAAACAGCCGGAGAATTGCTCGATTGTATTGACGTATGTCGGCAGAGTTCTTTGTTTATAGCTGTGCGGATTCTTTCGCACGAGATATAGGAAATATCTCCAGGGTTTTTGGTTAGGAATCGAGACAGGCAGGCCAGCCCAAAGATTTGACGTTCAAACCAGCCAAAATGCTCGTGGTCAACGTTATCGGAAAGAAATATAGGACGTGAAGGAGCGTTTGCGCTTGGCATCACAAGGAGAGGAAAATCTACTCCGCACTCACCTCGCCGTCACCCAATCCACGTCGCTTTCATCACCACCTCGCCCACCCATCACCCGCACAGGGTGATTCGCGGGTGAGTCGCGGGTGAGCGTCGCGTGACTCGGCGTCAAGTTCCATCGTCACTGTTCCCTCGATTGTCACGGCCGACCAGAGGAGCTAAATTTGGCACCAGGCGCTGGTGCTGCGGTGGAGTCTCTCCTTCCCAACCCCAGGCGACCACAGTACAAAAGATTGAACCTCTCCCCCCTCCCTCTTTTCCTCCAGAGGTGGACTCTCTCGAGTTGCTACGATGGGTAGACGAGAGGCCACTGTCACCGAATTAGTCGCGCAAGCCGAATCCAATGGCTATAAGAGGGGAGCACATCAAGAGAAAGACATGGTGCGTATGCGTGAAAAGCACGTCAAGAAGACCAAGAAAGATCAAGATGCGACGCTTAAACGCTACATCCTATGAGAGGAGACTGCTCTACTTTATAGAAAGCAGGCTTAATGCTGGTTCTGACGCTGTCTTCCAGGTGGTACCTTGCCGAAATGCAGCGAGACTATGCACAGCAAGGCTTGCCCCTTCCCGATGCGCATCTGGCTCGAGAACACTGCCTGCGGCCCAGCATCGACGCCCCAGATCTAGCCACTGTGCAAGACCTCTTACGATTCTACATCGCAACGAGTCGGCCTCTGCTTACTCAGGAGCCGACGGTCGATTTTGTTAACACCGTGGCTGAGTGGTTCTTTGCAGGCTGTACTCGGGTCACTGGCACAGAGACGGACGCCGAGGAGAGGAGCGAAGTGAATAATGTGAGTCAGCCTACAGCCGGGATGACTCTAAAACAATCAGTTGATATACATAGTGGGTGCGAAAGGCTCTAATTGTGGAAGGTTTGGTGATCAACAAACGACGACCCAAACATAATTTCGTCATAGCGAACTAACGCGCCTCCTCCTAACTCTTTGAGCTCGGAATGATCTAATTTTCATCCCTAAGCGGTACCGGGTCTAGTTTGCGTTCATTGTCCGAGTCTATTGTTGGACTGACACTTGGGTCTTCGGTATAAGGATGTCGACATTCTACTACAACGCATATCTATCGCTAATTGGCGACTCATTTACAATGTCAAGCAGCGGTGGGTAAAGAACAATCGGAACCCGAGAACATCGTCTTCGGCGCAGTTGACAAAGAACACGACAAGCTTGTGTCATGATCTCAGCCGTTCTTACTGTTGAAGCGCGTGGAGATTAGGAAGACTCGGCCTTGGCGTGGTCGTTATTAGCGTTGCCCGTGCCAAGCCTCGTCGACACTAGCGGCTGCGCCAAGCCCTTGCGTGCGTTAGGCTCCATTGGGACTAGCGGTCACCGTCTTGGTGCCCACAAGCTTTATGCCAGCCGCACTTGGCAGCTGTGCCATGCGGAGCAGAGACTTGCGCTTCAGTTCCTCAGTCTGTCAATCGCTTCTTCATAAACTGCCATGGGTTTCTCAACACCTGATTCTAAACACCCAATCACGACTCCGAGTCTCCGTCGGGGGGGGTCTAATAGACAAGCTGCGGCACTGGAAGAGTCTCCTCGAAGACGAGAGTAGTACTCCCACATGGGGCTACTAGAAGCCATCGAGGCGTGCACCAAGCTGTTCACCGGAGCCAGGCCGCTCTGAGTCTCGGACACCGCAATTATTCGATCCCATAAACCCACTGCAATATTAGAAGACTTTAACGGAATGGAAGAGCAGGGAGATGGGCTACCTGGATCGGGGGCACGAGAAGGATCCTCGTTATTGGGAGGCCAAGTTTCGTCTTACCTGTCATGCTCTCGACATCCTCAAAGTCTTCAAATCAGATCGGACGGGTCCGATCAGAAATTTGTGCTCCCCTACCGAAAACAAACATACCAACATCTCTCCCTCTTCCGCATCCGCATCCCACAACCTGTCCTCTCGCACATCGCCTCCCACCTCAGCCGAGCCCGATATGACCAGCGTGTCGCTCAAACCCATTCAAAATAATCAGCACCCTCATTAAACTACGGATCAACCACAATCCAGAACAGTGATTATAGGCTTGATATGCCAAAGTTCATCAACAGTTTCACTCCTCAATAGTTAGCTAATACTTGTCGTCGACTTGCTTATCATCTACGCAGTTACCAAATTTCAATTGGAAGCGTCGAGCACTTCTGATTGCAGAAAAGATCATGATGACCAAGCTGCTACAAGATGAGTGGTTGCAGATTAAATTGAGACCACGAAAGAGCACCCTGTCCCGCACGCTTTCTTAGGGAATTTGGGGAGGCTATGATACCGAATTTGGCTCTATAGAGCTGCCTGAACCTACCGATGTCAGATCCAATGCATATGCAGGTGAAGTACTACTTTCGAAGGCGGAACAGATGATCGATCGTGATGAATTCGATTCTGCATGGTCTGAATTAGAAAGGTTTAAACCGTTCGAAAGTGGCCAACTATCGCGTCAAGAAGAAATCGTGACGCATATAATCATATTTTGCACAGTGAAAATCTGTCGATTCACAGGCAAATTTCGTGATGCAGAGAGGCATCCAGAACAAATTCTGGAAGCAAAGCTGCTACCCTCTGGGCTTATATCTGGAGCTGCTTCTCTTCAGGCGGCTGTCACTTGTGAGTTACATGAGATGGATCGTGCGATGTCCCTGGCAAGCTTCGATCACGACGAGCAATGGGTTGGCAGCCAAGGGGCACGCAGACGTTTATGGCGCACGCTCGCTGAGCCAGTTCTCATGAAGGGTTAATGGATCGTCAACGATATTGAGACTTCTTCACTCTCTCTTCCAGACGATGCTATGAGCCATTGCAGTGGGCGGAGCGTATCTTTCAACAACTACAGGATGAAGATCAGAACATTGCTGACCGAGGGAGGGTTGTGAAGCTAAACTGCTTCCGAGTGTGTGCTAACTTCGCAATGATCTCTTCACTCAAAGGTCCGATAGAGCTCGCTCTCTCGCGCTGGAAATTTACTGCAGCTGCAGCAGAGAAATGCGGCTGGAAGGAAGGTTTCGCTGATATGGTCATCAATTACTCGGTCCGCGAGTTTAAATACAGACGTGGCAATCAATCTCAAGGAGGCAGAGGGTCTGCTGAGCACGCAGAGAAACCTTTCCAAATTACAGGTCGCCAATTTCACTTCATTGCTCAAGGTACAATTTGGCTCGATATGCTCGGAGATTGGATGGAGGGTCACGGACAACGCAGAATAGCTGGACGACGAGATCATACTGGTTGGTAGAACATAGAAGGAAATCCCTCCTCACACGACATCACACTAGTTACTCGGATCAGGGCAACCATCTTCATGCGGGCCCTGGTTGCCCACGCCGACGATAACTCCGCCATCGGGATGCTGTGTTCAGCTGCCTCGGTTCACGATAGCATGCTCCCGGAAAGAACTAATGATATCGATCTTCGTGGGGGCAAATACGACTGGACTTTAATGAATCACTATCCCTTTGCTGTCTGCGGGTGGCTGCTTAAATGAGCCGCCATTTGGCATCGGCACCAAGAAACAGCTGAGATACAGTGGACAGCGAGTTACATGATGTTACCACTGCTATTATGGTTTAGAGGCATTCGCACGCGTTGAGATCAAAGTGATGTCATAAAGAAGTGAAAGAAACTTGGTGTTGCTGCGGCCCAAATGATGCTAAAATACTTGGCACACAGTATTGGGGATCTGAGATGTCAACCATGATGAATGAGTGTCTGCAGGAGGAAGCCATCTACGCAAAGTAGAAGAAAAGATGATGATTGAGCGTCTGCAGGAGGAAGCCTTCTACGCGGACCAGCAAGGAAGAAGAAAACAGGCCTATGCTGAGTACGCCGCCAAGGAGGACCTACAACAAAACAGCCTGCGCCTCAGAGCGTTGTGGGCTCGCTGGAGACAAAAAGTATCCTTGTTGTCGGTTGTGTAATGACCTGGAATCTACTCCGTAGAAGTTGCTCAAATACAGAAATAATGAGGCCGCAGCGCCAAGGTTCTACAGCGTCCATCGGCCTCGTTTCGGCTAGCCTGCGTCCTGTCCAACAGGCTATTTTGTTTTTGTGCGATTCTCTTGACATATCCCCTCCATTTTCAAGAGCAATTCTACATTCAACCAGCATTTCTAGCTGGTTTGAGCTATTCGAGCCTATTGGCTTGACATGAGAAGACGTGAGAGAGATATAATTGATTCACTTTTGGTTGACAGGCATGTCATCTTCTATTATATTGTCCAGATCAAATCCCCGATACCTGAATAATTCTTAATCTGACAAAATGACCCTCGTGCAAAGCAATTCGAAGAGCTTGGCATCTTGCTATGGCTAATCCACGAAAGCGGTTAGAATCGTAATCAACGCTGGAAGATAGTTATTCTCTTTCAATTGCGATTTAAAATCCCGCGTGAGCTCCTCAATCCTATCTTTATCGCTGACTTTGCTCTTTGGCTTCTGGTCGAACTGCCTGCGCCTCAGGCCTGCAATCGGGCAACTTTCTAGCGAACACCCGGCCATTTTGAGCCCCACTCTCTTTATATTTAGCTCCATCTTAGGAGGCATTTTACAATGTATTCTAGACCGTCGATTCATTCAATTCAGTTCGATTCATACTGCATTCGCGATTAATGCTTGACACTTCTAGATCCGGTGCGGGAGCCTTGCTACAGCCGATGTAGTTCCACCATGCTGGGCAATCCGGTAATCAAGACGTGTGATCTTATAACACGCCTCTAATTTCAGCGGTAATGTGGACGAGATTTATTCTAGAAATGAGGACGAAGCCCTTGTAGGTGTGTAGGATCGAGTAGTCGGGTAAAAAGACGAAGGAGGGTGTCGTGGAGGTTCGCTTGTTGACGCAACGGAGTAAATTGAGGGACTTGAGGGCGTATCGCTTACGAATCGTACTCTTGTAGTCATGGCTATTGAGAGAACAGCCTTGTCTGTGGTTTGGCCAGATTTTACAAAGTGTTGAAACAGAGAAGGCTACCTCCGAAGCTACATAATGGGAATGATCCTTTTATAGCCTTGCTTTGAACCCCCGGGGCAGATTTTTCATACCTTGGCAGGGAGGGGTGGAGCCCACGGAGCGGAGGCGGAAGCCTGCTTCAAGTAAACATTCTCTGGTCGCAGCAAGTTCATGGACTTTTCATTCTATTTTCGAATTACTGATGTCTGATAAGTTCTTTACGGCGTAATTCACGTGCTGAGAGTCTCAACGCCTACAGATTCCTGGCGATTCTGATAAACCTTGCCCCAAGAGAGCATCCTGGATTGTCTTTCCATGACAGCCATTTTCTTCTCCCAACTCCACCGATAGAAGGCGATTTTCTGATGCACAAAGAGTTGTCTCCTTGATAGTGCAACGAACATCTCATCTTTTCTTCTTCTAACTTCTTCGACGACGGAGTCCTCGACCTCTCAGACTATCTTCCGCTCCAGATCAAGATCAACACTTCCATTCCTGTGTGGGCGTGCCAGAGACGTAAGATATGAGTGCTGAAGTACTGTGAACCGAAACTTGAAAGCTAAATCGGACCCTCGCTTCAGTCATCGCGACTATGGGGAAGGTGACTTTTCCAAAGCCATCAGAGTCCGCCCCACGGTACCGGATCCCCAAAACCCAAGCAGTCAGCGTCGAGCATCCATGTCTCGTCGAGAACGTCGACAAAGCAATTCAAACGCTTGGAGGCGGCCAGGCAATCAAGACCTTGCTTCGAGAAGATCATGTCGAAAAGCCTATCAACCTGAAGTTCCATCCTGAGGACCCATTCAGCCAGTCCATTGTTTCCGTCAACTGCCAAACCAACAACATCTTGCTCAAAGTCACGGTCCCGAAAAGAACAGGCCGTAAAAGAAAACGAGGATCAAATGACCCGTTCGTGGAAGACTTGAATGAGCCTTCTAAGAAGAAGTCGGCGAGGTATCTACTGCAATCATTACGAGACAACGAGACCGTCTACCAGATCAAACCAGTCGCCTCCATTCCTACTGTTCACATCTTCCGTACCATGCCCGACTTCGCCTATTCGACCTCCCATAGCCAATTCTTGAATAGATTCCGCCACAACATCCTTCCCTTCCAATACCCCCTTCTTTCAGACTTCCAATTCGACCCGGCCCGAGGCCTGGAGAATACAGAAATCATCCCTCCACCCGTCCTCTCCACCGTGGCCTATCCCTCCAACTACGCCTACCGCCAAAATCCCGCCATCAAAGCCTTCATCGACCCTACAACCGGTTCCCGTCGCCTCTTCAACACCCAAAGCCCAGCCCGAATCCACACCCACCAATGCCAATGGGACACGCCTCCCTCCCAAATCCCCCGGACAGTATCCCCCCGTGCGCCACCCCTGGAAGGCGAACCCCACAACTTCAGAGGCCTGGCCACCATCCTCCGCACCATCTTCGCCCGCCGCCCCATCTGGACCCGCCGCGGCCTAGCCAACCAGCTTCCCCCCAACGCACCCATCTTCCTCGCCAAATACGCCATCGGCTACGCCGCCTACGCCATGCGCTCCGGCCCCTGGAGAGACACCTACATCCGCTTCGGCGTCGACCCACGCACCGACCCCACCTACCGCAAATACCAATCCCTCATGCTCCAGCTCGTCTCGTCCAAGAAAACCAGCGCCGAAAACCGGAAATACGAGGACAGCTCGCACTCGTGGCGCAGGGATCCCGACAAAGACTCCCACATCTTCACCGGAAAAGGCCATGTCCCGTGCGACGGCAAGAGCTGGCAGCTCTGCGATCTCCACGATCCGCTGCTGAAGAGCTTGGTCGAGATCCCCGACCTCCAGATCCGCCAACACTGCGAAGAGCGCTACTTTGGCTGGTACCAGAACGGCACGTGGTGTAAGCTGAAGATCATCCTGAAAGCCAAGATCGATCTCATGTTGGAGGGGATCACGCCGGATGCGGATTTCGACGCTAAATTCGACAGGTTGCTCAACCTCCCCGAGTCGTACAACGTGCCTTCGAAGCCGGAGGAGACGTCCTTGTTATCGGAAAGTCAGCTCCGTCGGGAAGGGCCGAGTCTGTGGAAATCAGCGGGTAGTGAAGGAGATCCGTTGCTTGGGTTTCTGCCGAGAAAGGCCAGTAAATTGGAGTTGGAGTGGGCGGCGCAGTATCGGGCGCTGTGTCGGGCGCCGCAGGGGAAATTGCCCAACAGTGGGAGGTTGAGCAAGAGTAAGCCGAAGGTTAGGGGGAGCTTTGTGGAGGAGGGAGGGGAAGGTGTTGGTGGTGGTGGTGGCAATACAGGGATGGAGATGGAGGGTCCGGAGGGAGATGTCGATGTTGGTGGGCAGGGAGGTCGAATTGCACAATTAATAGGAGGTACCCCTATTGACGAGGAGGAGGGAGCAGACGAGGAGCTTGGCGAACTAGAACTGGAAATGGAAATCGAAGACGATGATGAAGATGAAGGAGAGCTGGAGCCTGAGGAGGAAGAAGAAGAAGAAGAAGAAGAAGATGATGATGATGAGAACCACCACCACAACGAAGTGCAGCCACTAGACATATCACTCATACCACTCGACAACGACGCTAGATATCAAGAAGACATTCCACCCTCATGACTTGCTCAACGCCACGGAGGGAGACGAACGAGGACTCTGCAACAGGGACATAACCTGGCGCAAGCTCAGAGCTAGAGTACAAAAGAGATGGCCAACATTCTAGGCAGACGACGTGCTGCTGGAATCCAGCAGCGAGGTGGGGGAGAACCCATAGAGCAGAGCGCCATATATATATACACAGAGAGTTTCCTCAGATCCAGCCAACACGTGATCGATGACCGATCAAGGAAGGTTCCGTCGCTTTGTTTCTCCGCTAAAGCATACTTCGATATCTGCTCGCTGGTGTCAAGGCAGCCAAATTTGGGATCTGCTGGATATATCGTTTGAGAACATAGCTTTCGCTGTGCCAACTGGGTTATAAAACGTCACCAAAATCTTACTTAGTCCACGTCCCTTTGGAAGCATGTTCGCCATTCCTAATTTGACCCAGCCCCTGGTTTTCACACCATATCTGCCTTGCTCAGATCCCAAAGAGACTGTTGTCGGGCTACTACGACTGAATGAGTGCAGTCTTGGCGATGCCCCATCTCAGCCCCAGCGGCGTACTCTACTTGCTCGGTATCTGACATGTTCCGGTCAAGATGGATGGACACTTTGAACTTGTTGGCGCTAGGTGTGTGGTTTCGCATTTGGTTCTGATGCTCTACACTGATCAGCTTACAGATGGTGGGGGGGGGGAATCCGCGGCGTATCTATTGCTGCTCATATCAGACGAAATCATGAGACGAATACAGCACGATGACGGGTCTCGCAAGTCTTCCCCGACCCTGCGAGTATTCTCATCTCATTCGGCGGTACAAGTACAGGCTGGTAAGGTGCTTTTATCGAGCGCGTCGAATATGGCATACAGTACTCATTGCACGCAGTCTTATCGCTCTGATGCTGGGTCACTCGAGGATGACAACAAGAGACGCACCAAAAAATCGATTTTTGGTGTTCCTCGTGCCAAGGCTGCAGCAAGATTTTGGCCAAGCCACTAGTTATTCCCAACAGTGACAGTATCTGATCAAAGAGTGTAAGAGAAACAGATACATTTAAGAGTGAATAGCTATGAGTTTTGAATAGCTAGCTATTTCAAGAGACTATTCTAAAATAAATATGTTGATTTGGTGTGATCATTATGATCTGTGAGGATCCAGCGTGATGATGATGATGGTGGTGTTGTTGCTGATGGTGGCTTCTGGCCGTGATCCGCGAGCCCGTGTCCTGAGTGAGATGGTTTGTAACATTTTTCTTTGATCATCTACCCGAATGATACGCTTTATAGTGTCCGTCGAGATAATCTTTATCGTTGATTTGAAACAAGCAGCCCTTTACTAAACACATATATACATGTGGGTTAGTGGAACTTCCTCCGCCGCCGGAACTTTGTCTGGCGCCGGAACTTCCTCCGCCGGAACCTCCTCCGCCGGAACCTCCTCCGCCGCTGGAACTTTGTCTGGCGCCGGAACCTCCTCCACCGCTGAAACTTTGTCCACTTCTTGAATTGGAAGACATTCTCTTAAAGTGATAATATTATTGAGACTGATATCTTGCAGAGCTGTGTGAAGAATATAAGATGAAGAGATAGAATTTGAGTGAAATAGATGATGAAATATAAGGTAGAAGTGTCTGACTGCTGTTTGTAATTATTGTTGTTGATTGCGTATTATCTCTATTATCGAGAGGGCAAGCAGAGTATTAAATAGATTAATTTTGAGAGGTTAAAGTAGTTTACATCAAATTTCTACTTCACCTTATTGTAAAAGTAAGACATCAAACGCTTCAGAAAGATGATTAATACTCTATAAGTGTTGACTTCGAGTTACTTAATGATATCCGCCCAGTTGCCTGCCTAAGCAGATTGATGACAGAGCTTTTCATATTAAGCTGAAATAGTACAAGCTCTTCAGTCAAATCAGCCGCTAATCTAAAAAGAGAGAAGTATAACAGATTAGTCACAATTTGTCTTCAGTAGAAAGTGACACAGATTCTGTGGCCCTGAGTTTCAGATATAATCCCGTTGATCCGTGAGGAAGAAAGCAAGGGACCGTGCAGGAAGTCCAAGCATTTCTAATCAGCGCTATCTTTTATCAATCAAACTCGACCTTCTTCGTGCCAGCTTATTAATAGATGTCAGACAGCTTGCGCCGCAGCCTGCGCCTTAGGCTGCCCATCGACCTGTTTTGAGCCAATTTCCGGCCCATTTCCCTCATCCGAATTCAGGAGGCACTCTAGATAGCTGGTAGGTAGTTGAGTCTGTCAATTCAATTCAATGCTACAAGCTATGTTCGAGCTATTTCAAGCAGATCTAGCTATCTGCTTGACAGTATGATAGGCTTTGTTAACCTGGGAGAGTAGGAAATGAAGGTCGACCACCTCGTTGGAAGTCGCGATAAGTTCTTTACTATGGACCCCTTCAGTAAAGCACGAGACGAAATTTTGCACTACTCGTCGTGCATACCCCAGTAATCGCAACGATGCTCGCCGTCAAAGGAGATTAGGTCTACCATCTCTTCTACCTTCCGGTGCTTTGTACAGTAGTAGGCAGAATTCGCAAGAGACTTGGTCGCAAAAGACCTAGCCTTACTTATAAAGGCACCTCTTACAGCGTTGAAGCCTTCCGAATACCTCGTGGCTTGGGATTGGGCAGCAAGCACAGCCTTAATCAAGACTTCGAAGGTTTGGTGGCGCCACCACGTAGTACATAAGCCCTATCACCGTATCCCGCCCTTCGTTGGAACCGCACAATGATTTGCACACGCAGTTTCGCCGTGTCTTGATCGCGAGAAGACAATTCTCGCTAGAAACCTCTGGGCTAGGTGGCCATGGTTTGATGAATTCTTGTTGTCCAGCCCATCATGCTCCACAATGACGTTCCATTACTGGGAAGAGGACAGTGATCGACTTGGACATAGCTACAGGATCACGGCAATACCCGTGATCGTGCCTCGTCACTCGCACAGTCCGTCAAATGCAGCACTGCCTCATGTTTACCTACAGTGCATCTGGCTCGTAGAACATCTGCCGGCAGCGTTCTAGCCAGCAATACACCTGTCTACAAGTCTGTGGCAGCAATAAGTGGCTCCTTTCTCACTTGCTTCTCTCTGCTCGCTTGTGCTCCCCTCGGTGCTCCATTCAAAGCGGCTCTGCTCCCTTTCCCGAGCCACAACGGCAATCACTACTCCTAAGTTCAGGGTGTATATAATATACATACATACGGCGTGATCAGAATGTATATTGGTGGACAGAATCAATGGAGACGCGTAGATGGGCAAATAGCAAACTTGGTAGCTATGCATGTCTTGACCTTTTGTTACGCGGGGACGAAGTTGGCGACCGGGACTGATCAGTTGACATAGCGAGATGAGGACCGGTGAGTCCAGGCTCTGAACTTTCACAGGGGGATTTGTGTTGGGGGGGTTTCAAGATAAGCACTGGGAGGGGTGAGCGCGTCTTTGAATTCAAGGAACACTGTTTGGTGTCCTTGTTGATGGGATGGGAGTCTTCGAGTATCATTCATCAGTACTGTCATCATGTCATCTCCATATCGCCATCCTCTTGTGCCCACCACTTTTCATCCATCAATTCATCCGTGGAATGCATGCCAAACCTTCCGTTCAAACCTCGTCAAACAAGCCGCAAAGCCCAACGTCTTCGTTGGCATCTTCTTTGTTCGCCTCCTCCCCCTCCCCCTCCCTCTCATTCTCCTCCTTCTTCTCCCTCCTCAATCTCCTCTTCATCTCATGCTCTCTTCTCTCCCTCTCTTGTGCTCTCTGATTCTTCTCTCTTTTCAAAGCAACAAAGCTCTCATGCTCGGTCTGACATCCATTACACCACCTCTCCTTCCGAAGTGGAGCTCCGAATGCCAATCCATCGTCATAACGGCGTCGACGACGCGAGCGCTTGGCTCGCCAGCAGCGCCAGCAGCGGACTTCGCGGTGCGGAGATGTGACGCAGTGGTGGTGACGGTTGCGGTGTGATGATGGCGCGACTGTCTTCGGGCGTGAGGGATCCACAGCTTCAGTGCAGCATATGACGCAATCCTCACCTGAAGTGGTTGACGTTCCATCTCCATCAGCTGCACCGCTCTCATCTTTCTTCTGGTTCTTCTTTGCCAATTCAAACACAGCACCCACAGCTCTCTTGGCCTTCCTTCCCAGCCTCTCCCCCGGCTCTTGCATCTGCCTCGGATCCAGCACTCTCCCTACCCTCCCACAAGTCCGACACGCCTTCCTCAGAAGACTCTCATCTCTAGCCCACCAATAGACATTGTATCCTCTTCGAACCGTAGCGTGCCATCCCAACCTCGTCCGCATCCACCGCCACGTCGCGTGACCAAGCTCGTGCAGATACTCAGGCTCGACGAACGCCTTGGCACCGCGCTTCACCCTGCTGCAATGCCGACGTAGGTCCCTTCTGCGTTCGGAATCCTGCTTCTGTAATTTCTTCTCCTCTTTTTCAAAACAATCCACGCAGCCCCACCAGACGCGCTGGCCATCGTATCGATCCTTTTCCGGGCATGTCACACACGGGTTTTTGAGGGTCAGCTCTTCGCCCATGACAGTCTCGTACCGGAGCTGATCATCCGTACTGTAGCTCACCTCGTCTATCCACCTTCCGTGGGAGATCTTTCCATACTTGAGTCCGCAGGGTTTGCACCAGCGTTCTGCAGCGCGTTTGCGCCCGAGACCCCTCGACTGACCGACTTGGTATGCGAAGAATTGGGTGGTTGGGAGGGATTGAAGGCAGGAGTAGCAGTTCATGTGACTGTTAGGGCGGCCGCTCCAGCGACCGTAGGGCTGGGGAAGCCATTTCTTGAGGAGGGCGCGTTCATCGGTGAGGAGCTGGGAAATGACATTTTGGCGGAGACGTTTTAGTGTCGCAGGAGGGATGAGGGAGTGAAATTGGGAAGAGGCGGAGCGCAGGGCAACGATGGAGTCGTAGGGAAGATAGCTGGTTAGGATTAGGTGGTGTATATCGGAGGGGAGGGCGAGGAAGGACAACGGAGGGGTGGATGAGAATTGAGGTTGGAGGGTGGAAGCCTGAGGTTGTAGAGAGGAAGCAGCTTGATCTCGAAGAGCTTTTGAGGGCAGCTCAAACGATGTTGCAGCCGACGAGGGGGAAGGCATGGTCGAGCTGTTGGTGTCGAAGGAGCTCGAATCCATGATTGAGACACGTTCAGCAGGCAGCTCCAACACTGCTGCAGCCGATGTCTCTGCCATCTTGTTGTAGCTATCTTTGCGGCACTGCGCGCAGGTCAAGTGCAACAGGTGTGACGAAGAACCAGAACCCTCGGTGGCAGCCAGACTTATCAATCCGTTGACTCCAATGCGGGCTTGGCAATCAGGCGACCAGTTGCATGTAGCCACAAGGCAGCCTGGTCAATGTGGTCGTTAGCTGCATGACTCATGTGGGGATCTCACCGAGAAGGGGAAAAGGGGATGGTGGCTATCTCAAGTCTGGGGCTCGGTAACAAATAAAGGTTTGGCCTCGCCGTTACAGCAGTGCTGAGAGTCACTGTTCATGCCTGGTCACTGTGCATGCCTGTCTTCTCTGCTATCTCGTCCACTGAGCGCAAGCACCGCTCGATGCTGATCATGCCGTTGGTCAATGGAGACAGGCGATGGGCACAGCCCAGGATCATGCCTGCGCCGCGGCATAACCGCCTCGCATGATACATTTCGACTACAGTCAATTGCTCTAGCACTGGTGGTCTGGCGACATTGGGGCATAAGGGTCGAGATTCTCAGGAAGTATGAGCAGAAGAAAGCAGGAGAAGAGCAATCATGAATCCAGTGAAAAGAGTCCTCCCAACTGCTCCTACACAGCCCGCGCCAAGGCCACGCCGCCAAGTCCAGGGATAAAAAGGCTGAGATACCAGTTTTAAACCGACTGCGCTCTTCACAAAGCCAGCCCGGCCCTCTCTAGGAGGGTGGGCCTCAGAATCAATCAATCAATGAACTGAAGCTTCACAACTGGCTCACATAGGAAGCACCTGTACGTGGTGTGGGCTACGAACCTCCTTGTTTACTATATATTTAAAGGAGAGCTGAGACTTCCTGCGGCGGTATACGATAATTCTACAATGTTACTGCGTCTAAAAAGGCAACGTCTTCTAAAGAGGAATCTGCATCTCGAGCGTCTTCTCGAAATATCATTTTAAAAGAGTATCTGAATATTAAGCTACAATGGGGAACTGCAAAAGATATAACTCGAAGATCTTATATAGATAGAGAGATAGGGTTTCATTTCATGACTCCCTCTATCCTTCTACGCGAATTGTTGAAGAGTTGAAGATAGTAGAAAGGTTTTCAAAAGTTTTCCGTCTCTCACTATTCTCACTTGAACAGCGTATTCTCGAAAGGGACGGCGTTGGAGATAGTGCTTAATTGAGGCTACTGAATAATGACGGCTCTAAGGAAAACATCATTATGGGGGTTATCTTTTATATGTTAGACTCTAAGAGAGAGAGTAATACCCGCATAGACCACAGGTCTGCTTCAGCGTACGATCAATCCATCCATCCATCCTTCGAAGCTTCACAACCTCTAACAACGATGGACAAAGTCAATCACTGGTTTGTTATGGCACTTACTAAATCCGAAGCTTGCTGAATCCAGATTGAATGACTTACCCCTTCCTCGGAATCAAGACACGAAGACTATATTTCAGAAGCCGATGCTTTGCGGAAATAGTGTTGGTATTTTCAGACACGCGACTGAAAACACAAGACCTACACGCAAATTCTTTCAGAAAGGAGTTTCTATATGCTTTCGAATGTCCTAATCCAACACATACATGTTCGAGAATATATGTTTGATCAGATGAGCGGGATCAGTCTAACCAGAGGCCTACCCGTCTTTCAAGATGTGGTCTGTACGAGGAAAGCGAACTTTCATGGCAACACGTCACAAGAGGAGCAGCATGAACCAAAGCAGATATAGAGGGAGGGGAAAGACCATGTATTGCATTTGGAGCCCGCAGTAGCAGATCTCGTACCTGCCATTCCAGCAAGCTGCTGGTTGGATGATGTGGAAGGCCATTATGGCTGCTGGGAAATTTGTGCTTGACCATGCATTTCTTCGCAAAGGCAGAGATCCTCTTTGGCAGCCGAGTTTGTCTCGCGACAGAAATAGTCCCACGAGCATTGAGGCTGCATTGCCCTCTCTTGAGCATGTATTAGTTTGAGCTCAAAGCAAAATATCCGGAACAGGTGTGGCACAAAGATGAACTGACAATAGTGAGTACGAGTTCGTCGTGGTATCGCTGGTGTTATGCACTCTCAAGCATCCTCTTTGTTGTTGTATCCGTATCCGAGTAGGAAACCCTCGCGAATTGTGTCAGCTGTAAGAAGAGGGCGGAGAGACTCGGCCGCTGATATGGGATAGCAAGGCAAGTAAAGAACTGCAGGGAACGGATCCTTTTGTAAGTACTTAGATAAGGGCGAGGCCGGAACCCCGAAGGATTTCCACGCTGACCAAATTACATAAGAACAATTGGGCCTTTTGAGTGGTCCAGAACCTCACTCTTCCCGAAATAGCCTTATCTCCAATAGTACTTGGCGCCACCAGAGATGGCAAACAGTGGTCAACTATCTCGAGGTGTCTTGTGACGTCGAGATAACAAAGTCGAAGAGCAAGTGCGAAGTTACGGTAAATGAAACGAGGCTGGAATCGTTGTTCTTCGGAATGCTGGTCGTCAACACCACTCTCACCGGCTTCGGCAAACTGCATAGCTTTCCTCGCCCGATGGAGACCTCGCGCACCTGAGACCACCATTGTCTTTAGCCACTCAACATGAGTACCGCCGTCGATTCTAGTGTCCCAAACCACCACCAACTTCCGATGCCGAGGTCATTCGTGACAGGCCTGCCTCTTGATGATCTGCTATCGTCTTCAAACGCTGCCATCGAGCAGAATGCTGCAATTGAGCCTGCTCCGAGCGCCTCTTTCGTGGAGCTTCTCCTTCCAAAGATTCCTCCTCCCTCACCGTCAATGACAACCTCCTCAACAAGAGAAGACCGTCCCCCAGCCAATGCGGCTGCACTTTCGCCAGTCGCCATGGTCGAGGCTCCCGCAAAAGCTGCAGCGTTGCGCCTGGTGGTGAATCATGGGCGTTCGGAATCGGCTCCGGCTTGCAAGATTTCTCTACCTGAAGACTCAGGGTCAGAAGAATCTCTGGCAGAAAAACCAATATACCCGCCGCCCGTATCGCCCACCCAGACCTATCAACCCCCAGTCCCATCTCTTTCTATGATGCATGTCACAAAACCACCAACGGCGGTCAATCCCCCAGCTTCCAAATTCAGTAGACGAAGCCGGCATCCGCCTGAGCATGAATAGAATTGCGCACCAATACCACCAATTACAGATAGTTTGGGGCGGATCAATCGCTCTGGCTCAATTACTTCATCAGGTGCCTCGTCGGACTATTCTGCCAATTCTGCCACGATCCAGATTCCTCAGCCTGGCACAAATGCTTACGTCAAGAACTTCGAGCATAAACGTCAACAATCAGACCCAAAATATGTTCGATTCATATCAGCTGTCTCGGAGAACCAGAGACAGGCTGAGCCTGAACGATACGTTGGCTATCCTGGTCTCATCTCCCATATGACTGAAACGCAGAGCTTGATCTTCCGCCGCTTCGACGACGTCCATGTGCGCCTTTTACTTTATCTTCAAGACCAGATATCTCAACTTGAGAGCCAACTTCGGAAATCAGATGAGCAAAACATCGCGGAAAATGGAATGCATCACGGCACGTTTCGAGAAGATGTTGACCGACTACAAGTTGGTATCATGGAGAGACTTCGCATACTCGTTGGAGAATACGACACGATGATCTTGGCGCTTAGCAGAATGCAAGAATCCAAAGCATCAGAGAAGGCGATTGGACGATTGAGAGATTGGCTAAGGAAATACAGTGGTGCACCTGCCGGTCGTCAGTCACCTCCGAAAGGTGGTGCCATTGCAAGAGGCGAGCTGGAATGGGTAGAGAAAGCGAACGACTTGACCAACTTGTCCATTAGCACAACCGCCAGCAGTACAGTCGTCAAGCAGTCTCCTTTGACAAGGCTATTCCCTGGTAAGAAGCGATGATAAATGTTTCTGCATTATGTAATGGGCGCTGGACAAGAGGACGTCTTTTATTCTCCTAATTCAAGCTCTTTCCACGGCACGAACAAAAAAAATGTGTATGGATCACGGATATTATGTCGATTGGATTCTTTTCTTCTGAAGGACGTTGGACTGGTACACCGGCAACATTGGCGCTTTGTCAACAACGGTTTGTCTGTAACAGGCAATAGACGGTCACTTTTCATGTTATGCTTCAAATTCCTTCAAATTTCTTCTCCACCATTACAGCTCAGAGGGTACGTCACGAGGTTTAAATGAGGATATGCTCAATATCACACAGCATCCCAAGTTCCGTCGATCTCTCGTTTCAAGCTCACTGCCCACCCTTACCACTCTACACCACGTCAAAAGACAGCAACCCCATCTCAAAGAACAGAACGGTCAACAGCTTCACCCGTAAAGCTGCTCAATTTCTCACAAACAACATTCGTCCAACCCCCACCCACCCACTTCATCCGCTTCACCCAGCCCTCAAATCACTCTTGACCACATACCGCACACTGCACACCACTCACCCACATCTCTTCGCCCATCATCAAACACCAACCCATAACGAAAATCCGCGCACCCACAAAGTCAAAGACCATGAACAAACCAACCATGGCCCTCCTAATCCTCCTCCCCACCGTCCTAGCCATCGTCCTCTCGCTCCTCCTTATCCAATGGATCCTCATGAAGCGCGAACAGAGGCGTATCGAAGATCTGGTTGAAATGAGAGGGAGGGGTGGCGGTAGTGCGGCCGCGGATAGGGGTCCAATTGGAAGGAGTGTGGATGGGGCTGGATCTAAGGAGGTGGTTTAATGGGGGAAGAGAGAAAGCATGAGGGGGGATCCGGGTGTTTGGGAGGGCTGACCGGTTGACTTGAGGGGGCACCAGTGGAGGAGTGATTGAATGGCTGACGAGGTGCGAGTCACAAATGGCATGCTGATATGTCAGCTCCGGAATGAGAGCATAAAGAACCTTAGCCTTTCTCGTCCAGCTTCCACGAATTCAACAGCAGCCAAGACGAGGGCGAGTGCTGAAGAACGCAACGAGCCTTCTTACATCGTCTTCCTTAAGGCTTTGATCTCACGATGGTCGCTCCAAAGAAGGGCCCGGCTCCAACCCTCTCAACCTTTCGGGCAACGAACCCAAGTTGATGTGCTCAAGTCGCATCGAGTCAGTCCTCACTTGCACGTCCAAGATCTAGCTTCTAAAATCCGTAATATTCCATCTCAATCTCCACTCTTGTCATTCACTTCGCCACTGACACCGAAACTTCCCCCTTCAACCCACCATCCCCGTCCTCTACGAAAGATGTAAGTGAGTAACCCAGAGCACGAAATATCTAACTAAACCTAAGCCCCAGATCCACTGACCCTTCTTGCACACCCATCTCATCCCAGCACCAAGAAGCAGTCCCCAGATCGACGCAAACACAGACCGAGACGCCCCAAGAAAACCAGAGGTCCAAAGACCACAAAAAAACAATCAACAGCAAAGAAATCGCTGATGGTCACCCACTCAACTAATAACCAGCCGGCACATGGCTTAATAAGTATGGCGGAGCGGACGGGGAAGCCCTGTCCTCCACGTCCTCTGGTCGATTGTGAGGGGTTTTGGGTGTTGATAAAGGATATGATTTGGAGGGGGGCGGCCAGGGGGAAGCATGTAGAATGTGTT
>JAABUK010002226.1_pt1 | contig 35282 bp, 23 predicted proteins | sample 5559141 | NCBI WGS metagenome assembly JAABUK01 (sample SAMN10711869, study PRJNA513367) | rock metagenome | isolation source: Antarctica rocks | place: Antarctica: Victoria Land, Pudding Butte nord | collected 2016-01-03
GCAGCAGCGACTGCCCCTTGCGATCTTCGGTCGCCAGAGCCAGGCCCGCCGCGATAGCTTCGCGGGGCGTGCGCGGCAGCCGCTCGCGCCCCGCGATCCAAACGCGGCCCCTGACACGGCGCGGGGTGTAGACGCCGAACAGAGCTTCGAGCAGCTCGGTGCGGCCCGCGCCCATCAAGCCCGCCACGCCCACGATCTCGCCCCGCCGCAGCGAAAACGAAATCTCGTGCAGCGCGCGTCCCCTGGCCTGGTGGCCCTGGGGCTGCGCGGCCTCCAGGCTCAGGCCCTCGACGCGCAGCACTTCCTCGCCCACGGCGGCGTGCGCCTTGGGGAACAGCTCGCCCATCGAGCGCCCGACCATCAGCCGGATCAGCTCAGCTCGGCTGGTGGCGGCGGCGCTGAGCGTCGCGACGTGCTCGCCGTCGCGCAGCACGGTGATGCGCTCGCAGAGGCGGAACACCTCGTCCAGCTTGTGCGAGATGTAGATCATCGTGACGCCCTGCCCCTTGAGCGACTCGATGACGCCGAACAGGTGCTCGATCTCGGCTTCGCTGAGCGCCGAGGTCGGCTCGTCCAGCATGAGCAGGCGCGCCTCCAGCGACAAAGCGCGCGCGATCTCGACCAGCTGCTGCTCGCCCACGCGCAAGTACTTGGCGAGGCGCTGCGGCGGCAACTCCAGGCTCAGGCGGGCCAGCCACTCGCCGGCCTCGCGCTCCATGCGCGCGCGGTCCAGCGTGCCCAGCCTGGTGCGCGGCTCGCGGCCCAGGAACAAGTTCTCGGCGATTGTGAGCTCGGGAATCAGGTTCAGCTCCTGGTGGATGATCGCGATGCCGCGCTGCGCAGCCTCACCCGGATTGCGCAGCCGCAGCGCCCGCCCTTCCCACAAAACCTCGCCCCCAAAGCTCGCGTACACGCCCGAGAGCACCTTCATCAGCGTGCTCTTGCCCGCGCCGTTCTCGCCCACCAGAGCGTGCACCTCGCCCGCGCCCACCTCGAACGAGACGTCGTGCAGCGCCCGCACGCCGGGAAACGATTTGGAAACGCCCTTGATTTCAAGCATGAGGAACCCAAGCCAAGCTGCAAGTACTTGAGGGGTGTGCACAAATCCAGGAGCGCCTACAGGGACTTTTGGCGAGTGCGCTGTCCGCATCCGTGGAGGAGTATCAATACACCGATGCCGACTGCCACAAAGCGATCCAGCAGTCATCTAACTTCGCCCGCAAAAAGCTGCAGAAAACTCGCTGAGCATTTGTGCACACCCCTCAAGTGCTTGAGTTACCCGTTCCGCACGCATCTGCACCTTGCACCTTGATCTCGGCTGCACCTTGAGCTCGGCTCGCGGCTCGGCGAGGGCGCGCGGAGTCCAGGCCGCTTTGGGGAAGACTCTTTTGTTGCAGCGCACGGCGCGCAGCAGAATTTTACCGCGCCCGAATTTCTGGAGCCTCCACCGTGAACACCAACCGCCTTCCTCACTTGCACACGCGCGCCCTTCGCGCCGCGATTGGCGGCTTCTGCTTGCTAACCGGCACCCTTGAGACGGTTAGCCGAGCTGAGCCGGCGCGCGCTGCGGATGGGCCGATGGGAGTCGAGCGCGTGGCCAGGCTGACGCCCGTCGGCTACGAAACGCCCTCGGCCGGCACCGATGAGGCGGCGCGCTGGGTGCAGATCGACCTCGGGCGAGCCTATCGCATTGATGCAGTCAAGCTGTTTCCTCTGGTGGACTGGGCGCCCAACGCGCAGGGGTTTCCCGCGCGCTTCAAGGTGCAAGTCGCGGATGACCCCGAGTTCAAGGCGGCCTCGACTGTCGCCGATTTCAGCGGCGCGGACTATGCCAACCCGCACGATGAAGTCGGTGTGTTCACGGCTCAGGGGCAGAGCGGGCGCTACGTGCGGCTGGCGGCGACGCGGCTGCGCAACCAGAAGCTGGCGCTTTCCAAGCTCGAAGTGTGGTCGGGCGGGCGCGATGTGGCTCAGGGCTGCGCGGCCTGGGACTCGGTGCGCGGCGAGCTGGGGCGCACCGCCCTGACGCGCGCGCCGCGTCCCCAGGGCGAGGAGGTCGTCACCGACAACCCGGCCAACGTCTCCTCGCCAAGTACTTGGAGGCCGGTGCCTTACCAGGCGCAGGCTCCGCTGGGCGGCGTCACGCTGGGCGAGGGCCTGTTCAAGACCGCGATGCAGAACAACATCGCGTACTTGATGAGCTCGTTTTCCTTCGATGAGCTGGTGCGCCAGTTCCGCGAGCGGGCGGGCCAGCCGAGCCCAGCCGGGATGCGCGCGCCGGATGGCTTCTGGGAGAGCACGCTGGCCGGCTCCAACGCCGGGCGCTTCTTGATGGGCGCCGGCAACACCCTGCGCTGGATGGACGACGCGGCTCTGCGCGAGCGGCTCAACAAGGTCGTCGCGACCATCGACGAGTGCCGCGAGCCCAACGGCTACCTCATGGCCTACCCAGCCGACACCATCTTCGTCAACGAGCGGGCAGCCTACACCCGCTCCTGGGTCACGCACGGGCTCATCGAAGCCGGCTACGCGGGCAACCCCAGGGCCTTCAAGCTCTTGCGCGGCTACTACGACTGGTTCGACACCAACCCGTATCTGCCCGAGCTGCTGCGGCGCGGCGGCCAGGGCGTGCAGGGCATGATCGCCAACACGCGGATGTACTTCACGCCGCTGGGCAAGCCGCAGGATTTGCAGGTCGTCCAGCGTTACTTCCAGGAAAACTACTGGCTGGAGCAGCTGGCGCGGCGCGACCCCGCGGCCATCTGGAAGTATCCCTACGACCACCCGCACAACTACCTCATCACCTCGCTGGAGCCGTATCTCGATCTCTATCGCGCCACGGGCCAGAGCAAGTACTTGCAGGCAGCCCAGGGCGGCTGGGACTTGTATCACAACGACTGGGAGCACATCGGCGGCAGCATCGCCATCTGCGAGGGCGACGCCTACCCGCCCGGCTCCAACTTCCTGCACCGACACACCGGCGAGCTGTGCGGCAGCGTCTTCTGGTCGCGCTACAACCAGCGGTTCCACCTGCTGCACCCCGAGCAGGAGCGTTACGTGGCCGAGATCGAGAAGTCGATCTACAACGTGCTGCTGCCCAACCAGGCCGGCAGCCAGGGCATCTTGTACCACGCCAACCTGCTCGGCCAGAAGGACAAAAGCTCGGGCCTGAGCAAGAACACCTGCTGCGAAGGCCAGGGCACCAGGATGCTCGGCTCGCTGCCCGAGTACCTCTTCTCCATCGCCCCCGATGGCCTCTTCGTGGACCTGTTCGCGCCCTCCGCCATCACCTGGAAGCAGGGCGAGCGCACCCTCAAGCTCGCGATGCAGACGCAGTTCCCGCTCGCCAACCAGGTCGCGCTGCGGCTGTCGCTGAGCGCGCCGGCCCGCTCGAACATCCGCCTGCGCGTGCCTTCGTGGGCCGCGCGCCCGATGCCGATCCTGGTCAACAACAAGCTCGTCCAGACAGGCCAGCCGGGGACTTACGCCGTGCTCAAGCGCACCTGGCGCGACGGCGACACCATTTCTTTCGCCCTGCCCGCCGCCCTGCGCCTGACGCCCTACCAAGGCGCTGAGCAGAGCCCAGCCCAGCCGCGCTACGCCCTGCAATACGGCCCGGTTCTGCTGGCCGCGGTCGGCGTCGGGGCCCAGCGGCCCGAAGCGCGCTTCTCGTGCTCGCTAGACGAGCTGAGCAAGAGGCTGCAGCCTCTTGCCAACAGTCCGCTGCATTTTTCGGTCGCGGGCGATGACGGCTACGAGTTCGTTCCCTACTGGCAGGTCAAGCTGGACCAGACTTTCACCTGCTTCCCCATCGTCGGAGCTCAGGTCGCCGCTCCCGAGAAAGTCGGCGCCAACGACCTGGCGCTGGCCTCACGAGGCGCGACAGCCCGCTCGGACAGCGAATACGAGCGCGAGCCGGGCGGAACAGCCAGAGTCATCGACGGCGTGATCGGGCTCGAAGACGACTTCGCCAACCGCTGGCACTCGTCGCTGGCGACGCCGCACCCGCACTGGATCGAGGTTCACCTGCCCAGGCCAGCCGCGCTGAGCAAGGTCATCGTGCACTTCGCGGATCCGCAGGGGCATCCGGTGCGCTTTCGGGGCGTGGCTCGCGTTGGGGGCCAGGACAAAGTCGTCTTCGAGGAGCAGGATTACCAGGGGCGCCGCCGCTACGAGGCCAGCCTGCAGGGTGTGACGACCGACACCTTGCGCCTGGTCATCCTCGGCTCGGCGAACCCGGAGTTTCCAAACGCGGCTCAGGTCAGCGAGATCGAGCTGCTGCCCGCGAGCTGAGGCGAGCCCAGCCTACTCTCAGAATAGTACGAAAAGTCGCGCGGCTGTGGGGGCGGGGTTCGCTCGCCCGTGCTGCCGGGCGGCAGAGCAACTCAGGCAGCAAGAAGGCTCAGGCGCGCAGCCTGAGCCTTGGGTTTGGCGCTTCAAAATGGCGGGCCGGGCCTGCAAGTACTTGCGTGCTGGGCCGATGTGTTACTTCTTGGGGCTGAGGAGCAGGGCGCTCTGGGAGGCGTAGGGCTGCAGGGGCTGGCGCGCGGGCGGGCGCAGCACCTTGCCGCTCTTGTCGAAGCGCGAGCCGTGCCAGGGGCAGAAGAACTCGCCGGCCTTGTCGTCGTATTTGATCGGCCCGCCCTTGTGCGTGCAGATCGCCGAGCACGCCGCGAAGCTGCTGTCGCCGGTGCGCGCCACAATTACGGGGCCCGCTGCGGTCTTGATGGTCTGCGAGCCGCCGACTTTGGACAGCGGGCTCGCCTCGTCCAGCTTGAGCACGACCTCGTCGGCTCCCACCGCGCCGGGGGCCTGGGCTCCGGCTCCGGGCCCGGCTGCATCGGAAGCGCCTGGAGCGCCTGCAGCAGCGGGCTTGTCCTGGGCCTGAGCGTTCTGGGCCTGAGCGCAGCCGTTGGAGGCCAGGCTGAGCACGAGGCCGCCCGCCACGGTTCCCGCGCGCACCAGGAAGTCGCGCCGCCCGTTGCACGAAGCCTCTGCGGGCGTGTCCTGGGCCTGGCAGCCGGGCTGGGGCTGCAGCGCGTCGTCGTTGTGGTTCATAGGTTTGGTTGGTGTCTTCGATTCGCAAGTACTTGAGGAGGTTGAGATTCTCGCGCCTTGTTAGAGCGCGCCCTCGGTTCCAAGTGGCGCGGCCTTAGCCCGTCGCCTGGGCGCGCCCCTTCGCCTCAAGGCTTGAGTTTAGCCAGGGCCGCGCCGGGCGCTTGTAAACATTTGTGAAGTGCTCGCTTGCTGGCCGCGCGGCTCAGCTTGGCTCGGCTTGGCTGGCCTTTAGCTGCCCTCGGGCCTGGCGGCGGGCTGGGCCGGGCTGGGCGGGATGGCAACCGAGCCGAAGGGGTCGGGGTGCGCGGGGTCGAAGGCCGGGCCATCGAGCAGGAATTTCTGGAGGCCAAAGTCGCTCTGGCGCAGCGCCTCGACGACGCAGCGGGCCAGTTCGTAGGCTCCGTGGGCGTTGAAGTGAGTGTCGTCCCTGAGCGGCGCGCTCTGGCCGGGGAAGGTGTTGGCCGGGTAGTGCACGAACGCCTTCGGGCAGCACGACCGAAAACGAAAACGGCGTCTGGCTCGAACAAGAGCCGCGCACAGCAGCCGCGCCGCCCCGCTCCACCACCGCGCCGCTCGGCTCGAAGCCGTTCGGCTCGAAGCCGTAGCCCCGCGCCGCCGAGAACAGCGTCCCGGCTCGCACCGAAGTGAATCCCGCAGCCACGCGCCCCGGCCCGAAGCTGAATTTCCACACCTGCCTCTTCGCCCCTTGAGTTGGCGGCTGAGCTTGAGTTGGCGGCTCGGCTCGCGCGAGGGCTGGGATCAGCAGCGGGCAAGCCGCTGAGAAAGCCGCAAGTACTTGCAGCGAGGTCAGTTTTTCGGCGCGGCCTCTAAGTTCGGTTCGAGGAGAAGGCATAGCTTGAGTAAAGTCAATAAACCGGTTTGCGTCAAACCGTGCCCGTTAGAGGGGCGGCTGCAAGGGGCTGCAAGTACTTGCGTCCACTGGCGCGCGCGGCGCGTTGAGGTTAGGCTGCAGCCTCTGGCGGGCACGCTTTTGCTGCAATCGAGATTTGGAGCCGCTTCCACAGCAGTGCTCCGGCTCAGACTTCGGAAGAATTGAAGAACCACCATGATTTTCCAGGCTCGCAAGCCTCGCTTCTTGCACTCGACCTCGTTTTCTCTCGTGGGCGCCCTGCCCGCTCTGCTTGGCCTGGCCTCGTGCGCCTCGGCTCAGACGCCTCCGGCTGCGGGCGCGGCGGCTCCGGCTCCGGGCAGGCTGACGGTTCATCTGGATCAGCCCGGCATCAAGATCAGCCCGCGCTTCTACGGGCTGATGACCGAGGAGATCAACCACTCCTACGACGGCGGCCTGTACGCCGAGCTGATCCGCAACCGGGCGCTCAAGGACGATGCGCGCGGCCCCGCTTTCTGGTCCGTTGTGCCCGGCGCCGGAGCCGGCAGCATCGCGCTCGACACCGCTCAGCCCGTTCCCGGAACCGAGCTGAGCAACAGCCTGCGCCTCGATGTCACCAGGCCGGGCGCGGGCGTGGCCAACGAGGGTTTCTGGGGCATCCCGGTGCGGGCCAATATGCGCTACCAGGCTTCGTTCTGGGCCAAGTCGAGCGCGGGCTTCGCCGGGCCGCTCACGGTCTCCATCGAGAGCAACGACGGCGCGCGCACCCTGGCCTCGGCCTCAGCTCGCCTGCCCGCCATCTCGGGGCAGTGGAAGAAGTACTTGGTCACGCTCAGCGCGGGCGACGTGGGCGCTTCGCAGGACAACCGCTTCGTGATTCGGGCAAGCGGGACGGGCTCGGTGTGGCTGACTCAGGTGTCGCTGATGCCGCCGACCTTCAACAGCCGGGCCAACGGGATGCGGCCCGACCTGATGCGTCTGATGGGCGCGATGAAGCCCTCGTTTTTGCGGCTGCCCGGAGGCAACTACCTCGAAGGCAACACCATCGAGGAGCGGTTCGACTGGAAGAAGACGCTGGGGCCGCTTGAGTCGAGGCCAGGGCACCAGGGGCCGTGGGGCTACCGCTCGACCGATGGCATGGGGCTGCTGGAGTTCCTGACCTGGTGCGAGGACCTCAAGGTCGAGCCTCTGCTGGCGGTCTTCGCGGGCTACGCCCTGCAGGGCGCGCACGTCGAGCCCGGCCCCGCGCTGCAGCCTTTTGTGCAGGACGCGCTGGATGAGATCGAGTATGTCGCGGGCCCGGCCACAAGTACCTGGGGCGCGCGCCGGGCCAGAGACGGCCACCCGGCTCCGTTCGCGCTGCGCACCGTCGAGGTGGGCAACGAGGACTGGTTCGATAAGTCGGGCTCCTACGACGGGCGCTTCGCTCAGTTCCACGACGCGATCAAGGCGAAGTATCCCAACCTGCAGCTCATCGCCACGGTTCCGGTCAAGAGCCGCGTGCCGGACCTGGTGGACGACCACTACTACCGCTCGGCTCAGGCGATGGCGGGCGACTCGGGGCACTACGACGGCTACGACCGCAAGGGGCCGAAGATTTTCGTGGGCGAGTGGGCCTCAACCGAGGGCAGCCCAACCCCCACGCTGCAGGCGGCCCTGGGCGACGCGGCCTGGCTCACCGGCCTGGAGCGCAACTCGGACCTGGTGACCATGCAGTGCTACGCGCCGCTCCTGGTCAACGTCAATAACGGGGCGCGGCAGTGGGACACCAACCTGATCGGCTACGACGCGCTCAATGCCTTCGGCTCGCCTTCGTATTACGTGCAGTCGATGTTCGGCCAGAACACCGGCGACACCGTGCTGCCAACTGAAATCACGGCGGCGGCTGGGCTGAGTGCGCCGCCCGTGGGCAAGGTCGGCGTGGCGACCTGGAACACGCAGGCCGAGTTCAAGGACATCCGCGTCGTGGGCGCGGGCGGGCAAGTACTTGCGGCCCGCGATTTTGCGGCTGGCGGAACCGGGGGGCTGGCTCTGCAGAGCGGCCAGTGGGCGGCTCAGGACGGCGCGCTGCGGCAGAGCGGCAGCCAGACCGCAGCCATCGCCACGCTGGGCGACGCGAGCTGGACGGACTACACGCTCACTCTCAGGGCGCGCAAGCTCAGCGGAGCCGAAGGGTTCTTGATCCCCTTCCACTGGCGCGACGAGCAGAACTACCTGTGGTGGAACATCGGCGGCTGGGCCAACACGCGCTCGGCCATCGAGCGCATCGTGGGCGGGATGAGCTCGCAGATCAGCCGCAACTCGCCTGTCACCGTGCAAACCGGGCGCTGGTATGACGTGCGCGTCGAGCTCAAGGGCAGCGCGATCCGCTGCTTCCTGGACAACAAGCTGGTCAACCAGGCCACGGACGCGCCTCCCAGCCCGCTGTATGCCGCCGCCAGCCGCGACACGCGCAGCGGCGAGGTCATCCTCAAGGTCGTCAACTTCTCGCCCTCGCCCCAGCCGCTGCAGATCGGCCTGCAGGGAGCGCGCCGCGTGGCCCGCACCGCGCGCGCCCAAGTACTTGCAGGCCAGCCCGGCGACGTCAACACCGTCCAGGAGCCGCAAAAAGTCGCGCCCACAGCCCTCACGCTCACGGGCACGAGCCGCCTCTTCAGCCACGAGTTCCCCCCGCTTTCCGTCACCGTCATCCGCCTGCAAGCCCGCTGAAGCAGCCAACGCAGCAAGCAAAAGCAGAGTAGCCCCGGCGTCCTGGGGCTACTCTGCTCGATGGCGAGTCGTTTTTAAATCACACAAAACTCAGGAAAGCAGGCATTTCACGGGCTGGGCGCAAGTTGGACTGGCGCTGGTTCGGCTCCGGGCGATTGCGAGCCCCCGGCTACGTCAGTCGGGGCTGAGGGTTTGGCGCCATCGGAGTCATTGAGTCAATCTGAGAGTCCGATGACGCTGGGGCCGGTGAAGGGCGTGCCGTCGTCGCCCACGATGAGGCCGGTGCGGTCGCTGCTGAAGGTGTGGACTGGCAGGATGCGCATCTGGAGGAAGGTGCCGATGTTGTCGGAGCGGAAGCCTTCGATGTAGACCGAGACGAAGTAGCGCGCGGTGATCATCGGGTTGCTGTTGTCGGCGGGGTTGGGGTCGGCGACCATGATGGTGATGATGCGCGGGTCGTCGCTTGGGTAGTCGGGAAAGTTGTAGGTGCTGCCGGTGTCGTTCCAGGGCGCGGCTTTGGCCTGCTCGATGCGGGCGTCGATGGCGTTTTGCATCTTGGCGCCCTGGGCATTCAACGAGGCGTTGAGCGAGTTGTTGACCGCCTGGCCGATGATGGTGGTGCCCGGCGTGCCGTAGGTGAGGTCGTTCTCGAAGATGGCGGGGCTCTTGCCCGAGTTGCCAAGCCTCAGGTCGAGGGCGACCATCGTCGTGGGGACGAAGTCCTGGCGGTTGTTGTCGATGAGCCGATCCTCGAACGCGATGCCGCCCTTGAAGGCGAGGTAGTCGGTCGTGGTGATGGCCAGGGGCGAGGCAGCGGGCACGCCCCTGAGTGCGGCGCGCCCGGCTATGGCCTGGCGCGCCACGCGCCCGGTGGCCGGGCTGTTGGGGTTGATGAGCTTGAAGGCCCCGGCGAAGAAGTAGTTGCGTGTGGCGTTGGCCGGCACCGTGATACGGTTGAAGAGCGGGCTGAAGGTGATGGTGTTGGGGTCGAAGCCCGCGATCTTGTACTGCGCCATCATGTCGGCGGCGGCTTGCCTGGCGTTGGCGACATCCGTCACGTCGTTGCCGGTCTTCTTGAGCTGGGCGGCTCCAGCCAGGGCCGAGGCGTCGCAAGCCCGCTGCAGCCGGTTGGCGTCGTTGACCAGCATCCCGTAGTCAACCGCCAGGGCCGAAAACCCCAGCAGCACAATCAGCGACAGCGACACGATCACGATCACGCTGCCCCCGCGCCGCCGAAAAACGCGCCGCTGGCCTTCAGCTTTTCGGTGTCCTCGATTTATATTGGTCCTGGGCATCATCGGCACTCCGTGCGTCGGCTATTACAGCATTTTTACCATAGTCCCTCGATGCCAGCGCAATCCGTCGTGACCACGCGCCGCAGAAGCAGAACCTGACCACCTTGCGAAAGTTGGCCCTCAACCTCCTGCGCCAGGACACCAAGGCCAAGAGCGGACTCGAAGCGCGGCGCAAAGCGGCTGGATGGAACAACGACTACCTGCTCCGCATCCTCATGGGCTCATAACGCCTCGTGCGTTTGCCCTGCTGCTGACAGTGCTCGACAGTCCCTGGGCGATAGGGGTTTGGTAATCTGTATGGCCATGAAGCCTATGAAAGCCAGGATTTATACGACGGTTGCTCTGCTCGCCTCGACGATTGGGGCGTCGGCCCTGTGGCCGGGGGTGAGCCAAGCGCAAGCTACTTTCCGCCCGCCCTCGGTGCCTCTGGTCGTCAACGACCCTTACCTGAGCATCTGGTCGGGCGCGGATCGCCTGACCGACGCCGCCACGCTGCACTGGACGCGCCAGGAGCACGCGCTGGCGAGCCTGATCCGCGTGGATGGCCGGGCCTTCCGCTTGATGGGCGACGACCCGATAAATGTCCCCGCGCTGCGGCAAATCAGCGTTCAGGTCACGCCCACGCGCTCGATTTACGAGTTTGAAAACGCGCAGGTGCACGTCACGCTGGCCTTCATGACGCCGATGCTGCCGGACGACCTGGAAGTCCTGGCGCGTCCCGTGACCTACCTGACGTGGAGCGTGCGCGCCGTGGACGCAAAGCCGCACCAGGTCGCGATTTACGACAGCACCAGCTCGCAGCTGGCCGTCAACTCACCCGACCAGAGCGTGGCGTGGGCGCGCGAAGGCATGGGCAACATCACGGCTCTGCGCGTGGGCACGCCGGAGCAGCCGTTTCTGAGCCCGGTCGGCGACCTGACGCGCATCGATTGGGGCTACGCCTACGCCGCCGCGCCCGCCCAGACATCCAGAGCCGCCATCGGCGATAACAAAACGCTGCTGGATTCTTTCGTCGCCAGGGGCGTGCTGCCGGCCCAGGACGACACGAGGATGCCGCGCGCCACGACCGACGCCACGCCGGTCATGGCCTTTGTCCTGGATGCGGGGACGGTCGGCGCGGCGACGGTCGCGCGCCACTTGATGGTGGCGTATGACCAGATTTACTCGATCAAGTACTTCGGCCAGAGGCTGCGCCCCTTCTGGCGGCGCAACGGCGCGACGGCCTCCGACTTGTTGAAAGCAAGCGAGCGCGATTACCCCGCGCTCACCGCGCGCTGCGTGGCCTTTGACCAGGAGCTGACCTCGGATGCAACCAGGGCGGGCGGCGCCAAATACGCGCAGATCGCAGCTCTGGCCTACCGCCAGGCCATCGCTGGAACCGGCATCGCGGCTGATGCCAACAAGCAGCCGCTGGTTTTCACCAAGGAAAACTCCAGCAACGGCGACATCGCGACCGTTGACGTGCTGTTTCCGATGAGCCCGATCTTCCTGCTCACCAGCCCCACGCTCGCCAAGGCGATGGTGGTGCCGATCCTGGACTACTCCGCCTCGCCGCGCTGGAAATTCCCCAACGCGCCGCACGACCTGGGCACTTACCCCGTCGTCAATGGCCGCGACGACGGCGGCGAAGCGATGCCTGTCGAAGAGTCGGCCAATATGCTGATCCTGTGCGACGCCATCGCGCAGCGCGACGGCGGCACCCGATTCTTCAACAAGTGGTGGCCCCAGCTCTCGCAGTGGGCGCAGTACCTGATCCAGTACGGCCTCGACCCTGAGGATCAGCTGTGCACCGACGACTTCATGGGCCACCTGGCGCACAACTCCAACCTGTCGGTCAAGGCCATCGTCGCTCTCGCCGCCTACAGCGACCTGTGCCGCTGGCACGGCGATGCGCCCAACGTCAAAAAATATCGCGCTCTGGCTGAAGCGGACGCCAGGCACTGGGTTCAGGTCGCCGACGCGGGCGACCACTCGCTGCTGGCCTTCGATAAGCCGGGCACCTGGAGCCAGAAATACAACCTGGTGTGGGACAAGGTGCTGGGGCTGAACGTGTTTCCGCCCGAAGTGGCGCAGAAGGAAATCGCGTTCTACATCAAGCAGCTGCAGCCCTACGGCGTGCCGCTCGATTCGCGCACCAAGATCGGCGACCTCGACCACTCGTTCTTCGCCGCGACGCTGGCCGGCAACGACGCCGACTTCCAGGCCATCATCGCGCCCTTCTACGCTTACCTGGACTCGACGACCGCGCGCCAGCCTCTGGTGGACACCTACCTCGTCGATGACATCCACAGCGACGGCTTCCGCGCGCGCCCCGTCGTCGGCGGCGCCTTCATCAAGATGCTCGCCGACCCCGTGATGTGGAAGAAATGGGCGAGCCGGGACACCTTCAAAGCCGCGAGCTGGGCGCCCCTGGTGATGCCGCCCGCCCTGACGCCCATCATCGAAACCTCGCGCGCGACGCCCCTGGCCTGGCGCTACACGACAGCAGCGCCGCCCGCTGACTGGATGCAGGCGGGCTTCGACGACGCGGCGTGGAAAAGCGGCCCGGCGCCCTTTGGCAACTTCGACTTCAGCCGCACGAAGTGGACGACGCCCGACATCTGGATACGCCGCGAGTTCACCCTGCCGCAGGGCAAGTACTTCAACCTGCACTTCACCGCTTTTTACGACGAGGACATTTCCATCTACGTCAACGGCGTACTGGCCAGCAAGGAGCCCGGCTACTCTCCGGGCTACGAGGACCTGGACATCCGGCCCCAAGCCGCCGCCTTGCTCAAGCCGGGGGCCAGGGTCGTCGTCGCCGCTCACTGCCACCAAACCTACGGCGGGCAGGTCATCGACCTGGGGCTGTCCGGCACGCTCTCCAAATGAAAACAAGAGCGATCCGTTACGTTCGGGGCGACGCCGCTCAAGCTCAAGGTGAAGGCAGCACCATCATCGCTCACGTCTGCAACGACATCGGCAGGTGGGGCAAGGGCTTTGTGCTGGCGCTGTCCAAACGCTCGCCCGAGCCGGAGCAGGCGTTTCACCGCTGGTTCGTCGGGAGGCACGGCAACGACTTCGGGCTTGGCGCGGCTCAGTTCGTCGAGATCAAGCCCCAGGTGTGGGTGGCTAACATGATTGGCCAGCACAAAGTCAAGCTCAAGGGCGACCCTGGCCCGCCGCCCGTTCGCTACGAGGCCATCGGGCAAGCCTTAGCCAAAGTCGCGGCGAAGGCAGCCGAGGTGCAAGCCTCAGTCGAGGTGCAAGCCTCGGTTCATATGCCTCGCATCGGCTGCGGCCTGGCAGGCCGAGCAGGCCGACAGTGGCAGCTCATCGAGCCGCTCATCATCGAGCACTTGTCCCAACACGGCATAGAAGTCTTCGTCTATGCCGTGGACTGAGTCGACCTCAAGCTGAGTCGCTGAGTTGAGGCGTATGGGCTGTTCATGGTTATATGTTTATTTGCTGCGGATTGTGTGCATATAAAATCAACGGGCCATTTATCACGAGACATTCACGGGAGTTTCAGGAAGCCGACGGCTGCGTTGCGCATCCTTTTGGCTGGCTACGCGCTCGCTGGAGGGCATAGCAGGACGTGCGCTTTGCTTCACAGACAGCTATGTCCATTTCTTCCGCGCCTGACGAGGCGCCTCAGCCGCAGCCGCTTGAACCGCCTCAGCCGGCGGCGGGCGGGGCTGCGGCGGCCCTTGAGTTCGAGGCTCTGCTCGGGCCTCAGCTGAGGCCCGCGTTCAGCCTGGCGTTGTCGCTGGCCGGGCAGCGTGAGGACGCCGAGGATTTGGTGCAGGCGGCCTGCGTGCGGGCGTTCGGGGCGTTCGGGCGCTTCGAGCGCGGCACCAACTTCCGGGCCTGGCTCTTCCGCATCGTGTTCAATGAGTTCCTGCACCACAGGCGCGACCGCGCGCGCCGCCCGCAGACAGCCGACATCGACGAGCTGCCCGAGTGGTCGCTGTATGCTCAGCTCAAGCGCGCGGGCCTGGCACGAGCCGAAGGCGATCCCGCTGCGGCCCTGCTGTCCAAGCTCGACGCCCAGTCCATACGCGCCGCCTTCGAGGGGCTGCCCGAGGAGTTTCGCGCGGTCGCCCTGCTCTATTTCGTGCAGGATTTTTCGTATCAGGAAATCGCCGGCATCGTGAGCTGCCCGCTCGGGACGGTGCGCTCGCGGCTGCACCGGGCGCGCAGGCTGCTGCAGCGCGAGCTGTGGCAGGTCGCTCAGGAAGCCGGCCTCGCGCCCAAACCTCCCCGCGTCAAAAGCTGAGGCAGCCAGAGCTGAGGCCAACGCGCCAGCAAGTACTTGCAGCGGCAAGGGGCGGGTTTGGGCGGGGAACTTCCGTGCTGAGACGGGATTAGAAGAAGAGGTAAAGGCTTGAACGCCATGAATCTGCTGATTTTGCTCTCGTGCAAGCAGGCGCTGCGGCGCATGGACGACTACATCGACCGCGAGGCCAGCCCCCGCGAGGCGCGCTGGGTGCGTGCTCACCTGGCCATATGCCACGCCTGCGCCGAGCACTTCGCCTTCGAGACGCGCTTCATCCTCGCCCTGCGCCACAAGCTCGACGAAAGCGCCAGGCTCCTCGCGCTTCATGATTCGCCTAACGATGCGCTTCACCCTTCGGATCTGGCCACCAGGATTTCGATTGCCATCCGCCAGCCGCCGGGCCAGGCCGCGGGCCACAGCAGCGAGCCGGGCGCTTAGCCATTCGCGGCTGCGCGGGGCTGTGCGAGACGATTGGTGGCGGTTGGGGCCACGGCCCGCCGCTGCAAGTACTTCGCAAGTACTTGCAGCGCACGAAGACCTTGAGGATTTTATGAAGCGGGTTCACCTGGGCTCAGCTCTGCTCGTTGCCTCGATTTTCGCGGCTTCTTTCGCGGCTCTGGCTCAGGCGCGTGCTGAGCCGCCGCTGCGGGCTGAGCCGAGGGCTGAGTCGCCGCTCCGGGCTGAGCCGCCGCTTGCGACGTGGAGCGCGCGCCTGGAGCCGGGCGATGCGCGGGCCGGCGAGGGCGCTCGCATCGTGGTGAGGGCGCGCATCGCGGGCTCGTGGCACCTGTATTCGACGACGCAGCCAGCGGGCGGCTCACCGCGCACCGTGATCCGCCTGCTGCCGGGCTCAAGCCTGCGGCAAGCCGGGCGCGTCGCGCAGCCCGCGCCCCAGAAGAAGCCAAACGCCGCGCTGAAAATCACGGACGAGCTGTACAGCCGGGCGGTCGCCTTCGGGCTGCCTGTGCTCATCGGGGGCGGGCTGCAGGGGAAGCAGCGGGCCTTCGTGCTGGTGAGCTACGCGCTGTGCTCCCAGCGGCTGTGCTCGCCTCCGGCCACGGTGCGGCTGGCGGTCTCCTTCGCGATCGCGCCCGGAAGAGCGCGCGCTTCGCGCAAGCGCGCCTTGAGTTCGGTGCCGCCTCGGCTCGGTTAGCGAAGGCTCGGCGGCGGAGGTTGCGCGAGAAGTTCTCCGTGAAAAGTTCGCGGGCCGGGAACTTAAGGGCTGCGTTGGGCTTATGAGGAGGAGCGCCCGAAAACCAAGCGGCGCCGAGGACACGAACACCATGAACACAACATCAAGCACGCGGGGCGGCTGGGCGAAGGCGGCGGCTGTGAGCGCCCTTTCGATCCTGGGAGGCGCGGCCCTGGTCGGGGCCGCGAGCCGCATGAGCGAGCCCGCCTTAGCTCAGTCGAAGAGCGGGCCGCTGGCGCCCGAGCTGGTCGGCGACAGCTGGCTCAACACGCCGGGCAACAGGCCCATCAGCCTGGCCTCGCGGCGGGGGCAGGTCTCCATCGTCGAGTTCTGGACCTTTGGCTGCTCGAACTGCCAGGCCAACCTGCCCGCCTACGCGCGCTGGAACAAGCAGTTCGCGGCCAGCGGGGTGCAGGTCATCGGCGTGCACACGCCCGAGACCTCGGAGGAGCGCAGCCCGGCCAACGTCGCGCGCCGCGTCAAGGAGCTGGGCATCACCTACCCCGTCCTCATCGACGGCCAGAGCGAGAACTGGCAGCGTTGGGGCCAGCGATACTGGCCCACCGTGTACGTGCTCGACAAGGCCGGGCGCGTGCGCTTCAAGTGGGAAGGCGAGCTCAACTCAGGCGGCGCGGGCGGCGAGAAGAAGGTCGCCGGCCTCGTGCAGAACCTGCTGCGCGAGCCTGCCCCGGCCACTCAGCGCGCCGATGCCCGCGACGCTCAGGATGCTCAGGTCGATGAGGCGAGCATCCAGCTCGTGAGCGACGACAAAGCGCCCAAGCGCGAGGCCAGGGACAAAGGCGTGGGCCACGTGGTCAAGAGCGACGCCGAGTGGAAGAAGATATTGACGCCCGCGCAGTACGACGTGCTGCGCCAGCAGGGGACCGAGCCGCCCTTCAGCGGCGACTTCCACCCCAAGAAGGTGGCCGGCGTGTGGCGCTGCGCCGGCTGCGGCCTGGAGCTGTTCCGCGCGAGCACCATGTTCGACTCGGGCACGGGCTGGCCTTCGTTCTGGCAGCCCATCGCGGGCCACGTCATGGGGCGCAAGGACGCTGACGGCGACCGCGACGAGATTCTGTGCGCGCGCTGCGGCGGGCACCTGGGCCACGTCTTCAACGACGGCCCCAAGCCAACTGGCCTGCGCTACTGCATGAACTCGGTCGCCATGAAGTTCCAGCCCGACGCCAAGCAGCCCGACGCCAAGAAGTAGACCACTCTACCCGCCGCGCCCGGAGTCTCGCTCCGGGCGCGGCTCACGATTTCGGTTCAGGCACCGACTCGCCAGGCTCCAGCCAAGCGCCATCAAACTCAAGCTCAAGGCCGATCCCGCTTCCATCGATGCTGCTTCAACCGATGCTGCACCCGCTGCAAGTACTTGGGCGGCGTCGGGTTCCGGGGCAGGCTCGAAGCAGCTCAAGGCGAAGCACCCGCTGGCGCTCCGCTGGTTCCACTGGGTCAACTTCCCGGTGCTGTTCGTGATGATGTGGAGCGGGATGCTGATCTACTGGGCCAACGACGCCTTTGGCGTGAGGCTGGGCCGGCGCACGCTGCTCCGCTTCTTCCCCGACTGGTTCTACGACCGCTTCGGCATCGGGCAGCGGCTGGCCGAGGGCATGGCGTGGCACTTCGCCTTCATGTGGCTCTTCGCGCTCAACGGGCTGCTGTATGTTATGTGCTGTTCGTGGCCTTCTCGGGCGAGTGGCGCCACCTGCTGCCCAACCGCAAGACGCTGGGCGAGGCCATCCAGGTCGTGCTGCACGACCTCCGCATCCGCCGCGCTCCCCTGCCGCGCGCCAAGTTCAACGGAGCCCAGCGCATCGCCTACACCGGCGTCGTGCTGATGGGGCTGGGCTCGCTGCTCAGCGGCCTGGCCATCTACAAGCCGGTTCAGCTCGCCTGGGTCTCCTCGCCGCTGGGCCACATCGCGCAGGCCGCGGGCCTCAACGCAACAGGCTACGAGGTCGCGCGCTGGCTGCACTTCTGGCTCACGATGGGCTTCGTGGGCTTCTTCCTGGTGCACGTGGCCCAGGTCGTGCGCGCGGGCTGGAACAACTTCCGCGCCATGATCACAGGCTACGAGATCGAGCCCGGCATCAGCCACCATCCCTCCGGCTCAGCTCCCACGCGCTCAGCTCCCACGCGCTCCGATTCAACACCTTCTAATTCAGCATCCGAAAAGAGCCCTGCTCAGCCGCCTGCCGCGCCCGTCCACGCCGCTGCTGCGGGCTCAGCTGAAGCCTGAGCTCAAGGCCGCCGCCTGCAAGTACTTGAAGCCATTGTCAACTACCATCACCGACAAGCGGTGAGGCTTGCGCTTCCAACTCTGATGTTTCCACCAGCGGAGCACAATAGGCCGGTTGACACCTCTGGTGAGGAGGCCGCAGCCTTGCGGCTACGGAGAGGCCCGCTACAAATAGAGTGCAATACACCGTTCACTTGCACAGAGCATTGCTGCTCTCCTGCCATCTGTAGCATGGTTGCAAGCTCGAAAGCTCAACCCTGTTCCGCAACCTGCCAAAGTGTTCGCTTGTGCAGGGAAGCTGTTGCTCTCTTTCGAGAGTGCCTTGTTCGCGGACGGGACAACACAGTGCGGCCAAGTCTAACCGCATGGAGGCCATGTCGAACTTCGTTCGACATCTCAATTCCTCCGCACGGACAAGCCGTGCAGTTTCCTTGAGATATTTTTATGAACCACGATCCCAAGCCTGAGCCGGAAGACTCCGCGCCGCCTCCTCAAGTACTTGAGGCCGCCGCTCCTGCCGGCGATGCCGAGGTGGAGGCGAGGATGCGGCAGATGTCGCGGCGCTCGTTTTTGTGGGCGGCTGTGGCGGCTGGCTCGGGCTACGGTGGGCTGCGCTGGCTCAACTCGCGGCGCACGGACGAGGGCCTGGTGTGGCCGCTGCGCCGCGTGCTGCAGAGCAACGAGGAGGTCAGCCGCGACTTCTTCAGCACGGCTCGCCTGGCCCCCACCTTCACCTCGGCTCAGGTGCGCCCGCTGCGCTTGAACGGCGACATCGGGCTGGGCGACGACTTCGAGGCCGCCAAGTGGAAGCTCGCCGTGCAGGGCCTGGCCGACCAGGACAACCCGACGCAGCAGGTCACGCTGGCCCAGATCAAGGCCCTGCCGCGCGTCGAGATGATCACCGAGCTCAAGTGCATCGAGGGCTGGGCCACCGTCAACCGCTGGGCCGGCGCGCGCCTGAGCGACTTCATCCAGAAATTCCCCCCGGCTACCCTGAGCGGAGGCAAGCTCGACCTGTCCAGGCCGCAAGACCTGCCGGCCTTCGTTGGGATGTCGACGCCGGACGAGGCGTATTACGTTGGGCTGGAGATGGAAGCGGCTCTGCACCCGCAGACCTTGCTGTGCTACGAGATGAACGGAGCGCCGCTCAAGCCCGAGCACGGCGCGCCGCTGCGCCTGGCGATCCCGGTCAAGTACGGCGTCAAGAACATCAAGCGCATCGGCACCCTGACCTACACCAACCACCGCCCGAAGGATTACTGGGCCGAGCAGGGCTACGATTACTACGCGGGGCATTGAAGCGCCGTGCGGGGCGCGCAAGAATTTTATTTTCCTCGCGAGACGGCGGCTGCAAGCGCCCGTTACAGGGAAGCGCGTGCTATAATTTGCGTGCCGAACTTGCGGAGCCCTCACGAAGCGGCCCGCGCCGCACCGACCTCGCTCAGCCGCCGTCTGGCTGAGCCCAGCAGAAGCGAAGGTTTTGTTGAGCCTTCCGCTTCACGATTCAGGAGAAGAGTATGCAGATCAAGAAGTTCACCCGCCTCGCCCTGGCCGGCCTGCTGGCCGCCACCGCCGTCCTCGCTGTCCCGACTTTCGCCAAGGACAAGATGGCCGGCTCCAAGATGAGCGGCTCGAAGATGAGCAGCTCCAAGATGGCCGGCTCCAAGATGAGCGGCTCCAAGATGGCCGGCTCGAAGATGAGCGGCTCCAAGATGAGCAGCTCCAAGAAGATGGGCGGCTCGAAGATGAGCGGCTCCAAGATGAGCAGCTCCAAGAAGATGGGCGGCAAGAAGATGAGCAGCTCCAAGATGATGCGTCACCACGCGATGATGCACCGCATGATGCGTCACCACGCGATGATGCACCGCATGATGATGCGTGACGACGCGATGATGCACCGCATGATGCGTCACCACGCGATGATGCACCATCGGATGATGATGCGTCACCACCGCAACATGGGGCGTCACCGCATGACGCGCCGCCACCGGATGATGGACCGCTAAGACACGCTAAGCCGCGACGCCCTTAACCACAGAGCGTCACCCGGCTCGCTGCCTTCGCTTACGACCTCGTGCCTTCGGGCGCGGGGTCGTTGCGTTTGTAGCGGCCTGAGCCGGCTGCAAGTACTTGCACTTGCGCGCGCGCCCGGCTTGTGAGCCACTTAAGGCTCACTTCGATCCAAGGCATCCAAAGGCACCTTATGCTCCGCTTCTGCCCGCTCCTGCTGACGCTGCTCCTGGCGTCCCTACCCCTGGCCTCAGCTCAGGCCGCGCCCGCCGCCCGGCCTTCAGCCGCCCGTCTTCCAGCCGCCAAACCTCCGGCCACCTTCCGCAACCCGCTCAAGCTGGACGGGGCCGACCCGTGGCTGGGCTTCTACAACGGCTTCTACTACCTCGCGACCACGACCGCCGTGGACGTGAAGCTGCGCCGCGCCCGTCGCATCGGCGAGCTCAAGGACGCGCCCGACCATGTCGTGTGGAAGGACGACACGGCGGGGCGCAACCGCGACATCTGGGCCTCGGAGTTCTTCCTGCTCGACGGCGGCGACGGCCCGCGCTGGTTCCTCTACTACACCGCTTCAGACGGCAAGGCCGACGGCAACCACCGCCTCTTCGTCGCCCAGAGCGCGGGCACCGACCCGCTTGGCCCCTACACCTTCAAGGCCCAGCTGCAGACCGACCCTGACAACGCGCAGTACGCCATCGACGCCACGGTGCTCAGGCAAGCCGACGGCACGATGTACTTGCTGTGGTGCGGGCGGCCCAGCCCCAACGGGCAGGGCCTGTACATCTCGCGCCTGGCCAACCCGTGGACCACCATCGGCGCGCGCACCTACATCCCGGCCAGCGGCTTCGGCTCGGACGTGGTGCGCGAGGGCCCCGAGGTGCTGCAGCACGGGGGCAAGGTCTTCCTGTTCTACTCGTCCAGCGGCGCCGACACCCCCGACTACAAGCTCGGGATGCTCATCGCCGACGCCGCCTCCGACCTGACGGACGTGGCCGCGTGGCACCAGCACCCCAAAATCATGTTCGCGCGCGTGGATCAGCGCGGCGTCTTCGGGCCGGGCCACAACTCCTTCTTCAAGTCGCCCGACGGCACCGAGGACTGGATCGTCTACCACGCCAAGTCGGGCGTGGCCAACACCTACGCCGACCGCTCGACGCGCGCCCAGAAGCTCACCTGGACCCCCGAGGGCCTGCCCGACCTCGGCCTGCCGCTCGCCCTCGACACCGACATCCCCGTCCCCTCCGGCGAGCCCAGCTGAAGGCGCGGCCCAGCTGAAGGCGCGGCCTCAAGTACTTGCAACCGGCCAGCGAACTTTTCAGCAAGAATGTAAACCTGGGTTTACATTCTTGCTGAAGTCGGCCTTTGCCGGGCGCGGAGCCGTGAGCAAGCCGAGCCGTGAGCTAAAGGGTGAGCGCGGCGGTAGATGAAGGCGCGGGCGCGGCAAAAGGCGTGCGGTAAAAAGAGCAAGTACTTGCCGTGCCTGGCGCGGCGAAGAGCAGGGGAGCAGCCATGATCATTATTGGAACCAAGTTTTTCGTGTGGGGCTCGCAGTTGGCGGCTCACGTCTCGCGCTGCGGCAACTGCGGCACGGTCGCGCCGTTCATCTTGAAGAAGGGGATGCGCTTCATCACCATCTTCTTCGTGATCCCGGTCATCCCCATCAGCGGCATCTCGGACATGGCCCAGTGCCCCAACTGCGGCACCCGCTACAACGCCTGAGCCGCGAGCGCCCGCAAGTACTTCCAGGCACTTGCAGAGATATTCTTCCGGGGAGAAGCCACATTCTGTCGCCGTTCGAGGACAGCAGAGCTACAGCAGAGCCACAGCAGAGCCGATGATTTTGAACTACCAGAACCCGGTTTGGCCCGGCTACCTGGCCGACCCCTTCGTGCTGAAGTGGCGCGGCGAGTACTTCGCTTACGGCACTGGCAGCTCGGCTGGCGACGCGCGGCACCGGGACGGGCGGGTGTTTCCCATCGTGCGCTCGCGCGACCTGGCGAGCTGGGAATACGTGGGCGGCGCGCTGGAGCTGCCTGGGGGCCACCCGCCCGGAACCGCGTGCTGGGCGCCCGAGGTCGCCGAGCGCGACGGCACCTTCTGGATGTACTACTCGGCCTCTCCGCCCGGAGGCGACGAGATGCACCGGCTGCGCGTGGCGCGCGCCGACCACCCGGCGGGCCCTTTTCGCGACGTGGGCAAGCTGCTCCTGCCCGATGAGGGCTTCACCATCGACGCGCACCCGTTCCGCGACCCCGCCGACGGGCAGTGGTACCTGTTCTTTTGCAAGGACTTCTTCGACGGGCGCGTCGGCACGGGCACGGCTGTGGTGCCGCTCCAGGACGACATGGTGACTCCAGCCGGCAAGCCGCGCGTCGTGCTGCGCGCCTCGGCGGACTGGCACATCCACGCGCGCAACCGCACCATCTACGGGCGCGCCTGGGACGCCTGGCACACCGTCGAGGGCGCCTTCGTGCTCAAGCACGGCAGCCAGTATTTCTGCCTCTACTCGGGCGGCGCCTGGCACACCGAGAACTACGGCGTGGGCTTCGGCGTGGCCGACCATCCGCTCGGCCCGTGGCGCGACGAGTGGAGCCACGACGGCCCCAGCGTGCTGCGCGGCGTGCCGGGGCAAGTACTGGGGCCAGGCCACAACTCGGTCGTGGCAGGCCCGGACGACGAGACGCTCTTCATCGCCTACCACGCCTGGGACAAAGTGCAGACCGCCCGCCGCCTGTGCATCGACCCCCTGGTGTGGGAGCAGCACCCCGACGGCCCGCGCCCGCGCTGCGCAGGCCCCACCTGGGAGCCGCAGTCGCTGCAGCTGCCTGTTGGGGCCGCGCGGCAGTTGCAGCCCCCTGAGCACAACCTCCCTGAGCACAGCTCCCCTGAGCACAGCTAAACGGGGCTCCAGCGGCGGCGGCATTGGCTCGGCTGCTTGAAGGGCTGCTTGAAGGGCTCCGTTTTCGCTTGAACGCTCGCCGGTGAGCCGAAGCCGGAACGGAGCAGCGAATCCATTAAGCTAAAGAAGCCATGACCGCCCCGCTGCCTGCCGACGAAGCCGAGCGCCTGCTGGCTCTTGGCCGCTACGAAATCCTGGACACGCCGCCCGAAGCCGCCTTCGACCGCGTCACGCGGCTGGCAGCGCGGCTCTTCGGCGTGCCAGCCGCCCAGATTTCGTTCGTGGATCACGACCGCCGGTGGCTCAAGTCCCGCTTCGGCACCGACGCCGACGACAGCCCGCGCGAGCTCACCTTCTGCGCGCACGCGATTCTGGGCGGCCAAGTACTTGTGGTGCCGGACGCCGCCCTGGACCCGCGCTTCTGTTGCAACCCCTGCGTGGCGGCGGAGCCTGGGATTCGATTCTACGCGGGGGCTCCGCTCAAGGGGCGCGGGGGCCACAACGTGGGGACGCTGTGCCTGCTGGACTCGAAGCCGCGCGCTTTCAGCGAGGAGCAGGCGGCCACGCTCAGCGACCTGGCGGCGATTGTCGTGGACGAGATGGAGCTGCGGCTGGCGGGCAGGCTGCTGCGCGAAGAAGCCGCCGGACGCGAGCGGCGCGAGGCCGAGGCCGCCAGCAGCCTGGCCCGCACCCGCTCGATCATCGAGGCCGCGCACGACGCCTTCGTGGGCATGGACGCCGCGGGCCGCATCACCGACTGGAACCGGCGCGCCGAGGAGACCTTCGGCTGGGCTCGCGACGAGGCCATAGGCCGCCTGCTGGCCCAGACCATCATCCCCGACCGCTACCGCCAGGCGCACATCCAGGGGCTGAGCAAGTACTTGCAGACGGGCCAGGGGCCGGTCTTGAACACCACCATCGAGCTCTCGGCGCTGCACCGCGACGGGCGTGAGTTCCCCATCGAGCTGAGCATCTCGCCAGTTCACCTGGAGCAGGGGCAGGTCTTCACGGCCTTCGTGCGCGACATCAGCGAGCGCCATCGGGCGACCCAGGCCATGTGGGAAAGCGAGCAGCGGCTGGCTGCCTTCCTGCGCTACGTGCCGGGCGTGGCCTTCATGAAGGACGCCCAGGGCCGCTACGCCTACGTCAACGAGAGCTTCGAGAAGCTCGTCGGGCTCACGCTCGAACACCTGCGCGGCAAGACCGACGCCGAGATTTGGCCGCCCGAAATCGCCGCCCAGTTCAGGGCCAACGACGCCGAGGTCATGGCGCGCAAGCAGGCCGTGCAGGTCGTCGAGACGGTGCCCCAGGCCGACGGGCCGCACTTCTGGCTGTCGAGCAAGTTCCCGATTCTGGATGGCGCGGGCCAGCCCACGATGCTGGCCGCGGTTTCTATCGACATCACCGAGCGCCAGCGCGCCGAGCACGAGCTGAAGGCCTTCGCGGTGCGCCTGGAGCGCAGCAACCGCGAGCTGCAGGACTTTTCCTACGTCGCCTCGCACGACCTGCAGGAGCCGCTGCGAAAAATCCGCGCCTTTGGCGACCGGCTGGCCTCGAAGCACGGCGGCGCCCTGGACGCCTCGGGCCGCGAGTACGTGCGCTTCATGCAAGAAGCCGCCGCGCGGATGCAGACCCTGCTCGAAGACCTGCTCAGCTACTCGCGCGTCACCACGCAGGCCAGCCCCTTCAGCCCGGTTGACCTGGCCGAGGTCGCGCGGCAAGTACTTGAGGACCTGGAGCTGCGCGTCGAGCAGACCGGCGGGCAGGTCGAGCTCGGCGCGCTGCCCGTCATCCAGGCCGACCACACGCAGATGCGCCAGCTGCTGCAGAACCTCATCGGCAACGCGCTCAAGTTCCACCGCACCGCCGTGCCGCCCCTGGTGCAGGTCCAGGCGCAGGTTCGAGGCGAATCGGGGCATGATGAAACGTGCGAGATCGTGGTGCGCGACAACGGCATCGGGTTCGAGGAGAAGTATCTGGATCGCATCTTCCAGCCCTTCCAACGGCTGCACGGGCGCGAGTCCTTCGAAGGAACCGGCATCGGCCTGGCCATCTGCCGCAAGATCGCCGAGCGACACGGCGGCAGCATCACCGCACGCAGCCAGCCGGGACACGGCACCACCTTCCGCGTCTCGCTGCCGCTCAAGCAAGCCACGAAAGCCACCGCCGCCGCCACCAGTGACGCCGCCACCAGTCGAGAACCAAGCGCGCTATGATCCAAACTCAAGGCACCCAGCCCAACCCAGGCCAGCCCAACCCAGGCCAGCCCAACCCAGGCCAGCCGCAGCCCTTCACGATCTTGATGGCCGACGACGACGCGGGCGACCGCCTGCTCGCGATGGAGGCGCTCGAAGAGGCGCGCGTCCTCAACCCGGTGCGCTTCGTGCAAGACGGCGAGGAGCTGCTGCAGTACTTGAGGCACAGCCAGAGCCGCGCTCCAAATCCCGCCCCTGATCTCAGCCCGGACGCTGGCCTTGAGCTCAGCTCGCCGCGCCCCGGCTTGATCCTGCTGGACCTCAATATGCCGCGCAAGGATGGCCGCGAGGCACTGGCCGAGATCAGGGCCGACCCCGACCTGCGGCACATCGCCGTCGTGGTGATGACGACCTCGCGCGCCGAGGAAGACCGCGCCCAGGCCAGCGCCCTGGGCGCCAGCGGCTTCATCATCAAGCCCGTCACCTTCGATGAGCTGGTGCAAGTCATGAAGACGCTGGGGCGCTACGGCGTCCAGTTCGCCGCGCCGCCCGCGCCCACTTAAAACCCGCACGCAGCAGCCTCAACAGCACGCCGCAAGTACTTGCGCCTCAAGTACTTGCAGCGGCCTGGCAAATACATGGCAGCAGATTCGTGCCTCACAGCGCGCCTGCCGCCTGCGCCGGACGCGCTGGCTGCTCGTGTTTTGTTGCTTTTGCTCTGCGGCCTGGCTGCGATGTGCCACACTGCCGCTGCTTCTGCTCCGCTCTGCTCTGCTCAGGAAAAACCCATGCCCGCTAAATCAACCTCCGCTATGGCCTCAGCCGAAGACCGGCCTGCTTCGACCGCCGCGACCGCCGCGACCTACACCTCCGAGCAGCTGCAGCCGCTGCTCGAAGCTCTTATCAGCGCGCGCGAAGGCGACTTCTCGGCCCGCCTGCCGACCTCGCGCGCGCGCAAGCGGGGCAGCGACGTGCTCGAAGAGATCCACGCGACCTTCAACGACGTGATCGGGCGCAACCAGGCCATGGCCGACGAGATCGTGCGCGTGGGCCGCATCGTGGGCCGCGAGGGGCGCATGACTGAGCGCGCCAACCTGCAAAACGCCACCGGCCTGTGGGCGACCTCCAACGACTCGATCAACCAGCTCATCGAAGACCTGGCCCGCCCCACCACCGAGGTCGCGCGCGTCATCACAGCCGTCGCCGAGGGCGACCTGTCGCAGAAGATGGCGCTCGAAATCGAAGGCACCCCGGTCAAGGGCGAGTTTCTGCGCATCGGCACCACGGTCAACACCATGGTCGATCAGCTCTCCTCCTTCGCCGCCGAAGTCACCCGCGTCGCCCGCGAGGTCGGAACCGAAGGCAAGCTGGGCGGCCAGGCTCAAGTGCGCGGCGTGTCAGGAACCTGGAAGGACCTCACCGACAACGTCAACTCGCTGGCGGGCAACCTCACCAACCAGGTGCGCAACATCGCGCTCGTCACAACCGCCGTGGCTAACGGCGACCTCAGCCAGAAAATCACGGTCGATGCCAAGGGCGAGATTCTCGAACTCAAGAGCACCGTCAACGTGATGGTCGATCAGCTCAACTCGTTTGCCGCCGAAGTCACCCGCGTGGCTCGCGAAGTGGGAACCGAAGGCAAGCTGGGTGGCCAGGCCGAAGTGCGCGGCGTGTCAGGGACGTGGAAGGACTTGACCGACAACGTGAACCTGCTGGCGGGCAACCTCACGGTGCAGCTGCGCGACGTGTCCAAGGTCGCGACGGCCATCGCGAACGGCGACCTGGGGCAGAAGATCACGGTCGATGTCAAGGGCGAGATCCTGCAGATCAAGGACGTCATCAACCAGATGGTCGATTCGCTCTCGACCTTCGCCGGCGAGGTGACGCGCGTGGCCAAGGAGGTCGGCACCGAAGGCATCCTGGGCGGCCAGGCCCAGGTGCCCAACGTCGCAGGTACTTGGAAGGACCTCACCGACAACGTCAACTTCATGGCCGGCAACCTGACGACCCAGGTGCGAGGCATCGCCAAAGTGGTGACGGCGGTGGCCAACGGCGATTTGAACCAGAAGCTCGTCGTCGAAGCCAAGGGCGAAGTGGCGGCCCTGGCCGAGACCATCAACTCGATGACGGGCACCTTAAGTACTTTTGCCGATCAGGTGACGACGGTGGCGCGCGAGGTGGGAACTGAAGGCAAGCTGGGCGGCCAGGCCGACGTGCCCAACGCGGCGGGAACGTGGAAGGACCTCACCGACAACGTCAACTTCATGGCCTCGAACCTGACGGGCCAGGTGCGCAACATCGCGCTCGTCACGACTGCCGTCGCCAACGGCGACCTGTCACAGAAGATCACCGTGGACGTAAAGGGCGAGATTCTCGAACTCAAGAACACCATCAACGTGATGGTCGATCAGCTCTCCTCGTTCGCCGACGAAGTGACGCGCGTGGCTAAGGAAGTCGGAACCGAGGGCAAGCTGGGCGGCCAGGCTCAAGTGCGCGGCGTGTCAGGCACTTGGAAGGACTTGACCGACAACGTCAACTCGCTGGCCTCGAACCTCACCAACCAGGTTCGTAATATCGCTCTGGTCACGACAGCCGTGGCCAACGGCGACTTGAGCCAGAAGATCACGGTCAACGCCGAGGGCGAGATTCTCGAACTCAAGAACACCATCAACACCATGGTCGATCAGCTCAACTCGTTTGCGGCTGAGGTCACGCGCGTCGCCCGCGAGGTCGGAACCGAAGGCAAGCTGGGCGGCCAGGCTCAGGTGCGCGGCGTGTCAGGAACCTGGAAGGACCTCACCGAAAACGTCAACTTCATGGCCGGCAACCTGACCGATCAGGTGCGCAACATCGCGCTCGTCACAACAGCTGTCGCCAACGGCGACCTGTCCAAGAAGATCACCGTGGACGTGAAGGGCGAGATTCTCGAACTCAAGAACACCATCAACGTGATGGTCGATCAGCTCAACTCGTTCGCTGCCGAAGTCACCCGCGTGGCTCGCGAAGTGGGAACCGAAGGCAAGCTGGGCGGCCAGGCTGAAGTGCGCGGCGTGTCAGGAACCTGGAAGGACTTGACCGACAACGTCAACTTCATGGCCGGCAACCTGACGACGCAGGTGCGCGGCATCGTCAAGGTGGTGACGGCGGTGGCCAACGGTGATTTGAACCAGAAGCTGCGTGTCGAGGCCAAGGGCGAAGTCGCCGCGCTCGCCGAGACGATCAACAACATGACCGACACGCTCTCGACCTTCGCCGAGCAGGTCACGACGGTGGCTCGCGAAGTCGGCACCGAAGGCATCCTGGGCGGCCAGGCCAAAGTGCCCAACGTCGCAGGTACTTGGAAGGACCTCACCGACAACGTCAACTTCATGGCCGGCAACCTGACGACCCAGGTGCGAGGCATCGCCAAAGTGGTGACGGCGGTGGCCAACGGCGATTTGAACCAGAAGCTCGTCGTCGAAGCCAAGGGCGAAGTGGCGGCCCTGGCCGAGACCATCAACTCGATGACGGGCACCTTAAGTACTTTTGCCGATCAGGTGACGACGGTGGCGCGCGAGGTGGGAACTGAAGGCAAGCTGGGCGGCCAGGCAAAGGTGCCGGGCGTGGCGGGGACGTGGAAGGACTTGACGGACAACGTCAACTACATGGCGAACTCGCTGACGACGCAGGTGCGCGCGATTTCGGATGTGGCCACGAGCGTAACGGAGGGCGACTTGACGCGGACGGTCACGGTTGAGGCTCAGGGCGAGGTTTCGCTGCTGAAGAACAACATCAACCAGATGATCTCCAACCTCAAGGAGACCACGCAGAAGAACCAGGAGCAGGACTTCCTCAAGACCAACTTGGCCCGCTTCTCGCGGATGATGCAGGGCCAGAAATCGCTCGAATCGGTGGCGCGGCTGATTATGTCCGAGGTGACGCCGCTCGTCTCGGCTCACCAGGGCGTGTTCTACATCAACGACGCGGCGAACGGGCGCGAGGCCAGCCTCAAGCTGATCTCCAGCTACGCCTACCAGCAGCGCAAGAGCGTCGCGAACCGCTTCGCGCTGGGCGACGGCCTGGTGGGGCAGAGCGCGCTCGAAAAGAAGAGCATCTTGCTCACGCAAGTACCTGGCGACTACATCCACATCTCGTCCGGGCTGGGCGAGGCGCCGCCGCTCAACATCATCGTGCTGCCGGTTTTGTTCGAGGGCGAGATCATGGCGGTCATCGAGCTGGCCTCGTTCCAGGCCTTTAGCGACATCCACCAGACCTTCCTGGACCAGATGGCCGACTCCATCGGCGTCGTGCTCAACATGATCCAGGCGAATGTGCGGACCGAAGAGCTGCTGGAGCAGTCGCAGTCGCTGACTCAGGAGCTGCAGAGCCAGTCGCAGGAGCTGCAGAGCCAGCAGGATCAGCTGCGCACGACCAACACCGAGCTCGAAAACCAGGCGCGCGAGCTGGAAGAAAAAGCGACCTTGCTCGAAGTGCAAAACAGCAAGGTCGAGCAGAAGAACCGCGAGGTCGAGCTGGCGCGCGGCGCTCTGGAAGAGAAGGCCGAGCAGCTGGCGGTCTCCTCGAAGTACAAGTCCGAGTTCCTGGCCAACATGAGCCACGAGCTGCGCACGCCGCTCAACTCGATGCTGATCCTGGCCAAGATGCTGGCCGACAACCGCGAGGGCAACCTGACCGCCAAGCAGGTCGAGTTCGCGCAGACGGTGCACGGAGCCGGCGGCGACCTGCTCAACTTGATCAACGACATCCTGGACTTGTCCAAGGTCGAGGCGGGCAAGATGGAGCTGGAAATCGCCGACGTGCCGCTGAGCGACATCGCCTTTGGCATCGAGCGCAACTTCTCGCCGCTGGCGCGCCAGAAGAGCCTGGAGTTCCAGGTCTCGGTCGCGCCCGACCTGCCCGCGACCATGGCCACCGACGCCCAGCGGCTGCAGCAGGTGCTGAAGAACCTGCTGGCCAACGCCTTCAAGTTCACGGACAAGGGCTCGGTTGAGCTGGCCATCTTCAGCGTGGACCGGGCTCAGGCCGCGCTGCCCGAGCACGCGAAGAACGGCTCAAGTACTTGGGTGGCCGAGCGGCGGCACGAAGAAAGGGTGCTGGCCTTCGCGGTGCGCGACACCGGAATCGGCATCGCGCACGACAAGCAGCGGCTCATCTTCGAGGCCTTCCAGCAAGCCGACGGCGGCACCAGCCGCAAATACGGCGGCACCGGCCTGGGCCTCTCCATCTCGCGCGAGATCACGCACCTGCTCGGAGGCCGCATCCAGGTCGAGAGCGAGCCGGGCCAGGGCAGCGTCTTCACCCTGTTCCTGCCCGCACCCTTCGCCGGCGACCCCGAGCCCAACACCTCCCCGGCAGGCCACGCCCCACGCGCCAACGGCGGCTCCAACGGCGGCGCGGCGGCAAGTACTTACACCAGCCCCTTCAGCCGCTCGAACACAAGTGCTTCGAGCTCAGCCGCTTCGAGCTCAGCCGCTTCGGGCTCAGCCGCTTCGGGCTCAGGCGGTTCGGGTGCGAGCGATGGCGGGGCGGCAACGTGGGACGCGCCGCTGCAGAGCGCGGCGAGTATGGCGAGTATGACGAGTATGGCGAGTATGGCGAGCGCGGCCCCGGCTGCGCCGCTTGATGTCTCGCCGCAGGCTGCGGCTCTCAAGTCGCAGGCGCTGGCCTCGCGTCGCGAGGGCGCGAGCGTGAGCGGGGCGAACCCGCTGGGCGACGACCGCGACAACGTGGCGCCGGGCGACTCCAAGCTGCTCATCATCGAGGACGACGAGGCCTTCGCGCGCATCCTGCTCGACACTGCGCGGCGCCAGGGCTTCAAGGGGCTGGTCGCGCTGCAGGGCGACATCGCGCTGGCCATGGCGCGCGAGTACCTGCCCGACGCCATCACGCTGGACTTGCAGCTTCCTCTGCTGGACGGCTGGACGGTTCTGGATCACCTCAAGCGCGACCCCGACACGCGCCACATCCCGGTTCAGATCATCTCGGTTATGGATCAGGAGCGCGGCTCGCTGGTCAAAGCGATTTCGTATCTCGAAAAGCCGGTTTCGCGCGAGGCCATCGAGGGCGCACTGGCGCACATGAAGAGCTACGCCGAGCGCGAGCTGCGCGAGCTGCTCGTCGTCGAGGACGACGCCTCGCAGCGCCAGAGCATCGCCGAGCTGGTCGCGGGCATGGATGTCGAGACGACTGCGGTCGGCACCGGCGAGGAGGCGCTGGCTCAGCTCAAGTCGGCTCACTTCGACTGCATGATCCTGGACCTGGGACTACCCGACATGGCCGGCTTCGACCTGCTCAAGAAGGTCAAGCGCCAGGCGCGCTTCCGCGACCTGCCCGTCATCATCTACACGGGCCGCGACCTGACCAAGCAGGAAGAGGCCCAGCTCAAGAAATACGCCGCCGCCATCATCACCAAGGACGCCACCAGCGCCGAGCAGCTGCTCGATGACACCGCGCTCTTCCTGCACCGCATCCTCAAGCTCGACAGCGCGCCTTCGAGCACAGCCGGCACTTCGGGCACCGCAGCCGGCACTTCAGCGCCCGCCGCCCTGCCCGCGCCGCCTGCAAGTACTTCGAGCGGCGAGGTGGGCGGGCTGAAGGTGCTGGTGGTGGACGACGATATGCGCAACATCTTCGCGCTGACGAGCGCGCTGGAGAACTTCGGCATGACGGTTCTCTTCGCGGAGAACGGGCGCGAGAGCATCGAGGTGCTGGAGGGCACGCCCGAGGTGGACATCGTGCTCATGGACGTCATGATGCCCGGCATGGACGGCTACGAGACGACCGCAGCGATCCGCGCCATGGGCCGCTTCAACGAGCTGCCCATCATCAGCCTGACGGCCAAGGCCATGGCCGGAGACCGCGAGAAGAGCCTGGCCTCGGGCGCCACCGACTACATCACCAAGCCCGTGGACATGGACGCGCTGCTGGAGATGATTCGCAAATACACCCCGGCGCGCTAAAGCCAACCCAACCCAACGCCCAACTCAGCGCAGCCCAACTCAGCGCAGCCCAACTCAGCTCAGGGCAGGCCAGCCGCAAGTACCTGGGGCTGGCCTGCCCTGAGCTGAGTTGGGCGCTGCAACATCATGCAAGAAGAACCTCAAGCCTCGCTCCTGCTGGTGGATGACCGGCCCGAGAACCTGCTGGCCCTGCGCGCGATTCTGGAGCCGTTGGGCTGCACGTTGGTCGAGGCCAGCTCGGGCACGCAGGCGCTCAAGTACTTGCTGGGCCAGGAGTTCGCGCTCATCTTGATGGACGTGCAGATGCCGGGGCTCGACGGCTTCGAGACGGTGACTCTGATCAAGGAGCGCGAGAAGACGCGCCACATCCCGATCATCTTCGTGACCGCGCTGTCCAAGGAGCAGCACTACGTGTTTCGCGGCTACAGCTCGGGCGCGGTCGACTACATCTCCAAGCCCTTCGACCCCGACATCCTGCGCTCCAAGGTCGCGGTTTTCCTTGAGCTGTGGACGCGGGGGCAGGCTCTGCAGCGCCAGGCCGGGCTGGTCGCGCGCCACCGGCAGCTCGAAGCCGAGCACGAGCTGGCGCAGCGCGAGCGCGCCCTGGCCGAGAAGTCGAGCCGGGCCAAGAGCGAGTTCATCGCGGGCATCTCGCACGAGCTGCGCACGCCGCTCAACGCCATCCTGGGCTTCTCCAAGCTGCTGCTCAACCCGCGCGTGGGCTCGCTCAACGAGGATCAGCGCGCCTACACCCAGGACGTGGTGCACTCGGCGGAGCACCTGCTGGGCCTCATCAACGACATCCTGGACCTGTCCAAGATCGAAGCGGGCAAGATGACCCTGGAAGACGGCGAGTGGAGCGTGCCCGCGCTGCTCGAATCGAGCCTGGTCATCGTGCGCGACAAGGCCCTGGAGCAGAGCCTGGCCCTGAGCCTGGAAATCGCGCCCCAGGCCCAGCAGATCGGCCCGCTCAAGGGCGACCCGCGCAAGATCAAGCAGGTGCTGTTCAACCTGCTCAGCAACGCCGTCAAGTTCACGCCCGAAGGCGGCTCCATCGTCGTCTCAGCTGACATCGAAGAGGACGGCGACGCTCCAAACGGCGAGGCCCCAAGCGGCGAGAAGTGGGTGCAAATCTGCGTGCGCGACAGCGGCATCGGGATCGCTCCCGGCCACCAGGAGCTCATCTTCGCGGCCTTCGAGCAGGTCGATTCGTCCTACACCCGCTCGCAGCAGGGCACCGGCCTGGGCCTGGCCCTGACGCGGCGCATCGTCGAGCTGCACGGCGGCACACTGAGCCTGCACAGCGCGCTGGGCGAGGGCAGCACCTTCTGCTTCCGCCTGCCCGCACGCCCCGCCGTGCCAGCTCAAGCCCCGCCAGAGCCGCACGAGCTTCCAGAACCGCACGAGCCGCAGCAAGTACTTGAGCCTGCCGCCGCAGTCGCACCGGCTCCGGCGAAGAAGCACAAGAGCCGCACCAAGAAGCCGAAGTTGACGCCGGGCGCGGAGCCGAGCGCAGAGCCGGGCGCGGCTGATTTGGTGAGTGCAGGCGAGGCCAGGGGAGCGCGATGAGCCTTCTGGGAAGCGAGCCTGTGCTGAGCGGCAAGCGGGTGCTGGTGGTCGAGGACGTGGTGGAGAACCTGCGTTTGTTCCGCGCCATTTTGAACCTGGAAGACGCTCAGGTGCTCGAAGCCGAGGAAGCCGCGACCGGCATCGCCATCGCGCGGCGCGAGCAGCCCGACATCATCCTGATGGACTTGCAGATGCCCGGCATGGACGGCCTGACCGCCACGCGCCTGCTGCGCGAAGATCCGCAGACGCAGGCCATCCCGATCATCGTGCTGACCGCCTCGGCCATGGACCAGGACAAGCGCCGCGCTCGCGAGGCGGGCTGCGACGGCTACATCACCAAGCCCATCGACCCGCCGGTCTTCGTGCGCCAAATCGCCGACTTCCTCAAGGCCGCCGCCTCAAGCCGCTCAAGAGCACTTGAGCCCAACTCAAGCGTCGGCTCAAGCACCCAAACCGAGACGAAAAACGCGCTGCCTCGCCCCGATAGGGCCGTCTGAATTTTTCTTTTTATGAGCACTCCGCGCCCACCTGCTGCCCAGGCTGCTGCTGAAGACGCCTCGCCCGTGGGGGCGGGGCGCGTCCTGATCGTCGATGATGTGGCGGCCAATGTGCGCCTGCTCTCGGGCATCCTCAAGGTCGAGGGGTTCGAGGTCGCGGGCGCTTCGAGCGGAGCCGAGGCGCTCGAAAAGCTGGCGCAAAGCGCGCCCGACGTGGTGCTGCTCGACGTCATGATGCCGGGCATGGACGGCTTCCAGGTCTGCGAGCGCATCCGCGGCGGCCAGGCCACGGCGCGCCTGCCTGTGGTGATGGTGACGGCTCTGCAGGAGACCGAGGACCGCGTGCGCGCCCTGGAAGCCGGCGCGGACGACTTCCTGACCAAGCCCGTGGACGAGGTTGAGGTCGTGGCCCGCGTGCGCTCGCTGGTGCGCTCCAAGCGCGACCACGACGCGCTCGAACGGGCGCACCACGACCTGCAGGCGGCGGAAAGCTCGCGCGAGAGCCTGACCTCGATGCTCGTGCACGACCTGCGCACGCCGCTCACCACCATGCTGGCCTCGCTGGACCTGCTGCAGCCGCCTGCTTCGCCCTCAGCCACAGGCGCCGCGGCGGCGGGCCTGAAGAGCCTGGACGCCATGCAGGAGCAGCTGCTGGCCATGTGCGCGCGCTCGGGCCGCCACCTGCTGTCGCTGGTGAACCAGCTGCTCGACATCGCGCGCCTGGAAAGCGGCGATATGCCGCTGCACCTCGAAGAAGTCAGGGCGCAGGCCCTCATCGCCGAGGCGGTGTCGCACGTCCACTCGCAGACCATGGGCAACCAGAGCCGCATCGAAACCACCAGCGAAGACGCCCAGGGCGATCAGGACGACGCGCTGCTGCAAGCCGACCCCGACCTGCTGCGCCGCGTGCTCATCAACCTGCTGGCCAACGCCGTCAAGTTCACGCGCCCCGGCACCGTGGTGCGCGTCCACGCCCGCCTGCAGGCTCAGCCCAAGCGCACAACGAGCCGCGCAGCAACGAAGGGCCGCGCAGCAACGAAGGGCCGCTTAGCAACCAGCGGCTCTGCAACGAGCGGCGCTCAGGAAGTTCTCTTCGCCGTCTCGGATCAGGGCCGGGGCGTCGAGGTGGCCGACCGCGAGCGCATCTTCGACAAGTTCGCTCAAGGCCCCAACCGGCGCGAGGGCAAGCGTTCTTCGAGCGGCCTGGGCCTCTTCTTTTGCAAGCTGGCCGTCGAAGCGCACGGCGGGCGCATCTGGGTCGAGAGCACGCCCGATGAAGGCAGCACCTTCTTCTTCTCGCTGCCGCTGCGCCCAAGTGCGCCCTCAAGTACTTGAGCCCGCCATGAAAACACTGCCCTTGCTCCTCGCTCTCGCACTGCCGCCGTGCGTGGCGCAAGCGCAAGCGCAAGCGCAAGCGGAGGAAGGCATTAGACCTCTTGCAAAAGTCATTTGTGGAGGTTGGTGATGGCAGCGAGGAGGTTGAGTCTCAAGCCAAAGCGCTTGCGGCGGTTTCTGTAGGTGCAGGAGAGGATGCGGAAGCGCTTGAGGG
>JAABUK010002228.1_pt1 | contig 35280 bp, 50 predicted proteins | sample 5559141 | NCBI WGS metagenome assembly JAABUK01 (sample SAMN10711869, study PRJNA513367) | rock metagenome | isolation source: Antarctica rocks | place: Antarctica: Victoria Land, Pudding Butte nord | collected 2016-01-03
GCCCAGCACCTTCTCGCAAGCCTGGAACGCCACTGGGGAATACAACGAAGTGCGATCTAAAGCCTTTGCCAGCTTCGTCACTGACTCTGGTGGCACGCCACGCAAGGTTGGATGTGTTGTGATGTTTCGTCGTTCATTTTGGCACTCAGAGAGATGTCCTAGCGAGCAGTCTCTGAGTTCAACTGACTTCAGCTGCAAGCTGAATGCATGATGTTTGAATGGCAGTCTCACCGGTCCAGCAAGACAAAGGCCAGCATTGCCTTCCTCATCTCAACATCCAGCTTTATTGCCATGTTTACTGTGGTCAGCTTAGGCTATCTTTGGGATTTGCTCTCAGCAGTGGGCACCGTCACCTGTCACTTTTTGTTGTGTATAAGCACTGGCATTGGTAGAAGGTACCTTGTTATATTGTGTTGGAATTGTTGCCTATGGGTGTTAGTCATTGTTGACTCATTTGTGATTACCAACCTGTCTTTGCGAGTTGCAGCATCTTTTGTTCTGCTTCTGCTTGAGTTGTGTCGCTTCATATACCAGGCTTGGTTGTCACTCACACCTCTGTTCGAGCTGACGCATTGATTTGGGCATGTGGCCTGCGCGCGTACATACCTGATAGCACCATGGCCATCATTGTGTTCCAATCCTGTTCTGTCTTCAACCACTCTAAGCTTGATTATCACAATGTCATGCAGTTGTGCACATGAGTAACATTTGACCAGCACTGCATGCATGTTGCAGGCTGCTGCTTCAGCTTCCGCCAGCCTTCCAAGCCACGCTGTGGAGGTACAACCAGAGGTGTCCAGTCATGCAATCGAAGGGGCAGGAGATCTTGCAAGTCATGCTGTGCGTGAGTCCATCCCCAGTCATGCTCTTCAGGATGAAGGGCTCCCCAGCTATGCCTTGGAGCATGACGTGGGAAGCATGGGCAGCCCCCAGAGCTCTGTGGGGTCATGGCGGGGCAGGCTCGACATGCACATCAACCTGGACGATGTCGTTGCTCCAGAATCAGCAGCCTTGAGCCCCAGGCTGTCAAGCCCCCCCAGGAGTCTAGCACGTCATGCCCCTTCAGGCAGTCCTGCCCATCCTGTCTCTGGCTTCAACACTGCCAGGACCCCCCTGAGCAGTCATGCAGTGGCTGACAGCACTGACTCGGACTCCCAGCTTTACACAGGCCAGACTCCATTGAGCAGTCATGCGGTGGCTGACAGCATTGATTCAGAATCCCGGCTGAATATGACACCATTGAGCAGTCATGCTGTGAATCCCAGCTCATCCTCTGGGTCAGGCACTGATGAAGGCTTCACACCAACCTCAATGCAAGAAGAGGCCACAGGGTATCTTTGAATGTACTGTTCTGTTATGAGATGAACCAAAATGATCTGCTGAATGTGCCAGTTCTGTATGCCTTGTAGCGCAGTGTATGTCGACCTGCATTGTGGTGTTAGATTATCTTGGCATAGACCTTGCACATGCGATAGCCAAGTGTGATATAAGTCAGAATTTGAAAGCTTGTGGTTGCCAGAGCTCTTGCTGTGATACTTCAGGTCTGGTCTTAGGTATCACCACTGTCTATGTTCAGTTTGAACAATGGGATGCAGTACTCGCAGTCTTTGGTGCATGTTGAACACTTTGCCAATATTTGAAGAATGGTCCGCGGTTTGAACATTGTATGACTAATGTATAGAATGCGTGCATGTCAAACACTTTGCCAAGATTGAAGAATGGTCCGCAGTCTGAACATTGGATATGTATAATGCGTATGTCTCAGCAAGTACCTCCTCCGCAAGCTAATGCATTTTGTTGCATCATGCAGCCTAACACATACCTGAAAACTGTGTCATCACTCATGATCAAGGCATGTTATCAGGCTCTGGAGATCAGTGGATTTTTGGGATCCTGTATCTGAGTTCCATTTTAGCAAAGAAATGCAATTTTGTTGCCCACAACATTCAATGTTCTCAGACCAGTCCATATTAGGCAATGTGTGCCACGTGCTCCTAACATTCTGTCTAGGCACTCTTGCTTGTTGCTCAGCATCTGCCGCTGGAACGCAGACTTGCAGGCATTTCGATACGTTCTACACGCGTTGCACCACAGCTTTCAGTTGCACAGGCACTCAGTGTCTTTAAACCAAAGCTGTGTATGCATGCATAGCTAGGGGGCGCGGGTCCCGTTTGTGTTTGACACTGTCAAGACAGCTTTCAGCTCGCGCTCGAAGTATATGAATTGCCTTATTCCCGTTGCAAGGATCGCTTTGCCTTAAGACGAACACCTGCGACGAAGGCTCCGAGGCTGATCCGCCATGGAAACAACGCAGCAGCTGGACGGGGAGGAGAGGCTGATCCACGCTCGAACCGTCATGAATGCGGTGCAGATGTCGATGGACAGCCACAATCCACAATCCCGTGCAGAAGCAGAGGCAGCACTCAGGAACTGGGAGTCCGATGCTGCACCTGGGTTCTTGCAAGCTTTGCTGGATATTTCGCGTGAAAGTGAATCTGTCGGCGAGGTGCGAGCCCAGCCTGACTGCGAGCCTGCATACGCTGGCATCGTACAGTCAGACAGCACAGCGAAACTGGAGAAGGACCTGTTTGTTTGTTGTCTGCAGAATGTTAGATTACTGGCAACTGTCCTTGCCAAGAATGCTGTTGGCAGCTCGTGGCGCAAGACCTTGGGCACCAGGGAATGGTCACGCATACCTGAGACAGAGAAATCTCATGTGCGCTCAGCCGCAGCCAGTTTGCTGCTGAATGAACCACAGCGAAGGGTAGCAACTCAAACAGGCCTGCTCATTGCCAACATAGCCCGCTTTGACTTCCCTGCAAAATGGCCAACCTTGCTGTCTGATCTAACCTCAGCAGCATGGTGGGCAGAGGATGAGGTATCACAGGCAAAGATAGAGCAGAATGACAGGGCGCTCTTCACTTTAAAGCATGTTGTCAGGGCAGTGAAGTCCAAAAGGATCGTTGTAGAGACTTCTGGGCCCTCGGGAGGTAGCGTATCGACAGCAGGTACGAGCTGCTTGTTCTTCAATATGGGTTCAGTATTGGGTTCAGTCTGTCTTTGCCATGCACTGAATGGGCAGCATGGTCTTCTGCACTGACAGCTGCTGTGTGACTGCGGCCCAGCACTGAAGGCCTATACGGTGGCTGTTTCAAACCATTCATTTATCTTTTCCCACCTCATCCATCCATGATGCCTTGTGCATTACCACACACCATACATTATGCTCCACCTCCTTGACACGCATGCACCGACATAAGCATGTCATACATTCTTAGCTGCTTGGTACAGCTACTACGCATGCACTTTTCGCATGCAGTCATACATCTAATAATCACTTGGGGAGTTGCAAGCTACACAATGACTTTCACATACAATTTGATCATCATTCCTTGCGCAGAACTGAAGCCTCTGGCAGACAAGATTGCACATGAGCGCAAGATGTTGAACACCAAGGCGGAGGAGATCTTTCCAATCTTGCGCCAGCAGTGGCAGCAGCACTTCATAGCCTTCATGGACAACAGGTAACTGCATCAGAGTTCCAGTCTGGACCTTTGAAACAGTCTCTCACCAACACTGCAAACAGGCGTTACATTTGTTTTGGTCTCTGTTGATTTTGTCATGCCTCTAGGGACAGAATATCAGTGTCCTGGGGCACACTCTCATTCTGCAGTGACTGCCCGCTCATGTTCAGAGCTGCTGTGAAGTCTTGCCAATGCCAGTTGAGCAGAGACCTGTCCTTTCAAACCTTATGCAGCTTTTTTTTTCAGGGCTGGTTTGTCAAGCCCTGTATAAGTGAATGCATCTGCTGCATGACATATCAGTTTGCAGCCAGTGACACAGAAGCAGCAAAGCCATCCTACTGTGCTTTGCTCGATGATGAGCCTGCAGCAATTCTCTTGCAGCTGTCTGCACGTCCACTCGCAATGCGCAAGCTCTTCCATTGTCAATAGTTAGCAAGCCCAAGAGGACTCGCTGGTGCTAAATTGACTGTTGCACACGCCGCATTGCGTTTGGCAGGTTTGCACACATGTGCAGCTGCAACCCAAGTGTTGTCGCTGACTGACAGCCGCCAAGGGCAACAAGCAGTCTGCTTACCAGGCTAACGCATATGCTACCAGACTTGCAGACCCAAGATACCTCTCTAACACACGAGCGACTGTTACTAGTCCCCAGGTGTTAATGAATCAGCATCTACACAATGACACAAGCGTTTCTACAAGAAGAGCAGTAACATTCATGTATCCCAAAGAGTAGTTTTGTACACTCATCATTGTCTCTCTGTTCCAACAGGCATATGGGTGAGACACGGGGGCCGCTTGCCAACAGATGCCTAGGAGTTCTTAGAGAGCTGCTGCATATGTTGGCAGATAGCTGGACGCAGCTTGGCAGCGAGATCAGGGAGTTCCTGGAGGGAATCTACAGGGCTACTACTGCCATCAGCACCATGGCCATAAGTACGTGCTCTGAGACTGTTATGCCATGCTGTGCCATGTGACTGTTAGTGAAGACTGTCAGATGTACGCAGTCATCTGATATGTGACCTTGTCAATTGAGAGTTAATTTGACTGATGAGTTGACCGTGTGCAAGAATTTTGTCCGATTTGCTGGGGAGAAGAAGGTGTCATTGGCTGGGGAAGCATGGAGTTCTCAAATGCTCACATCTGCCCTCATGCTTTTCCTGCTCAACAGTTCCTTCCGCAGATTGAGCTGATGATGGCTCAGAAACACCAAATGCATGAGCTATGCTTCTTCACCTGCATCCCTTCTCTTGTCTCCCGGCAATCAGCTTGAGCTGGTGAGCATTCATGTGCTGCTTCACTGACATGTTTCTTCTTCCCACACTGGCCCTATTGGCATTTGAATCCAGCCAACACAGCTGACCCGCCTTTGGGCTGCCGCCTCAGGAGGCTCCTGTCATGTTCGCTGAAACGTGGAACTTTTCTTTTTCCCTTTTTCCAACAAAGCTGATGCCCATCCTAAAGGCACACACACCTGGCCACATGCAGCACATCACTCACCCCTTCTGAGCAGCACTTGGCTTCTGCCCAGGCAGCGAAGACAAGCTGCGCATCCAGACAGCAAACAAGGCCCGAGTGCGCATGCTGCAATGCGTCATCATGGCCTTGGACCGCAACCCTGTGGAGTTTGCGGCCTTCCTCCCACCCTTCTTGGCTCTCTACAGCACCAATGCATTGACTGCGCCAGATGCTGCTGGGGTATATGCCCTGCCCGCCAAACGGCGTGTGTTGTTGACGACTTTCTTGGCCAGAGCCTTGGTGTGCCCGCACTATGAGCCTGACATGATCAAGTTCATCAAGATGAAGGGTATGCTGCTCATCTCCTTTGCTGGCCATCATGGCCGGGACCAGTCTTCTGCTTCTTTACAGTGACTGCCCTGGAACTGAGGACAAGTTGCTGCTCCGTTTGCAAGTTCTTGCCTTAGTGCCTACTTATGTGGGCTGCCCATTGCATGCATGGTTGCAATTGGGATTCTGCGTGATTCTGGACAACCTTGCAGCAATCTGTGCTCTGTGATTACTGCAGTCATTCGTGCATAGTAACATTGACATGTGCGGTCAAATAGCATGCCTTGCCCTTTTTAGTGCTCAGCCCTGCACTCCCCCCTCCCCCTTTGCCCTTGCTTTGGCTTGCTGTGCCCTGCACCATCCTGCCCTTGCCCTGCCCTCTCCTGCCTTGGACTGCCCTGCCCTGCCCTGCCCTGCCCTGCCCTGCCCTGCCCCGCCCTGCCCTGCCCTGCCCTGCCCTGCCCTGCCCCCCTTGCTGAACATGAGCCCGTGCCGGTGCAGATGGCATGACAGACTCACAGCAGCTAGAGGAGGCCAGCACTGCTCTCACGCAATGGCTGTCACCAGAGCACTGCTACCACCTCATTGCGGCTGTCATCAGCAAGTACATTGCCCTCACACCTGAGGAGCTCCAGGAGTGGCAGGTCAGCTTCAATGCATCACAAGATGTGTCCCCAATGTTGATAACATCTTTTCACTGTGCCTGTGCACTGTTAAAATTTCCAAGGGGGATTTTTCCTCAAACAAGTGATCTTTCTGAACCCTAAAAAGCAGCTTCTCTTGCGAGCACAGGTTTTTATCATCTGTTGTCGGTGTTCTGATTTGTGCAGCCATGGCATTACACAAGTTGCCAATGCTCTGCTGATTATTGATTCCCCTCCCCAATTTGTGCAGCCATGGCATTACACAAGTTGCCAATGCTCTGCTGATTATTGATTCCCCTCCCCAACAGCCCATCAAACAGTGTCCAAAGTGCTTGCAATGTACACCGCAGGGGCGCATGCCATTCCATCCCTGTTTGCTACTTACACTCAGTGTACAGTGTGGGTTAGCAGCAGACAGGAACGGATTGCATGCAATCCTGTACAGATAGTGTCAGCATGTGTGCTGCCCAGTGTCCATGCTTGCAAGGAATGGATTGCATGCAACCCTGTACAGATAGTGTCAGCGTGTGTGCTGCCCAGTGTCCATGCTTGCAAGGAATGGATTGCATGCAATCTTGTACAGATAGTGTCAGCGTGTGTGCTGCCCAGTGTCCATGCTTGCAAGGAATGGATTGCATGCAACATTTTACAGATAGTGTCAGCGTGTGTGCAGCCTAGTGTCCATGCTTGCAAGGCTGAGTTCCAGGATCAACAGCGTGTTCTTGCATGGTGCAGGGCAGTGTTGCCCCGTATGTAATACGCGTACGTAATACGTAATACACAAATACGCAGTATTTTCCACTATTACTCCAACAAGGCAAGTATTGCAACTGCAGGCTGACCCAGAGGGTTTCATCAGGTCTCTGGATGCCGACACAGGCCCAGATGCTGACAACCCCAGAGCTTGTGGAGTTGCACTGCTGCTTTGCATGCTCAGGAAGGGGTCAAGTCATGTTGCTGAGGCCATGCTGTCCTATGTGATGCATCTCCAGGTGTGCATGCGTTGTCCTGCCCTTTGTTCTGCCCTTTGTTCTGCCCTTTGCCTTTGCCTTACCTTTGCCTTCTGCCTTCATCTGCCTTTTGGCCCTGGTCAGGTCATGGTTATGGGCATGCATAGGCTTGCCTGCAGTGGTTGCATCAGTTCTGGCTGCATGAGTTCCGCTCAACTTCTGGTCTTCCCCTGGCACCAAATTGTTGATCTGCCTGCCTGTGCCTTGTCAACACCAGCATCTGTGGACATGCACCTATGTGCAGTGCAACTTACTACTTGGTTACTCCCTAAAATGTAGATTTTCCCGCCAGTTTTTTGTTTTTTCCCCTTTCTCTGCCTTGTGGTTTTCTCCAGCTCCTGTTTTTGTTGCAACTCTTCCCTTGTCCCCCAGGTTTGAGACCAACTTCTTTCCATGATTGCGTGTGACCATCACTCACGGCGCCTGCAGTGGCTTGTGCAATGTCTCATCCATACCCTGGGGCAAAAACAAACAGGAATAACAACAATATCGTTTTTTTCCCTATTTCTGTAACAAAAAAGGTTGATGGTCCCATTACAAGCCTGCTAGAAAGCAACAGGAGACTTCCCCATGCACAAACATTTTTTTGGAAATAGCTATTCCCAAGGCTTTACCTCCCCAGGAGGCACCAACCTAGGCGCTACCTAGTCAGGTATCCATATGATAGTCACCGCAGGCCCCAACCAGGGCATCACAGACAGTAAGCCCCACTCCTGAACCTAGGCAGTCTACTCCTGTCAGGGAACAACTCAGTGAAAGGGTCGCATGGTTTGATCAGCAACCCAGTTCCATCAGAAGTTGTGCAAGGCCTCAGCCTATATCACCTGATTTAATGCTCACCTCAGTCATCTTTAGAGTCCATAGGGCTGCAGGTAGAGAACACAGCCCAAGTTCTGTGTTCTCTACCACAGCCCAAGTTCTCTAGGCTGTGGTAGAGAACTGCAGTCATACTACCATGACTGCAGTTCTCTACCGTGACTGCAGGAGTAGCTACCATGACTGCTACTCCATGACACCGTCATCGCTCACCTGGTCCAGTACCACCTGTTAACCGTTTGGAGATCGTTTTGATACCCGGCATGATCAGCAACACTTTATCATCTTGAGCCTTTTCAGTGTAGATTTACGCGCAGCATGTAAGTCTTGACTGAAAAGGCTGAAGATGATAAATTATTGCTGATCATAACAGGTTTCGAAACGATATCCAACATAGATCTTACTGCTGTTGTTTGGCAATGTCAGGCTTACTTTACAAGGTGAAAGCTGCAGCAGGTACAACAACGTAGGTAAAAGAATGTTTCAGAATTGATTAAACCGTTGTTTAAGGGCTGACAGGACTTGGGTTGGCGTGCAGAACCAGGCAGTGTCCCCTTCAACCCTGCTGCTGAGGGAGGCCTGCTACAGGGCTGTTGGGGAGGGCTTTGCCCATGTAAGCCAGCATATAGACTTCACCACTTGGTATGCCAGCGAACTGCAAGGGCTTCTGGAGAAGGGCCTCACGGTACATGACCCTTGCTGCTGCCAGTCACATGTCATGAAGCAGTGTTCTCACATGTCATGATGTCATGAAGCAAAACTGTTAGCACCGCTCAGATTCATGCGTGTGTATCTGGTACATGTGAAAACGCAACTTGACAGACAGTGTCTTTATGCCTTTCAAGCTTGAAGCACAACTGTGAAGACATGCACCAACACCCTTTTCACTACTTCATCTGGTGAATTTCCATAATTGCCCTTACAAGATAAGAATCACTGACAATCATCATGATGCCACAGGAGACGCAACCTGAGCAGCAGTTGCTGTGTGCGCGAGCCCTCTGGCTCATCGGTGTGTGCGGCACAGACCTACCAAACCAGCACTGGTCAGCAGCATACCCCCTGCTAGTCCACTACATGTCTGTCCAAGACTTGGTGCTGTCCCTCACAGCATTGGGAGCTGTGCTAGCAATGACAGCTGTAGTGTTGGAAGAGGCATCAGCCTTGGAGCAGGCTGAGGAAGCTGTACTACACATGCAACGGCAAATCCAGAGAGTGCGGCAGCTGCAGCAGCAGCAGCAGGCGCAGCAGCAGCAACAGCAGCAGGGCAGGGACGCTGGCAGGGAGGGCGGAGGGCTGTTGCGAGAAATGCCCTGGCAGCAACAACGGTTTCTCCAGGAACAAGAGCAAGACTTGCAGGTGAGGTGTCTGCCATTCAAAAGCCTGCTGTGGCATTTGCTGTAGCCAGGTCTGAAGCACTCGGCTGTCTCCTCAGTGAACAGTTTGACTGCATGCATTGTTGCAGTGTGTCCCTGAGAATCGATGCAGTCCCATCACAACAGCAGACAACCGAGCTGGTGGGCATGCAGAATGCAAACTACCCTGCTTGTCAAATGGCGTTGCATGCTCTGTGACCATGAGTACTGCTCAGAGACACATTCATAGGATTGCACCCGATGATTGCATGTTCTGTGACCATCAGCGGTTTTTAGAGAGGAACCATCAGGCTGGCCCCCAATGGCTGCACAGCACTGCAGTCAAAGCTTGCCAATGCATCATGAGCTGTGCCCACCAACACCACAATTGCAACCCACCTCTCATCCATTTGTGCATCACCAGCTATGAAAAAGCCAACATCAGTTGCAACCCACGTCTCGTCCACTTGTACATCATGAGCTGTGAAATAGACGACACCGCAGCTGCAACCCACATCTCATACTTCTGCATCATGACAGCAAGCTCTTTTAAATCCCAAAATGTCTTGTTTCAGAAGCATCATCCCTTCAAATGGAAACCTTAACTCAGAAACGTCTGGGGACAGCAGAAACGTGTTTCTACACTGTGGAGATGTTTCAGGTGTTGCCTGCAGGCGGGTCAGCAGCAGCAGTATGGGCTGATGCAAGACTGCCAGGCCCACATGGCAGTGGTGGAAACACAAGCTGGCGCGGTCTTTCACAGCTGCTTTCAGCTGCTGTCGCGCGTCTCTGAAGTGGACAGCATGGTCCGAGTGCTGCACTTGGTGACTGTCATGCTGGAGGCGCTGGGGCCCAAAGCTCAGCCTCACTTCGCTGCTATCACAGCAGCACTGCCACAGGTCAGCTGTAACACTCTTATGACAGTAATACAGGCTTGTGAAAGTAGGACAGCTTGTGACAGTCGTACAGGCTTATCTGCTTTGAGGGCAGAGCCTAAAGTCAAAATTTCTATCTACACTGCCAGATCTGATCAAGGCTGCGTGCAGTTCCTCCATGTGATTTGTGGTCATGTGGTTGATTGGCTGTGACATGATGTTGAGATCTGTCCTTGACCAGCAGTGGTGTTGCTTCATATAATCTGTCATTGTACTAAGCCTCTCTCATCAGCTGCTGTGAGTCCTGCAGGAGTGCAATTTGCACTCTTTGTTGCCAATGCCCCATAGCATAGTTCATGGTCAATGAGCACATACATGCAACATTGCGCAGCGCATACAATGTTGCATGCTGAAGGGCATGAACGCTGCAGATAGCATTCAGTATAAAAATACTGTTTTGAGGCTATAATTTGACCTTGACCACGCACAATAGAAGAGTCACGAAGTTTTCACCTGTGATGCATGAAATTGCTCAAGCATCCTCTTTGCACTCCACTGACACACACTGCTCCCAATCCCCTGCAGATCTGGAATGCTGCAACCCAGGAGGGCAGTTCTGGGCCTGCCTCTCGCCTGCACAGTGCCCTCATGGCCGTCCTGACCCACATGGTGGGGCGACTAGGGTCTCTGGCCATCCAGGACTCCCACATCCAGGCAGTACTTTACGCTCTACTTCAGAAGGGTCTAGAGGGGTCCCCTGCTGAGCAGGAAGTACTGGTCGAGGATGCTGTCAAGATGCTCAATGCAACATTGTCAGCAAGCAGCAGCTTAGAGCCTCCACTGCAGGTATGTTATCAGGCTGCTGAATGCAACATTGTCAGCAAGCAGCAGCTTACAGCCTCCTTTGCAGGTATGCTGATGCGTGGTGGAGTGTCTGCACTGTGGTGCTCCATCTGATGGATGCTCCTTTGTCAATGGCTATGGAGTGTCTGCACTGTGATGCTTCATCTGATAGATGCTGCCTTGCCAACAGTCAGCAGTCAAACATGTTAGAGAGATATGTAAACAAAGAGAGATGTCGAGCAAGAAACTTGGAACTGCCCACTTGCAGCTTACTGAGACTGCAAGGTGGCCTTACAATCTGCCTGTCATGCCTGTTCTTTCTGCAAGTGTAGCTTCAACAATGTAGCCCAGGTCATAAACGGCCGATGCTGCATTACTCTTCATGCATTTACTGTAACAAGCAGATAGCTGAGTGCGTACTTGAGTATTCACCACCGCAATGCTGCAATGCTGTTCATGCAGTCACTGCAGACAGCAGATCATTGTATGATTCTTGAAAGTTCTGTCGCAGAGATTCCTTCCAAACCTGATAACAATCCTCCAGCGGAGCAAAGACAACGCAGCCATTTTCCAAGTGCTGGAAGGCTACTTTGTGGCAGCAGACCCTGGACTGGTGACTCTGATGCTGGATGCTCAACTGCCCCAGATAGCAGACTCAATGCACCGCAGCCTGGATGCAATTTTAAGTGCAGCTCTGAAAGCCCAGAACAGTAAGTGTTGTTCGTTCAACATTGCATTTCCCCAGCCATATTTTTGCTGCATTTGCTTCATTGTAAGACTGGCCTCTATCTGCCTAGCATACACTGACACATGTTGCACCTCATCACAACCAAAAGTTGTTGTTTTCCATCATAGTAAGCACGGTCGCTGTTGTTTTCATTGTCACAAACTGTTGTTTGCAACAAGCCTCTCCTGTCTATGCTAATGTGTTTGGCAACACAGACTCAATGTCATTCTGCCTGAACACCTTCATTGTCTCCCTCTACTCGCTTCAGAGTTTGGTCTTATATCTGGAGAAACAGATGAAACCGTTAAAAAAATAAAGTCGACTTTAGATATTTTTCATAGCATTGCTGATCTTGCCTATCTTTGTCTGTCTTCTTGTGTGCCCCACCCACATGCTTCCAGCCCATACCCCCCAACCCCTTGTGCTGCAGGCCATGAGCAGCCGCCCCCCAGTGGTCAGCAACACCCCCACCACCAACGGGGTACCCTCTGGAACAGGGCCCACAAAGGGGGAGGCAAGAAGGAGGTGGGTGCCCTGGACATGGACAAACTGTCAGACGCCAGCGCTGCTGCCTCCCTGCTCACCGTTCTTCTTGAGCAGAACCTGTCTGATGGTCAACAGGCGCTTCTGTCACCCATTCTGAGGTAGGCCTTGTCATCAGCATGATTGACGATGTGTATGGCATGTTGCAGCAGCATGATGAGATTTTTGGTACTGCATAGTATGCATACTGTGTACATCACTGATGCAAGTCTATTTTTGAGGAAAAGCTTTTTGGTCACAGATCTGATCCTTGTAACATTGCGGTGCACATCATAACACTTGCAGAGCCACAAGCTCCCTGTAGCCTCCAGCAGTCGCTCCAGTGGCGTACTGCTTCAAGAGGAAGTACCGCAGACTCTTCATTGTAGTGGTTGCATGCTGTGTCCAACTCAAGATCGATTGGCTGGATTGACATAGTCAGCGGGACAGAACTGACTGCAGTTTGCTGCAGCATGGCAGATGGCCGTGTCCTTGCATGTGCGTGAGCTGTTTCTGGCAGTTGGGCAGCATTACTAGCAGCACTACAGCCACATCAAGGATGCAGATGTGAGTTATACACTGGCACGCCCATTCATGGAGGACAGCCTGTGCAAATGTCAATGCTGCAGACTTGAGCTTCATACTGAAACACCCGTACATGCAGGACAGCCTTCGGCAGCATCATTGATGCTGGCATGCGCTTCACACTGACATGTCAACATACTTGCATGCAGGACGGCCATGCACATAGTGGCAGTCACCCAACCTCAGGGTGCTATGCACCTTCACAGCGTAGCAGACAACCTACTGGAGGCGCTTGCTGTGACAGCATGTTCAGCCCCGGCCATGTTCCCTGCACTCATGGGCAATAATGAGGAGACAGAGGGGCGGCTGTTGGACCGCTGGGTTGCAATCGCTTCCACTAGGTGTGCCCTGCAAGGACTGTTTACTGAGCACATGTGTTGCAAGAACATCTGCAGGACAGCTACATGACTGCTGTTGCTGTGAACTACTGGTGGTCTTTGTTGAATGACTATTGCCAGAATCACTGGTGAAGAAACTATATGAGGATAGCGCTGAGCTGTCATGCAGAGCATCATGGCTTGTGTCTTGTGACATGATGAAGTCCCATTCAAGTACATGCATAGACTCGTCAGCCCATGCATAGACTGAAGAGGCCATGCATAGAGTCATCAGCCCGTGCAGATGGGAGCAACATCCCCAGGTATGATTGCAATAATGCCAAGCGTGATTGCAACACCACACCAACTCAGTGCAGACCGTCATCAATTACCTCAACGCAGTGGCCTGAATCATTGGCTCACTCAAAACATATGTTGGTACTTTAGATGTGGTATCAACTAAGCCAAGGAAGCTGCTGACTCCCTCGTCTGTGAACATGGCTGCCAACATGTAGACTGTCGCACACCACATACACCTGTGCTTTCCAGCTAGGGTGTCTGATGAATCACAACTGGCTCCACACCCCAGACTGTAAGTACAAATGAGGGGGAAAATGAAAATGCAAATGAAAATGGCTGGCGCATGCAGGCATCTGGAGGAGATCCTAGGTTTGGGCACAATGGGAGCTTTGCAAGGCAGGGTGAAGAGGCATATAGCGGCTGCTGGTCTCTCCACTCTGCTGCTCTCTGCAGCCTTTGCACCCATGTTTATGGTCCAGCGCCTTGCCAGGATTCTGGCTGTCTGTCTCAGGGCTCTTGCGGAATCCAAGGCTTTCACGGTGAGCACCAAAGATTCTGCTGCGCTCACTCCATGCATTGCTTTGCTGTTCTGCACATAATGCGCCTTGACTGCGCTCTGACAGGTCACACCCTTCCCAAGTCTGACAGTGTTTTGTATGTGACACATGCCTTGGAGAAACCACTGAGACCAAGCTTGCAGCACTTCACCTTGGTGAAATGTGCTGCCTGTTGCCAGAATTTATTTTGGCTTTTGTGTCTATGTTGGTTGACGGCATGCATGACTTTGATTTAGAGACGCTAGACAGGTGTCACAGGCTTCAGCCTATGTTGAGTGCATGCATGTTGTGCCAAGACAGCAGCATGCTATTGTCTTGGCACACCATGCTATTCATTCAAAAGCAACTGCATAGTCACACACATAAATTGCTACCTACAGGCAGAAGAAGCTGAAAGGCGGACCCTGATAGCAAACAGGGATGTCAACGATGCATCACAGGACCTGACCAAGCTGAGACGGACAAGTCTGTCCGTGCAGTCTGCTCCAAGGAGCCTAGATCTCCATGCTGTTGTGGGAGCTGCTGCACAAAAAGCTGTCTCAGTGGTTGGCCAAGAGGCACTTGTTGAGGTAGGCAGCTTTCACTATTATGCACAGACTTCTTGCTCGTGCACAGCCTGCAGTGCTTGCCTGAATAATGCCATGCTGTCAAGGTTGCAACGTTGTCACCAGGCATGGAATGTTTCAGAAAGGCATGTCTGTCAGCTTCATTGCGTGGGCATCTCAAACTCCTGAGCACCAGCATGCTTTGCTGCATGTAACAGCCTTGGATAGCTGAATGAAGGCCATGTGATTTGCAGGCCATTGGCTGGTTGGACTCAAGCTTTGTTCAAGCACTGCGGTCGGTGCTACACGATGCGGCTCTTGTATCAGAGGGCGACATATCTGAGGCTCTGAAAGCTTTGTCAACAAAGGATGATGGTCTAGGTTGAGAGCTTCATCTTCAACAATGCTTCTTCCCAGGCTGTATTTTCTGATTATCAATGATCTGGCAGGTGTCACATACTTTTGAACTTCGATTGCAGGGAATGAGCACTTCTAGCATTTTGCCTTTGAGCTCTTGTTGATGAAGTCTATGCTTATCTTTGCGGCCGTCAATTTTCGACACATGCGAGTCACGCATGTGGCCGCCCAACATTAGGGATGTATGGATCGAAAATCTGTTACCTGTTGACGATTGAACATGTAGCAACAACAGCAGGGCTCAAGCTGCACATGTGGACAGCTTGCTCCTTGACTGCATTAGACTGGCCCATTGCAATTAAGATCAGTGCGTCACACAATGGTCAGACCAACAAATACATTTGATTGCTGCGGTCAGTGACGTCATCATGCGTTGCTGCAATTGCAGCGAAATGTCACAGCTGAACCACAGAGCTGTGCACCACAAGACTGTCTTGACAAGACACAATGATGAAGTACATAAGATTTGATTTGGTAATAGATAAACTGCTTATTGCATGTCTTCTCGGTGTGCAGCATCATATGTTCAAAACTCTTTAACTTTGGGTGCATAGCGGTACCCTGCATCATGCCTTGGTGTTGATTGAGCTGTCCAGGAACTCAATCTTGTTTGAAATCGTCTGGAACCGTCTCTGGCGTAAAGTAACTGTCTCTCAATTGCTCTCGGCTGACAAACGCCATTAGACCAGCGTATTTGCCCAGAAGAGGCTTGAACAGGTTCCAGCTGGGCTGGAAAATCCATGGTGCGTCGATAAACAGCACCTGCCCTAGTCGCTTGGGGTAGTAAGTGAAGAAGATGTCTCTCTGCAGGAGGCACACTTTCAGGAGCAGCACAATCATCAACACTGTGTTTCGAAAAGACACATCTGAAGTACGCATATGCTCTTAGCATGCTTATGCCTCATGCTTGTGCTCGACAGTAGCAAGAGCTGAGACACTTTCAGCACAGCTAAGCTCACAAGTTTACATTGCCACATGTAACTTCCGATTAGCATCATCACCGGGAGTAGCTTGTAAACAGCAGCTTTCCAGCACAGCAGACAGAGTTGACATACTGACCAGGAAACCAGCAAAGCCAAGGTCGCCATTCTTTTGCTTGAAGCCTCTGAGATCAAAGACTCCCAGCACTGTGTCCTGTCCTTCTGGCAGCTGTTTCAGCGCCTTCTCCAGGATCAGAATGCAGAGCCGTTTGCTGTCATCGAGCGAGAACTCTCCTGCAGAGGCAACAAAGTAGCTGAAAGAGGTGCTCTAAGTGCCTGTTCTTGCCAAGCCGAGCATGCAGTCTGTGTGGAATGATACAAGCAGCTTTATATAAAAAAGGTGCAACTCATGCATAAAGAGAAGCATATGACTTTGGGGCTTACAGGGCTGTCAGTCAGGTCTGCAATCTGACTGAATGTAAGTGCAGAATTCCTCAAATGTAGAATGCAGAATTTGTCTCATCTTGGGCTGACCTTAAACATGTCTTGGAGTTTGTACCTGTTTTGTGCAGTGATGACCTGATTACAATGACCGGCTGTCCGTTGACATCCTTGTGCTCATGCAGGTATGCTTTGCCAGTGCCAGCTTCCTTGGCTACCATGTCCCAAGTGATCGAGTCTGCTCTGCATTTCAAAAGCAGCTGAAACTCAAACACAGTGTCTTTGTGTGTCGTGACTCACGAGCACGAGCATGCCTGAAACAAACAGCCTCTAGATGGCAAATCCTGAGATGTGTTGCAATGCAAGATCTCACGCACACAGCAGCTCCAATTGCAAGCAAGCAGACCAAAAGCAGCTAGCAGTGACACCTACTGGAAGTCCTGACGCCACTTCAGCATGTTTGTTAGCTTGTCAGCAGCTTCATCCGCATCTAGCTTTCGATCTCGTAGGAACCATTTCAATGTATCCTCATCAGGTTGGCCGTACGTGCATTTGTTCATTTTGTCTTGGAGTTGCCTCAGTGCCTACAGAAAGCACTCCAGTGACGAGGTGGCCGAGCAAGACAACGATTTACAGCTTCGAGTTGCCAAGGCTTGCCTGCTTCTGCTCTTCGGATTCCGTCCATGGCGGAATGGCTAAGCCTGCCGGAGGAGCTGTTGCAGTGGCTTGCTTGCTATGGATTCGTCGATCAAGCCTTGAGACTACTGGTCTCGACAGATGTTTAGCGGTTGCCTGTTGGAAGGTCCTTTGAAGCGATGAACGTCGCAACAGTGTGCTGTGGCAAGATTTACACAGAACTGCGGAGAATGCCATGCCGCACAGGGTTTTAAGTTGATCACTATCACCACGAAGTCTGCAGCCAGCTTGTCATTGGTGGAACAAACGAGTGCTGAACGGCGTGAGCCTCGCAACAGGCGCACTGATACGCTCTGGTCAACGAGTTGGTGCAGCTCGCAGGCCTAGCTGCAAAGCCTGGATAGGCAAAATTTATGCCTTGCCAAGGGTTTGGAAATCTGGATTGTGCCAGGCAAATTCCCATCTGGTTTAGAACCTAAACAAACCCTTTACAAGTATGCCTGTTGCAGCGCTGGACTGGATTGTCAGGTATGGGTGAAATTTGGACGTGATGCCTTGCTGACTGCCTGTCAGATTGTGCCTAAGTAGGTGTGTGTACATGAAGGATCAGGTCTGCTGACAGAATTCTTCGGCCTGAGATTTGCAACTGCCATGAGTGTTCAATTGATGCAAACAGGTAACAGACAATGCAAATAAACAAAACTGTCGTCACGCATGCCGCCAGCTCGGTCTGTTTAATGCTTCTGATTGGTGTCGTCCATAAACATTTGGCATTCATTAACACGAATGAACAAGTTCATCATACTTTTACTCCGCGGCGGAGTAAAAGCCAACTCATGACTGCTCTCGTAACAGCCATTTGCAGGAAGTCACTGCTAGTCAGCCGGCTGTGCCTGTGGTCTACGCTGCAGAGCGTGCCCACGGGCCAGAAGCGCGAGCGGCATCGACAGCAGTATACTCGTACAAAAGGCAAACTGATCGTGATCACTCCAGCACTTCCGCAGTCAACAGCTGCTTGAACGTCGTTGAAAAGCTTCGTAGCTGATTTTGCCCGTGCAGAAGTCGTGATACCTGTACCTTCGCGTGTCCCCATCAGTGCATTGGCCGTCGAGTCCTAAGTTCCCGCGCACCTTAGCTTGCTGTGTTATGCAGCCGGGAAACCGCTTCTTAGCAAGGTAAGCACCAACCCTTGCAGCTAGTCTGCGTTGCAACTTGCTTCGAATCAGCCATTGACTCTGACGCGCAGGCACGTCGAAAAGGAGGACCTCAATCAGTATTGGTACTCGTCAGCTACCATCAAAGTGCTTGTGCAGGTATGACTGCACTGTTCCGATATAATTGTTGTCTACTGAACAAAAGACAAGATGCGGTCATCCTAGACATGCTGCTCAGGAACTACTCAGAGTGTCTACAAGGGCTGCCTTTCTGTCCACACCAAGCCTGTATTTCTCACTGCCCAAGGTGATCAAGCACATAATCGCACTGCAAGTACTGCTCAACATTCTCTATGCTGTGTGTGGCACGTTCACTTTCAACTGTGTGCTCACCAATGAACCTGGATCTTGATCTTGTGTCTGCCGCAAATGCCAACTAGAGCTTGCCAAGCATTGGGCCATTCCAGGCAATGTCTAGGTGATCATTTAATTCACTGCAGGACTCCCAGCTGAGGAAGAACAGTGCTTTGTTTGATCTTGATAAGCAATGGAGCAGTGAGCCCAACTTTGTGGTCTATGATTTCAACAATCCTGAAGACGTCCCTGCAAACATACATCACACCTTTGATTGCATAGTCATAGATCCTCCATTCATCACTCATGAAGTATGGAGGCAGTACGCAGCAGCAGCAAAGCTTTTGCTTGCCCCTGAAGGTGAGTGATAGAGCTTCAACGCCAGCATATGTGTGAAAAGTTTCCCAATGGTGTGCTGGCAAACTAGAGTTTCAGGCTGCATCAGCCAACACATTGTGCATGCAGCTTGTACCATGACATACACACTTCAAACAAGATATCTATAGTGCATTGCCCGCAGGACGTATACTTCTCAGTACAATTCCAGAGAATGACAGCTTCTTGAAGAAGCTGCTAGGGGTTGACATGCAAAAATTCAAGCCATCTATCCCACATTTGGTGAGTGTGCAGGAGCCAATCCAAAATGGATTTTTGATCTTGCACTTATGTGCATGCTTGCAGCAGCTTTTCCTTGCACATATTCACTTGGCTCTATCAAAACGGCGAGTTGCTATTGCAGGTCTATCAGTATTGCATCTATGTCAACTACAGCAGTGAGCTGCTGAGTCAGCCTAATCCAGAGGTTATGGATGAGGCATAGCCTAAACTGCAGACCACCACAATACAGTAATACTTGATCTTGAGGAAGGAATGCTGCAGTTAGTGTGCTGGTCTTGGAGGCTTGCATCAAACACGAGTCATGTTCAGCGTCTATCAGTGCCAGCTATGTATCTGATACATCCTTAATGCAACAGTCAGACAGCATTCAAATGACAACTTACAATGAGAATACACCTGGTTGTCAGATTCTGCCTGACACTTTAGCTGGCAATGCTATAGCTGGCAACGCACAGACTTGTGAGTTACTCAACACACCAATTTATGACAGAAGACAGCACTCAGTGTGACATTTGCACGCTAAAAATGGAACCTAATATACTCATGTCAACTCACATACATGAGTTTGCTAGTTTCAAGAGCTGAATCATCTTGCAACCAGTGCATGCGCTGCATCTCATCTAGAAGCCAAGGAGTAAACATGTGCTGACATGTTGCTGCCTGAGATTTCAACTGCTGCAAAGACATCCACTGAACGCTGTACACTTCGTCAACATCAGTGTCTATGGGTCCAACCTGCATCAATAATACATACCTTACTCACACACAACTATCCGGCACCTCATGTGGGAAGCTAGGCACATACCTGTAACATTCCACAAATTCACAATCACAGAACTGACCAGGGACCTCTAATTTGCGTGCATGATTTGGTGCCATGGGACCCTGCAGATCTGCAGGCCTGCACCCAATGCCCAACTCCTCATCAAGTCCTCTTGCTGCTGCCTGTGCCAATGTTAGCAGTACAGCAAGAAGCAATATACATCTGCCTGGATACATATGACTGCAACATGTAAGTTGCATTCACCTGCAGATACGTCTCGCCAGGCGATAGGTGCTCAGCTACACTGAGATCCCACTGACCAGGTCCAATCTGTTTTCTGCAAGAGAAAACGCTTACTAAAGGAGTGGCGACCCAGCATACTGTGGCATATGTCACAAGACAACTGCTGGCACTCATGGTCTACAAGCCACCTTGGGGACCTTTGCTGCAGCAATAGTCTTCTTTTGCTGTCAAAAACCAAGCAGTATACAGCACGGTGCCGCAGGCCTTTTGAGTGTATCACTGATCGCGCTTCTAACCCGACTACTTCGTTAATGTCATTCACAACCTCGAGCAGCTCACGGCGTTGGTCAGCTGACATGAGTGAAGCACATGACACATGCGTCAAGTCTGTTGACTGTTGAGTGCTGCCGCGGTTCAGCGAAAATCTACGAGGAAGACCAAGCGGCGACGGGCATGGCCACTGACAGCTGCTGTGGCAGTTGATGCATTGCTGTTTCGTGCGTGAAACGACGGTGCGAACTGCGTGACATTGCTCCAGATATGCGCACACCTCATGACAATTGCTGCTGCTGCTGCTTTGGCAGACCTGGACATATCAAGTGCACAGGGTGCAGGGTTGTATGACCACTTGCACAAACCCAAACTCACTGCTGCAGATCATGATGCTGCTGGTACAAGGGTGAAGAACAGCTGCTTTCACATCTTGATGCAATTGCAAGTTAGTCTTGCTTAACAGAACACCACGAGCTAGCACCGTGATATTCATTGATGGGTTCATTGATGCACAAACCTGCAATTGGGCACACCACATTTCTGCGCTGAAAGGTCACGACCTGAAGCTTCCTGAGAAGGACTGACTTGAGCAGAAAGCTATCTACAGCAAATGGCTGTGTCAACTGTCGTGATACAGCAAGTAATCGTGCAATTTGGCCTAAGTTTGTCTCCCTCTATTGAGGAAGTACACACACATCAGCGCAAGTACTCTAAAGATGAGCCCAATGACAATCAACATCCCTAAACACAAATGGAACTCAGCAACACTGTAGTTCAGCTGCTTAAGGTCTGCACACCGTGCCAGTAGCCACACCCCATTCAGCCTGTTGGCTTCAGAAATGATGAACCCTGCAAGCAATCAACCGTGTCATCTTGCAGCCATTGACTCCAAAAGCTGTGACAGCTGGCAGCAGGCTGATGTGTCACATACTTCAAAACACACCCGCTACAGTTGACTTGAATTAGCATCATTGCAGCATCATTCATCATTGCATCTGAATACATCATTGGATCATGCACAGAGGGGCTGCAATTTGCTGTACATCCAGTGAGCAAGAGGCAGCTTGTTGAGAGGCAGGGAACTTGCCTTCCAACCCCCAACGAGCGAAGCTGAGGTTGTAGATACACCATAGCAACAAGGGACCGTCATGCCGCCTGCCCAAAAGCGCAGCTATCAGAGAGTAGATAGCTGCAGCCAGCTGAGCCGATGCTGGTTCCATGACCTGCACACACACACACAGACGGTGGACGCAACACGATGAGAGGCAGCAAAAGAAGTTTTTGTTGAACCATTGTGACTTTGCTGTGAAAACCACCTGCCTGCTTGCACCCTAAGGAAGGCAACGGCAGATAGACATACTGGCAGTGATTGGTTGATTGACTAGTTGACTGTGTGGTCATTTGATGGTTGATTGATTGCTTCCAGGCTGCGTCAGCTGAAGCTAAATTGGTAGTAGGCATGCCTCACCCTGACTCTGTAGCTTCCAATGAATGTGGAAGCACTGCATTGTCTGCCATTGTGTGTAGCAGCATGCACAAACTCACGGTATAGCATTGTGCAAGCAGAAGAGCATCGCAGGAGTATCATTCTGGTGTTGGCAGCATGCAAAACAACCTGGATCAACATGCAACTGCAGCTCAAGGTCCCAGCGTCAGGCAAGTTCTGCTTGACATGGACGTTCAAACCTGCTGCCCTTACTTCTGCTGTGTCAGCAAGCTACACGCATGCATCCCACAGCAACACAGCATCATCCCCGGCAGCGGCAGCAGCATGCAACAAGGAGTGTGTGTGTGTGTGTATCGCAACCACACACTGTACAGCCTTGGTTGTCCAGCAGTAGTCAACCACAACCAAACTCCAGATGAACACAGAGGTTCCCAGTGTGATGTCAGGTCTGAGGCAGTCCCTACCTGAGACATGAGATAGGCAGTGCCGGTGCAGGCGTATACAATGGCCACCGTACAGAGGTACATCTGCCAGATGACTGCCCGAGGCTGGGCAAAGGAGTAGTACATCACCATGTACAGCAGCGACTTCAGGAGCGTGCCTGTGTGGTCAAAGGTATCCTGTGCTAGGAAGAATGCAAACCTGCAAGAAAAGAAAAGTTTCGGCGTCAATTTAATGAGAAGCCAAGTATTATACCGGGCTGCCCAGCATGTGAATTTGCAATGGAGCGCCAGAATTGCATTGATCCTCGTTTGTTTGTCAATGCTGTGCAGCACTGGTTGAGTTGTTTGAAAGTTGTTGGCAGCAGGTCATTACAGTCAAAGCCGGCTGTGTAGCAGAGGCATGCAGCAAAACTAATGCACCTGCATGGTGCATGCACAAGAAGCATCATGCCAGTGCGCTTGTATGCACGCCTATTCACACCTACAACTGAGGCACAGCAGTACACAGGCACAGAGTTGTGTAACTGTACAGCACAAAACAGTTATGCCATTGCTCTGATTTGTCAGTCCCTTGGCAGAACAGTGCTCATGTCTTCTGTAGTCCAGCTTGACTTACTTGTTGAGACCTGAGGCGGCTTCTCTGTAGAAGACGACACGGTGCACCCCAAAGGTGCGCAAAGCTGAGACTGTGGTCAGCAGGCCCAGGGCCACATTGTTGTACAGGGTGTCCACATCAAAGCGCATGATGTTGCCCCGACCTCGGTCTGTGATGCTACCTAGTGCCAAACCTGCACTTCACAACAGCTCCTCAGGGCACACTGTCTTCTGCCACTGTGATGCATTGGTGGTTCGACATCTTTTGTGTTGTTGCAACTGTCTCAAGAAGGCATTCGGTGAAATTCCCATGGACAAAAATTGGTAATTGAATGATCAGTATGCAACTGTGTGGCAGAAAACTTTGCTATGGTTCAAAGCCTTGATTAGGATCACAAAAAAAGTGAATCATCATCAGCTTGCGAAGCATGCAAAGCGCAACATGATTTTTTTTGATTGTCAAGCAGATAGCGCAGCCCTGAGGTCATATGCTATTCCATACCTGTCAAGGCAAAGATGGCGTAGTCTGTCACCACAATCAGGGGCTCTCTTGTTCTTTGCAGTGCCACCCTAGAGAGACACCACGCAAACTGCCTCCTGAACCCTGGCGTAGGTCGCTTTGATGTCTTTGGGGCCTTTCCAGATCTGGCCGCCCTGCTGGAGATGGCCCTATCCTGCAGCATGTGGGATGCTGTACTGCCCTCGCGTGACAGCAGGGATGCCCTGCTGCCCTGCCTTGATAGCAGGTCTGCTTCTGACTGCTGGGGCTGATCTGATCTCAGTAAAGCAGGCTTCAGATTGTCTGGGACCCATGATGTGAGTTGACACCTGAGAGTGACAAAACAGCGTAAGTGACAGCTGCAGCAGAACATGCTGCATGCAGCCATTGCAGGCAGTATGGGTTTCAGATGCTTTTTCAGGGAAAACTGGGAGGACCTCTGTCTGTGATTTTACTGCTCATTCACAAGCAAGGGTATGCAGTGAGGCAGACATCAGGTCAGGGCTTGCAGCAGTTACAGAAACTCACAAATCCAGCAGATACTTTATCATCTCCAGGCTGCGCTTATTTCATCACGTTTACGAGCAATTTGCCACTGCTGCGCATGGGGCATTCATGTATGCCCAGTGGGCCAAAGTGCAACATTGCATGTCTCTAAAGCCAACAAGTGAGCCAATAAGCAGAAAGCAAAAACAAACAGGCATTTGCATGAGCCTGTGGGCCTGAGTGCAGGGTCACATATGTCCAAAAACCAAAATACAGACACTGAGCAGAAAGCAAGGCAGTGTCATTCCGGGGTCAAACTGGAGTTCTTCACAGACACAATGGGGTTTTACTTGGGCACATGTATACATGCACATACAGTGGATCATGTCAACAGTTGAGAGTGTTCATCGCTGTGTTTTGGCCTTACAACAACTGGCATCGGGGGTGTAAGGCCAAAACCAAAAATGCTTTCATCCAGGATTGAACTGGAGACCTTGGCTGTGTTAAAGCCATGTGATAACCAACTACACCATGAAAGCCCAACTGGTGACAAAATTCCTCAAATCGACGTTTATAATGAGCTCATGAGGTTGCATCCATATGTGTGAAACTGATGTAGCGCATTGCTTAGCAGGGCTGAATCGCGCGGTCCCTCAAACGTGCTATTGTTAGACCGCGAAGGCGCGCAATTTCGGTACTGCATATATTGCTGTGAATACTTTCTCGAGCGTTTTGGTGTGGTCAGAAAATTTGGAGATTGTGCACCATTCAAGTAAGTGGTTCAACGAACGCGCTGAACTAACCCCAGACTAACCCGCTACACCCTCCCCGCGGTGTTTTGTATCACGCAGGGGGGCCATAACGGTCACGTGTTGTGTTTACGGTCGAAGGGCAGCAGCAACAATGGCACAGCCGCGGTCTCTGCACAGCACAACAGCCACCTACACTCACAGACAGACACAGTGCCCAACGAACCACACACCTGAAAGCGGCCATCTGCTCCCTCAGCTCCTTGCCAAGATAGGCTCCCAGCAGCAAGCCCTTCTTCCACTTCCTCCCCAGCCACCGTCCTGCTTTTTTGTGCAGTGGCCCCACAGCAGGCGTCATGGGAGTGCCCGGCAGAGGGATGGAGTACTCAGCCAACTCAGCTGGGCCAAACCCAGACAGGCTTGAGTCAGCCTGACCCGAGTCTGAATCGGTGTCTGAGTCAGGGAGGGGCCGCGGGGTTGGGGGCTGATCAGGGGGAAGATTGTGATCATCCCATGCAGCCGCCAAATCCTGCAAAGCAAGCCCGGCACGTTCCCACTTATGCGTGTGACACAGCGGCACAAGAATAGTTTTGAAATGTTTTGTGCAGTCAGAGAAAAGGCTAGGCACCATCTGGTGCTGGCAGCAAAAAGTTTACAGAGCCACATGCATTTGCAGCCAGGATTGCACCTGTGGGGTTTGAGGAGGACCATCAACTCTGCTTTTGATGCCAGCAATGATGTCCATGTAGACATCTGCAGGGTTTGTCCTCTGGGGCAGGGCGTAACCCAGCTTCTCAAAGTAGCCCTGGACTTGCCCTTCAGGCCCATAGAAGGCTGTTCGGCCGCCCTTGGCCAGCAGCAGGATGTCATCAAACATCTGAAAGATCTCATAGCTGGGCTGATGGATCACTGCTGCAATGGTCACCCCCATGTGTGCTACCTGTACATGCCTCAACTGAAGACTGAAAGAAAAACGAAAGAAGAAGCACAAGTATGCAAAGCAGCGGGATGAGAGGAAGCAAAAAGCTGATCAGCACAGTCAGCAAGCAGTCATCAGCACCTCACACACTTTTCAGCAGGAAGAGCTCAAACAAACTGCTAGAAGCAGAAGCAGGATGGGCTAGCACACAGTTTGCCAAGGGTTGAAGCAGCAACAGGAAGTGCATGGTGTGTGTAGTGTACGCAGGATCTGATGCATCACTTGCAAGCACACACCTGCTGCAGTGCTGAAATGACCATCTTTGAAGATGTGGAGTCCAGGCCGCTGGTGGGCTCATCCAGGAACAGCATAATTGGATCAGCCACCAGCTCCAAGCCCACATTCACCCTTTTGCGCTGCCCACCAGAGATGCCCCGTACCTCTTCATCCCCGATGATCTCATTCCTGATGTCGTCTAATGCCAAGATCTGCACAATACAAGGTGTATAACACTTGGCTGGAGCCCACTTGATTTTCAGTACTCTACCCATAAAAATGGTTTGCAACCTACACAGACGTATGTGGCTGTGTCATATATCAGATGTCTATGCTTCTTTAGCTAATCATCTCAATTAGCTTGTATGCCTAGCATCTGGTGCACAAGCTCAAGGTCAAACGCGTTCACTGACCTGGATTGCTCTCTCCACATAGTAGACATGCTGGGCATGTGTGTAATGGACTGGCAGCCTGTATTGGGCACTGAACAGCAGGTTCTCCTCCACTGTCAGATTGGTGTACATGATGTCATCCTGCACCATGCACCAGTGCATTGTCAATGCAGCGCCAGCACTGCACCAGTGCATTGTCAGTGCAGCGCCAGCACTGCACCAGTGCATTGTCAGTGCAGTGCCAGCAGCCCGAAGCAGGACAGCGAATTGCAGTACAAGCTGGGGTGGCGGGCCTTGTAACAAGCAAAGACGCAACGGCAAAAAGCTGTGAATTCCTGAGGGACGGGGGAGAAAAAAGTTAATGACAACTGTGAGATTTGAACTCACGCCCTTTCGGACTGGAGCCTAAATCCAGCGCCTTAGACCACTCGGCCAAATTGTCATGATACATGCAAATTAAGCCAAATCTGGCTACTAAGTACGCTGATACCACCTCCCACATACGTGGTGACCATCATTACAGAGTGTGGTGGGCCATACCTGAGGCACAAACCCCATCACCCTCTTATACCTCAGCAGCTTGTCTGCCTTGCCGTTGACCTTCACACTGCCACTGACTGTGCCATATGAGGCCTTGCCAGCCAAAGCAGCCATCAAAGAGGTTTTGCCTGCAAACCAACCAGATGAGGGTGAGCTGGCACTCAACGCAATGGGCCCTGGCCAAATTGTGTTTTCAGTGGATTGATTGACCATGTCATGGTCTACTGCAGGTGGCAGCCACCAGCTTTGCATGATAGGCACATATGCTGGACTACACAACTGCAGTATAGGCAGCCCAGTGTATACAATTCAATGTATGTAGCGCTGTCAATACCTCTTTGCATCAGCTCTTGTGGTGTGCCCAGGTGCTGCACCAGAGCACTCAGGTTGCATAGCACTCAACACAGAGGTGGTCCTTCTGACTGGTCAAATGAGCCCTTGTAAGGCAATTGCACACCTTGTAAGGTAATTGTGCATCTTGTCATGCAGTTGCATACCTTGCCATCCAGTTTGGTGGAAACTGCGTACCTCTCAACACAAGGCAAAACACAGCACAGCAACAAGCTGCCCACAAAACACAGGAACAATCAGCCAACACAGCCCAACAGACAGCACAAGAAACCTCCACCTGCTCCAGAAGGCCCCATGATTGCAGTCATACGAGACTCCCTCAACCGCCCTGTCACTCCCGCCAAAACCTTCCGCCCTGTGCCCTTCAGCCTCATGCCCATATTAGTAAACTCCACATCCAGCATTGGTCTAGCAGCTTCCTGGGGACCAGGGCTGCTCATCCTGGGGCTTGTCAGTATTGCCCCCGCTTGGGTGGGATCAGCGGGGTGGCTGGGGGGCTGACCCATCAGGGGGGTGTAGTCAGCAGAGCCCGGGGCAGGGCCCCCAAAGGAGGCCCAAACAGGCACGTGGATTGAGCCCTGCTTGCTGGGGCTATGCCTGTTGGTCTTTTGTGGACTGATGCTGCAGACAAGCACAAGCACAAGAACATGAATGTAAAGAAAAGAAAAGACTACGCCTTTTGGTGTCAATTTCATGAGACGCCAAGTATTATACCGGGCTGCCCAGGCAAGAACATGAAGGCTGTTTGCAGCCAAGCCTAGGCTTTCATTGCAGAGGGTTTCAAAAGCCAGATATGCAGCTGCAGAACCATGTGCAAACTGCCAAGATGGAGATGCAACATGGACATGCAAGGTGCAATGACAGCTTCAGACCTACCGTGGCGTGGACATTGAAATGGCAGCACCTCAGTTGGAATTCCAACTGCAGTAGTGTAAAGTCGATGGATGACAGATCACGGCAACCTGCTGAAGGAGTTCCAGGACCGCGATGATAGTCAAGTTACGTGCAATGTGTTTCTGCCAGATTGCCTCTGACAAGACTCGGGCAACAGATGCTGACACTTTCTAGATCCTCATGCTACTGCACATCCTATCAAGCTCCTTATACATGATACAAACACATTGGAAGATGCCCAGCAGGTGCATTCACTGCTTGAAGCTCCATAACACATTAGCTGCTGTGATACCTCTTCTTGATGATAATAGTTTACAGGCGTTCCAGCTACTTGTTCTTGCCAGGTACCTACTAGGTATGCCTAAACTCTAATCCTGTGAGCCAACATGCACTAACATGAGACATGGGTGCAATTTAGTGTCTCATACCTCTTGATGATACGCGCAAGGGTTCCCGAGTTGGACCTGCGCCGGCCCTGTTGCTCTTCATCTCCTCCATCCTGCAGCTCAGCGCTCTGAGTCCTGCTCATTGAGCCTGTTGATAGAACGTCCCCATCTTCTTCATCTCCCTGTCCTGAAACTTGCTGTTGCTCGCCATTGCCAGACGCTGATTCTGCACAGAGGCATCAACCTGGGTATATGAGTCAGACCTCATGTATACAACATAGCTGATCACTGTCATCTTTACACGCTTTCCAAATGGCTGCAAAGCATGCCCAGCTGCTTACAGACCATTAGAAGTGTCTGCAAGCATGTTTGAGACACTTCTGTCCCCCGTGTGTGCTGATACCTCTGCCTAGGCCAGTCAATCATTTCCTTTTTTGGAAGAGCTGCTGATGACAAAGGCAGACTCAATGTGACAGGCCGAGTACGCAGGCCTAGTAGATGCCAAGTCCTGATATGCAACATACAAAATTATGTTGGTGCTTGCTTTGTCTGCAAATCTGCCTACTAGTCGGGGGAATGATGTCAAGCAGCAGCGATCACACTTGTTCCGTTGTTGAACAAACATTCAGCGTGTGCAAAGGAAGCAAAAGCTGACGCAACTCGGTTGGTGTTTTGTGTGAACAGTCAAGACCAGATGCTGCTATCATGCAGTGTGGTTGCTGAACAGTTCCAATAGTTCAACAGCAGGAGCTGCCATTCTGTCTTTGCAGGGAATTGCAGGCAAGCAGCATTATGCCAATCTCAACAATATACAGCCTAACCAAAATACCCTACCAACTCTAGGGCCATAGAAAGCTGCAGCTTGTGTGTGTGTTGCAGGAGCTAAAAATGCACTTGCTTAGATTCATGCACACACGCTGGGTTGAAATCAGCAGTGGTGATCTGTTGGGACCAACACGGCCTGTTTACCCCCTAAATCAGGCACACTGCTTCATGCACAGATGGAGTATTGAAATCAACAGTGGTGATGTTGCGGGGCCACTACAGCCTGTTTGCATGTTTTACCATGTAACATGCCCAAGTACCAGTTTCATGAAAAACATGCATGCTGCTTTCAGCCCCCCTGTTGCACAAGTGTGCTGATGCAGGGTTGGACTTCTCCTGACATGGAAAGGTACAACAGGGCATTGTTTCAGACAGCACATTGTTTCAGACAGTCTGCCTCATGCAGGGCAGACAAATACTGGAAAGGCATAGTCTTACCACCTGCAGGTGCTTCTGCTGAGACAGCCTGACTCATCTCTTGGCTGGCATGACCAAATATGTGCTTGGGAGCCTGGTAGTCTCCTCTGTTCATCTTCAGCCGCTGCTTCTTGCTCAGCTTCCTCAGCAGTCTATGATACCTGCACCAACACAGCAGCACCACTGTACCAAAAACACAGAAAACAAGTCAACCCTCCTGTTTCCCCAATATTGGTCATGACTGCAGCATTCTGGGGGTTGCAGCCTAGCAGCAGACTCAGAAGCTGCTTATCAAGCTGCTGTGTAGCCCAATTTTACTGAGGATGCAGATTTTGGAAGCCTGCTGTCTGTGCAGCTTTTTCATCTATCTGATGAGACAGTGCAGCAATGGCAGTCATATTGACAATGGCTCACCATCTGTAGAGCATCCACACGACCCAGAGGCCCACAAACATGGCCAGGTCCAGAACCATCCCAGCATAGTTGTCTGAGGGCACCTCTGACTTCTCAGGGCAGGTCATCAGGGGAGGGCACTTGGTGGGCTTGGTACTGCCTGTCTTGCAGTGATATCCTCTTGGACATGGAATCTGAATGCAGTTAAGGAACTGCATGGGTGTCTCTGTACTGCTGGAGTGGCAAAGCTGAGACGCATGCATCTCAACAAATGCTACGTGACTGCTGCACATCATGGCGTGACATACAGCAAGAGTAAGCAGTCCCACATCAATGCATAGCCTACGTGGAGTTATGCAATGGACATGTGTCATTGGCCTTGTTTGTGAGCATGTCAGCACAATCTCGCAAACAGCAGCACTGTGAATACTAAATTGTGCAGCGCAGCCCAGATTGGAGCATCAGCTCAGTTCACACAGCTGATTGAAAAAGTGCAGAAGGTCCGCTATGTGCAAGGCCAAATGTGACAGATACCAACTGCTGTGACATCACACGTCATAAAGCCATTTGACAGACCTCAACTTATCATATGAGAGTTTGACAATACTACAAAAGCAAGGGCATACCTGCACGGTGGTGTTAGGGCAGTAGTGCCCTGCCTCACAGAACAGGTTGCCTTGGCCATAGGCCCACCAGTAGCCAGGGAAAGCCCCATTGGGGACCACGGTCCATTTGTCTGCCCCCCCACACCCCACCTCAGGCCGCATCTTGTACGCGTACGGTGCGCACCACCTGTCACAAGGCATGTGCTGAGGTCCCTCTGTGCTGTGTGTCGCATTGCCTATCACTCTGTTTTGTGTGTAGCATTGCCTATCACTCTGTTTTGCGTGTCGCATTGCCTATCACTCTGTTTTGTGTGTAGCGTTGCCTATCACATCTGGTTGGTGTTAGCATAGCAATCAAGTTGTAGGCTGGGAGTAGAAGTTGACTCCATGCTGTGTGTGTTTTGTGCATTTACCCTGAATGGTGTGCGCTGGAGTGGTGTCTGGCTCACCTGTTTGCATACTTCATGGGTAGGGGGTCTAGTGCGGCCATGAAGGGGTCTGGTGGGGGTGCTGAAACAGCTCTGTAACAGAATGTAAAAGTGTCGTTGACTTTTTGGGGCTATGTAGAGCCTCAAGACTGCCGGTTGGGAGTGCAGGAAGTTGCACTGAATTGAGAGTGGCAGAATTCGCACTGACCTGGGCCACAGCTGCAGTTCTGATTGGCTGGTGTAGGCTGACAGGAAGATGTGCACCATTACAGGGCATGCAGCAATGATGTGGCATCTGATGTGCACCCTAGGTGGCGTGTGGGCATTCGGGTGAGACCACGTGCAATGTGTCAAGCATGTGCTTGGCGTGTGCTTCAAGACAAATGCTCACACCCTGGTCACTTGATAGCTAGATGTTGTTGAAGGCCAAGGTCAAGCAACACCAATGCAAGACATTCAGGTCATATGACAGGTGCAGATGTCACTGCATGTGCACGCAAGGTTGTGAGGATGCTTTGGAGAGTTTGACATGCCTCTGGCAGCTTGCACCCAGTGGACATGGAATCATGCATGTCAAGATGGGTGGGCAGAAATAGCCAGGACAGCAGGCATGCGGAATTGCTGTTGAGCTTGGTAGCAGCTCTGGCAGGTTGGCTTCATCAAAAAAGCCTGCAGTCAAATTTAGCCTTCAGAATAAGCTGCCTCTGAAGATGATTTGATATGAACTATGACTGTTGATTTCATGCAGATGTGCATGTCCTTGACGGTGGCACATTTGTTGGTGATGGGTTGGGTGTTTGATTGCGCTGAACTTGCAGCCTGATAGCATTGTACCTGGTGAGCACTGGGGAGTGGATACACCAGATGGACAAGCTGCTGTGTTTGGCACTTTCTCATCATTGTCAGTTAGCAGCAAGTACTGCAGTAGGACACACTGAGATCAGGACAGCTCTGTGGTGGCAAGCAACACCAGCATCAGCAGCCCAAATCTTCTGTTGACCTTGTAATACTCCATGAGAGACTTAGGACCGCACAAGTGCTTTCCAAGCTCTGTGGCATTGCTGCACACAGGGTCTTCTGCTGGCTCAGTGGGGAGCGGGTCAGGGAATGAGTCTAACATAGTCTTCAAGACCCCTGCTTCTTTCTCGCCAAGACAGAAAGCGATGCGCGGTTTGGCTGTGAGCCAGGCTGAGTCGACAATTTTGTCCCATATATCGCGTACAGCTCCTGTTGCCGGGATCGGCAGATCTGGAGCGGCAGTGACTGTCGCAACACCCACAAACAGCAGCAAGAAACGCTGCCGAGCCGGTCGCATCGGCTCACACAGCGAGGCGTGCGCCTTCTCGCATGTACACAAGGCAGCGTTGACTTGCCTACAAGTAGATGCTTGCAGCTTACTACAGAGTTTGAACACCCCAAAATCTTGGGATATTTCTGTCCCGCTACAGCTATTGAAATATTGTATGTCTCGGAGCAGTGCAGCTCTTGCCTTGCAACTCCTGCGAGGGGCAGCAATGTCTGGCATTGATCCTCAGGAGTCTGAAATGTACGCAAGAATGTGCACGCAATGTTCTGCATGTCTGGCCAGGGAACGGTAACCCTTGCACGTTGTACCAACTCATAGCAACCAAGACATTGATTCCCCGAATAGCTCTGCAAATACCAGTTCGCAACGGACGGTGTATTTTAGGGCTGCCTGTACGTTAGGCGTATGTTAGGCAGCGGAGAAGTCTGACTGTGAAATAGCAAACCATGGTGGAATCTGGTACAGGGTTCCTCTTTCCTGCTGCTGGGAAATGATTGCAAGTCACGATGAAACATGGATTGGCTTGATCCTCTCCAAGGCTGGCCAGCAGCTGAGCTTAGTGTCCTGCACATATCATGCTGAAGTTGTCCTGCATCATCATTTGCTAGACCCCATGCACTGAGCAACACAGGAGCGAGACAGCCACACACCAGCAGGGCCAAGGTGGCATGCCTGGCAGCGCCAACTCATGCCATTGAGTGGCACAATCATGGGCTGGATGACATATCAAACATTGCTTGCCATGGCAGCCTTAGTCCACCATGCTCCGGCAGCTTGCCTATGTTTTTTGTGACTGTGACTGTTGCATTGGCATCCCAGATTGCTAACTTCACCATACAAGTTTCCTTGATAGGTCAGATCAAAGATACATGCTCCCATGGATTGTTGCTGCCTTTTCTGTCAAGACCAACCTGACAGCCGGCCGCAATCACAAGCACAATACACACACAGCTGAGAATGGAGGTTGTGTCAGTGGTGCAACTATTTTAGCACAGTAGACAGCCCTCAGCGTCCGTGTCAAGGCTGTATAGTCAGGCACTCGTCCACAGAACCAATGTACATAGGCGCACGACCAGACTGGTGAACTTTCTCTTGCTGGCTGTTTGTAGGCTGATTGTTTGGCGTGTTTGTTTAGATGTCCTGACCGATGTGCGTATTTGTGTGGACCTTGTGCTCATCAAAAGCGTCATTATGGTAATATGGCAACTTGGTATGGTCAACCAACGTTGTAACACATTGGCGGCAATGCGCCAGGGCTCTTGGCTTGTGGTGACAATGATGATATTTTGAATGTCATGATCCATTGCTGGTTACATCATAAGCCGTGTTGACCCCTTTCGCAAATGAACACAAAGGAACAGGAAGGCTTTCTGGATCTGACATGTAAAACAAGGAATGGAAAGCGGGTCAGTGAATTTTTACAGCAGATAGTGTTTAGTCTATGGACGTGACTCATGTCCATCTACAATTGTCTAACATGCTCACTTTAAAGTTGTGAGGATAAGTCACTGACAGACAGTAACTGTCAATGGTGTTGAGACCAATTGCCTTGACTGCAAGGTGGGACATTCTATAGCATAGCACATGCATATGCAGCAAAACCAGTCACTGGCGTATCTCACAGACATGTAGCTTGATTGCCAAACTATGTGTACGTAACAGATCCACCCAGGTTTGAGCTTGATGCTGGTGCTGGACTTCATGCTCAACAACATCCGAGGTAATAACTGTCTTGGCAGACGCCTGGCTCATTGCTGTCACCAGAAGAGGATGATGATGCTGAAGACGATGACGAGGAGGACCCATCATCATCTGACGATGAGGAAGAAGCAGACGCAGATGAGGAAGAGGAAGATCCAGAGTCTGATGCCGACCGAGCAATGTGAGCACCGGTAGGGTTGTAGTAGCATGTTGACGAAGTGCAACACGCTGGGGTGTCCGAACCACAATCCAAATACGTTGTACCCTCGCTGCCAACCTGACAGTTTCCAGCGTCGGTATTGTAGGTGAGCAAATGTCGCGACGAGCCCTGCAACTGAAACGGCCCAGCGGGTCCGGCTGGTGCTGTCCTGGTGAGAACAGCGGCGGGTGACAACACGAGGAGCAAGACGACTGTCAGCGTGGCGGCTCTGGCAACAACCTGCAAGCGACAATTGTTGATGGATGGCCTTGCGGTTCATTGTCTGAGAACACAACCATGAAAGCGGCAGCCGCTGCTTCCATGCATTTGTCCATGTCAACACCGCCACTGCTGAGCTTGGCAGCTGCCATACTGCTGCGAGCTTGCAACAATGATAAGCAAGCTATGCAGCGCACCGGATGGTCACGATGCACCATTATTCTGGATGGCTGCGGCTTGAGCGGGCGGGGTGGTGATGGTGTAGCGCAGCCTGACATGAGCAGGGAGGCAGTCAAGGAGATGATACACTTTTGAGCTAGCTGTTTACACGCTGAGATGCAATCAAGTCCTTAAGAAGTCGGTGTTGGTCTTCGGAGTCGTCAGCAACTTCCGGTTTGGCAATTCCAATGGATAGCTGCAAGCACATGCATGTGCCGTTTCGCGTCGTTTCAACTTCACTCTTGACTCACGTGAGTGCACATGTACACGTGTGGGCTCAAAGCTTAACACCGACACTGAAGCACTGAAGCTGCCATGTTCACTGTGCTGTACATGTAAGAATATTGAATACTGAATATGAAATTTCCTGCAAGATCGTGCATGCATCATACTCGATAGTAACGTAGCCTGAGTCATGAAAAAGCTGCAGCTGGACATGTCTCACGAGTATACGTATGAATCATGAGTATCTATGTGACTCTAGGTATCTATGTATCTCTGGAACAAGGTGGTGAGTCCTGCAGACCAGATGGGCATCAGCTGGCAAGCACGCGAACCTCAGCATTATGCAAGCAGCATTTACAGGTCCTGATCATGATTAGCGTAGTATCCTGCACGTACAAACCAGTATGGCTCGCTGGCCCAATTAAGATAGAAAACGAATTTGCACCATAGTTGCACCGGTGCGGCAATTTTCAATTCTCGGTGCGGCGGTGCGCGCACCCGGTGCGCGCACCCGACGGGTGCGCGCACCCAGGGCTTGGTGCG
>JAABUK010002229.1_pt1 | contig 35267 bp, 32 predicted proteins | sample 5559141 | NCBI WGS metagenome assembly JAABUK01 (sample SAMN10711869, study PRJNA513367) | rock metagenome | isolation source: Antarctica rocks | place: Antarctica: Victoria Land, Pudding Butte nord | collected 2016-01-03
AGGCAAAGGCTTGGCGCGGCCGCGCTTTTCCTTATTTCTATTCTCCGCCCCCACTTAGATTAATAACAACAACACAACCACCCAGCCATACTTAGCCCAATCAAGCTATTTCTGACTCTCCAGCTATCCCAGCCATAGCGCCTGTTACCCACTGTAACAGGGATCCTCTCGTTAACCACGGATAGACCTTATAGGTTGCCGGCACACAGGATACTGGTCTCCGGTTCCACCATCTGAATAGATTTGGTCGATGCCAAGTAGCCTTCCCGTGGCTGGGTACCAGGACTAACATCGCCTTTCTCAATCAGGGTGGGGCAGATCCTGCTCAGTAGCTGGGAGAATTCCTCACATATGCATGTTTGAGTTCTACGGGAGGCCGGCGTTGAGTAGTAACTCACACTCCGCCATGGATAATTAGAGAGCACTATCAATGAGGTTTCAAGGCTTGTCCCGATTGGTAATTGCCAGGACAAGTAAGCATGCCAAGCTTCTCGCTAGCTGCTTAAAGCCGTCTAGTGGGCTACTCGATCGGCTAGGCTGCCTAATGAGGTAAATAGTTATTACTTCTTTGGGGACATCCAATTTCAAGTCCAACCGCATGACTCCTCATTTCCTCACCACGCCAGTCAGTCTTTCAATCTTCCCCTGTGGCTTACTTGTTCTGTCGATCTCGGCTTGATGCACCTTGTTAATTTGAACCGGGTTAACACTCAGACACTCGCAATGCTGCCTCGAACGTCGTGGATCTTGAGATGGCGCTGAAACCATGTCGTTTGACAGCCTCTGGACTGTGGTCTGGTCTTGCCCCTCCTTCCAGTCTAGACTGAGGACAGTCTGAAGTGTATCTTCTTCCGCATATACACAAGCTGTGGCCAGGATGTGGTCGAGTATCTGTGATAACGCTCCGGAGAAGGAGACAGTCGTCGGACCATACATGAACATGAGCAGTTCTTTCTCCCCATCTTTCAATTTGTTCTTGTCCATTGTTCCAGTCGTTCTCACCGCGAACCTCGTCAGTCTTTTAGCTCTCTTTGGACCGCATTCTCTTCCGTGTCTTTGCAATGAAGTCCGCGATCATTATTGGCGCTCTCGCCAGTCTGGCAGCTGCTGCGCCAGCACCACAGCTCATCGACCTCGATGGAGTGGCATCCATCTTCGTTCCTGAGGCAGGACCATCGTCCGGCCTGTCAGTCGCAGAAGGATATTGTGCTCTCAGAAAAGTAGGTGCGCACAGGCTTATGTCTCAAGATAGGAGGACTAATCTTTCCATAGATGGCTACGGTCCTAAAGCCACACCAGACACCGTAGAAGGCTTCTATGCCTTCCAAACGTTCGCCGACCAATCCAGCCAAGCGCCAACTCCCAAGGGCTATTCCCGCACTTTCCAAGGCCACACCGGCTCTTGCAGTGCAGGAACCTATCTCGGCCTCTTCTTCAAGTCCTTCGATCCCTACTTCTACCAGCAGCAATGTAACTCTCACCCAGACGGCTGCACGAGCTTCAACATCTTCTCCGAACGCGATCCGACTGTCGACGCGGGGCCTGCCTGCGCCAACCCACCCTCCTTCACCACAGTTCGCTGCACGTTGTGGAAGAACACGCTCATGCCCAAAGAGGGTGCCGGCAACGACGGGCAGTATCGCGCCCCGTAAGATGCCAATGGCCAGGCGTTCCACGTCGTCATTGCAAGCAGCAACGGCTATGTCAAAGACGTCCCTCCTCCATCGTACTCCGGCTACAGCCCTCCAACGCAAGTAGGTGGCGCCATCAACGCCCCCCTGTTAAATGGCAAAGATACCTACATGGGCTACAAGTTCTACCCAACGGCGACTACAGCCAGTGCACGGCTGCCTGTGCGGCTCAGACCGCATATAACAGCCGACATTCGCCCAGTGATGGAAGCTCCCCCAAAGTCTGCTCATTCGTGAATGTGTACTTGCTGAGCAGGAATAATGTCGTGCAGGGGTTGCACTGTTCAATGTACACGGCGACATGGGATAGGAGCTATGGGACTAATTGTGGGCAGTACCGAGGCAATGATCGGTACACGGTCGCTAATTCTTATGGATACACGATATCAAGTAGCTAGGTAGCAATTGTGAGCGGAGGCAGAGTTTGGATCACCCGGAGATAGGTCATTCTCTCCAACGCCCGCGTCCAAGCGACAGCCCAGATGGCTTACGTTGGGTAGGCGTATATAACGAAAATGATATTTACAACAGATAGGATACTGTTCTATATAGAGAGAGCTATCCGTGGCACTAACTGATATTTCAAACTCTGATGATATCTGTCGAAAAGGACACTCATCCTGTGTCTGCCAACCTCGCCCGCTGACGCCTCTTAGTCGACCCTTTTCAATTGCTTACGCCCACAACCCAGCACCAACCTCCACGTCTAACATGTGACTTGCCCTCTTCAGCAGATATCGCCCCCAAGTGCTAGATCCCCAAGGTCCTAATTCTACATTTCAATCGTTTAAACCAGTATCCCAGGCGCCGATGTTGATGATCGCTGCTCAACCAATCTTGGACGTCATGAGATCAGGGCGGGAGGATACAATACCAAGTGCATTGATTTAGATGCTCGCCTTTCCTTTTCATTCAATCAAGCATTGCTTCGGGCAAATCTAGATTATCACTACTTAATAAAAGGATCGTAAATTATGCTCTCTCTTTAAAAGCACTCTATTCTTGTCAGATAAATTGAAGGCTGAATAGCTCGTAGAATGTCTGTAGAATTGATGGAATTGACTGTCTAAATCTATGTAGAATTGCGCGTAAAATGAGTATTATATACTCAAGAAAACGCTCGAAATAGCCTTATTAGATAGGGTGGTTAGATAGGGCGCAGACTAGCTGAAACCCGTTTAATAAACGCTCTGAGATTTAGACTGTTTAATACACCCCCTCAGCTTTTATTTCGGACGAAATTGAAGCTGAATATAAGCTAAAATAACGCGAAATAGCATTAAATGAGTGGATCAGATCTTGAATGATTTAGACACGCGTAAAAACGCGTAGAAATGCTTCTAATGTCCGCTCTTATACTGAAAATTAATACCGGCGTTATCACACTTCTCTTAAGCTTTCTCAGCGTGATAATAAAGAAGAAGAGAGAAAATCAGAGAAATAGATTCTTTATATTATTATTATGAATGATATTAGTAATAACGTGAGTGATAATATAAAAATTAGATTATTTATGAGTTATTCACTATTCTTCTTCTTAAGATAGATTAGTCTGTTTAATATATTCATTAGATTTAGTTGTTAAACAAATATAGTATGCTTTTAAATAAATAGAATCTTGATAAGATTGTTTACAGACATTTCAGCTATTAAAACTTATTTAACAGCTATTTAATCAGCTTAAATCTTCTATCAGAGTTAGTATTGATATATATTAATATGGCGCAACTTGATATTTAGCTTAAAAGTCTTTTTTTTAATAATTTAAATAATCTATTAATTATCGCAGTTAATAATAATCTGTTGCTCAATATTAAATTATATAACTCGAAAAAAGCGTTCTTATTATAATAATTCTTAAGAGATTAGAAATAGTAATAGAAACTCGATCTTAGTACTTAATATAATAATTATTTTCTATCTTACAGCTCTTTAATTAATAATTTTCTAATATAACTTAAAGAGATATTTATTAAAGCTGCGATAAATAGTTAAATTATCTGCGAAGACGATATTATTTAAGTATTTAAACAGCTCACTATTATTATATTCTGAGTATTTAATTACTAGATTTTAAGAGATATAAAGATAAAAAATAACGCGATTTGAGATAGCTAAATAAGCTATAGATAAATTAGTAAGAAACTAAGATAATTTAGAGATAGAAAACGTTATATTAGATCGAGAGATAACAGCTGCGAAATTTAGAAAGCTCACGTGTTATTAATAAATGAGAATTTATTATAAGATAATCTGCACGTTACTATTTTAAAGAAAAATATTGATAAAGAAGATAAGATTTTTTAGAGATTATAAAATATTAAGAAGACTAAATTTTAAGGCGATTTTAGTTATATATAAGTCTTAATATAATTATATTTTTCGAGTATCTTAATTTCGCTTAATTTAAATATCTAGAAATCATTTTAGCTTACTCAGAAATCTTATTTTAAATTTGCGTAAAAGAACTATCTTAAAGATCTGAAAATAATCGAAATTCTTCTTATTATAAAGAATAATAATATTATTAATATAGAAAAACACTAAAAGACGATTATTAGTATATAAACAGTTAATATCTAATACTGAATATAAATCTAACTCTTTAAGAACTATGTTAAGATGATTATATTATAAGAGCGAAGATTACTTAAGATTATAAAGAGCGCGGAAAAGAAGTCATACTAAATTTAGATGTTAAAAGCTCTTAGAAGAATAGTAATATATCTGCTTATTTAACTTATTATTAATAAAGGCGTTAATAATATTATATTAATGAATTTTCAGATTAAAAGTGATTATTAAAGTTATTAAAGCTTGAAAAGTGCGCGCAATTAATAGAACTGCGTAAGTATCTTGCTTAATTGATTACAAATCTTCTTATATGTAAATTCGAGTTTTAAATTTATTAAAATAGTTATTTATATCGAATTTATATTTAAATACTTATATTAAGAATAAGAATTTAGCTCTTAAATCGATATTTTTATTTATTCATTTATATATATCTCTTTTTTTAAGTTCTTATATCTTAATTTAAATTGTCTATTAAAATTCTCTCGCAAATCAATATTTAATAAGCTATCTTCACGCTTTTAACTTTATAAATAATATATCTTGATATAGATCTTCTCTTTTATTAATTTAATCTTATATTAAGAAGATGAAGATAAAGTGAAAGAAGATAAGCTTGAAGCTCTATTCGAGAATTACTGCGTAAACTGCGCGATATATAGATTTTCGAGTGTGTTTTATATCTTCTAAAAGTATATTTTAAGAGTTGAATTTAATTATTAAATAAGAATTCTGCTCGTTATTAGGCGCAGACTCTTTATAGATGTTTAACAGGCGATCATTAATCTACTTGAAATGATTCGAAATAATAGAGAGTTCAGCAATAGAATTAGATATAAATAACTAATTTAATATTAAATTTGAGTTAGAAGAGAGTATTAATATCTTATTTAAGAGCGTAAAGAATTCAGTATCTATAAAGGCGCTAATTTACTTATTTTGAGTATTAATAATACTGTTAATAGCTGAATTAAATAGAAGAGAGCTTAATAACTGAATATCGAGAATTTCGATAATCTACTTAATCTTCTCACGTAAAAAATGATCTAAATCGACATCTTCTGAGCTGTAAAATAAAGAATTATTAAATTTAACATTTCTTATTTTAATTATCTTCTTCTAACTGAGTATTCAGATTCTGTAGATATTTAATAAATTATAATTTATAAGATGCTCGATATAAGCTCTTAGCTTAAGCTTCTAAGTACGAGAAATATACTTATTTAAAGAATAGACTTAATATTTATAGATATAAAGATGAGATAGATCGGATTTTATATTTATAAGAGTCTTAATAAACGTTTTTCAGTTTAAAAAATGTTTAGGCGTATAATTATTGAGATAGCTTAGTACTTTGAAAATTTTAGATTATAAATTGTCTGATAAAGAGCTTATTATTTATATACAGCGAGCTTTCTATATAATCACTTCTTTAAAGCGCTTAATAAAGTCATTTTAAGTCTAAGTAACTAATATTAAGCGTTCTATAATAATTTCTCTTTTTATAATTAATTTATTATATTTATAATTTAAGAAGATCTCTTTATCAGTTTGAAAATAGCGAATTTCTTGTTTATATTAAATCTTTATTATATTAAGAAATTCGATGACTATTTTAACACTCTACGACTTTTTTGCGTATATATACACAAAATTCATGTTAATAAAATAGTAATGAAAGTAACTGATTTATTTTTCGTTATTATAGATTGTTAATAGTTAAATTAGATTATATAAGACGCGGGCAAGAAGCTTATTCGCAGAATCTTTCTTATCAGATCTTCTTAATACTATTTCTATTATCTTACTTAACGCACAGATTTCGCAGGCGGTAAACAGTATTGAATTTGTGATAATAGCGTCTATAACACTATTTTAAAGATAAGAGATAATATCTTGCTCTAAATAACTTATTATGATGTATTATTAAGTAGCTAATATCTCTATATCTGCTCGTAAGACTATATTTAACGCGAAATTCAATATAAAAATCTTAAGAGAATTGTATTTAAGTACTCAATAAGATTTAATCCGTTATATAGTATAGAAGAGTTTCTTGTTACTCTAATAATATAGTCTCTATTTTCTTATATTTTAGTGAACTTCTTTTAATATAAATCAATATAGAAAGACTGTATTTATAAAGAAATCGGGGGTGAGAGTTATTTTAAGAAGAATTATTATCTTCAGATTTATAAATGTTTATATGAAGATATTTACACTCTCAAACGCCTTAATAAAATAGATTGATTTGTTTACTATTAGCTTATCATTCTCAATAGCTGAACGCTCGAATTGAAATCTTAATAGATTATTGCAGATATAAGAATTCGCGCCTGAATCGAGTATCTAAATATCTCATAACTTATAACTATTTTGATTTACTGTAAAAGAGATTATATTAATGAATATCTCTGAATTTAAGTGTTTTTTCTCTTTCTGCGATTCTATTACTGAATTCTGATTTTTCTTGTTCTTAAAATGAGCTCTTTTTCGCTCTATTTCTATTATTGTTTTGATTCTTTTATTTTAAGCGATTTTATTATTTACAGTCTTCTATATTTCTGTATTTGAGACTCATTTAGCTGATCTATTCTGTTTAATTATATAGAGATAGAAGAAGTAAGAGTGAATTTTAGAGTAGAGATAGAGTTTAAAAGATAGAGATGTCGATTTTTTAGAGAATTAAATATCTGCGGATGACTCAGCAGGTTCTCCTTACAGTATTGCGAAAGCTGTATGCGAGAACGCCTTAAATTCTACTTTATTGATTTGAATATGATTCCGAAATAACTTGATTAGATTAAATAAGATTGATATATTTATCTTTTTTTTAATTTTCTTCTTCAGATATAGCTTATAAAAGCTTGTAAATATTGAGTTAATTCTCTTAATAACTCTAATAAGATTGTATAGAGAATATTTATTTTAAATCTTTAAAAGATTAACTCTCTTAACATCTATATATATCTTTTCTTATTATTAAAGTTATTTCTTATATTATTAATCTTTTAAAGTCTTTTTTAAATCTAAATACAGCTGAGATAACTTTAATTATCTTATTCTATTTATTAGAGCAAGTCTTTTTTATAGAGTCTTAAGAACGTTATATATAATATTAAGATCTATTATAAAGATCAAATTTAAACGCGAAATAATTTTTATAATAAACTTCTATAAATCACTTAATATAACTTATTTCTTCTTATAATTAAAGAGCTTATTCTTATATTTCTTTTAAAGAAGTTTATACATCTCTATTTAATCTCTATTTAACTTAATAACTGATATAATTATCGGATTAACGTTTCTAAAAGTTGGATTGAATGACTTTTTAAGAATAATTAAATCTTCCTCCGAATTCACGTTAATATATAATAATATATCGTCATTCTGTGCTCGTTTTTAAACTATAAATAGCTATTCATCTCAATCCCTTAAAGAATCGAGAATAATTGTTATACGGGTGATCGAGAATAAAGAAGAGGACATTCTATTGTCAATATTTGAGTTAATTGAACGGAGAATATGAATACTCAGTATTGATTACAGAATAGCAGCCTCGGGCTCATAACTGTTAGATAAATTGAAGGCTGAATAGCTCGTAGAATATCTGTAGAATTGATGGAATTGACTGTCTAAATCTATGTAGAATTGCGCGTAGAATGAGTGTTATATACTCAAGAAAACGCTCGAAATAGCCTTGTTAGACAGGGCGGTTGGACAGGGCGCAGGCTAGCTGAAACCCGTCCAATGGACGCCCTGAGACCTAGGCTGTTTGACAATTCCAGACGCGCTGTGAGGCCTTGGCATTTGCGGGGCCATTTATCCACGCCACCTGTATTTTAGATTTCTAGCTTCTACAACTCATCTCCACCCTTTTGACCTCGACGGTCTTACAGCGCCTGCTCGCCGCCGCAGTTTTCCGCTTTGAATATGATCTACGGGGTCGGATATCTATCTAACCGGGAGAGGTGGTTAGAACTAACTATGGCCCGGCCCGTTAGGGTGCTGTATCAAAATAACTTTCGTCAAAGGTCACACGCTCTGTGGTTGATTGTGTGCTCTGTGTTCTTGACCAGTCCTCAATGACCACCATGTGAAGGATAGAATGGCGTTTACTTTCTCAGTCAGTCAGTCAGTTCAAGGGCACAAACGAAATAGCAGTTTAGCAGCGGATTGCTGCATTGAGATGATGTCACAAATTGGGTATTGCGGGCCCCGGACTGACAAAAAAGATTTTGTACGCCTTCAGGATTCCTTGATGATTCATCACACAATCCAACGAATCGCATGACATGGCGCCGGCGACGGTTTCGTTCTCTAAGTCTGCCCTGTCAATTTTCGATGACAGGGATCGAAGTGGAATAGACCCCCCACCGTGGCTTATGGATGGACCAGCCATAACTAAAGGTGTACAGTACAGCTGATCAAAGTCGGAACAACATCGCTGATTCAGAGATGGTTTCGCCACCGATTCCAGGAGATGTTCTTGATGCAAGTCATGCTCTCTACACATGTCAAGCAAATCGCTGGGATAAGCTAGAAATGCTTGTAGAACTGATTGAATCGACGGCCCAGAATCTATCTAGAGATGCTCTTCAAAATGAGTGTTATATATGAAGAGAAGCGCTCAAGATGGCCTGTTGGACAGTGAGGCGCAGGCTAGCAACACCACGGCCGATGGACGCCCTGAGGCGCAGGCTGGCTGACAACAACATGCTTATCGGGTGATGGATCTCTTTAACGAGATCTACCGTCCATGCTGTTCTGTCTGCGTGACTCAAACAGGGATTGACGAATGAAAGTATTGAAATTCTATTCTAAAAAGAGAGTCTAAAACTCAAGTATCACATCTAATGAAGACAGCATATTGTGCAGAGTATTCCATTTTGATATAGAAGAATAGTGTCAACAAGTATTGATGCATCAGTTCAATTTTGCTCACTAAACTGCTAATTACATCAGATTTTTACTTTAAATAAATATTAAAGTTAATCAAATGTAAAAAGTTTATATATGTACAATAGAATTATGTCCTTTTATAGATCTTGTGATTGAAAGAAATATAATCTAAATTTTCTGAAATCATTAGGAGATCTCGACAGTCATCTTAATTAATGAGAACGTTCTGTCCGGAGCTGCTCTTGGTGGACTTCCTGCTGCTCTTGGTGGACTTCCTGCTGCTCTTGGTGGACTTCCTGCTGCTCTTGGTGGACTTCCTGCTGCTCTTGGTAGACTTCCTGTTCTTTCTGAAACGGTGTGCGATAACATTACGGCTGCCCTTGATGTATCTCCTACTTCTTAAGTCTGGGTTCGCGCCAGCGTTATGACTGTTCTTGGTGGTCCTTGAGACCGGGCTGGCGGCGGCGGCATTACAGCTGTTATTTTTGGCTCTTTCTCTCTTCGTGAACCGGTCGCCTGTGTTATTGCAGCTGCCCTTGATAGTTCTTGAGACCGAGCTGACAGCGGCGGTATTGCGGCAGCCCTTATTCGATCTCCTCTTCCCTTTGAACCTGTTGACGATGGCGTTACAGTTACACTTAATAGGCCAGCCATTCCTGATGACATGCTTGCCAAAGATGCTGCAGCCGAGCTTGACGGTCCCGCCATTGTTCGAGAATCCGTTGTAGACTTTTGAGGCTTGCGCAGAATACAAAAATGGGCGTCCGCTCTGATTCAATATCTGTGTATATTCATATATTCCTCTCCTCTTAAATATTTATACTTTAGATTATTAAGCACTCTCTTCTAAAATATTTTAAAGATAATATTATTATGAAATAAAGATCATTCTTTTTAAGTGAGAAGAGATAGCTTTTATAAGTTTAAATGTAAATAGTAAATTGAGTATAATATCTTTTCTAGAGCGAAGATATATATATATAGCTCATATTTAAAATAGAGAAAGACTTAACAAAGATAATAGTGAGATAGTAAATAATATATTCATTTTAAGACTCTCTAAAAAACCTCTTCGAGAACAGCTATTCAGACTCTAATCAGGGGTGAGCGGCTTCCCATTAGAGACATAGTTCAATTCTCCGATCCAAAGCCGAAGGTAATAGCGTAACGGAGAACAACTGAAGAGCAAGTCTGATATAGCTGCGGTAATCCCAGCTCCAATAGCGTATATTGAAGTTGTTGCAGTTGAAAAGCTTATATTTCGACTTTGGACCTGACTGAACTGTCTTCCTAACCGTTGTACGGTTTCGATTCTCGCTGCGATCAGATGACGGATCAATGTATGGATGTTTTCTTTTTCTGATAGATTGTAGAATAGAACTCTTTACGAGACCTGTTCATGTTTATAATAAGATGCATTTCTTGTCAAGGCTCTGTGGCAGCATTTATCTTGTAATTCGGCCAAGGCATTATCGTAATAGATTGTCTTTTTTGCAAAAAGTGCGGATGAAGTAACTGCTGAAATTGGACTTGAGGCCTTCTTGCAGCTCAAGGAAGCTAGCTGGTAAAGGGCTGCGCCATCGATGGGCCTCTCTTCGCTGTAAGGGTAGCGAAATCAACCGCATAGAAGTAACTGTATTGGTCGCTGGATCTCGAGGGATATGTGCTGTGGATCGAGGACTTCTTAGGCAGATTCCTGACGTATTGCGCTTTCTGATCGCTTCGTACGGTCATTGAGTAAGGGCACTGTGACGTGGAAGGCTTGAGATTGATCTTGAATGGGTGTTACATTCGGCATGGATCGGGGCCGGCAAGGGGTGCCCCGTCTGAACCGAAGACGAGTGGGACAAGCTCCGATTGGCTCTCAAGAATCAGGATGCCATATCCTGGTTTATGTGGCGTATGATTCTTTCGAATCAAATCCGATTTTCGCGCTTGCAAAGGACCTTAACTTAGCAAACTCTGCATTGAACAATTCAGTATCCAGCATGACTTACAGTATCACCGCGAATGATGACCTCACAGTAGGAACACGAGATGCGAATGGCTTGAATGTTACTGGTGGGGGCGCGAGGGCACATTTTCAAAGGAGGCATCCCAGCCATCTGACAACGACTTTTTAGTGTGGACGCCTTCTTTCCCGACGCTTTTGGTAGCAGTTTGCATGCAGGATGCTTGCTCTGCATGAGACGAAGCCGTCATCTTTATGGCTCTCCGAAGGCGATGCACAAAAGGCTGGAGCAGCTGACATGAAAGATGCTAAGCGTGCAGAGGCCGAACACGTCAATGCTTGGATAGCCCGTTTGCCAGTGGGCCCGCCGCCAACCTAAAATGCCCGCTGTGATATCAGGCATAATAGATATCAGCTCGGCTCCAGAATTGTTCTAAAAAAGTGGCTTAGAAATATAGTCCAGTTTGGTGGGCGCTGACGAGATTAATTTCTCCTCAACAAATCCTTATACAGCGGCGCCTCTTTTTTCATCATCTCAGAGGCTGGCGGAACACAACCTTGCATCCCCGTCAACGCAATATTGCTCAAGTGGAGACTCTGAGAAGGTTGCGCCTCCTTTCCTTCTAAGCTCTTGGCTGTCGATCATCTTCTTAGCCCATGCGGCCGCAAACGTGTGTCTGCAGACATTTTCAGAACGATGTGAGCTCATACTATTATGCGAGTTGCAGAAAAGGGGTGGGTTTACTTTAGTACCTCGTATGTAGCCTACAAGACCGAAAATGTCATTACATAGCCCTCCGTAAACGAAGTTACGGGATCAGCCGCCGGGCTCAGTAAGAGCCTCCTCTCAGAGAAGCGTGACAACTGCCTTCGAAATGATTTTCCATTCCCCCTTCCCTCCGCTACCTGATTCAGTCTTCTCCTGGGAGTAGATCCCGGGGAGCAGGCACAAGCAGACTACTCGGTCATGAAGAATCGGTTCGTCCGGGTCTGTCTTCATTGTCTTCCGGTCGAATGTGTCCCCCATTTTGGGATGAATGTAGGTATACCAGAGAGCACTCTTCTCGAATTCGAGATGACGGCGAAGGTGCTGGCAGAACAAATATGTGATATTCGTTCGGAACGAATCATGAGCTCTTTCTCTTATTTGCCACTGGAGATGCTCCGATATCCCTGGCTCATACAGAGAGTCGGAGCCCCTAACTGATCGCTTGGCTCCGCACACGAGATTGGCAAGCAGTGCTTGAAACTTCGTGGACAGATCACTTGCTTGATTAGGAATAGCATCGGAGACTACCTCCTCAAGATAGTCGAGATAAACCAGCTGAGAATATTTGGAATGGAAATCCGGCGCATCTACAAACATCCGTCAACCACAGATTCACTCCGCCTGATGGAAGGGACGATTTACCGTGAAGTATTCTCCGTCCAAATGCACCTTGGGATGAGAAGTTCCATTGCTCTTTGTAATCATCAAAGATCTTCTGCGGCCACCTCGTCAAAGCAACAGCTGTGAAAGAGCGAAGAATGTCCTTTAGCGGCGTTCCATGAGTGCTATAAGCAGTGTTCAGCTTCTGAATCAGATGGGCGGCAGGGTGGCCAGGGAACAGAATCTGAGCTAGCTCAAGGAATGCTTGATCGCCAGCGAGTGAGCTATACTGAATTGTCCGACAATCGCATGACTCCACAAGGGTCTCAACGCAATCTGTAATATGCTGGTAGGAGTTGCTCATTCTAACCACAATCTCAGCATGTACGGGCGAATCACAGTAGCCGGTGACATCGAATGCTCTCTGAAACGTCCCTATTATCTGCGTTTTCCATTCTTCCTCACTGGACGGCTCTCTGCCGTGCTCTTCAGAATGGGACGCATCCTTCTGTTTAAGCGGCCAATCTTTCTGAACTTCGGGCCTGCACAGTGTTGTGGAAGAATCTGCGTCTTTCAGTACTATCATTCCCTGAACGGCTTCTGTTTGATTAGCAGAGCCGAGACGTGCAGTGTGCCGTAAACAATCTGGGTGTCTCTTCGCAGGAGTCTGGCAATCAATGCCTGCCGTAGCCTCGGTGAGGAGTTCTCTGCGTGGGGCTGATGGGTGATGCTTTGCTCTGGAGCCGTTGGGCTCGTTCCAGGGCGACAGGCGCGGCAAAGACATGCGTGAGGACGTAGTGTCTGATCCAGCTGGCTGGATCTCGAGTTGAGGCTTCCTTGTAACTTCCTTACGATATTGGCTGTGCTCATTTTCGTGTATTTTAGGTTTCTGTTGGCGAAATTAGAACTTTTTGTTGCGCCAGCAAGCTGTAAGCAGTTACATACTTGAATAGCTTGAGTTGGTTTAGCTGTGATATCAGGATGCGTCTGCTTTGTCCCAAGGTTAAGCTTGTCACGAACTTTCAGTTCCACTGGTCCTTTTAAGAATATCGTCCGTGGCTTCGCGAACCTGCCGATGCGTTCCCGTACTCGTCTGGCGATTCCTCGGATTTTGTCTCTGATGTTCTGTTTGGTAAGTAAGACTGCACCCAACGGCTTGATAGCGTCAAGCTCCGACTTGACTTCCTCGATGGCTTTGCCGATGTCCTCAGTCCATTTACCATTGAAGCCCTTGTGAAACTCTATGTGGTTCAGCAAGCATTCCTCTTCGCTCGCTGTCCATGAACGCCGCATAGTTCTACCTCGTTGAAATTGCTGAGTTTAGGATGAAGGACAGAGGAGCATCGCTTAAAAAGTAAGAAGGAGAGGACCGACTCACAGATCTGAGTGTTATCGGCACGAAGAGAAATGAAGCTGGACAAAACAAGCGGTAAACAATTTTGGAAGAGGATCAAATGACGCTCAATGTATCATGGGTAATATTACTAGTTCACTTTTGGAAGAGGCGAAAGGCGAACCAGGACGATCCAATTTAACCTTTGACTTTGGACGGCCACGACCTGGACGTACTATGGAGTAAATTTGCGTGCTGGTTGTTGGTCACCTGTGGACAGAGGTCTTGGACCTGCCACAGCTATCCGGCGAACCAATGTTGTTTTCTTCCCGTCAGTCATGCCTGAATTGGGTGTTTTCAGAGGGGAGAGCTGGAACTCGAATGATTGGTGTCTGATGTGTGTGAATGTAGGGGCCACTCGGCAAATCCCTGCCATCGCTTCCATCCCGAGCAACCAGCACCAATAGTTTTCACCTCTCGCAGCCGTGACAGTACATCGGATTGATGATGCCTTTCCCTTCATATAGCGAGGATTCATTTCTCCGGTTGCAGGGGTTTCTTGCCCGCCAATGAAACATTGCGCGATGGTCCGTCGTCCCAGGATCCCGCCAGGTATCGATATTAACCAAACTGGTTCCAAAGGCAATGAACGGGGATATTGGGGCATTTGATCAGTCTTGAAGTCGCGAGGTAAGGGCCAATTGGAATTAGGTAGCGTGCTAGACCGCTGCTCTCACCTATCGGCACTTCCCATGTCCTTTTCCATCGCCTTCGCTTTGGCGTGACCAGGGTTTTCAGCGTCACCTGTCTCGTCTTCCTCCAAAGAAACCGTTCACGGTCTGAGAGCGACGGGATACCAGACATAGCTTCGTACCCGGCCTTTGAAACACTTTCTCATCGCTCGTGGAGCAACGTATCGTCTCCTAGCCTTTTGAGTATCATACCATCAACCATCTTCCATTCCTTTGAGGCACAAAGATGGTTCCTTGCGGGCGATGCAGACAGAAACATGTGCGGAGAATTCTCCCCTATGTAAAACGAGGTCGTTTGTCTTGCTGACATATACCCTTAGTGGAAGTGCGTGTCAGGAACAAGACGGCACGATACAAAATGCACGAATTGTATCAGGGACAACTTCATCTGCAAAAGGTACAATTCAGCTCACGCAATTCGAGGTCGGCCACCGCGAGCCACGGCTATTCACCCGCCTGCATTGGCCTCGCCTTCCACTCTTAGCCGACCGCGAGTTCAGTATTCTGGTCCAGAATCGACAGCAATCTTCAGCTCCATGCGGCAAACGAGGATGACTCATACACCTGCCACGCTGGTAAAAGCATTCTTTGGAGTCGATCTCGGTTCGGCAAATAGCGTTGCGGTGTACAGCATCGAAACAACAATGAGCACGGGGAAAGTCCACGTTTGCAAAGACTCCATTCTCCAGCGGCTAAGAGTGGTAACATTTGCAAACTTCGACACGCAAGCAGCAACCTTGATCTCTTTCGGTAGGGCATCGCAAGACGATGCTAAGGAGCGCTTTCTCTTTGGAAGCGAGGTTACAGATGCACTTAATCAAGAGACTATCGCGCCTGATCAAGTTATGAGGTGGCTCAAAATTGCTCTCTTCGACTCTTCGCCTTCTGGTCTCCTGATGAAGCGTCGAATCGAGCAACAAATCAGCCATCTGCCGGAAGAAGCGCGGAACGTCACCGCAGCCGACGGTACCATTAAAGAAATCAAGTGCCATGATCTTTTCGCGTTCTACCTTGGGTATCTATGGAGATCGACGCTGCGCAACATGAAGACGCAAGAGAACTGCTCCATGCCTTGGCCGGACTTGCCTCATCAAGACCAATATCGAGGTGTCGATACCGCTGGTGTCGAGTTCGAGATTGCCATTGCAGTCCCTGCTCTGGCTACACCACAACAGTGCGACATGGTATCAGATGCTACCAGAATGGCAGGTCTCGCTGCGCCGTTCCTCTTTTCAGAGCCCTCCGTTGCGGCAACCTACTTGCTGCAATACGACTTTGAGCGTGGATTTCCACCCAGTAGTGAAGTGGTCCTGGTGGTAGACATTGGCGCTGGTACTGCAGTATGGCCCACTCTGTCGTTGTCGCTGAAGGAACCGCTCATTTCACTCGCAGGACTTGCAGATATATGATATAACCACGGTCGATCCTTTGAGAATGAAAGACGACATCGAAGGAGAAGGTGAGTATCGCTGGGTGGATTTCGACAAGTATCTTCGTTGACAGCTTTTAGCGGACTTCTGCGGTGGACACTATGTGAATCGAGCGCTCTCAGAGATGGTAGCCCGAGATAAGCGACCCGAGCTGGCCGCCATGCTTGCAAGCCCAGTCTGTCAAGAGAAGAACATTGAAGAACAGCAATTCCTTGATATCATCGAAGATCGCTTCGAGGATACTAAGAGACGTTTCAACCCCTACGACGAATTCCAACCGCGGGCGACGCCTGTGCATATTGGTGTTGGCGGAGTGCAGATCGGACAATTGGTCCTGGCCAGGTGTGTCTCTTGCATCATATTTACATTGGTTATTGCGTTCTTCAAGTGTCCACAAATTGGTCTCTCATGCTGACTGCACTACCTGGAAAGGGACCTCGTCAAGAAATCTTTCGACAAGCCTACCAACAAAGTGCTTGACATGGCGAGGAATCAAGTGAGCAAATTCGACGCGAAGTATCGAGGAAGAAAGAACTTGAATGTAAGTCATGTCAGCTCCACACATTTTCACCTCACGAATAGTCTCCCTTACTCACGTCTCCAGCGGCTTCTTTTGGTCGGCGGTGGCAGTAATAATGGGTATGTTAAGCAACGCTTCAAAAACATGTTCGAGCATCGAAGCGGAAGTCCGGTGCCCTACGTGATTCGCGTGCTTGTTCCAGATGTCGGAGCGTAAGTCTGGCTTCCCTGGTGAGGATTCAGTTGCCTAGCAGGCAAGCTTACACAGTCACAGCTTCAACACCATAGCCAAGGGTGCTTGTCTTTCACTCTTTGACAAGGAGATGATGACCCATCGAGTAGTCCGCCGTAGCTATTGTGTATGCTGGAACGTACGAGCTTCAGAGCTTCCAAGAGTTCGCCAGAGATCTGTCAGGATATACCATGACGAATTCGAGAAGATCAAATATGCCCATGATATGTCGATATTCGTGATCAAGAAGGTTCGTTCATCCAAAGCCCTTCCGAGGACTCCTCAACTCGAAGACAAGTCCACTGACGCATTAGGACGATAAGGGTGACCGTGTGGAGTTAAATGAGAGGAAGATCTGGCGGCGTGGCTGGCGAGGTGTCTTCCTGGACCCCAACCAGGATCGTCTCCTTGAAGAAACCATTTTCTACTCTGACTCAACAAGTCAAGACAACCTTGACGTGACTGACCAGAGGAACGACATCCACGTAAGTGCATAATCTTCGATCGAATTACGCTGTAAGTGGAAAGTCCACTGATCTTGCTCTCCAAAATAGGAGCTTGGCAATGTCCGTATCCAGCTTTCAGCGGACCGGTGTCGGTATTTCGAGGACATTCGTCAGTCAGATGAAGGTGAGTATTACTACCTTGAGACCGCCGTTGCTTTTGTTCTCAGGGGCCTCACGATGTATTACGAGTTTTTTCTTCACAAAACTGGAAGATGGCCGCGGGACTTTGATTTCAGTGTGGATCTCGAGAGATACGGATCGGACGTGATTGTCGATCGCGGATCCTTTGATGCAAACGGGGCATTTCAGCTGCACAACTGCACATAGGATAGAGCGGAATTGCTTAGTTGGACGACATGAGGACAAACGATTGACGAATGCCGCCCTACTGCAAAGGCGCAGCGTTGAAAGTGACACGCCAGCACTGCCTTTACAAGTGCCAGCGCTGTGATAGAATTTTGTAAAATGAATCAGCAGCGGCAGGCACAATGCATGTGTCTACTGCGTACAAAGTAAAGCAATGCATTGGCAAATGTTGAGCGCGAAACCTTCCTTCTATCACATAGATCAGTCATGCTGATTGTACTACCCAAAGCTCGGCTTCGTCCCCAGCGGCACAGGTGGAGGAGCCTGCCCACCACCCGTGGCCTGTCCATGCAATCCGCTCGGCTTCTTTGGCGGCGGCGGAGGCGGCGGCCTTCTGTTACTCAGATCCGGCGTCGTTGCGGCAGGCTGGGTCGGACTCGGGCTAGGATTCGGTGCCACTGGCGGGGAAGGTTGCTGCCCTTGTGGTGATTGTGCCGGAGAAGCCTGCTGTTCCAGAAAACTGTTCACTCGGCCCGTGATGTTTAGTTTTTTGTTCCAGGAGTTGGCTTTCTGTGCTCCGGCCGAGATCTGCTCTTGGTGACGCTCACGGAAGCTGTTTGCCGTACTGGCAGCGGATCGGGCGTCGGTGAGGGAGACGGAGGATGGGTCTTTGTGGAAGGATTGAGCGGTTTTTACCGCGGCTTGCTTCTGGGCGAGGGTTGTGCCTTGGGTTGAGACAGGTGAAGATGAGGGTTGTGGTAGGGTTGAGGTTTTGTTCATGCGAGAGAACCGGGATTGGAGCTCGTTGAGGTGGCATGTCGGAGAGGATTCAGACTGGGATCGTTCCGTTGAGTTCGTCTTGTCGCTTTGGCCTATGCCGAGGCCTGGTACTGATATGCCGGCTTTGCTCAGTCTGTCAGCTGCTTGCTGATCAATATAGGTATTCCCCGCAGGCTTAGATTCATCAACAACGGATTCATATGTTGGAGGCGGAGAGCTGCTAGCAAGAGCTGATGCAAGGTTTGAGGAATTGCTCCTCGGAGGGAGTCTCGGAGGAAGAGATGGCTTTGGTTTAGGTGGACCTTGAGCAAGGCCAGTCTCTTGCGCAGCTTCGCGATCATGCTCGACAGCTCGATGCATAGGCGGAGGAGGTAGATGATCGGTCTTTAATCCTGTCCGGCTGGCTCTATATGGAACTGGTGGCCCAGCTGGCTTCGCTTGCTTCCCTTCTTCTGCTTCTTCAGTACCATGCACCGCGCTTTCTGCGGATCCGACCAGTGTATCGGGCAAAGGAGCACCAGGGCCTCGCCTGTCCGGGGTAGTTTGGTTCGGTAGAGCTGCCCCACCGTGGGAATTGACGTTCTTGGGTGGAGGACCGAAGGCTGCTGGGTCTTTCAAGGTGGCTAGAGGTCGAGAAATGCGATCTGACCCTCCACTACGTGCAGTCCGACCGCTGGAGGTGGAGGACGTTTTACCCTTTCCAATCCAACCAGCCTGTATCAGTCAGTCATCAGCACCACATCGTGCCCTCCTCATTGACGCTGTGCTTACCACCTGATTGACGCCTTTGAAGTCGCCCCTCCAACTTTCCTTCCCCCCATCCCTGCCCTGCGGGTGCCATCCCCCTCTCAATACACCCGTGATGTTGCTCATGGTTTGCTCAAGGTTTGCAACTTGGCGATTGCGTACATGTACGTGAAGCTTCAAGGTCACTTGCGGCTGCCCTCACCCCTTCGACCATCGGAGATTAGCTGGCCATGCCAAGGCTGATGGCTGACAAAGCTTGGCAGCGGAAACCCCCCGCTGCCATTGCATGAAGACTGCACCTCAGACGATACAACTATTTTCGGCTGTCCAACGCAACTCTTTACCGTCTCCGCTGTCGAACAGCATAACATATACCTGCGGCTCAAAAGGCATTGACGGGATAGGACGGACTTGGCCATGCAGAGGCACGAGAAGACACCAACCAACCTGGGTCAGCCAATGTGCTGTTGTACACCTGCAGCCGTCGCTATGTGCATGCATCCGCATGCTTCTACCTAGTCTCTCTTCTGCTGTCAGGTACCAGTAGGTTGAACGGCTTTCTATTCGCATTGCACCGTTCTCTCAAAACACTTCTGATTGCAGCGATCATGATTCATGCATGGAAACCAAGCCGAAATCCGCATACGCCGGTGGGATCGGTATCGGGTACGGAGGTCGTGCGGACCTCCTTTTCACAGGTGCATCCTTCACAGTTGGCTGACTCTATCTTCCTCTCTGGGGAATTCTTCCGACATAGTACAGCTCAGCCAACATCAGGCCAACATCAGGAATGCACACAAAGAAATCCTCCTTCTTCCGCTAGGAAACTCCGGCCATTGAGGTCGGATCAAGTTCGATTAATAGCGGCCTTCTAAGGTTTAGAGGTGTTCACCTTCGCCGTAGCCGCATGAATGTCCAATGGAAGATTGCACTGCTGGGGGCGATCGATGGGGGCCAACCAACATATCCCGCACTTAGCCCCATGGCAGACACCAGGTTGTTTCTCTACTCTTCCCGTCAAATTCCCATTTCTTCCAGCGATTTCTGTTTTGACATTGCGCGCCGTCAAATGTACTCTTTCGTGTCGAATGCATCATTCAACGTTCTTTTGCGTTTGTGGGAGAATCTTTTTGCTATCCTTGCTAGAAGAACGTAGACCGTCGTTACAGACTGCGGATCTTCGATAGCAAGAATGACACAGCACTGGTGCTAAGCCAAGCTCGGATCCTTGCTATGGCTTCCAACACTTCAAACGGGAACTCAAGTACTATTGCTCCCAGTATGTCAATACCAGCTGCAAATCTTGCGATTTTACCCACCATATCTTCCACCATGACAGCACCACGGCCGACTGACCTCATAATCGATCCAATTGCTACAGGATCAATACTGCCAGGTTTTGGGAACCCTCCTGCTGCAGGGGTGCCATCATCCTCTACCCTACTGCCCAACCCTGCTTCAACCTCAGCAACGGCACCACCGTCTATACCACCTCCTGCGACTAATCAAGTACAGTCATCAACCTCTACCCCAATGCAGACTGCCGAGACCACTGTCAAAACCTCGATATCTATACCATCACCAGCTCCGGTGTCAAGCTCACAATCCACAACTCCACCACCCGCGTCGTCTTCGGCGCCTCCCTCAGCGCAGTCTTCGCCTAATCCCCAAACTTCTTCACATTCACAGATAGACACAACCTCGAGCAGTTCCCTCAGTGTGGTAGGCTCCACGTCCAGTTTATCTTCATCGCACTCTTTGTCTATCTATGCCATACCTACTACAAGCTCAGTTCCACTTAGCAGTTCGACTTCTCCAGCAGCTGTGATAGCGCCGCCAACGACACAGAATGGTTCTTCACATGGGTCTTCGCGTAACATAGGTGTGATTGCCGCTCCGGTTGCGGTTGGCGCTGGCCTTGTCCCTCTTCTTGTGTTGTTTTTCTGCTGGTGGAAACGAAGAAGGTCTTTCCGAGGGCAGTATCACCACGGAAATCGATCGAATGACACCGAGATGTCAAACCTCAGCGCGGATGCTCGAGAATCTTCACATGAGGCTAAAGCGGCACCCGACCAACGTCAAGTGGGTGCATCTTCTGTCCCTGAGATGCCCTTGACCGGTCCCGAAAGAGCGGAAACCAAAGCCTTACCTGTTGAGTCTACTTTTGTGCCCGGAATATTGCCGGGCTTGGCTCCCAGGTCACCAGCCGGCACATCGTTCGTTTCTCCTCCACCATATCGCACGAACGATGGACGAGCTGATTCTCCGAGTGTCCTAATGCCTGATCCAATCGAGCCTCTTGATGTGACGAGATCACCGAACATTGCCGGGTCCGCCAGAAGACCGGTCAGTGCACGGCGCCAGTCTGCCTCAAAGCGTCATGCCTCCGTCAGCGCTGAAGACGTTGAATGGCCTCTTCCATCACCATTCAAAGATCTGAGTCCCAAGGAAGACATCCCTAGTGTACCTCCTTTGGAAGCTACGGAGGGACGTAAATCCGCAAGCCCGAACGCCGGACCACCTTCAAAAATACGGCCAGATCGTGGAGAAGGAATGGTGGGGCCATCTAGTTCAATACTGGCACAGAGCGGTGCCCAGAGGCATTCCAGTCCCAACCCGAGCGAGCGACATTTATCAACCCATTCACCATTCGATGATGATAACGCCAACGTTAGTGAGTCCGACTATTCTGTTTCGATTCAAGATAACCATCATCGAAGCTCCATGCTCGAGATGTTTGAAGGGAGACAGATCAACGACGACGGCATCTCAGAGATGTCAGTTTCCTCACGTAGTAGCAATCGAAAATCACATTTGAATCATCGGGCATCGGACGAGATTTCCGTTGTCTCGTCACTGGACGAAAACGACGACGTTACAAGGTCAAACGAAGCAAGAGCGGGCTCACGGTCACTGACCGCTTTGCCGGATATAGATCGTTCGAGGAAGGGACGGAAAGTAATGAGCCGATGATAATGAGGATGATAATGATGATGGGTGTCAACCTTCAGACGGGTGTATCATTCAATAATGATACGAGCAACATTGTCCGTTAGGACGTAATGTCATTGAATTTTTCGCGTCAGTAGGAATGGAATTCTCCGCAACTGCAACACGCCAATACTTTGAGTGGTAAAGGCACCAAGAAAATATCTCCAGCAGCCCGAATATCGTCTTCACCTTCTCAAAGGCTGAGCGTGGCCATTACAGCGGACCACTGTTCTCTGTTGCCCCCTGCTTTAGGGGGTTTTCAATATTGGGTGGTGGAGTTGCCAACTTGACATGGCCGAACCGGATCCGGGTATCTCCAAGATTGACGACAAAGGAAGTGAGACTGTGTCCAGCTACGCTGCCTACACTAATGTCTCGCCAGTTTTGTCGCCATCCCTCGGCTACGGTCGGCCTGATGCACGCGGTCCGGAGGTCCGATGTTCCCAGAATTTGTGAGACTGACTCGACTGATTCTGGCACCATTTTGGGTGAGGAAGCAGTGCCCAGAGTCTCATGAATTGTGGCCCGGGGCCTCGGCTCTACCCTCGCACAGATCTCTCGGCCAAGATGGAGAGACGACTTGTAGACATCGATCCTCTATGTCATCGATATTAGACCGGGGTAAAGGACGCCTAAATCATGGAAGCTAGACTGGATTTACCGGTGTTGCTATACTGACCTCACCATTGATGAGACAGGCCTGGGTCCTAAATGCCTAAGGTCAAGCTTCTACCGCGCTCCCAGAAGTCGTCGAGTTGTTCAGATCAGCCTGTGTGAGCCGTCAACTCCTGACACGATGTAGAGCAGCTTTTCTGCGGCCCCCCCCCGGGGGGGGGGGGGTTCGCAGCAGACGAGGTATTCGCAAGTACTGTACGTTTCATGTATTGCTTCTCCGTTCCGGGCTTCGAAAATCAGCAGCCGCCATAAGTGCGACTGAAGCCTATTAGGTAACCCTCACCATGGAGCTCCCAATTCAAATCTTCGACCTCATGTTTACCCTGCCTTTGCATTCTAATACTCAGAAGTTGGATGAAGGCCCAACATCCCACAATTTCGTTGATGGGATCCGCGCAGCGTGGTTCCGAAAAAACTTTTTGCCATATCTTCATTCTCGTCGGATCGCCGAGGCATTGCTTGTCGCTTCCTTTTTGGGGGAACTCTGGTATCAAAGTAGCCTTCTCCGGGCATCAAGCTTAGCCACAGAGCCGTTCTTGTCCTTCTTATCTAGGACCCTCCTTGGCGAAAGTGATGCGGAAGAGAGATCATTTATGGCCCTAGCCTATGAATGGATGACTACAACTACATCAATTGACCGTCAATTCCACAAGACAGCAGTGACTGAAATGGCATCGGTAACATCTAAAGTCGATGGCGGCCATCCGGGCTCGGGGGTCGATTCCGGGGAAATCCAGTCAAATTTTCAAGTCGTTCTTCATCCAGAAGATTCTACCTGGCCTCAGCTCCGCTGCTGCGGACTTCTGGAAGACCGATATGCCTATCTGCGCGCTTTCGACTCTACAAAGCCAACGTTTTTCTTCGCCCTCAATCTCTCCGAAGCCCGTCAGTCTTCCAACGATTCCTGACTAGCATCTTAGGAGCTGTTATGTTTCTTGGTCCGGAAAACTGTTACATTTCGATAGTGGGAGGCAACGCTACTGACTGGACGTCTGATAAGCTCAACGCTCTCCGTCTAGAGACCAGCAAGCTTGGTGTTGCCTTTTCTTTAACCCAGAGCGGTTTAAATCCCCAAGATGATGCCAGAATCTGAACTACGCAATATGGCAATCGCTCCTCTTTTGACGGATCCGTCACGATTCGACACAGACGAGATGACCGTTGTGTTTGTAAACGACATATCAACCTGTGCCAATGACATTCTGGAACTGATTCATCAGCGCCGCATGCCAGAAGCCGACATGGCCTGCCCAATGGATTATTCTGACGACGGCCTTTTCTACGACATCTTGGTCGCACGAAGTATGAGTGGCAAAATATTTTTGAGATACCACCATCTGATTATGGACTCTCGCCAAGAACCCTCTATGGGATGATTCAGTGGCGAAAAGCAGACCCAACGCCAGGCAGCTCGTCCAAGTCTTTGCATGCTGGAATAGAATGGCGGCCATCAGCGCAAAACCCTTTGTCGAAGAGGGTATCCAATCCCGAAGGATTCATGACAAAGAACACTATATGGGTGGGCCTACCATGCTCTGCAAAGACACGGTTTTGGCAAGATACTCGTGGTCCCTAGTGTATGGGTAGCACATACACCACAGCGAGCATCAAAGTTAAGGTATCACAGGGAGACGTCAAAGACCACGTTGGCAGCAGTGGGACCAAAGAGGGAATAGAGGAGATGGTTGAATGAGAAGGAACGCCGCCTTCGAAGATCGAATGTCCCATACTGAGTCGTGTTTACCCGCAATGAGTGCTACCGTAGGAAGAATTCATAAAGGCCTCTTGAGAGGCGCAAGGGAGAAAGCCAATCATCTACCAAGTTACCGCTATGAGTATACTGAAGACCCTCTTCGAGTCTCTTCAGTATGTCCTTGCATTGCTGCAACGTCAAGCACGAAAAATGCTCCCACAACAGGTCGCGGCGCTTCGACTGCGCCTCAAAAGCCAACCAGAAGCAGCATTCCATCAATCACGACTGTTGACTCACCGGTTTCAAGGACGCCGAGGTCTAGCGTAATACTGGTACATCCAATTCCACCAATTAGTCTGGCACATCGTCCTGGAATAAATATTGACCCTCGTAAAGCATTTGAGCTGCGGCATCAAAGGATATGAATACGATATAAACGCACAACACAACGGTCTCGGTGAAGAATCTAACTCGAAGTATACTAAATGCCCCGCAAGATATATGATAGGTTCATTTCGTGCTAGCTTCGCCTTTGGCTCTCAGCACTGTCTCCTTTACAAGCAGATTATGTTGGATTTGCTCTGTAATTAGCGGAAGATATCTTTACTGATCCTCATCGGTTGCTCATACGTCAAACCAGACCTAGGTAGTCCCTTCACATTCTAGGACAGAATCTATATGATGGCTCCGATCGTGTCATCTAGCACGCTCACCGCGAAGCATTTTTCTTGACTGTAGGAGCGGCACATCGGAAACTGCTTCATCGACGACTACCAGGCTGGCACGGTGTGTTCTTCGGTCACCGTGGTCACTCCCTCACAATTTATAACGCGCTACTTATCACAACCCCTGGACCAGCGAATGGAAGTTTGTAGTAGAGTGTCGACTACCTTCCAGGCGGATGCAATTGTTTCCGATGTCATTGACAAGAAATGCTGTAGTGGAGAGAGTTTAAGCGACAGACACAATTTGTGGAAGCGGACATGCTTGACATGTCGCGGGATGACATTCGCAGCGACTTTGGCATCCATACATACCCTAATCTTGCCACTTATCAAAGTAAATACATAGCTCTGACCTAACTCATTTTCTAGCGATATACCGAGAATTGTTGCGCACCTGCAGCTCGTCTCGGATAACTAACCCACTCACCAAGTCGTCACGGCTTGGGGGTCAAGGTCAACGTTCCGTGGGGTTGTGGGGTGCTAGAAAGTTGTCCTGACTGGTCCTGTGGCCGCACTACAAAGCACCCTCTTTCCGCCAATGGAGCATGGTTTCTAGGATGTTCTATCTCTCTTGCTCGGTGTGATAGAGTCAAGACATTCTCCAGGAATGTGAAGGACAAACAACTGATCTTTCTGTGCTCCTCAAGTGGGGGAGTGACTACAACCCACTTACTCTTTTCGGCTATATCATTTCGGGTAGGGAAGCTAAGTATTCTTTGGGACTAGCGTCGGCTGTTCCCCGCCTTTGAGCAATTGCCGCTGAATAGCCGCAGTTCGTTCATAGTTCCACCCAACACCCTTACCATTGGAAGGGAACCTCAATTCTATCCCACATGGCATGGCCAAATCTCATCAACCGAGATTGCTGATGATGCAAGCTATCATCCCAAGAGAGCTTCCAGAAGTTTGCCTTCTCCACTTTTGATGTTCAACGCTCATTGATCGCATGTGAAGACGTACCTTTCTGCAATTAACATACTTTCCTCCTCTTGACCACCTCCATCTCCTTGTCTGTCCAGATCGACCATGGCCACTACTATCGCACACGATAAAATGATGTACTCACTTCGCGAGTCGAACGACGGCAAAATGCCCTCGGAGGAAGAGGCTACTGACCCCAAAGCATACCTTCATGGCAGTTTTAGCTCGCCTTATGCAGGACCACACTCCGCAAAACGTCAGCCGCCTCCTTACGTTCGCTCATTGAGCCCGGAAGAACGTGGGCATGTGGAGAAAAGCCTCGTTCGCAAGATCGATTTTCGCCTGATTCCCATGATCATTATCATGTACATAATGAACTATTTAGATCGAAACAATATCGCCGCGGCACGATTGGGCGGGCTTGAAGAAGATCTCAAGCTGATCGGCAACCAGTATCAAACAGCCGTTAGTATCCTGTTCGTCGGCTATGTCCTGATGCAGATTCCGAGCAATTTATACCTGAACAAAATTGGCAAGCCAAGTGCATACCTTCCTACTGCGATGGTCATTTGGGGAGTCATAAGCGGCGCAACAGCTGGTGCGCAGAATTTTGCCGGACTCGCGAGCGTCAGATTCTTCCTTGGATTTATCGAGGCCGCTTACTTTCCCGGCTGTCTGTATTACCTCAGTTGCTGGTACACGAGGAAAGAGCTGGGCTTCCGTACTGCTTTGCTTTATTCTGGTTCTCTCATCTCGGGTGCCTTCAGCGGGCTGATCGCTGCCGGTATTACGGGGAATCTGGATGGCAACCTGGGCTTGAGAGCGTGGAGATGGTTATTTATCATTGAGGGTGCAATCACAGTGGTTATTGCAGCAGCTGCGTGGTTCCTGCTGCCCGATTTCCCTCGAACTACGAAATGGTTGACTGATAACGAGAAAGAGTTGGCCGTATGGAGACTGGACGAAGACATTGGCGAAGATGACTGGATTGATAGCCAGCATCAGAGTTTCTGGAATGGCATGAAATTGGCAGCATTGGACGTAAAGATGTGGATCCTGGTCCGTACCAACTCCACTACACGCTCGCGTCTGCCCAGCTAATAAACCACCTTCTAGATGGTCATGCTGTTCTGCATTGTCTCCTCCGCATCGGTGACCAACTTCTTTCCGACAGTCGTCCAAACCCTGAAATTTGGACGAGTCGAGTCTCTTCTCCTAACCGCTCCTCCATACGTGCTCGCAGTCATAACGGCTTTCATCAATGCTTGGCATGCCGATAGGACAGGAGAACGATATTTCCACATTACTCTGCCATTGTATATTGCGGTCATAGCGTTCATCATCGCCGCTGCAACAACCACCACGGGCCCTCGATATTTGGCTATGATGCTGATGCCGGCAGGAATCTACACAGGTAAGCATTTCCCCAGCTCCACGAATTTACTTTCGAATTCCTTCCCGTGTAGTGCAATGCTCGCTAACATCGCCGCTTCTCTTCGCAGGCTACGTTGTAGCCTTAGGCTGGATAAGCAATTGCATGCCCCGTCCCCCAGCAAAGCGCGCTGCAGCCCTGGCAGCCATCAATGCCGTTTCCAATACCTCCTCCATCTACGCCAGCTACATGTTTCCGAAGAGTGCTGGTCCAAGATATGGTACGTGTTCTTCCACTTTACTTCCAACGGCATCACCAGAAGCAAACCGCCCCTTTGGTGCTTCAGTTGGAACTGTCTCGAGTCAAATCCATGGTCAACTGACATCTCCTTCTTTCGCTTACTCACTGACACTCCATGCGCATTACAGTGGTAGCAATGTCCGTCTGCTCCGCCACAGCATTCATCGCCATCCTCATGGCCACAATCCTCCGCTTCATCCTCGTCCGACTGAACAAGAAACTCGACCGCGGTGAACGCGTCGAGGGGGCGATCAACTCTGGGCAGGGCGTCCCTGGGGAGGCGGCGCAGAGAGGCTTCAGATTTCTGACCTGATTTGTATCTATTTGACCGTCTCCGAGGGAGGCCGAGAGAGTGAAGGAGGGGAAGGTAGCAAAGTGGCAATGAGAGACTGTATATCACTACAAAATATCTTTATGTGCACCGTGTCTAGTCCACAGCCGAATTCCATACTGGTGAAATACTTACCTCGGGATTGTGACAAGCCCAGGACGGATTACAGAAAAGGCTGTTGAAAGAGAGTAGAAGAAGAGAGTCTTTCGCTGCCCAGTAGATGCTCCGACCATCACTTGGACGAGGAACAACACGCCCACAGGCTGAACCTCATTGTCACAAGTCTATCAGCGATCTGTAGACATCATCTCCGGAGATCTTATCACCGCCTTGTGTTCTTCCTCTCGCTTAACCCGAATAAACAAGATCCCGTTCGGGATCAAAGCTGTTCAGGACGCCACTCGTAGACTGCCCACACAGCTACGAAGCGTCTGCGCCATGTGTCGCCTGGAGGCCATGATCGGCGTTCGGCTTGAGTTCCTTCAGTCAATGGCATTCTACCATAGATTCTAGACTGTCGATTTAATCAGTTTCATTTCGATTCATACTGCGTTTCTATCAATGCTTGACAGCTCGACTCTGCAGAATCTTCCCAGAATCGGATTGCGCTGCTTTTGAGTGAGCACCAGGCACATTGACCAAGGATCAATACAGCTGTGAGGCTCGGATTTCTTGATCATAGTTTTGCTAAATTACCCGCCCTTGCAACGCATCATTTCAAATCTTGTTTTTGAGGATTCAGTCATACTCCTTTCCCAACGCATCGCATTCACTGCAACAAACGGCAGCAAAGCCCCCAGAAGACAGATTTGAAATTGGGATGCCACACCCCTCGCTTCCTCGTCTTTTAGAGAGAATGTCAAGGCTGTCGGCTGCTGGCTTTCAAACTTCTCCAGCGGCAGCAAAATACCATTCCACCTACCACCAAGTCCACCACGGGTAGGGCTATTAAGAGCCGAGCTGACATAGCGTCTTTGTGGAACTTGCCAGGTCTTGACCATGTCGCATTCACTGCCGCGGCGAATTATCTCCACTTTGCCCTTGAGCAACAAGAAGGAGACGCAGGATGGAAGACAAACAGCGAAGGAGAAGGGCCGTTGGGATGTGAACACTCAGATGATGACGACGAGGCGATGCAGATTTTTCTTGAGCAACCGCGAATATCCGACACGGTAAGAAACCTCGCCAAAAAGCTTGACACAAATAATTTCCTCGACCGCCTCGCACAAGTATTCGCCCTTGAGAAGACTTTGGACAGGGGGAAAGCCTCTACTCTAAATCTAAAACAAATCCCAGATCCTAACAAAAACAAACACCGGCGTCCGCCCAAGATCCATGTCATCGTCACTGCCATGATTAAAGGAGCCAAAGAGATTGATATTCTCGTAGCAAAAATTAGTGGGCTAGACCAAGACGACAAAGTGTTCGCAATAGTCACCATAAGCCATCAGTGACTAGAAAATCAGTGAGCCAGCCCCAGTCTGTCGTGGTTTGAAACAAAATATTGGACTTGTCTATCGCAAGATCCGATTCTACGTCGCCCGAATTCTTTAAAGGAAAGAAAGCAAACTGGAATCAGAATAAGAAAGTTCTGGAGACAGTTGTGATCGGAGACCTAAATTATAGCAACAGCATCCTCCAAGTTATTTGAGCAGATCGGAACACTTGTCCGGCACTGCAAATGGTACAAGGAAGCCGCGAAGCCTTTCACTGAACGATGTGAGGTTCTACAGTTAGCAGACCGCGTTCGATCGGATAAGGTCTTCAAGAGATTTTCCTTTTTCCTCTAAGAAAATGGAAGACGTTGAGGGGTGTTTTTGTATGCGGCTGAGGGATATCAATTTCTTAGGACGCTTGCCTGCCGCTTGGCGAATTTTGAGAGACTATACTAGATTGCACCGCACGTATACATTAAACTTCTATGCCATCAAATCTCCCTTCATTGGCACGAAATTCAATTCAATCAGAGGAGAAACCCTCTTGGACAAGATCAATTCTTGTCCTCAAAGTTTGCCAAGAAAGAAGGCTGCACTGAAAATGAGACGACTTCAGAAACCGGGACAAATGGACCACTTCGTCCACTGTGAGATGCAGCTACTGTTACACATCGATGCTTCGTCGAAAGACGAGGCTTTCTTTCCATACTTCGGCTGCCGCAAACTTCCATGCTGGATATGCAGCGAAATTTTGGAATTCCATGCCGGGTTTCGCATCAAGGCGACGCATGGCCGCATAGGAAGCCTGTACGCACTAGATTGTACCAACCACTCTTCGAGAAGGGTATTCGCAATCAAGCGTCTGGACGACGAGTTGGCAATCAAATTGCCTGACGAAGCGTTCCGCATAGAACAATATGACAAGATAAAGTCAATGAGAGCCATGCCACCCTGATTGAAGCCGAGTTGACGAGCTGATGCGCTGCACAAATCAAAGTGTCGTTTGAAAAAGACGTAAAGAGCGTTGAAGAAACATATCACGAATAGACGGCACGAGTCTGCATGGGACCTTAGCGATTCGTTCGGCGAGAACCTGATCGAACGACGTGATCATGAAAGGACGATAGAAAGTCGGCCAATCGATATCTGGCTCGCTGAACAAAACAAAATGATAAAGTAGAGATACGGCGGACTAGCAGGGGCCCTCTCACTGGCAACGGACAGCGCCAGCCACCTACAGTTTGGTAAACGACGAAAACTTACCGAACTCGACGGCACAAACGCCGGTACCCGTTAGCTAGGTCAAAGACGCGTTGAGGATTCAAGAGTGGCGCCAGATGCAGCTTGCCGTCCAGAATTATCTTGTACAGCGCCAGCACTGATTTGACTGCGCGTGGTCATCACTTATATTGTTCGTCCACGTCTTCCCCTTGAGATATAGCTCGTAGCTAGAGGGATAGCTGATGTAATGTCAAACTGGTTCGAATCTAGGCTACCACATAGTATAGTAAGGTCACCAGAAACAGGAAATTCGACGTCGAAATCTCGACATGAGCAACTTCCATTTCTGTCTTTGGACCTGAGCAGTAGTTGCGTCAGACAAATGGCCTAAAAAGCTCGGAATGTCTGTAGAGTTGAATGAATTGACTGTAAAATGGACAGAATCAACTGCCTAGAATCTATCTAGAATCGCTCTTGAAGATAGAGCTATTTATGAAGGAAATGGGGCCAAAAGACGCCGGAGATTGGCTCAAATTAGCCGATAGAGAGCCTGAAGCGCAGGCTGTAGCGCACAAGCTGTCTGACATGTTGACTATATCTCAGGCGACATTGTTGCCGTCGAATACGGCATATGTGGTGTCAGAGTAGCGCGACAGAGCATGGCAAACACAAAGATCAGAGCAGTCTTCTTTGACTTCATGGGCACATGCCTAGACTGGCACAGCGGAGTGATCAAAGTCTTACCGCAATCCATCGCTGAAAGCGAGAGGTCGAAGCTCGCTCTGGAATGGCGTCACGACTATTTCGATGCCAACGCCGCCCGCCTCGCGGCCAGCGAGCCTCCTGAAGACATCAACCTTACCCTCCGAAAGACTCTTGACGCTTTGTTGGAGAAGCATCCAGCACGCAGAAATCTTTTCGACGAGCAGACGAAGCATCGATGTATAGTTGCGTGGCACTCGATGCCAGCTTGGCCGGAAGTCCCCCAAGCCATCGAGCAGCTAAAGGCCGCAGGCTATGAGGTGTTTGTCTATGCGAATGGCACCACACGATTGCAGCTCGACCTCTGCAAATCGTCGGGTCTAGCGTTCAACATGTTGTTTTCGAGCGAGTTGCTAGGAGTATACAAGCCTGCTCCAGAGAGTTACCGTAAGACATTGCAATTGGTGAAAGTCAAGCCGGAGGAATCTGTCATGGTTGCTGCGCATGCATATGATGTTCGAGGTGGAAAGGAAGCTGGAATGAAGACTGTGTATATTCATAGGTGGACTGATGATATCCAGGAGGACATGGAAGTTGTCAAAGGAGAAAACGACTTCTTCTTGGAGGACTTGACAAATCTTGCAGCGGTCATCGAACGGCTTTGAGCCGAAGATCGCGATCAAGGGCTCGTTCAGCTCGGTGCTTAGCTACCTATACCAAGATTCGCTCAACACAAAACAGTGGTTGCATCTCAGCTCGGGTTGTCCACATATGGGAGCTGCCAAGAATGGCGTCCACGACGCAAATGCTTGATTCGACGGTCTTGATAACTTGCTTTTCCCGAGCGAAGGCAATCCTTCATCAGCTGAAGCCATTTCAGCAATGCTTATGGGCCATTACCCAAGTCTACTGTGGGCCTTCGTCGCCAAACCGTGGACTTTGGCTTTGGATTTCGGGCGTTGGTCCAAGACACAGCTCCAAAGGAATCCGCGCTCAGCCGATTTTTGTTTTCTGATCATGCTGTTGAAGATCTGGAATCGCTGTGGAAGCACGGCTTATTCAGTAGGGACTGTCTAGGGGAAAAGCGATCTATACACACCGAGGGCTCACCGTGCTTTACTGATGACGCCCTATCTTGCCTCACTGGCGATCGTTTATCTCGCCTCACTGGCGATCGCGAAGCAGGAACCGAAATGCGGCCAATTCGCAACACATGCCGCAATGTCTTCATCATCCAGAATATCTGTATGATATCCAGCCTTGTAGCATCTCCTGCGCCAGACTATAAGCTATGTAAAGCGCCGCTAAGTCATCGACATACTGTAAAAGTGCTTACTCTTCACCGTGCACCGGGATTTGGGCTTCAAGACATTGCCAAAACGATCTTATTAATAAGATATTACGCGGTTACTATTTCGAGAATAAACTAGCTGTGTTAGGCTAGCTCAAAGCCACCTTTCCAGAAAAAGCCGATTGGACCTCTCTTTGTTCTTGTAAGTGGAGAACAACTTCGTCGAGTGGAGTGCCTCGTCCAAAGCAAAGGGTCGATCTCTTGTCTTGCTTTGCAGAACCGCGTTAGATATAAAGTCGCGGCTTGCAGTGTCCCTCTCAAACCGCGAGTTCGATTTCCATCCTGGCGTACGTTTAAAATTGTTAAAATGCCCCATTTGACGTCTCTGACAACAGAAAGCTCTCCTATACCATGTTCGCCAGCGAACCGTGGCTGTCACATACAAGACTTGACTGCCCCAGTCCATTCTCCTTCGAGCAGCTCCGTAGGCGGTGATGACTCCATTTCCGGTGGTTGTCCTACTAGCATCGACGACTCCCCTGAAAGGACTATTGACGGACACTATCCATGTCATGGTGCCCTGGACCGAAAGTTTGAATAGTACAATTAGGAAACTGACGTGATCTCTATCGAAGCTATCTTCTTCTTCTTCTTCTTCTTCTTCTTCTTCTTCTTCTTCTGATGATGATGATGATCTTCTGAGAATAGCTTACTTCCCTCAACCGCTGACGCAACCTTCTCGGCTGCCTGGTCTCTCTGTTTCGGGTCGATAGCATCCACGAGACGATTGGCAACCACCTACCCTTTAACTTTAACTTCCATGGCGAGATAGATAGAGACACCAGCGGCATCCTCAAGAAATTTTCCGCAAGACATGTCGAACTTTGGTCTGTGATTGTACTCGCGTTCCGTACAGTGAATTAGGAGGATTCATCAAAGGAGGTATGTTAATGCTCAAGTGCTGAAAAGATATGACGTCAGAGCGACGGAGTCAATAAAATGTGCCTGTTAAGACAAAGGAACTGCAGAATATGAATGAGGAAGTCTCAGTGCTGGTGAATATGGTAGAGATGCACTGCTCACGGGTGATCCTCCTCTTTATACCTTTTCTTCAATTGCCCATCTTCTCGATCAAACGCTCCTCATTCTTCTGCCTGTGATGGATGCCAAAGTTGAAACCATAGCCGCCTGGCTGGGTTGAGATATCCAACTGCATGATCCTTTATGAGTTATGACCGATCAGCAAGGGTTCTGGCGGTGTGATGCTCGCCGGAAACGGCTGATCTATTAAGAGTGGATTCCACTGATTATTTCTTTCTGGGTGTCTGCTCAAGACTCCGTAGAGCCTCACGACCTGGCACTACCTTGAACTGCGCCACCGGAGCTGCAGGACACGCTGGTCCCAGGCCGAGCATGGGTGTTTGCCCACTCCTTTAGATCGAAGGTGATACAATAATCTTGAGGATGTCTCATAATAGGATAGACTGTAATATGTATCAACATCGCGTCCGCCATCGTCAACGCGCGCTAGCATTGTTGTGCTCTGAGCCAATCGTTGCATTCGTTGCCAAGGATAACGAAGCGATCGCAGTATACCCCATTGTTTCAGACGTAAATAACGCTCTTATGGACCTCTCAAAGAGGCTCCTTTCAATCAAGTGCATGTCTGGAAGTATTTCCGTTTCTCGTCCTCAAAGTACGTATTTGTGAACCGCGACCCGCACGCTAACGCGGAGTTTCGATTTCATCATCCCACTTCCAGACCTCGGCATTCTACCGCGTTGGTAGATGTAACACTGGCATCGAGGTGTTGGAAAAAAAGACAGGAGCAGCTGAAGCTGGAGGACCCGAACGCGAAGCTGCCGCCAATGGCCTGATCGTGTCCATCTATGAACCCAGCTGTACTCTTCAAAGTATGCTCTATCCCTTAAAACTATGCTTGTTGTTCGTCACTGACTCACTGATGACTTTGAAGTATGGAGGCGGCGATATGGTCACTGTGGAGTCGTTCTAGCAAGCAAAACGTTCGGTGTCGATCCTGTGGATTGTCGTTGTTGTAGGAGACCGAAGGCGGGCTCAAAGATACGGTGTCATGCTACACTCATTCTTGTAACGTATGCTGTCAATTGCCTGCGTGACACTAGTAGACAAAGGATGAAGGTAATCGATCGTCAGGCGAGAAGGACCCCGAAGGGCCCAAGAGGTAGATATGAGAATATGTTTGAGTGCGAAGCTTGTCGCAAAAGGCTGTTGGTACTCGGTCGGGAGGGATGGTGACGGTGAAAGTATCCCATCACTCTTCTCTGGAAACGGCCAATCTGATTTCATCCCACGACACTGGCTTATCAATCAAGCCTCCATGCACATTTGTCTCGACTCGTACCACTCCACCGTAACCGACGTGATGGCAGTAGAGGCTCTGCTCACTTTGATTCTTTGAGTTTCCTCGGATGTAGCGCACCTGGATCGGCCCTTTACTCCGGCCAGGGAGGGCGGCATGGATTTCTTCCCACA
>JAABUK010002230.1_pt1 | contig 35255 bp, 47 predicted proteins | sample 5559141 | NCBI WGS metagenome assembly JAABUK01 (sample SAMN10711869, study PRJNA513367) | rock metagenome | isolation source: Antarctica rocks | place: Antarctica: Victoria Land, Pudding Butte nord | collected 2016-01-03
TGACCTGCCTCAAAGCCACTGTTTTGAACAGTCTTCTGAGGACTTTGGTGCAAGCCTGCTGGAACCTGATGTCAGCTGTGAACCATAGCAGTACAGCCAGGAACATCAGGCCAGTGCCCAGTATGATGAAGAAGGTGGCCAAATGCACAGGCTTGAGGCCCTGAGAGGCGGTTGCTGATACATCAGACTTTGGCTGGTCGGCCTTTTCTGACTTTTCGGTCTTGCTGCCTTTACTTTTGTCTGCTTTGCTATCTGTTTTGCTATCTGTTTTGGCTTCTGTCTTACTGTCTGCTTTGTGATCGGCTCTTTCAAATTTGTCTGGTCTCTGTTTATCCTTGCTGCCTGAGCTGTCTGCAGACTCTGCTTTACCAGTGTCAGCTTTTGCAGCCCAAACGCGAGCGAATTGTTGCCGTCGGCTTCTGTGACTGTAGTGTGAGACTTGCAGATACTCGAGAGCGCAACAGAAACGCAGAGGCAGTTGCACACGTTCTCTAACAAAAGGTGCTCTGTACTGCTGCTTCTGTTGCTGCTGATGTTTTGAGGTACAGGCTCGGAAGGGGACAGTTCCGTTCAGTAGTGGCCTGACAAGGAGCATACTCAGGTATCGACGCACGGACCAGGCTGCATAAGCTGCAAATATTTGAACTTGCAGGCTGTAGCTTGCGTCCAGTTGAACAGCTGATGCTCGATAGGAACTTGCCTTGTGTCACGTGGCACGTGCGCAATGCCAACTGTGTAGCATGATGACCTGGTTCATGACTTAATTTTGCTCAAGACGCAGCGCGAGCGCGTAGCTCTGTGACCGCTCTCAATGGTCACCGTCGGAGCGGACTATTGAGACAACCCATGCCCGACGCGCATAACACGAAAAGGCTTTGAGGTATCAACTGCATGGCGCAAAGCAAAGGACGACTCCCCACGGAACTGCCTTTCCTTCCGTTGTATAATCAAGTGCTTCTTCCTGGAGCTTTCGCCCGCGTACATTTTAAACGAAGCGGGCCTGTCAGGTGGGCTGCAAGATATGGGCGATATTTTCGGAAGATCAGGGGTGTTCGCTCGTGAGCTTGCTGAATCATCCTTCTGCTGCCATGCAGCGGACCCTTGCTGGAATACCTCTTGGCGCAGCAGGGTGAACAAGTCCTGGTCGCAGCAGTACCTGTGCTCGAGGCTGATACAAGCAAGCAGATAGACGATACAGAGGATACAGACAGTGCAAAATTGAAAAATGTTGCTACAGCTGCACGGGTGCTGCAAGTGTCTAGAAATACACAGGTCAGCAACCCTTGCCCATGCTGCTTCAAGGCAGGAAATCCTTCGGGCCTATGTTTGCTGCTTGCTGCAGACTGGTGCCTGGGTGGTGACACTTGAAGGCTGGTGCCGAGTTTACTTGGAGGATGCACCCAGAGAGGGGCGGCAGAAATTCTTGCTTGTAACTGTGGAGCAAGCTGGACCTTCCAAAGACATCAGGTGCTCCATGAGGGAGCAACTGCAATACTGCTGACTTACAGTGTGGCAGCTCTGTGCTAAGCAGCAGCAACTTGCCGCATGTCACAAACTGCAGCAATCATACAATCACCATAGCTGTGTGCTATTGCCCATCCCTGTCAATGCTGTGGTAAATACGTACATCTTGTATCTGTGCATTGCAGTGCAATGTCAACTGTGTCTGAGGCACATTTTTGCCACATCATGCTGTATACAGGCTGAAGGACAATGAGTTAGACAAAGAAGGACAGGAGCTGGCTGATGCGCTGCATGCTGGAACTGGAAGGCTAGCTGGTTTCCTCAACCAGTCCGTAGGCACGCCTTCTGATACCCACTGGAAAAGCTGTGTGCTACCACAGCGGAGCATGTCATGCAGCAGTTTTGCTTTTTGTTCTTCCATGTCTAGATCACATGAGTGCTGTGCTGTACAGCTGTACAGCTGATGGATGTGCCTGTTGAAGGCTCGGGTGGCATTGCACACGTGAAGTTGCATTGATGGGCACTTTGCAAGCTTTGTTTGTGCAGTCCTGCTAGAAATGCTGCTTACACCTTCCGTCCAGATCCTGATGCTCGCCATGGTACATTATGGGCTTGCACAGACGTCATCATGTGGTGCAAAATCTGGTGCAGGATCACCAGCAACAGGGCGACTAGCAGAGCTGCTGCAGAAGTTGTCGCCACCAGCAGCTGCAGATGTGCTTGCCTCCATGCTCACTCGTGACACAGCCTTCAAGCAGTTGGTGTTAGAAGCTGTTGATCACAATGAAAGAATGAGACTGGTTGTTGGACTACTGCAACAGGTGTGCTGACATCCACACCACATGCATAATGCAATCCAGCTGATCTACTGTTCACTGCCGTCGTAAGTCAGCAAACTTTCAGATTGGCATGGCGCAAGCCGCAGGAAACATCTTTCCGATTCCTGCGCAGACGTTGGACAGCTTCAGGGGCAGGTCCAAGCAGTCTGGTGATGATTCGCCACAGCAGCTAACAATCCCACCAAGACTCCAGCTCCTGCCACACCCATCATTCAAAGGTGGGTATCATTTGGTAGACGCATGCAGGCATCATGAGAAGATCTCTCCTGCTCTGCTGTTTATGCTCTGAGTGTTATTGCATAGCTGTGTGACATCATGGGCTGCCCTGAGATGGCTGCATGTGCTATGAAACGTTTGTTGACCACGCAAAGTGACCCTGTACAGGGATCAAGTTAGTTACAGTCACATATTCACTGACAATCACATGAGTTTCTCCTGGTTGCCTGCCTCTGCAGTGTACATGCTATGCATTACAATAGTCAAGGCGCTTGCGTGCAACACAGCTTATGAATGAAAACATTGCATGAGAGCCAGAGACTGTGTGATTCATTGGGTAACTCCACGAAGAGCAGCTTGTAAGGCATATCATGCGCAGGTGCGCTCAAGAGGGGCGGCAGCGATCCTGAGGAGGAGGAAGAGGAGGAGCTGTCAGTCCTCATGCAGAGAATCAAAGCTGCAAAGCCACCAGCTGAGGTGCTCAAGGTGAAACCGAACTTCTGCTTGCTGCTTGAAACCCCTCTCTGCTGGTCGCCTGCTTGCTGATTTTTGCATAGTAAGTCTGGCTTCCCATTCACTGCTGGCCCTCTCTTGAATGCTGTCATTAAGCAGCATGTATTGATCACGGGCACCCCAGATTTGGCTGCACCTCCACCCCTGCAGGGATCAAAGCTTGGTTGCCATTGGCATGACATGTCAGCATATTCGTCAATTTAGTTGTGATAGGCCTGTTGTACATGGCATACTCCGATGGTTGCCAGCACAAATCACACTCCTGCCGAGGCTAAGGCCCTACCCTGTGAAGGGGGCGATGGTTCTTGTGTTTGTGTCAGCGCAATGCTACATGTTCAAGCAGTATTGTTCTCAATGTTTTAGGTGGCAGGCAGGGAATACAGAAGATTGAAGAAGAGTAACGAGCATCATCCTGGATATGCCATGTCACGAGCATATCTTGAGACTCTGGCAGACCTGCCCTGGAACACCTTCTCTGGTGAAACCCAGGCTCCCTCCACTCCAGAGGCACTGCAGGATGCAAAAGCAAGCTCGACAGGTAGGACTATTGCTAAGTGGGCAACGCTCTGATGAACATGAGCAGTCATGATGCAACGTGAGGCAAAACGTGCACCTTTTACTGACACAACAAGGAACATGACTGCGTGGAAGCATGCTGCATGTGTGTACGGACAGACGCTATACCAAGAGGTACCTGCCTGGTGAGATGCCACAGACAAAAGTGCAGTTGGTTCCAGCAGAAGTTGCTGTATTGCTATGCAGAGGAGGCATCAGATGCAGACTCCATGCAGACCAACACAAGCAGGGAGGAACTTCCTGACGGCGAGCCAATGGCTCAAGCAGCTTCAGAGTCAACAGTATTTCCAAGACATGCTGCACAGCTGTCGTTGCATGAAGCGCGAGATCTGCTGGACAAAGACCACTATGGTCTGGACAAGGTGGCAAGCTGGTCCCTAATGGAGTTCCACTTGACTGGTGTACTGGTCATCAACCCACAGAAGGGCAATGTCATCTGCTGCATTGTTGCATGACTATATGCCAGTATAGTGCACACTTCTTCTCCAGCACAAAGCAGCTGTCTAGGGTGCCATTTGCTAGAGGCAACATCATGTGAAAGACAAAGGGGTCACGCGTGTTGAAGTCATTTGTGCAGCACTCATTCTGGGCGAGATGAATGAGCAAGCTCGAACTGCTCAGCTTCATGTGCTGCATCTGATGGGTGACACAACCAGTAAAATGTCAAAAGGCGTAGCATTTCTAGCGCTACAAGCTTGCAGAAGACACCCACAACACAGGTGCTCTTGAGTCCTCTTCCTTGCGTTACATAGGCAATCTCTCTTTTCTTGCTGCAGGTGAAGGACCGCATTGTGCAATACCTGGCGGTGCGGCGCTTGAGAGGGGCTGATGCCCGTGCTCCTATTCTGTGCTTTGTGGGTCCTCCAGGGACAGGCAAGACCAGCCTGGCCAGCTCCATCTCCAAGGTCCTGCTGCGCCCCTTCCAGCGTGTCTCTGTAGGTGGGGTCAGGGACGAAGCAGAGATCAGAGGTCACAGACGCACTTACATTGGAGCCATGCCAGGCAGGATCATCCAGGTCAGACCACCTGCTGCTTTGGGCTGACTGGATGATGACCCTGTGCTCATTTGGTCTGTGAGATTCATTGAGTTGCTGCTGAGTGAGTCGCGTCCCAGGGATTAACCGTGCTGCAAAGCTGGGTGTCTTTTGTGTTGTCGCGTCAAGTGCCTGGCACTGAGATTGCCAAACATCTCAACAGCCGGTCATGCCTCTGATATCTTGTAGCACCGACATGTTTTTGATGAGAATATGCAGCAACCCTGCACTGAAAAGAGTAACTTCGAAAGACCCATCTGTAAACCCCGCTGGCAGAATTGAAGAGTGCCTCAGGCAGAAAGTAGCTGCCATGGTATGGTAACTCCCTCATGCTGCAGGCTGTAAGGCGCAGCGGTGTACGTGACCCAGTGCTGCTGCTGGATGAAGTAGACAAGATGGGGCATGACAGCCTGAGAGGGGACCCCGCCTCAGCCCTGCTGGAGGTGCTGGACCCCAACCAGAACCAAGCCTTTGTTGACACCTACCTCAGCGTTCCATTTGATCTCAGCCAGGTGTGATCATCTGCCAGCCTGCCTGATGAGCATGATGGGTCTGCAACACATGCGCATTGCCTCTGACTGCTTATGTGCTACAAAGCTGTTTGTGTCTTGCCATTGGCTTGTCATCACAGCACAATGTTTCCTGTAAGCCTGTTGCTGATACCCCCCGGCTGTTCAGGTGGTGTTTGTGGCAACTGCAAACCAGCTGCAGAACATGTCAGCCCCGCTTCTAGACAGGCTTGAGATCATTCAGCTGTCCGGTTACACACTGGATGAGAAGCGTCACATAGCACAGGTACTCCAAGCTGCTCCTTACGTGCATAAGCTCAGCACACATTCTGCAAAGATCCCTATAGCTGACAAGCTGTCAAGCAGCAAACCAATCAAACTTGACATGTCCCATCCCATTCAGTCTGATGGCGTACACCCACAAAACAACAAGCTTTATGTTGTCTTGTGGGTGTACGCCACTTTTTTCATGTGGAGCCTGAAAATTGTTGCTGGCCTGCAGAGACACTTGATTCCAGGTCTGCTTGGTGAGCATGGCCTGAGCTCAGACCAGCTCCACTTCCCAGCAGAGGCCATCACGCTCGTCGCAGATGGCTACACTCGTGAGGTCGGCTTTGCAACTGCCTGCCTGCAACTTTTCAACATGATGACTGCATGGCATTTGACCCTGGCTTAAGCCAGTGTGATCTGCACTCGCTCCAGCTTGCAAAGCAGGCCTGAGGGTTTCTAGGCTGTCACTGATGTCCTGTGGTTCATGAATCAATCCGGCTGCCCAGCACAAGGACTGTGATGTGTTGCCCTATGCAATTTGACAATCCTTGTCCAGGTGTAAGACAAGGATTGTCATACTGCATCGGGCACAGTAGCCTTGTCCAAGTGTAAAGCAAGGCTACTGTGAACAGAATGCATCGAGCAAAGGTCATGCATGCAGGCTGGCGTGAGGAGTCTGTCCCGCAATCTGGCAGCCATCTGCCGTCATGTTACTGTGAAGATTGTGTCTGAGCAAGACAGAAGTCATGAGCAGCCTGCAAGCAGCTCGCATCCCGACGACATCAGTCCTGACCTGCCTGATCAGGCACCTTTTGTGCCTGATGACCAGCAGCATCAGCATGCAGCGCAACATGGAGGGAAGCAGCTGAGCAGGAGCAGTCACCAGCAGGCTTTACATACTTCTGGTGAGCCTGTCAGGAGTGCAATGGAGCAGGAGCTAGCGTCCCCCACAACAGCTACATCTGGTGGGTTCTTTTGGGGTAGTCTGTGGGGTGGTCTCAAGGGTGCCTTCACCCCACCAAGACAGCACCCATCAGGCAGGCAGCATCAGTTACATCACTCCAAGGCAGTGCAGCGGCAGTCCCAGACTGGACAGCAGACACAGCATGATGGCAGGCGTCCTGCTGCCTCTGAAGTAATGCATGCTGCTGCTGACTATGCCAGCTCTGGTGCTTATCAACAGCAGGCGCATAGCTCAAAGCGCATGCCCTACCTGAGACAGAGCTCCAGCAGAACAGCTGGCTCCTCTGATGGCAAGGAGCCCTTGAGCAATCCTTATGGGGGTGTCAATGCTGACATGAGCAGGTCAGGGCATGCAGAGGTGCCATGCCTGACAGTGACAGCAGAGCTGGTTGAGGAGGTGCTGGGACCAAGGAAGTACAATGAGACGGATTCTGCAGACAGCCTTGTCTCTCCAGGTGACTTTTGCTTGGTGCCTCTGCATGCTGGATACAATGTAGGTTTGCATGTGTGGCTGTGCTCAATAGCTTGCTGGCATTGACAAACATGACGTGGATAGTCGTTGCTGGTGCTTGTGATTGGCATGTGTGTTTTATGCACACCAGTTGCCATGAAATGCTGGCTTGGATGGTAGCTGCAAAAGGACTACAGCAGTTTCAGAATAGTGTTTGTGACAAGCCCTGTCATGAGCATCCTGTTGCTCTGGTGTGCATCTCATATCTGCATGGACATGGGTGCAGGTAGTGCTGCTGGACTGGTATGGACAGCTGTTGGAGGGCAAGTCCAATATGTGGAGTGCTGCTGCACCAGCACTGGTCAGCCTCAAAGGCCCGGCAAACTGGTCTTGACCGGCCAAGTAGGTGAGGTGCTACAGGAATCGGCACATCTCGCTCTCTCTTGGATCCGATCCCATACTCATCAGCTAGCAGCTGCAGCAGCAGCTAGTAGCCAGTCCAGGCCATCTTCCACAACTGTGCCTGATCATGCACAATTGAGGGCAGCTGGTGATGGTGATGATGCAACAGCTGAGGCATGTACATCTCAAGATGTTGCTCAAGAGTCAGGCTTACAGCATCAAGCCAACTTGCTTTCAGCCAGTTGTGATGTGGCAGCAGGGCCTGCTCAGCCAGCATTGCTGCCAGACAGGCACCAGGCATGTTGGCAGACCCAAGCACAGGCGTCTGACCAAAATCAGGCTAACTGCTTGTCATCTGATAACACTTATGATGGCCAAAGTCAAGGTCACAGGAGCCGGCATACGTCTCCGTCTGCACCCATGAGCATCTCTGCTCTGTCCCATGACGCCGAGGAAGCTGAAGCAGATACAAGCAGCTTGCATGCCGTCTCTGCTCATGGCAAGGCAAGTTTGGGAGCTGTGAGTACAGCAGCTGCACAGTGGGATGTGCATGTCCACCTGCCGGCCGGGGCTGTCTCCAAAGATGGCCCATCTGCAGGCATAACCCTTGCAACTGCCATGGTGTCGCTGTTCCTGGGCAGGTACATTACTCGAACAGGAACCGTGTGGCTTCCAGATACTTGAGCTAGTCTCATTCTTGACTTCTGCACCTGAGTGCTTGGGCAGATCATCTTGTCAAGAGAAACGCATTCAACAAATGACTTTGATCACATAGAGTTCCTTGTGACATGATCCTTTTGCAATTGCACTGCATGGTTCGCAATATAGGTATGCTGCACATTGGAGACATGATGTGCACCACAGTGTAGAGCGTATAGAAATGCGCAAGACAGACTGCTTTGGAAAGAAAAGACTTGTCCTGCACGTACCTAGCTCATCATGAGCTGGAAAGCGTCATTATTATTACTGTTATTATTATTATTATTATTATTATTATTACAGTGTGAGCATGTGAAGCTTTTGGGTGGTGCAGGTGTGTACGGGGTGACACAGCAATGACAGGGGAGCTGACGCTGCGGGGCCTGGTGCTGCCCATTGGTGGCCTCAAAGAGAAACTGCTGGCTGCACATCACGCAGGTATGCCATACAGCAGCACTGCAACAGTGTTTTGCCATATGTGGTGATGCGCAATGATGTCAAGATGTGTTGTGGCGATTCTGCTTCATCCAAGCAGAAGATGGGTGCAAGGGACCATCAAGCAGTAGTGGCCTCAGGTACATGTCAATTCTTGCTCGCGTCAACATGATCATGTGGGCCCAAGACGGAAGTGCTAGCAAAGACTGTGTGACAGACAGTGCACTCGTGTGATGTTTGGTGACTCTTGCATCCATGCATGCTTGTGCAGGGATCAAGCGTGTGTTGGTGCCCAAGCGCAATTGGAATGAGGTCAAAGCAGATGTGCCAGACAATATCAGGAGCAGCCTGGAGATCATTCCTGTACATGTACTAGAGGATGTTTTGCAGAACGCCTTTGAGCCGCCACTTATGCTAAAGTCCATAGCTAAGCTTTGAGCTTCTGAAGCTCAATGGAGTCCCCTGATGGGCATTGTACTCTATGTACCTCGCAAGACTGTTGCTTGAAGCATGTGCTAACAGACTGCTTTGTGTACAAGCTAATGAATTGTCATTTGAAGCACTGCATGACCTGACTGTCAGCTTGAAAGCAACATCCCAAGTATGTAGCCACAAAATTGTATTGAATAGATAAGCTGAAGCACTGCATGCTGGCAAGTCAAGCTGCATAATGATGCTGACTAGCCAATGATGGTGTCGAGCAATCCAGTTTGGCGCCGCAAAATTTTGTGTGCCGCAGGCAACTGAATGCTGATGTGTCCCTTGTCAGTCACGGTCAATTCATTTCTTGTTGGCATTGTTTGCTGGGCAAATTGTATGTCTGCCCTTTTTCCTTCTGTTCTGGATTACTTTTCTGCCGCCCACAGTAAGACGCCTAGCTCTGAAGCCAGATGTTCTGGTTCTGCGCCTGAACACGACACAGCATATGTTTTGAGGCATGCAGAATATATGCAGGACTGCAAGCATCACTGCACTTACTTTCTGCTGCCCTGCAGTGTGCAAGCCATAGAGCCATGGTTCTTAGCTTGTACTAGAAAGCTGAACCTAGCTCGCACTGGGCCTCTCTGAGCAGTGTTTATGGTGCAGCCTGCAACAGACGTTATGGCAGGATCCTGAAAACGAAGTGTTGACAGGATCGACGTACAATTAGCAAACTGGCTTGGTGTTCTTACCAGCAAAGGTAGATGTAACACTCCTTAGACTGGTGCAGCTTGGTGTTAACTGAGATTGCAGCAACGCAGGCCGGGTAACCCGACATTGAGAGCTGCGAATTGCAGCTCTGGGCGCAATACACGGCCGACGGAATGTACACCGTGACAGGGCCATGGAAGCCATCGTGTTCTCTGTGCCTTGCTAGTTGCAAATTCTGAACGTTGCAAACTTTTGTTGTTAGGGTTATCTATGACTGCTAACCCTATTTTCCAGCTGGACACGACTGTTTGGCACTGCAGTAATCGTATGCTTCGAGCAATACCGCACAACAAGGACTGCTGAGCCGCCTGTCAGCAAGTGGGAGCTTGTGTTGCGGGTGACACCGATTATAGTGACTGCCCGACACAGTATTTTGACTGTGGTTTAGTGATCTAGGCTGATCACATGCCGCTGGCTCAAGTGTACACCGTCCCAACGTCAAGGCTGCTGCCAAGCCTTCGCGCGTGGCACTGTGGCAACACCGCACAAATAAGCCGAAGTCAGCAGCCTTGTGGCTGTAGCCGTAGTAAACGGCAGTTTGTTGTGCAAGCTCGAGAGGACGGGGTGAGCAATACAACACCCGTGCAAGCAAAACAACACCCTTGTTCCTGCTACTTCTAATGGTACTCTGTCTGCAGGAGTTTGGCGCTAGGGATCCGACCGCCGGGGAGGTTGGCTCTGGTTTTGGAAAGAAACCTCTTGGCAACGCTGATACAGCTCACGTCATTATGTAGGCACAGCAGATGCTACTTTGACTGCCCTCAAAGTCTTGCAAAAACAGTAGCGCCAAGGCTGCTGGAACTGCAGGGTCCCTGAAGGCATGAAGAAGCATGTTGGGCTTGCTAGCAAGAAGTGTGTCCCTTGTGAAGCTGGCAAGGTGGAAGCCCTGTCAGATGCCGAAGTCAATTCTTATCGAAACCAGACGCCTGGCTGGCAGATCGCCACGAATGCTGATGGTCATCGTTGCCTGAGGCAGCAGTGGAAAGTGAAGAACTTCAAGGCAGGTCTGGAATGCTTTGAAAGGATTGGGCAGATAGCGGAGGCAGAGGGACATCATCCAGATCTGCACCTTGAGGGGTATAATACAGTTGCGGCTGACTTGCACACACACTCTGTAGGTGAGTACCACCGTCTCTACGTTTGACCTAGGTACAAAGCCCCTCTGCCCACAGTCAATGTACAGCTTACAGCTCAGCAGTTCATACCAAAGCCTTGCAGGTTTGCACACATACACGTCATGTCAGTGCTGCGAGCATCAGAGTATGCCAGTTGACACTTCTGTGTTGCTGCTGCAGGCGGGCTCACAGTGAATGACTTTGTTATGGCATCCAAAATTAATACATTGGACTTTTCAGACCTGCAAACCAAAAAGAAGGCCCGTACATTTTTTATCTGAAAATTCACGAGATTTATTTCTGCCCGTAAAGCATTGACAATTCATACAGTGCGTTTGGACAATGCAGTCATTGGTAGTCACTCTATACACTCTGTGCTTGTTCCCCTGCAACAGCGATTTGCGCCAGGATCAACCGACCTGCAACATATCTAGTGTAGTCACTGCGCTTGTTGCATTCAGAGCCACCCTTCTTCGCTTCCCTGAGGATGCACGAGATGCGTCATGAGCAACATGCTTGTTGCCAATCTAGTTTGTCAGCTGCAATTGTGCTCAGGACTGTTGGACAGCTGTACTAAAACAATTCAGTAGCCTATTAAGTTAGTAGGCCAGCATGCCTCTCTTGTTTACAACTGAGGTTGATAATTAGTTGTTAATTTTGTGAATGGGCCTGGGCATCATGTCCAGATCCATCGGGATGACGTGCTGATGCTGTGACAAGGTACAGCTCAACAGTCAGGCAACAACCAGAGGCTGCTGTGCATGCAGACCGCAGTACCAACAGCAGTAGATCCTGTAGCGACTGCAGGTGATGGTTCATCTCATGTTAGTTAACATCTGTACCCTGACGTTATGATAGTCAGGGTATCACCTGCTGGAAAAAAAATCGATGTTGATCAAGCAGCAAAACCACTGTCTCAGGGTTCTATGACACTTTGTGAGCATAAATCAAATACAGCATGCTGACTTTGATGAATCGACTCAGATCAAAGATCAGCCACACTGCAGCATTGAACAATATGAAACATGTCATGGGAGTACCACACACCACTCAGCAGATAGACATTACAAACGATGAGGATCGTGCGCGTGTGGCCTGCACGCGCCCTGATCATGTCTACTGGGCTGCATTCATCTGACCCATGTGAAGGGCTCCAATTGCCTCTGCTACTGTATGGTCGGCCATATGCTGAATGACTTTGGACTGCAGCGCCTCTGCGAGCTCAGGATGCTGAGACATAGCAGCAGCAACTGCTTCCTTGGGAGCTTGAAAGGCCACCACATTGGTCCTGGCTTTGATGACTGTGTCCCCACTGGACAACTCTGACTGCTCACTGTCAGAGGTTTGCCTGCTTGTCCGATCCTTGAGCGCCAAGTTATGCAGCCCTGCCAAAAGAAAGCCAGTCAGGCAGGGATGTCATTGCAGTGCTGGTCGCTCATGTTTCTGTGCTTAAGCTCATGTCACTTTGCTCAAGCCTTGCCTCTGGGTCTTTGGTCAAGAAGGCAGCTCGCATTCTATTCCAGTTTGGAAAAAATGGCTACAGCATGTCTGCTGCTGCTGCTGCTGCTGCTGCTGGATAAATTCGGATGACCCATGCAGCCATAGCCTCATGTTGTCTTCTGATGCAGAAGCCAGGAACCCACAACAAGCTGTCACGCAACACTGGACGACTGTACTGCAGACTTTCATTGCCCTCGCAGGGATCCTGCAATAGTGAGAAGGCAAGCACAAGCAGCATGCACCCTGAGTTCCACATCTCTGACGTAGCTGTCCCAGCACCATTGGTGTGTAGTTGATAATGCTACTGTGGCACTCACCGACAAACTCGCCTGGGCCGCGTGTGGCCAGCCAAACATGGCCATCTCCTCCAAAAATGGGGCGCCGGAAGTTGCCTACCAGCTCTGTCACTGACTTGTCAGACATTGTGCCTGCATCACAAGACACAATGGTTGTTTTTGCAGTCAGAAATCATGTACTTGCAATTGGGAATGATGCGCTGCAGCTTCTATGGCCAGACATCAGTCGGGAAACAGACAAACAATCAAGTGGGATGCAAAATGTGTCCTTGACACACATGCAAACCAGGTGCATGCAGCAAGCAAGGCAGTGAGATTGCATCCTAGGAATAGCTGCATCTATGCTCCACACTCAATGCTAAAGGTCACAGGACATGTTGTTCTGAATGTGGCAAAAATCTTCGTGACTGACTATCATGCAGACTGGCATGCATACAGACAGCATGCATGGCTGGCAGTCTGCATCGTCAGCATCACTGACATGGCATAGCATCTGACTCCAGGTCATCATCCTCGTCAGCATCTGCTAGCTCAGATGATGCAGAGGGGTCACTACTCCTCAGCACATCCACCTGGCCCTGAGCAATGAGGTAGATGTACTCTCCATCCATGTCATCACACCCCAAAATCTCCCCTGCACTGAAGTTCACCTCCTGCAGCGACATTCAATGTTTCACAAAAGACATTATGAATGGTAGGTTGAGCGGGGAGTCAGGCTGCTGGGCTGTGAAGGGCACAATATGAAGGGCAGGGCATGAAGGGCAGGGCATGATGGGCAGGGCATGAAAGGGCAGGGCATGAAGGGCACAGCATGAAAGGGAAGCTTGGCTGCAGCCATGAAAGGCAGCAATGTTGACATGCACCATGCAGCAAGGCTCCGTGACAAAGAATGTCATCTCAAGGCTTTGCAGTAGCGTTGCCATTTCTGAGTGTTTGAAAGGAAGCAGCGTTCATGTCAAGGTGCAGCATGGCATGCACATTCATATGTGCATAATCGCTGAAAAGTAGTATGTTTGTATTGACAGTTGCAGAGACATAGGTCTGTGTTAAAGGCCCTGACAATGCGGGGTCACCTTGAAGATGGACTGCAGGGTTGGCACTGAGGGCCGGTTCTGAGAGCTGATTGCAGAGCTGACATCTTGCGACGTCACATGCACTGTCTGCAACACAAATGAACTTGTTTGTTTGAGGAGTCTGTGCAAGAACCACCAGTGTCCTGTTACCTTCGGAGCCAAAAAATGCATGATGCAACATAGAGACATGAGCACAGACATGCAAACAGCTGGTGCAACATAGACAAGCAAATAGCTGGTGCAACACAAAGAGATTCCTGGGATAACATGAGCCGGAAGAGCTCTATGATCCTGCTGTTGCTCAGGGCTACATATGCAGGGCGCAAGGATACCTGAAGGCCGGATGCTGCAACAGTGGGGAGGGGGGCGGTGCCCCGGCAGGTCACCCAGGGGTGCTGCATCACCTCATGAAGGCTCATTCGCTCCTCTGGCTCCTTCATCAAAATCTGCGCCACAATGTTGATAGATTGTTGGGTAATGATGCCAGCTCATTTGTGAAAATTTTCTTGATGAGAGTCAGGATGGAACTGGTTCAACGTTGATGCCTGCATCCTGCAACTTTTGCCCAAGACTTGATAAGCACTCTTCTATGCTGTGACTGCAAGTTTGTGCCGGTGTTGTGATGCTGACAAACGTGCGCATTAATACGTGCTCATTAATAAGCAGACTTGGTATATGGACACTGAAGGCCTGACTGTTCATCCATGAAACCCATGTTTTGCGCCGAATCCTACTGACAGGATGGCTGATCATGCACACATGCCTGGACAGACTGCTGAGTGCTGCAGGCAATGCTTGACAGTGGTAACCTTGGTGATGAGATCCTTGAGATTGGGATCACATTCCGGGTGCGCAGGGAAGGTGAGAGGCTTCTCCTTGATGGCGGTGAACATGTCAGGTATGGAGTCGCCTTGGAAGGGTAGACAGCCCCACACCCACACAAACAGACACACTCCCGCCGCCCACACATCCACCTGTCAAGCCATGCACTGCACTTTTCAGCATGAAAGCTGCATAGACAAGCTGCTTTAAATAGGAATAATCATCAGTGACATGCCTACATTGCTGTGTCCTCTGGTGGTTAGGTGTGGGTCACCAGTAGATGGCTGGCTACTTGCATGCTGATGCATGAGTGGGTGAGTGAGTGAGTGAGTGGGTGGGTGAGTGAGTGAGTGAGTGGGTGGGTGAGTGAGTGAGTGAGTGAGTGAGTGAGGGAGAGAGCGAGCAACGAGTAAGTGCAAGAGCAAGTGAGTGAGCAAGGTGCATACACTGCATTGTGACTGTACAAGTACCTTGCGGGTGAGCCTGCCAGTGGCAGTGAGAGTCTCAGGGGGCCGAAAGGCTGGGGTGCCATTGACAGGGCCCTCCCAGGTGCCCTCTGACTCCTGGTAGATCATGGCACTGCCAAAGTCTGCAATCTTGACCAGGCGCTCACTAGACAGCAGCAGATTGGCTGGCTTCAGGTCTCCATGCAGTGCCTTGTTGTAGTGCAGGTAGTCCAGCCCCTACACCACAACCACCACATCCAGTTGGTTTGATGGTGATAGGCGTGATGTGTAATCTTTATGCATTTTGCAAGCGCAAGTTTTGCAATGTATGAGATTGAGTAACACAACCTGTATGACAGCAGGGCCACATGTGAGCAGTGTACACCATATGAGCAGTGCGGAGAGAGCAACCATTTGAGTCTGGAAAAGCTGATGGTGTGTAGGCAGGTGAGAAAATCATGAAGTCTTGCAGCGTGTAAGATCAAATAACACAACCTGCTTGTTAGCAGGGCCACGTGTGAGCAGTGTACACCATGTGAGCAGTGCAAAAGAGCAACAATTTGAGTCTGGAACAGTCGATGGTGTGTAGGCAGGTGGGGAATGCAGAGCACAGGAGGCAGCAGAGTAGATGGGGCACCTTGCACAACTCCCTGAAATGGCGATGCACAAGACTCTCCGGCAGGGTCTCCCAAGTTTTGGTGGCAGCGTCATAGGGCTGTTCCAGGCTGCCCCCATCCACATGTTCCATGACCAGCAGCAAGCTGTCTGTGCTGGGATCGTCAATCACCTACAGCCATGTATTGCCAAAAGCTCAGCTGAATAATTAGACCTCTGACCTTATCATATGAGCCCCACTCTCAGCAACAGTACGCATATGAAGAACATACAGGTGACATGCAGGGCTTGTAGTAATCAAGCAGTGGGAGTCTGTTCAGACATGTACATGCAAGGCCGTGCCAAAGTACACTCTCAATGTACATGACTGCTCATGTGCATAGGCATATGAGTGCAGGCTGAGATACAGGCTCGCACCTCATACAGCCGCACAATGTTGGGGTGGTTCAGCTTCTTCATGACGGCAATCTCCTGCACCACATCAGCAGCGCGAGGAGTGGTGCGTATGCTGGCACTGCGTGTCAGGCTGAAGCTATCTGCTAGGCCAGTGTTGGGAGTGGAGTTGGCCCTGGCAAACCCCCTCAGGTGCGCCATATGCTCCAAGGACGGCCTTCCGATTGGCCTATCAGCCAAGCTGGTCCTTGGAGAACTGTATGATGGCTCTGCGTCTGAGTCCTGAGGAGAACCATACCCCCTGAGCTGTGCAACACGCTCCACAGATGGTCTAAGCTTAGGCCGCTCTGCTATACTGGGCCGGGGTGTTGGGGCATACCCAGAGAATGGACTGGGCTCCCCAACACCACCTCTTGGACTTGAAGACAAGCCAGATGATACATTTGTGTCCCCAACTCCAGCCTGTTGACTTGCAGATGGGTCAAAGGCGATGCCTAGGGAGCTGACTTCAGGGTCCAGCTGGCCGCCGCCTAGGCTGGACCTCAGCCTGGGGGAAACAAGACCCCATGGGGCCATGTCTGTGTCTTCAGTCAAAACCTTCATACTGGCCTGTGCTGCTGCTGCAAAAGGCGACACTAGCTTGGCCTTTGACCGTAGTGCTTGTCTTGACAGCGATGCATAAGATGTGCTAGGTGATGCTGCAGCTTCTGTCCCAGATGTAGTAGCAGCAGCTGCAGCAGCAGGTGGGTCTGCAGATAGCTGCATGGACTTCCTGCTTGAACCCCCAAATCTGCTGTTGGGAGGGGCTGAGGTGAATAATTCACCACCGGGGATGTTGGGCAAGCCTGCAAAGGGGCTGCTTGGTGCACTGCTTGACGCACTCTCTGGACAGCTGTCAGTACTAGGACGGGGAGGCGGGGCTCGCTGGGGTTCAGGCTCAGGCAGGGGCTCTGGATCACTGGCTGTGGCAGCAAACTGGAGGTTACTGTATGAGTGACGACTGAGAGAAGAGCGTATACGCCGAATGGAGGTGCGCAGCTTTGCTTTGCTGACAGTCTTGATTGCATATGGCTGCAAGTCTGCCACATTGACTACCAGCTGCACCTTGCCATACTGACCACTGCCCAGGGTGTTGATCACAAGATACTGCCTGCATCACCAACAGGCATTCAAAGGGATGTGAAGAGCCTTTCATGAACAAAAGGACAAGACAGATCTTGGATCATTGATGGTGAGTCAATGCATAGCTGATGTCAGATCCAGTGTTCAATCTGGAATGCAGCATGCTGAACAGTTTGATGCAGCAAATGCATTGCTTTGATGTATATTGTATACCATGCAGCACTCAGGCAAAAGGTGCTGTGGAGAGACCCCTGCATTACATTGTGATGCAGGTACAGTTAGCTATGCAGCTTACTTGTTCACGATGGCTCTTCCAGAAGCACGCTTTACAACAAGCCGTTCAGTGTGTATCAACTCCCGTACTTGGTCATCTTCCTCTGACACACTCTGCATTGTGTGTCAAGTTGAGAGACGCGAGAAGCATGAACGATGCATTGCTTGATTCTGTGCAAGCTTCATGAGTGAGCTACTAGAATTGGCATTGCTGCTATATAAATGCAGAGTTAGCAGCAAGCTTTGCACCTGAGTGTTTGCTGTCCCAAACAGACCAAGGTCTCCTGACCTCCACATCAGGTCCATGGAGTCATGCCTGCATCACAAGTCATGGGTATGTCAGGCATTGGGTTGAAAATGCTGCAAGTTGATAAGACCGGCTATTGCTGAAGGAGGCTCAACAGCTGTGCACTTCTGTGGTGATATATAGACAGTGCTGACCTTACCGTTTCAGAGACAAGGCTCTGTCAAGCATGAGCTCAAATTGAGACCCCTCCCTGTTTCCCACCTCGTCAAGCAAAGTCTTTGTACTGCATCAAAAGGCAAATGCTAGACACAGGATGGATAAACGGCGACCCATGCAGTCATCCGTTGACAGGCACGCATTTGTACCTTGGCGCCTTGAAAGGTTTGGGTTTGTACAGAGCACTCAGGGGACCTTTTGCCATACGCTGTTTCACTGCGGACGACGACGATCTTGTAATCTGAGAAGCATCAGCAGCGACCTCCGTTACGGAGCCAGGCCTGGATCCCAGAGAGGTCCTCCTGGACATCGGTTCCAGTCGCTTCCTAACCGCATCCTTGAGAAACTTCCAACTTCGGGTGAAAGACTTGTCTGAGCCTTCAATTGACTGCTCGTCCTCCATTCCCCTAGTGGTCACCTTGTGTTCGGGAAGCTCAGGGGCGCAAGACCTAAGTGCATTGACAGGTACACCACCTGCATCGCTGCCTTGCAGCACACTTGTGGGAGCTGCTACTGTCTTGCAGCCTTGCGGTCTTGCATTCTAGCGGTGCCATGATGTACTGGCAGCATCTGTCAAGCGCCCTTCCCCCCGGGGCAGCTTCAGGCTTGGCTTCAGATCCCTTCTGTCAGTTTCTTGCCTTGCTGATTAGGTGTCATAACAGCAGGAAAACATCTGTAAAGAATACAGTCACATGCACGTGTATGTCGTCTGCTAACACATCTGGGAGGAGGATGACACCGAAGTGACACTCATCTGCTGGGTTCCATGCAGTCACATGCACTTCATAACATGGAGCTCAAGCTTTTGCAATCACATCATGTCATAGGGTAGCAATCTCCACAGCATTGAGTACTCGGCAGCCTTGAACGTGAGCGCATTTGCATGTGCTGTCGACAGGTATGTACCTACAGGTACAGACGCTGTTCATGCTGGGTGTGGAGCTCATTGCTAGGGCTCATTGCTTGGCCCATGCAAGCATCAACAAGATCTTCTCTCTAGACCTGACAAGAAATGACAGAAATATGCATTGCTTATTACTCAGCATGATGTTAAGCATTTGCTGAGACATCATCTCAGGCCCTGATGTCTTGAAAATCTGTTTGATAAGCCTGCAGACTCATTGCACTGTGCAACAACAAAAGAACCCAAAATGAGGCATCAAGGGCAAACTATTCATCATGAGTATGGCGACCCCTGGTGCCATGGCTGATTGTGCTGACACTAAGAGCACTGGCAAAGCCATCCATGGTTTGCTGCTGCCCCCATGCAGCCATGCCATTGTCATTTGCATGCTGCACATGCATGTTATCTGGGAGCAAGGGCATCCCCTGCAGCTTGTCATAGGATGAAAAGGAGCCAGCATCGCCTGCTGCGTCGCCAGTGTCCATGCTGAGAAGGGAGCCAGGCTTTGATCTGTTCAGGCTGTCAGCATTGCCTGCATGCTGATGTGGTGCAGGCATGAATGCCCTGTCATGCTGTGCAGAGATGAGCTCCCTGTCCATGGACACCAGGTCAGAGCTTGTTGCAGGCAACACCTGCAAGCCAGTACAAACTCCTGAACATGGGCAGCTCAGTATAGTACTTGGCTTCTCATCAAATTGACGCTGAAAGGCGTAGCCTTTTCTTTTCTTTTCTTTTCTCCTGAACATGGTCACAGGGCTGTCACTGAAGTACAGCTACAAGATGAGTAGGATTACCTGGTCTGCTGAGCAGCATTGCATGTGTCCAACATGCAGACATCATGGCTGCTAAGTGGGTGAGACATTGGAAGAGGCAGGCATGGTTGTCTCATGATTAGAGCTGCCATCATATCATGGCCATACATCAAGCGGCAAGCGACTTGCAGCAGAGATTGATCCATGTAACATGAAGAGCAGGGCAGGGATGGGGTACCTGAGTAGAGCTACCCCTCTGGATGGGTGAGCCAACCTTGATGTAGTCGGCCACCCGGCTCCTCTGGGGGCTCATGCCACGGGGCACTGAGCGGGCCCTGAACATCCTGTCAGGCTCTGCCTCAGGCTTCAGGCTGGCTCGGGGGTTCATGTAGCGAGAGGCTGTTGCGCCAAAGGGAGAGCTGGAGCGCTTGCTGCCATCCTTGCGAGCTGCAGCCCTCTGCTCAGTCCTGAAGCCTGCACTGCCAAAACTTCAGCCTGCTACTGACAAGACAATATGGGGCTGAATTGGCCCTTGCCTGGCAGGAGCCCTAGGCAGAAATGTATCTTTTTTAGGACAGCTGGGTTGCTTAAGAATTGCTCGTTACCTCTGGCTCACGCATGGTTTGGGACAGTACTGAAGGCAACACAGAAGTATAACAAGATATGTTGTGCCTGGCATAAGAACTTGCAACTGCAATAATGGCACAAAGGCTTGCAGCATCACGCATGCCTTTCTCAGGTGCAGTATCAAGCCACTGCTTTGCCTGAACTGATCATATTGCAGCCGGTTAAAATACTTGGCTTCTCATTCAATTGACGCCGACAGGCGTAGTCGTTTCTTTTCTTTTTTACCAATCATATTGCAGTGTGGAGCAAAGCAGTACCTGGAACCAGCCAAGCCGGGCGAGAGAAGGTTGAGGTGCCAGGGGGGCTGGTGGACAGCTCCACAGGGGGGGTGCCCTCCTCCAATGTGCCTGACACCCCAAAGTTGCCCCTCTGGGAGGGGGCAGACCTGACCCTGCTGGGGCTGGACTGCTGGCGCCCCAGCCCCTGCCTGCTGCTGCTGCGCCTCAGGGCACTGCTGCTGTTGGCCTGTATCATCAATATGATATAATCATATAAAATCTCAATATGATATAATCATATAAAATAATCATTGGTCACAATGCTTTAAGCTTGTCTGCACTGTTTGAACCATGTCCATTCAGGGGCACACTAGACCACGCTGTGATAGAGCCAGTCACGACGTATGCCAAGCCTGACATGCAGGTGCCAGGTGTGCCACATGCTTCAGATTGAGCCAAGGGGACATGCAGGCGAACAGGTTGTCTGTGCAGTTATTGAATGTATGTAGGACTAAAAACGGTGCAGCAGACGCCATGCCACATGATGAGACACTGCCTTTTGTGTCTGAGGATGACCATTCATGTTTCACAGCAGACTGAGCATACTGTTGCCAGGGACAGAGGTAAAATCAATCAATTATTCATTTTACATTTCTTGTCTTTATGACTCATAAGACAATAATTGTAAAACCAGTGTTGGTGGTGAGATGCATGTGCAGACCTGTGAGCGCTGCAGCAGGTTGATGAGCTGGTCCAGGTTGGGAGCCTGCATGATGCCACTGCCTGCCTCCCCCTCCAAGTGGCCCTCCTGCTTCAGGTAACCCACCAACTCCTGCATCACAACTGCATCAGGCATCCTGTACACTCACTGTCTGCACCTGCTGGTGACTCATCAGTGCTGCAGGCACTGGTTCAGAACTTGTCGCACAATCTGGCAGCCAGGCATGTGGGACATACGACTTAGGTCACAATGACATAAACCCCAAACAGGTCTAGGGCTGATCAAGATATACTCGGACCCCAGGGCAGCGCAAAGTTTCAGAGCAGATGTACATGCCAGAGAGTAGAGAGGACCTGCCGACTGGTCGAGGCCACCCAGCAGTTCTATCTCTTCCTTCAGCCTTTCACATGTCGGCTACCTACCAGGACCCGATTGAACTAGCAGGCTGTGTACAAAGCAACAATTTCAGGACCACTGTTGAAACTGTGTTGTCCTGAGAGACTGAGCAGGATCTGGTTGTGTACGTTTGAGCCAAGCACTAAATTTGACAAGGCATTGTAGGTCAGATCAACATTGCATGTGTGATGTACCTGGAGACCTAGCAGGATCTGGTTCTGGACCTGGAGGCCTTCATCAAGGAGGGCCTCCAGGTGGCGCCGCCTCTCACCCTCCTTGGACAGACGGCCTGCCTGCTGACTCAGCTCAGCCTGGCTCTCCACCAGCTCATCCCCCACCTGCTTGTTGCTGGCATGAAAGTGCGCTGCTTGGTCACGCTGCAACCTGAACCAACAAGTGGGACTGAGTGAGTGAGTTGCTAGTGGTATGAGGGGATGTTGCCTGACACAAACCTGCCAAGCTGCTTGAGTTCCTAGTGGTATGAGGGGATGTTGCCTGACACAAACCTGCCAAGCTGCTTGAGTTCCTAGTGGTATGAGGGGATGTTGCCTGACACAAACCTACAAAGCTGCTTGAGCTGAAGCTTGTACTGAGACGCAGAACCTGACATTGCTTTGGAAGCTATGTAGCAATTGATGCCATTCATGCATGACTGTTACAGAGCTTGTTGGTATCCTTCCGCCGGCATGTGCTGCAAAAGAGACAGTGTGCAGAAGACCTAGACACTGCAGCGTGTACTCGCAACAAAGCTCATCAGCAACAGAGTACAAGCAGGGCACCTTCGGGTGGCAGCCAGCTCAGCTTCGGTGCGAGTGAGCTGGTGGCGCAGCTTGTCCTCCTTCTGTGTGGCTTGCTGCAGGCTCTTGCGAGTGGTGCCTTGCCTCAGGCTGGCCTCCATGTGGCGCTTGGCTCCAGCCTGCAGCTTCTCTACTGCGCTGTCCTGCCTGCGCAGAGCTACCTCCAACCCCTCCACACGCTGCTGTAGTGCCTGGCTGTTGCCCTGCAGTAGAAACCAATTACCCTTCACTGCAGACATCCACGGACAAATAAGCAGCATATTGTAGGCTTTGGGGGTGTAGTCGTTGGACTGCAAAGCAGAATGTTGCTTTCACAATGTTGTCCCTGCATGAAGAGAGCGACTGCATCTGCATCTGCATGCCTGTAGTGTGGAGGTGGGTCAGAGCAGACGTGCTGGACACAGACACTTTGTGCATGTCAGACGGCAAGTCAGCTCTGAAGCTGATGTGAAGATGGCTGATGGCACAGAGCAGCAAGAGCATTAGATGTGGGCAGCAGATGTGAATGAAAGCTAATTGGCAGGCCATACCTGGGCACATCTGAGGCTGTCAAGCAGTCTATGGTTGGTGGCACTGTCCTCGTCCAAGCGCTGCATGAGGCTGGCATCCAGATCTGCCATGGCCTTGGCCTGCTCCCCCTCCCCTGGGGCCCCTTCGCCATTGCGCGGGTCTGCTGCCCACACGTACGCCTTCAGCTTGTCCTCTGCATCCGTTGCATTCAGCTCTGCCCTCTGGCGTGCCTGCCACATCAGCAACAGGTGTCAGCAGCTTCTTGGCAGGCTAGCAGAAGGTGCACCGTGACCATTAGCATAAACGGGTGTCCAACATGAGCCATGCAACATGAGCCAATCAGCTGGGCAGTGACTTGCATTGGGTTGACTATCACATGTGGCTCCTACAAGCACAGCTGGTATAGACAGTCACAACAGCCACTGCAAAGAACACTCTCAAGCTGCTACGATAGAGGATAGGATGGTGCAGGCTTGCAGGATAATGCATGCATCCACCTCTAGTAGGCACACATCAAGCTATCAAGATGGTGCACATGCATCTTGATGCTGCTGAAAGAATGACAGTGCATTGTCCTGAGAGGGGGCGCAGGGTCTCCTACAAGCAGTGCTTCCCGATGCTGAGTCAGGTGCTCAATCAATGCCTTCACGCCTTAGGCTTGCCGCCACGCAATGGTTGACTCAGCAGATGCAAGCACAGAGCCTCACCAGTCTCTCCTTCCACAGCTCAGACAGCAGGCTCTCAATGGTGTCAGTGTAGTTCTTCTCCATGCCCTGGCCAGATGGCGAGCCTTGGCCCTCCTGCTTGCTGCTTGTCCCTGCCTCCTCCTCACTCAAGGGTGTGGCCGAGTCAGACTGCTGCTGCACACCTTGATCGCCTTGCGGCATCTCACACTCTGTTGCCTGAATGCCCTCGTCTACCTGCAGCTCCCACTTGCAGTTTGACAAGGCACAAGCAGTGCTGTGCAGTACTAGATGTGTTGGCCAGCAGTAACTGCTGCAGGCTGCTGTGCTGCCACAGCGTCTACAGTTGGATGTTACAAGCCAGAAGCATGCAGCGTATTCAGTCAAGCTTTGAGGCCATATCACAAGCACCATGTGCAGACTGCTCAACAGCTGCTCCAGCACGTGGCACAGCAACAAGCTTTGGGTGTCATAGATGCACTCACGGACCCTAGGCCACATGCACCACCAAAGGTATGCAAAACGGCATGGTTTTCCAAGAGCTGCAGCAGTCAGAACAGGTCATCAGATGTGGATTCTACAATCTGCTGGTTGTGTGTCATGAACTAATCTACAGCATTGTACAGGCTAGTGACAGTCAAGTAACATGAAAGCCAGATTGCTGGGATGAGAGTGACCTTGGTGGGCTGCTGGTCTTGCACAGACCGAGCAGGACTGGCTGAGCTTTGCCTGGTGAAGGCCTGGTGTGAGGGCTTGTCAGCAGCATGACCCTCAAGCCCCCCGCTGAAAGCTGGGGAGAAGCCTCCCTGACGGTCAATCTCCCTCTGCATCACCATGCCACACTGTCAGGCATATAGATATATATATACACACCTGGGCAGCCCGGTATAACACTTGGCTTCTCATTAATTTGACGCCAAAAGTCGTATTTTTTCTTTTTATTTCATTTTATTTTGTTTCATTTCATGTTATTGTATTATATTTTGTTTTCTCTTCTCTATATATATACATGTACATACTCAGTCAGGGAGCTCTCGGATGATCACACACTGCTCTGTGAACAGATTATGGCCTAATGTTTTTAAAACTAGTGATGGCAGCTTTATGAGGAATAAGCCTGGGGCTGCAACCAAAGGTTGAAACATCCCAGAAAGGAATGACAGCACCAACGCCGTGACCTTGCTGTCATTGCCAGGCCTGATGGTTCATCTCAGGCTCTGCGTGATCAACCCTCAGGCACAAGTAAACCTAAAAAGGATCATCTTGAATCGTGCAGCATGACTAGACAGCTGCATCTGTGTCTATGTGCGTGCTAGCAAAGCTATAGTCTGAGCAGTCGTGGATGACTCCCAGGCTTGTCCACAGTCCAATCCTGTGCCCCAATCACTACATGCTATTTGCACTGATTGAAAACTTAAATCGGTAGAGAGCCATTGATCATGTCAATGATACTGCAAACACAATTCAGTAGAGAGCCCATCACCTCTGCAGCGCTGCGACTCTGCTGCATGCCTGTCTCAGCAGCCTGCTGTCCCTGCTGCTTGGCGGCTGCAGCCTTCTTCTTCTCCTGCTCCATCTGCTGAGCCAGCTCGTTGAGCTGGCGGCGCAGGCTGGCGGACTCAGCAGCAGATGCTCGCGCCTGCAGCTTCTCCTGGTTGGCTGTCTGCTGCGCAATGATGCGACCTGTGCGCTCCTTTTCCAGCTCCAATGCCAGGTCCTGTGCACAAGCAAAAAAAGGTGGCTGGCGCTTGTTCTGCTGGTAGCTCAAAAGCTACATGTTGTATGGAAAGATGTTGTATGTTGTATGGATGAAGCAGGAAAGTCACTTGCATGGAGCTCCAATGCCAGGAGCTGGAGAGAGAGCGCAGAGGTCCTGTGCACATGCAAGAAGAGGTGATTTGGGCTCTTTCTGCTGGTAGCTCCAAAGCGCAAGCTACATATTGTACAGAAGCAGGAAAGTCACTCGTGCTGAGCAGGTACATCGTCAGCAGGACGACAATTCGTGCTCTTGGAACAGGCATGCTGCACCAATGATGGAATTATCAACCTCAGCTGAACTGTGAAGCACATATGTAGCAAGATTGCAAAAGGCAACTTGTGCGCATGGAGTGGGCACACTGCACTGATCATGGAAGTTGCCAGGTCCAGCTACGAAGCTGTGAAGCACCAACGTAGCAAGATTGCAGAAGCATGGCTTGACCACATGACACTGTCAAAAATCATCTGTATCTAGGCATGTTTGTCATGCTGACTACCTCGTCAGATCCAAGGTAGGGTTCCAGGTCGCCCCCTTCTGAGCGCAGGGACTTGAGGGTGGTGTTCATGCCCTCCAGGTGACTTATGACAGCATCCACCCTGTCATCATCCACTGAGATGCGACGCCATGAGGTGATCCTGAACACATGTCATGCATGTCAGTGTCATGTGTAACCTAAAGACGCCACAGACTGTGTTACCCCTCATGCACAACATGCTTGGGTTACTATCTGCTGTAACAGCATCAAGTGCATAGCTTATGTGTGACCAATGTGGCTGTGACTTGCTGTTGCACCAGCCTCGTATATGACAGGTGTGGAAGCATTCTTGAACAAGCCATCCCAGATGTAGAGACACTCACTTTTGTGCTTATAACCTGGATGCCGCCGTGATTCTTCAGGCGCATGACAGGTAACCGCAAGGTGCTTTGCAGATGCTTACTGGCATGCAAATTACAGCTCATGCAGTGCAGGGCTTGTGCAGGACAGTACTCACTGCTTGGCAGGAGCAGCAGAGTCTGGACTAGGCTTGGCTTCAGCCTTGGCAGCAGCAGGAGTTGAGCCTGGGCTAGAGACAAAACGCTTGTCGGCCTCATCAATGCGAGTGAGCCGCTTGTTGGCTTCTGTCAGCGCCTTCTCCAGCTCATCCACCTGTACTTGCGTCCACATCCTTGACTTTTGAGGTCAGATGATCAAGTCGCATGTTGCAAATGCACAACTTGCCCTCCAGGCATGCTGAGGTGGAACGCCTGTTATGTCTGACGCTCTGTGTTTTTGCAAGGCTATCCAATTTTCTATAAGCTTGGTAAGTGAAGCGTTAAGTTTTTGTGGCAGGCACCAGGCATAGCTTTACACACAACATGAGTATGACGTCATGTGCTGCTGCTGATTGATACTGGCCATTGGAGTACATATCAAGTGACTCTGGCATCCTGTTCAGCTGCCTTGCTCTCACCTGCAGCTTGCAATTTTCTGTTGCCAGCACAATAACAACATCTTGCGCTCACTTGCAGCACAAAACACTACGTCTCCCTACATCAGAGCCATGAAGGATGCTCACCTTAGAGTACAGTGCTTGCTGTTCCTTGGCTGCCTTGTCTTTGGCCTCCTTTTCCTTGACCTCCTTCTGCTTGCCTGCCTTCACTTCTTCCTCCAGCGCATGAACAGCTTGTTCCCTGGCTTCTACTTCCTTCAGCCTTTGTGCCAGTTGCTGTTGTGAGCTGTGCTCACCCAACTCACTAGCCCCTTGTGCTGCAGAGGTGTCAGTAGACATCTCTGCTGGCTTGGCAGATCCGCCGCTTGGTGCCAGATCAGCCTCCAGCTCATCAATTCTGCATGTCATTTGGGAATTCAGAGACTTTGCAAGTACGCACAGAAGCTCCCTGTCAGAAAGGCTGTTCAATCTACATGTTGTATGCAAGTATTCGCTAGCAAGCAGCTGAGCAGCTGAGCTTTGCTGCTATAGCTTGTTTGAAGGGCAAGCAATGACCATCGTGCCAATATGTCTGCATGGACAGCTTGCACATGACAGAGGGTCTGGCCAGTGACCCTTGATGCATGCGCAACTCAGTGGGGTTCAACATCATAGACATCAAGGTGTTGAGCAAGTGAACTGTTGTGTAGATCACACCTGGCTTCTAAATTGTTTCTGTGGCGATATGCCTCTTCCAGAGTGCTTTGTGCCTGTCTGTGGGCCGTAGTCTCCTGGTCCAGTGCCTCCTGCAGCTCTTGCATGCTGCCCTGCAACTCGCTCACCTACACATGACAACCAACCCACTGTCTGCGCCACAACCATGAGCAGCTAGCAAAAGCTGCAGACAACAGCATTACAACTTGCAGGTGAATCTGCATCCATGCAGACCAGACATGGAAACGCAGGTGGTGTGTGACCAATTGCAGCCCTGATTACAAGACAACTCTGTGTTGTGCTGCAAAGACTGATCATATGCATCATTTTGGGGCTGACAGGTCCTGCGGAAGACGAAGGGTCTGCCCATGAGGGTTGTGTACAGCAGGTGCAGCGTACCTTACGCTTGGCGCTTTCCTCAGCACTCTGTGCCCCAATCTTGGCATGAATCTCTTGGCGCAGGGTCTGTTGCAGAGACATCAGCTGGCCCTTAGTGTCCTTGTTCTTCAACACCACCTCATAGCTGCAGTCAACAACAGGATGTGAGCAGGCTGCCACAGACATGCATTCTGCCCTTCACACTTCTCACAAGACCAGACATGAGCCAAGGTCCTTTAAACACATATATGCTCTTGACTGTATTGCAGCACTTGACCTGTATGTTTGAGAGAACTGCCTGTGGGCAGTGGTTAGCATAGCACTACTGGATGTTGCACAACAAGCAGACAAGAGTTTACGACTCCCCGCTTTGTTTGGCAGAGACATATCCTTGATGCTAGACATGTGAGCACTTGACTAAACATGTAGCCGCACATTACATGTCTTGATGTAGCAGCTAAACAAGAATATATCTGCTAAACGAGATTCTATCTGATGCAACAGCAACATTAGCCAGATGTGGACCGCCTCTATTCTGTTGCTCAAGATTGATATCACAAACATGTTTTGTGGCTGCAAGCAATTGCCATGTGCACATTACCTGCTGCACTGCTCAGTAAGGGCAGCAACTTGCTCCTGCAGCTGATCCTTGGCGGCTTTTGAAGCTGCCTTCTGAGTTTCCAGATCCTTCTTCACTGCATCCACTGCTTGCTGATGAGCAGCACTGTGCTCGCTCAAGCTCTACAAAAACACAAGTCAGCTTTGATGCAAAGTACCTGCTGTGAGTCTCTCATTACAGGCCTGGCATCAGATGCACATCCACCCAGCAGCCTTGCTGAGTGCATGTGCATGCTTCGCAGCAGCTTATAGTCAAGTGACACACGCTTTGTTGTGTCATGTCAGGCGCATAACTTGGGAGATGCCTGTTATACACGAAGTATTATGCACATTCCCAAGCTGCAGCTGAGGCACAAATCAAGCCAGCTGCAAGACTGCTGTGCAATGCTCAGCAACTTCAAGCTCAGCAGTAAATACTGTTCAAACAGTCATGCGTCCATCATGGACAGATTGCAAGCTATGCTGTGCAATATGACAGAGCCAAACACTGGTGCCTTGCTTGACACACCCTCTACCGCAAAAGCAGACATTGCAGTGTGCAGGCAGCTCAGTCCAAGTCTTGTACTGTTACCTTCTGGAGCTTCAGGTTCTCCTTGTGCTGCACCTCAGCATCATGCTTGGCTGCAGCAAGCTGCTCAGACAGCGAGCTGGCTTTTGAGCGTGCGCTGGACAGCTTCTCCATGACAGTCTTGATGGGTGAGTCCTTCACCTGCTTCAGCTCATCCAGCTGCAGGCACCATGACACATGTCAAGACAGGCTGCTGCACTAATCTCCGCAGCAAACAGCGAAGCATTCAGTGTTGCAAGGCACATCAAAATGCAACATGCTTCAGACTGTCAACGATGTGCTTGTTTGGCATGACACAGGAGACAAGCCAACACATGTGCTGCTGGCAAGCTTTTTCTTGGCGTGTCACAAGATGGGATGCTCTGAGACTTTCCATGCAGATTGCAGAATGCAGAAGCATCAACCACATAACAGCAGAAGGAGATGCACCTGAGACTGCAGGGCAGCTTCATTCTCCTCATGGTGCTGAACCTTTTGCTTGCTGCTTTGGACCTCGGCTGTCAGCTGGACAATGCGCATGCGGGCATCGCTTAGCTGCTGATCCATGTCCTGCACACACAAGCAACACGGCAAGTGAGCAGAGATGGAAGTTGCTATCGACACCTGTGAACAAGCGGTGGGAAAATGGTCTGAACTGGGATGAATGTCAGTCTGCAGCAGTTTCGATAGGGCAGGGAATGTATGTTCTTGTGCACAGTGAAGTACTCGAAGGTTTAACAAGTGTTGTGCTCGCAGACTTACAGCAAAAAGTGTATCTGTTCTCTTTGCAACGTTACTGCCCATGTTGCCATTCATGCAACAGTTTGGTAGGAACTCAGAGTCATGTATCATACCTTGATCTGGATCTCAGCATAAGCCCCACGCAGGCGGGGAGACGCATCACCCCTGGCTCTGCCTGACACCCCCGAGGTGAAGCTCCCCACAGTCCTTTTAGGGCCCCAGGGGTTCTCAGAATTTGCACGGGCCAAAGGGCTCAAGTCCTTTTCAGTGTCTGATGCATCTGCAACAACCATTGTGCCGATCAGAGCCGGTTGCAGGACCTTTGCATAGCAGGCAAGACCTGCAGGTGTTGCAGGCTTGAATGCTGCACTGTCATTTGGCGACTTGAGTATCAACACACTGTTACTTTGATGAAGTTTGCAAGCTCCCAAGGCCTTACAGCAAACTCGGAGGTAAAAGAACAGCCTTATCTTGCACAGCCATGCGTCATGCAACGCACTCGAAATATGCACATTTGCAGGCTGCGTGCAAACCAGCAGTGCAGCGAGACATGTGTAGCAAGCCAAGTTGAGATCCTTCTTCTGAGCCAACATCAGGGTGATAGTCACGTGCACTGCTGACATCAGGCTTGGAGTCAAGCGTTTGCAAAGGTTTGCTGGTGATGAGCTGGGGGGTGGTGGCATTGACCAACAAAGGTGAGAGGATGGGCTTACCATCCATGCTCTTCAGAGAGTATGCAGAGCTGCGGCGGCTTTTGGCAGACAACACGCCAGATGCAGTGCGTTCATCCCCAGCGGGCTGATCAGGCATGCTTGGCTTGAGCTTAAGTTGCTCTAGGTCGCCAGAATAGGACATGGGGTTGCCGGGCGCCATGCGAGACTTGCGCATCTGACTGCTATCATCATCCAATGAAGCCGACAATGCCTTGGGTACTCTGCCACTTGCTACACTATTGAAAGAACTGTTGGGGCTGTAAAAGGCACTTGCCTCAGTCAAGGTGCCTGAGGGCTGGTGCTGTGCTGTCTGGAAGGGTGAGACATACTTGCCATTGCCACCTGTGCCTGAAAATACTTGCTTGTCAGCAGTGCCGCTGCCTGAAGATGCCCCAGTGCTTGCGGCCACAGTGACTACCGACTTGGTCACACTGGCTGGGCGGTCTGAAGTGGTCTGGCTGTTGAAGTGAACCCCTCGATCTGGACTTTGCTTATCATCCTGCTCTTGACGTTCGTGCTGCTCGGTTCCAGCCTTCTTGTGTGCAGTGGCGTCCAGGGTGCTGTCCTTGTGGCTATGGAACCCAAGAGACTTTGCCAACTTCTTGGCGAGGCTGCTTTTGGCCCTTGGTGTCAACACTACAGAAGTGTCAGGCCCAGCAGATGACCCCGAATCCTGGGATGGAGCAGGTTCGCCAGAGAACTCATCCACTTCTCGAATTGTATCGATATCTCGACCAGATGTGCGATCGCTGCCTGTACTACTGACAACCCTACCCTCAACATGAGTTGCCATGCCGGATAGTATCTCTGCCAGCGCAAACGCCCAATGCCACGATCCAGGAGCCTACAGCGCTGAACGCGAAAGGCGAGTATCGGCTGCAACTCCAAGCTAGTCGTGGCTGGAGTCACCAGAAAGGCAGTCGAAACAAGAGGCGGACATCACAATCGGGAATGTGCTGGAAGGCATCGCTGCACCCTCTCGCCTTGCCCGCAAGGGTTGTGTAAAGCTTGCAAGGCAGACCGACGGACTGACGGAGCTCGAAATCTGGAGCTGCATTCAGTTGCTTGCTTGGAAAACGAACAAAAGAAGCGCTAGTCAAGAATGGTCCGAGCGGGCGTGCTGCTCTGAGTTGCTGTGCACAATTTCTTTCCGGATGTTTGGAGGTTCCGTTGTAGGTCTCTCATCCTTACGGCAGCATCAACCGAAGTCCAACGAGCCATCTGAACAGTCAAAAGAACTTCAAGCATACTTGTCGAAATACACTGGCGACAAGGCAGGCAACGGCAACAAAGTCAAGAAGAAAAGAAAGAAGGTACATCGCCCTCAATTTGAAGGCGTGCGCATCTTTGAGGAGGACAATACAGGATTTCAGAGAAGCAGTGCACTAGAAGAGGTGGTAGAGGATGCTGAGGACGAAGGTGGGTCAAGCCGGGTTATGTTTAGGCTTTTGCGTTCTCCTTCTCTATGTCCCTCGTCACTGAGAGAGTAGGAATGTGCTCGCTCAAGCTTTCATCGCATACCTGCATACAGCACTGCAACTTGTTTTGCTTCTGCAGCGGGACCTGTTGTTGCCAATCCAGAAGAGGCTGAGAGAGCCATGCGGCAAGTCCAGCAGCTCCAGGCAGGTGGAGCTTTGGAAGCATGGGAAGAAGTGCCCATGATTGTGGGGGATGTCCCAAAAACAGGTCGCCAGACCAAAGACAGTCAAGACCTCAGTCCCCCAAGACGGGGCAGGCATGACAGCCCAGATCTAAGCCCTCAAAGGAAGCGAGGGCGTGAGGCCAGGTCTCAGCTCAGCAATGGGCAAGGCAGTGCAGATATCAGCCCTCCACGTAAGAAGGCTGACAGCACTCCTCGTGATGGTGTGGTCAGGCTGCAAAAGAGAAGTAGGCATGACAGTCCTGATGCTAGTCCTCCAAGGAAACAGCGCCATGACAGTTCTGATGCCAGCCCTCCAAGGAGGAACAGACAAGCCAGTCCTGACCCGGGCCCTCAGCAGCGCATCAGACATGACAGTCCAGATGCACACCCTTCAAGGAAACAGCTTCGGGCCAGTCCTGATGCCAGCCCACCAAGGAGGAAAAGACAGGCTAGTCCTGATGTTGAAAGGCATACACGTCATGACAACCCTGATGCAAGCCCCCCAAGAAGGAAGCGGCATGACAGCCCTGATGCCAGCCCGCCAAGAAATGCAGGTGAGTCCAGGGTATGGCTCAGGCATATTTAGTATTGAGATTGAGCTAACACTGCATTTGCACTAATTCTGCATTTATATTGCAACCTTGATACTGCATCAGCTGCTGGTGTTACAATGCACTTACGCTTGCAATATGCAAATGCAAGGGGTTGTGCAAGGGTTTCTGCAAGGGTTTTGGTCGCCAAACTAGTACTGCATCTTCCGTTTCTAATAGTCGGTTTCTGTAGAGGGTTCTGCAATTAGCTCTGCAATTAATTCTGCATCAATTGCAGAAGTATTGCGGTCTGCGCCATTCTTTGGGTGAGTCCCGTGTTCACAGTATGTACTCTCTAAAGCACTGGTGTGGCAGCATGCTTAGTGTCTGGCCTACTGCCTGTTGGAGCAAAGCTCTTCTTGCATTGTAGTGTGTCAGCATCATTGTTTTCAATCTCTGCACGCCCTGCTCACACATTCATCAAATTTTGTTTTTTGTGTAGGGGGACCAGGTAAGCAAGATATGTTGCCACCCAGGAAGCGCAGCAGAGCAGGCACTGCTGACATTGCCACTGATCATCCTCGCCCTGATCACTCTGGTACTTCCCACAAGCCACGTTTCATGCCAGATGGAGGAAGAGCTGGCCAAATCACTGGATCAGAGCTAGCTGCTGAGCTAAAAGCAAAGGCTCAGAGAGAAGCAAAGCAGTTTGCAGAGCTTGGGGTACAGCTCACAGGACGAGGAGCTGACACAGTAAGCATGCCAGGCTGTTCCAGGATTCTTTTGGCCATGTCTTGTCCAATCTTGCCACATCACTGAGCCTGCAGTCTGATGATGCACATTCACAGCAAGCATTCTTAGCAATGCAAGCAAACTCAAGCTTTGACTGACAGGGCGTTTGAGTACAGGTATATCGAGATAACACAGGCAAACGTGTCTCTCTTGAGGAGGTAAAAGCTCAACAAGAGGCCGCCAAGAAGCCTGTTGCAGAGACTCCTGAGTGGGGTGGGGGCATGGCACAAAAACGCGAAGCTGAGGAGAAGAGGCGCCAAATGCAAGCAGAAGCTGCCAAACCATTTGCCAGGCGAAGGTATGTTGCATTGTCCATGTAACAGCTGCGATGCTTGATACATGCCTCAAGCTGCATTAACCTTGCCACTTTTGACAGCCTCGATTGCTGTTATGACTGGAAATTGTATACAATACTTTGTTATTGTAATGCAATTACTTGATTCTGTTGTACCACAATGTGAGAGTGTGCTATGATGGTGCAGAGAGGATGTTGACGAGCATCTCAGACATCGCGAACGATTTGGAGACCCCATGGCCCATTTGGTGAAAAAGCGTCCTGCTGCAGAACCCTCCATCATTCCTGCGGCTTTGCAGAAACACATGAAGAAAGCTGGCTTCATCATTCCTCAGGAAGTGCCATCACACAGTTGGTTGAAACGCAATTTGGGACCTCCAGGAAATAGATACAGCATCAGGCCTGGTAGACATTGGGACGGTGTAGATCGCAGCACTGGCTTCGAGAAAGACATGTTTGCCATCATCAATGAGAGAAAGAACCGTTCACAAGAAGCGCACATGTGGTCTCAAGGGGATATGTAGGCCTACCTAGGGGTGATGTAATCGTGTACAAGCCGTGTAATGCTGGCAGAGAATATGCGTTGTTCATCATGCTAAAAGTCTAGATTTCTTTTTGCTGGTGTGGCTGTGCCGTAACTGTCACTTGGGCAGCCTGCAACTGCAGTTTCGGGAAGTTGTCATCGGATTCATACCACTAAGAAAAACTGTGGTTCTTCTGCAACTGCCGTTCCCTGCGCCTGATGCAGCTGTCTCTGGTGACAGCGTGGGATCCGAAATTTTGAACAGTCCCCAACCATTGGCGACCAATGAGACTACTATCACGTCGGGTATTTGTAATGTGTGCATTTTCAACATATTTGCCAGACCCACCGCTTGCCGCAAGGAGTTCAAATTTTCGGCGCATTTAGCAACTTCTGTCTTGATTGTCGCCAGCTGGATCACCAGCCTTGACTGTAGGTTTCGACGACTGTCCGGGGTAGATCGCAACATAGCTCAGGCGGCCAGCAGTGAATAATGGGTCGCGGGGGGCAGCGGCATGAGTTCCCGGTGCTCCTGCAACACATTCCAGGTGCGACGAGCAAGACTTTGCGATGTTGGTCCGAGCAACAGTGTCAGAATGCTGTTTTTGACCAGATTGAGTGATCGCTTGCAGACTTCAGACAAGGGGGTGTCACCCTTAAGTATGTCAAGCGAGGCTACCATGTCCTGTGCACACACGCACTCACCTTGTTACTGCTTCCAGTGGCAGCGACGGTTCTGGTAAGCAACCTCAAAGAAGAGAAACAAAATATCTGTCCTTTCAAATTCTGAGCTGCTTCTTTGTTTGTCTCAGTTGGAACTGGCAAATATGCTCAAAACAGGACAGCTGCGAGAGATGTGGGTTGTTGCATCACAGACTCACCTACAGTTTAACATGGTAAGAACTGCCACCACATTCTTCTGCTGCTGTATGTCTGTCCTTTGTGAGATGACTTTCCGTCTGACATTTACTGGACTTGCAGGTAGTGTTCATGGGCTGTTGCCTGTTGCTTGCAATCATGGCAGTCACCTATGTGCTTACACGTACAAAGCCTGTGTATCTGATCAACTACCACTGCTATAAGCCTCCTGACAGGTCAGCGTAAGCATTGTTAGCCTGTTGCATAGTGCTGGTGGCAGCTTGTTGTGCATGTAGTATGTCTCCCATCACCATGTTCAGCCACAAGGATGAGCCTACGCCTACTGCTATCAGCCTATCAGAAGCAAGAGCTGACATGTTGCAAACTCGTTTGCAGCATGAAGGTCACTCGCCACGCTTTCATGGAGGGAACATATGGCTGTCAGGTG
>JAABUK010002231.1_pt1 | contig 35253 bp, 30 predicted proteins | sample 5559141 | NCBI WGS metagenome assembly JAABUK01 (sample SAMN10711869, study PRJNA513367) | rock metagenome | isolation source: Antarctica rocks | place: Antarctica: Victoria Land, Pudding Butte nord | collected 2016-01-03
ACGTCATGCTGAACACAGGGAAGCATCTCGCTCGCCTTATTGAACGGCGCGGATGATGCGGTAGAGATGCTTCCCTGCGTTCAGCATGACCGCCTTTTTGCAAAATCAATTCTACTGAACTACTTAGCATATCATGCTGAGCATGACATGCCGTTAGATTATTAAGCACACGCTAATCATATGTCCATCTCGTTGCTCACTTGCCTTCAACGGTTTGGGACGATTCCTGCCGCTGACCACGACCTTCTGCTGCAATCCTGGCATCCCAGGTCAGTGGCGGCCGATGCCTATTTGCAGCAAGCCGGCACAGTATGCCAGGAATTATATTTCCTTGAGCAAGGAGTACTCCGCCTGCTCACCGAGCCGCTGCGCGGACCGGCTATCACGCAGTTCTTCGTGCGCGAGGGCCAGTTCTGCACGGTGCTAGCTAGTTTCGAGTCGCAAACGCCAGCTGACAAAAGTATCCAAGCCGTTAGTGACGGCCAGGTACTGGCGCTCAGCAAGACCAGCTTGACCATCCTCGGTCAGCAGCTGGCTTATTTCCCCGCCTTACTGGCCCGCCTCATCCAGCAGGGCCTGCTGGATAAGCTTCACCTGCGGCAGGCTTACCTGGGTCAGGATGCGGCCGCTCGCTACGAGACGCTACTTTGGCAGCAGCCCGAGATCGCGCACCGGGTGCCCCAGAATATGCTGGCTTCGTACTTGGGCATAACGCCACAATCACTTAGTCGCCTGCGCAAAGCGCGGGCCTAGCGGTGGATTTTACCAATTGGTAACCCGGCGGGCCGCTACCTCATCGCAACTTTGTGAAGAACCAAGCAGTCTATACCACGCCTGAACTTCATGCTCCCGATTTTTTAGTTAACCAGCGCGTTATCATCTTAGGTGGCAGTGCCGGTATCGGCTTAGCCGTTGCCCAGGCAACGGCGGCCGAAGGTGCGCACGTAATCATTGTTTCCAGCAAGCCGGAGCGGGTTGCGCAGGCGTTGCGCACGCTGCCTGCTGGCAGTGAAGGCTACGCTGTCGACTTAACGGACGAACACCAGATTCAAGCCTTCTTCGCCCAGCGCGGCGCGTTCGACCATTTGGTTTTTACGGCCGGAGATGCCCTTCACCTGCACGCGCTTGCTACGACAGACCTCGCCGCTGCGCGGCACGCCTTTGAGTTACGTTATTTCGGCGCGCCGGCAGCCGTCAAATACGCTCAACCCTACCTGCGCCCACGAGGTCCGGTGGTGCTTACCTCGGGCATTGCGGCCAAGCGCCCCGTCCGGGACTGGGCCGTGGGAGCAAGCATGTGCGGCGCAATAGAAGCCCTCACGCGGGCATCAGCCGTCGAATTAGCTCCCCTGCGCGTAAATGCCGTTTCGCCCGGCTTGGTAAAAACGGAACTCTGGGCTGATAATCCGAATCGGGAGACGTTATACGCTGCCTTGGAGTAGCAACTACTAGTCGGCTACACGGCCGAAGCGACGGAAGTTGCTCAAACATATCTGTATCTGCTGCGCCAATCTTACACAACCGGGCAAATCTGCATTGTAGATGGCGGCTACGTCTTAACCTAATCGGCCGTGGTTAGTCGCTACAACCAAGGTTGCTCGCTCATTTTACGAGTGGTAGATAGTCGAGTCCAGCATGAGCCAAACCAGGTCAGGGGTCTGGACACTGGCGAAGGGGCGCTCCCACCCGCCTTTTTGGGCTGGGCGACGAAAGCGGCGGCAGTTGAAGTTGGGTTTGCCAAAGCGCGCGGGTAAGTCAGCCGAGGGACGGCCCGTGCGGACAATCTGAAGCACGGCACTGAAAAGAGGCGGTTACCTTCGGCCGTTACGCCGCAGTCGGTGGTTTTACCCGATTAGGTAGGGGCAACAAGAAGCCAAGCGACAGCTGAAACTTCGTGGGGGCGCATAAATTTAATTTAACAGCAGCTATACGCAGCGCCTGATTATTGTCCTTACGCTCCAAGACGAGCTTCTCAAGCCCCCTACCCCAACTCCGCGCTCGGGTCCCAAAACAGCTGCTTAAACTCCACTACCGCGTCATCGGCCACGCGCACGCCTTCTGCTTCCAGGCGTTCCCGCATGGCGGAGGGGGTAGGGAAATGGTGCCGCCCCGTGAGCTGCCCCAGGCGGTTGACGACGCGGTGGGCGGGCACGGGCGCTTCTTTTTTAAGGGTAATGGCATCCAGGTTGGCGGCCATGAGGGCGTAGCCCACGGCCCGCGAGCCGTGCCGGGCGCCCAGGTAGTGCGCGATGGCCCCGTAGCTGGTGACGCGGCCGGGCGGCACCAGGCGCACCACCTCGTGCACATCGGCAAAGTAGTTGCGCTCGGCGGGGGGGGTAGGGGGCGGCGGGCCAGGGGGCTTCTTCATGGGCTAAAAATACGGGGCCGGCGGCGCAACCCGCGGGCCGGGCGACGCGTCATTGCGCCCGCGCACTGAACCCGACCTTTGGGCTCGCTGTTGATTGCCTCCCACTTGGCCACCCTGTGTTTAGCCACGCGGACTGCTGCGTATCACCTTATTCCCCGTATGCGTTTTTTTTCCGCGGCCCCGCTCTTCATCGCCAGCACCGCGCTGGCCCTGCTGGCCGGCTGCCATGCTAAACCCGATGACGCCAAAGGCGGCAAGGGCGGTAAAAAAGATAACGGCCCCGCCCTGGTCGACGTGCTGGTGGCCCGGCCCTCGGCCGTGACCGACTCTATCGAGGCCAACGGCGCGGTGGTGGCCAACGATTACGTGGAGCTGCACCCCGAAGTGAGCGGCCGCCTCACCTACCTCCACGTGCCGGAGGGCCACCGCGTGCCCAAGGGCAGCATCATTGCCCGCATCAACGACGCCGACCTGCAGGCTAACCTCCAGAAAACCCGCGCGTTGCTGCAAGTATCGCGCCTCTCGCAAGACCGCCTCGAAAAGCTGCTGAAGGTGCAGGGCGTGAACCAGGCCGACTACGACCTGGCCGTGAGCCAGGTGCGCGGCAACGAGGCCGACGCCGCCTACACCCAGGCCATGCTGGCCAAAACCGTCATTCGGGCGCCCTTCACGGGTATTATGGGTCTGCGCCAGGTGAGCCCCGGCGCCTACGTTACGCCCACCACCATCATCGCTACCCTCCAGGCCGATACCAAGCTCAAGGTCGATTTTACGCTGCCCGAGGCCAATGGCGCCGTGGTGCGGCCTGGCTCGGTGGTGACGGTGCAGCTAACCGGCAACCCGCCGCGCCGCTACCCGGCCACGGTCATCGCCCAGGAAAGCCAGGTCAACCAAACCACCCGCAACCTGACCGTGCGCGCCCAGTTGCCGGCCGGCGCCCAGGCCAGCCCCGGCGCCTTTGCCCGCGTGAGCGTGCCCACCGGCGCGGCCCGCCGCAGCGTGCTGCTGCCCACCAACGCCATCATGCCCGGCGACCAGTCGGACCAGGTGGTAGTGGTTCAGCATGGCAAGGCCACGATGCGCGACGTGCGCACCGGCGACCGCCAGCAGGACCAGATTGCCATCACCAGCGGCCTGGCCGCCGGCGACTCGGTGGTGACCAACGGCGTGTTATTCACCCAGCCGGGCAAGCCGGTGAAGGTGCGGAAGGCGAAAGCAGCGAACTAAATCACGTCTGTCATTCTAAATCACGTTTGTCATTGCGAGCGCAACGAAGTGGAGCGCGGCAATCTTTCCTTCACGTTAGGATTACTAACCTAGTGAAGCGAACGACAAGGAAAGATTGCCGCGCTCCACTTCGTTGCGCTCGCAATGACAAACGATTAGGTAGTTAGCAATAAGTTATAAACATGAACATCTCCGAGCTATCCCTAAAACGGCCCGTGCTGGCGACGGTGCTCAACCTGCTGCTGCTGCTTTTCGGGGGGGTAGGGTTTTCGTTTCTGGCCCTGCGCGACTACCCGGCCATCGACCCGCCCATTATCAGCGTTAATACCTCGTACACGGGGGCGAATGCCGACGTGATTGAGAACCAGATAACCGAGCCGCTGGAGAAACAGATTAACGGTATCCCGGGCATTAAGGCGATTACTTCCAGCTCGTCGCTGGGGTCGAGCAATATCACGGTCGAGTTTAACCTGGGCGTGGACCTGGAGGCCGCCGCCTCCGACGTGCGCGACAAGGTGGGCCAGGGCGTGCGCTCGCTGCCGCAGGACATTGACGCCCCGCCGGTAGTGGCGAAGTCGGACGCCAACTCCGATTTTATCCTCATTCTGGCCGTGCAGAGCCACACCAAGAGCCTGCTGGAGCTGAGCGACTTTGCCGAGAACAACCTCCAGCAGCGCTTCCAGACCATCAACGGGGTGTCGTCCATCAACATCTTCGGGCAGCAGCGCTACGCCATGCGCCTGTGGCTCGACCCGGCCAAGATGGACGCCTTCCAGGTGTCATTTACCAACGTGCAGCAGGCCCTGAACGCCGAAAACGTGGAGGTGCCGGCCGGCAAAATCTACGGCGGCAACACCGAGCTGACCATCCGCACGATGGCCCGCTTCACCACCGAGGCGCAGTTTCGCAACCTGATTTTGCGCGAAGACGCCAAGGGCATCGTGCGCCTCGGCGACGTGGCGCGGGTGGTGCTGGGCCCCGAAAACTACGAGCAGAGCTGGAAGCTGAACGGCTCCTACGCCGTGGGCCTGGCCATCGTGCCGCAGCCGGGCTCCAACTACGTGCAGATTGCCGACGAATTCAACAAGCGCCTGGCTGAGGTGCAGAAGGAGAATACGTCCGACATTGAGATGCGGGTGATTGTGGACAACACCAAGATTGTGCGCAACTCAATTGACGAAGTGATGGAAACCCTGGCCATTTCCTTCGGGCTCGTGGTGCTGGTTATCTTCTTCTTCTTCCGCAACTGGCTCACGGCGCTGCGCCCGCTCATCGACATTCCGATTTCGCTGATTGCCACGTTTTTCGTGATGTACCTGGCGGGCTTCACCATTAATATTCTGACCCTGCTGGGCATCGTGCTGGCCACCGGCCTGGTGGTGGACGACGGTATCGTGGTGACGGAGAACATTTTCCGCAAGCTCGAAGAGGGAATGAATATCAAGGACGCGGCGCGCGAGGGCAGCAAGGAGATTTTCTTTGCCGTTATCGCCACCTCGCTCACGCTGGCGGTGGTGTTCCTACCCGTCATTTTCCTGCAAGGCTTCACGGGGCGCCTGTTCCGCGAGTTTGGGGTAGTGGTGGCCGGCGCGGTGCTGATTTCGGCCTTCGTATCGCTCACCATCACGCCGGTGCTCAACGTGGTGCTGCACCGCGAAAGCGGCAAGGAGGGCGGCAGCGGCCACGGCCGGTTTTACGACCGGACCGAGCCGTTTTTCCAGGGGATGGAAAGCTGGTACGGGCGCCTCGTGGGCAAGTTCCTGCGGGTGCGGGCGCTGGCCTGGGTGGTAGTGGCCGCCTGCGCGGGCATCATCTTCCTCATTGGCCGGGGCATTCCGACTGAGCTGGCCCCGCTCGAAGACCGCAGCAGCGTGCGCCTGGTGCTGACCGGGCCGGAGGGCACGAGCTTCGGGGCGATGGAGAAAATCAGCGACCAGGTGGCCGCCTTCGTGAGCGACTCGGTGCCCGAAAACGACTTTGTTTTTTCGCGCACGCCCGCCGGCGGCAGCGCCAATACTTCGCAGGTGCGCGCCGGCCTGGTACCGCCCGACCAGCGCCAGCGCACCCAGGAGCAGATAGCCAAGTACCTGACCAAAGCGACTAAACGCTTCAACGACGCCCGCATTTTCGTGGTGCAGGAGCAGACCATTGCCGTGGGCTCGGGCGCCAAGAGCAGCGTGCCGGTGCAGTTCGTGCTCCAAACCACCGACCTGGCCCAGATTCGGGAGGCCCTGCCCCGGTTTCTGGCCGCCGCCCGGCAAGACCCGACCTTTCAGAACGTCGATGCCAACCTCAAATTCAACAAGCCCGAGGTGCAGCTCTCGTTCGACCGCCTCAAAATCCGCGACCTGGGCCTGACCACGCAGGACGTGGTAGCGGCCGTGCAGGGCGCGTTTGGGGGCAGGCGCATGGCGTATTTTCTGCGCGATGGCCGGCAGTACCAGGTTATTGGGCAGGTAGACCGCAACGCCCGCAGCGCGCCCAACGACATCAGCCGCCTCTACGTGACCAACAGCCGGGGCGAGAGCATTCCGCTGTCGGCGGTGGTGCGGCAGGTCGAAAACTCGAACCCGGCCACGCTCTACCACTTCAACCGCTTTAAGGCAGCCACCATTTCGGCGCAGCTGGCCGAGGGCAAAACCGTGGGCGACGGCGTGCAGGCCATGCAGGCTATTGCCGATAAAGTGCTGGACCCCAACGTTTTTCAGACGGCCCTCACCGGCTCATCGCGCGACTTTGCCGAGAGCGCGGGCAACACCACGTTTGCCTTTTTGCTGGCGCTGTTGCTGATTTATTTGCTGCTGGCGGCGCAGTTTGAGAGCTTCCGCGACCCACTCATCATTCTCATCACGGTGCCGCTGGCGCTGGCCGGCGCGCTGCTCAGCCTGTGGGCAATGAACCAGACGCTCAACATCTTCTCGCAAATCGGGATGATTATGCTCATCGGTCTCGTGACGAAGAACGGCATCCTCATCGTGGAGTTTGCCAACCACCAGCGCGACGCCGGCCTGCCCCTGCGCGAGGCCGTGCGGCTGGCCGCCCAGCAGCGCCTGCGCCCGATTTTGATGACCTCGCTGGCCACCGCGCTCGGCGCCCTACCCATTGCCCTGAGCCTGGGCGCGGCCAGCACCAGCCGCAAGCCGCTGGGCATCGTTATCGTGGGCGGCATTCTGTTCTCGCTGGTGCTCACGCTGTTGGTTATTCCCGCCATCTACACCTTTATTGCCAAAGAGCGCCAGCCCGAGGCCGCCGAGGCACTCGTGCCTACCCCCGAGCCGGCCGAGGTAGCCGCCTGACGTGGACCTCACCCCCTGGCCCCCTCTCCAAAAGAGAGGAGGAACTAGCTTCTGGTACTAGACTAGATTCTAGAATTAGTCCCCCCTCTCTTTTGGAAATGCGCATTAAGCATTTTTCGGGGGCCAGGGGGTGAGGTGAGCCGTGGAGGGCGAGCCCATTTTTTTCCTATGAAGTTTCTAGTCCATTTTTTCCTGCTGCTGCCCACGCTTGCCCTGGCCCAAACGACTGCGCCGCCGACCCCGGCCGAGTCGCCGGCGGGGCGGGGCGGCCCGGCCCCTACCCTCACCCTGCACGAGGCGCTGACGACGGCGCTCAAGAACAGCCTCGATATTGAAATCAGCCAGACCAACGTGGACGTGCAGAGCCTGCGCAATACCGCGGGCTTCGCGGGCGGGCTGCCTACGGTGGGCGTGGCGGCCAGCACCAACGGCGTGATTAACAACACGCAGCAGGAGATTTTCAACGCGGCCAGCGGCGGCAACGTGACGCGGGCCGTGAGTGGGGCGCAGTCGAGCCAGTACGCGGCGGGCCTCACGGGTAGCTACCTGCTCTACAACGGCGGCCGGGTGCACGCCACCCGGCAGCGGCTGGATGAGCTGGCGAAAATCAGTCAGCTCCAGCTCAACTCGACGGTGCAGAACGTGCTGGCCGACGTGAGCCTCAGGTACTTCGCCGTGGTGCAGCAGCAGCGCTACATCCGCACGCTGCAAGCCTCGGTGGAGGTATCGCGCCAGAAATTGCGCCTGATTGAGACGCGCCAGAGCGTGGGCCTGGCCAACAACGCCGACAAGTTTCAGGCCCAGCTCGACCTGAATGCCCAGCTGCTGACCCAGCAGCAGCAGGAGCTGGCCGCCCAGCAGGCCACCGCCGACCTGCTGCGCGCCCTGACCCTGGACCTGAACACGGCCGTGGCCGTGGAAGACAGCATTCCGGTGAGCACCAGCCTGAGCTGGCAGCAAATCGAAGGCTCGCTTGACCGCAACCCCGACCTGCTGGCCGCCGAGCGCCAGGTGGCCGTGAACCAACTCATTGAGCGCGAAACCCAGGCCGGGCGCTACCCGGCCGTGAGCCTGAACGGGGGCACCAACTTCGCCCGCAATGCTAACTCGGTGGGGACTACCCTCTTCAACCAGAGCTATGGCCCCTACGCCGGCCTCTCGCTGAGCGTGCCGCTCTACACCGGCGGCGTCAATAAGCGACTGGCAGCCATTGCCCGGCTCAACACCCGCACGGCTGAGCTACAGCGCACGGCGCTGCGAAAAGACTACCGCCTCAACGCCCTCAAGGCCTGGGAGGCGTACCAGAAACAGCTGGTGCTCGTCAACACCGCCGAAGCCAGCTACACCACCGCCCGCCAGCTGCTCAAGCTGGTGCAGCTGCGCCTCGACGCCGGCCTCTCAACCTTGGTGGATGTGAAGCTGGCCCAGCAGAGCTTCGAAGATGCCGGCTACCGGCTCGTGAACTACCGCTACGCCGCCAAGTCGGCCGAAATAACGCTGCGGCAGCTGGCCGCCCTGCTCACGCCGTAGGGCAGTAGATTTTCCATTCTTCGCGGCGCGGGAAGTGAATAGGATGGTGGTCTGATTGAGGGTGATAAAATAAATTTAATTAAACACAAATGATTAACTGTCAATATTTTACAATTAAATCACAATTAATCGAAAATCAAGTATCGCCTTAAATCAGGCCACCGCCTTCATCCGCGTGGCAGTACTAGTCGCGGTGTCAGCAGGGAATATTGAGCTACTAAACGCTTTCACGACGCGGTAATCTATGGTCGCCGACTTCCCCCTACCCCTCCTCTGCCTGGCCTCGCTACTAGCCGGCCTCATCGACGGCATGGTGGGCGGCGGCGGCCTCATTCAGCTGCCGGCGCTGCTGCTGTTGCTGCCCAAGGTGCCGGTGCCGACGGTGCTGGGCACCGGCAAAGTAGCCAGCCTGGCGGGCACGTCGGCCTCGGCCTACCGCTACCTGAAAGGGCTGCCGGGCGTACCCATCCGCTGGCGCACGGTGGCCGTGGCGGCGGTGGTGGCCGGCTGCTTCGCGCTGCTGGGCGCGCGGGCCGTGAGCGGCCTTAACAAAGAATTGGTGAAGCCGCTGGTGCTGGCGCTGCTGGTGCTGATGGCCGCCTACACCGCGTGGCACAAGGACTTCGGCAGCCTGCACGCGCCGCGCCTGCACGGCCGCCGCGAGCTGTGGACGGGGGTAGGGCTGGGCGCGGCCATCGGGTTTTACGACGGTTTTTTTGGGCCGGGCACGGGCAGCCTGCTGCTGTTCGCGTTCGTGGGGCTGTTTGGCTACGACTTCCTGGCGGCCTCGGCCTCGGCCAAGGTGGTCAACATTGCCACCAACATCACCGGGCTGGCCTACTTCATCTCGACCGGGCAGGTACTGTACTATTATGCCCTGCCGATGGCCGCCTGCAACGTGCTGGGCTCTACGCTGGGGGCGCGGCTGGCGCTGCGCCGGGGCACGGGCTTCGTGCGGGTCCTTTTTTTAGGGGTAGTGAGCGCGTTCATTCTCAAGCTGGGCTGGGAGCTATATAAGTAGGGTGCGGGGCTTGCCCCCGCCCATCGTTGAACGTCTTGCAAGGGAATCGTTCAACGCCGGGCGGGGGCAAGCCCCGCACCCTACTTATTAAAAGCGAAAGCCCACCGTGGTCAGGAACTGGCGGGGCGGGATGGGGTTGATACTGTAGCGGTCATGCACCAGGAAGTTCAGCTCATTGGTGACGTTGGAGAGCTTGGCCAGGATGGAGAAGCGCTGGTACGTGTAGCCCGCCGACAGGTCAATGCTGGTGAAGCCGCTGAGGGTGATGAGGCGGTTGTAGGCCGGCGTCTGGCCCACCGCGTTGTTGTTGCCGCCCAGGCGCTGGCCGGTGTAGAAGGCCGAGGCGCCCAGCTTGAGGCCGCGCGGGCCGGGCCGGTCAAAGGTGTAGAAAACGGAGGCGTTGGCGGTGTGGGCGGGGTTGTTGGTCAGGCGCTCGCCGTTGATGGGGCTGCCTGGGGTAGTGCCCGCGTTGGTGTAGCGCATGAAATTGTAGGCGTAGCCCACGTTGAAGTAGAAATTTGTCGAGAAGCTGCCGCTGATGTCCACGTCGGCCCCGTCGCTGGTGGTCTCGCCGGTCAGCTCCTTCAGGCTGGTGCTGCCGTTGGGCTTGCCGTATTGGTCGAGGGGCGCAATCTGGGCAAAGTTGTTGTTGCGGTAGCGGTACACGCTCAGGTTGGCAAACAGGCGGCTGCCAAACAGCTCGCTCTTCACGCCGGCCTCGTACTGGTCAACCAGCGAGGGCAACAGGTTCTGGAGGTAGATGTCGGTGCCCGTGTTGACGATAAAGTTGTTGGCGTAGCTGCCGTAGAATGACAGCATGGGTAGGGGCTGGTAAATCAGTGCTCCCTTGGGCGAGAAGGCTTTATCAGTCTTATTGGCCGTGGGGCCGCCGCGCTCGCGCTGCTTGTCGAGGTTGTAGATGCTGGTTTGCTCCGTGTTCTGGTACGACCAGCGCACGCCGGCCAGCACCTTAAACCTGGGCGAGAGCGTAATCAAATCCTGCCCGTAGGCCCCGAAGCGGTACGAGGGCGAGGTAGTGCGGGCCGTGTCCAGAATGCCGGGCACGTCGGTGCGCTCCACGTACTTCGAGCGATTGATAATATTGATAACGTCGTAGGCCGTACCAATCTTACCGCTGGCATCCTGGCACTTAAACGTCGTGCTGGTGGTGCGGATGCGCAGCGCGTCGCCCCCCACCAGCAGCTGGTGGCTCAGGAAGCCCGTGTCGAACTTGCCGTTCAGGTTCAGCTGGCCGTTGTAGTCGCGCTCGCTGGTGTTGGCGGCGCTCAGCGTGCGGGTGTAGTCGCCATTGGGAGCGATGGAGTTATTAGGCACCGCCGCCCCGAAGCCGTGCACGCGGGTATCCTGCCCGCCGCCAATGGCGCTCAGCCGCCACTGGTCCGAAAAGCGGTGCGTGAGCACCGCCGAGCCGCTGGCCTGGTCGGTCACGTTGTAGGCCCAATTCATATTAATGAAGCGCGAGCGCGGCGTGGTGGGCAGGAATTGCGGCTCCGTATTCAGGTTGATAACGCCTACCCCCGCGTCGGGCGTGATGTCGGAGCGCAGGTAGTCGCCCTGCACCAGCAGCTCGGTTTTCTCCCCGAACTTGTAGAGCAGCGACGGGTTCACGTACAGGCGCTTCTGCGTCACCACGTCGCGGTAGCTCTTGGCGTTCTCATAAGTGCCCACCACCCGGAAGGCCAGGTTTTTGGTGAGCGGGCCGTACACGTCAAGTATCGGCTTGTAGAAGCCGTAGCTGCCGGCCCGCATCTCCACCGCGCCGCCCCAGTTGTAGCGCGGCTTCTTGGTTACCAGGTTGATAATCAAGCCGCCCGACACGTTGCCGTAGAGCAGGGCCGCCGCGCCCTTCAGCACCTCCACCGATTCCAGCGTGCTGGCATCGGGAAAGCCCTGCGTGTTGGCAAGCAGGCCGTTTTTGAAAATACTACCCCCACCGCCGCCGATGCCGATGCTGTAGCCCCGCGCCGAAAACGTTTCGGCCACGCCGCCGCGCTGCTGCGTCAGCGATACGCCGCTTACGTTGCGCAGCGCGTCGCCGAGGCGGTTCAGCTGCTGGTCGGCAATGACGGTGCTCGTCACGACCCCCACGCTCTGGGGCTGGTCGAGGGGCGCGATATCGGCCTTGCTGGCCGAAGCCAGGCGGTTGATAGTCGTGGTGCCCGTCACGATGACCTCGCTCAGGTCGGCAGCGCTCTCGCTCAGGGCAAAATCGGTCCTGGCAGTCTGGCCAGCGGCCACCGTTATAGTCTGCCGCCGCGGCTGCAAGCCTACGCAGGACACTTGCAGCTCCTGCTGGCCCGGCTCCACGCCCGTGATAGTGAAGGAGCCGTCTTCGGCCGTGTTGGCCCCCTTCCCAAGCTTCGAAATACCTACGCTGACGAAGGCCGCCGGCCGCCCGTCGCTGGTGCGAACAACGCCCCGAATGGTACCCGTGCGCTGGTGCGTGCGGCTGGTAGTAGGCGGGGCAGGCAGCCCCTGCGTCTGGCTGAGCGCGGGCAAAACCACGCTGGTGAGCAGAAAAGGAAGGAAGAAGTGGCGCATGTGCTTATTTAGAATCGTTCAACATAGCGCAAAGGTCGGCGCAAACTTAGAATGATTCCAAATAGATTCTGAAGAAGGTTTGTAGCCTACAGGAGGAGCTTGGCTGGTGCTGAGTTATAAGGTGCTGTTTCCGAATAGAATGGCAATAAAAAAGGCTCTGCTACAGAGCCTTTTTTATTTAGAATAATCTTAAATAAGCTTCGCTGGCTAATCCATCTCCACCGTTTCAGCAACCGGCTGGCTGGTCGGCGTTAGCTCAAATGCCTCGGCCAACAGCTCATACGAGCGCAGGCGGTCGGCAAAATCGGCGGTGATGCTGGTCAGGATAAGCTCCTCGACCTCGTAGGCGGCGGCCAGCTCGGTGAGCTGCGCACGCACCCGCGCGGGCGTGCCGCTCACCACGCGGCCCTGGTGGTGGTGCAGGCGCGCCAGTTCGAGGGGGCCAAACTGGTAAGCCGCTACCTCGGCGGCGGTGGGGTAAGGGCCGCGCACCCCCTGCTCGAAGCGCAGCAGTTGCATGAGCATGGCCTTGGCCAGGGCGTTGGCCTTCTCCTCCGTGTCGGCGCACAGCACGAACAGCGCCACGCTGGCCGCGGGCGCCGCCAGCTCGGGCGAGGGCCGGAACTGCTGCCGGTACTGGCGCACGGCGGCCGGCCCGCCATTGGGATTGATAAACCGCGCAAACGTGAAGCCCATGCCCAGCCGCGCCGCGAAGAGCCCGCTCTGCCCGCTGCTGCTGAGCAGCCACAGCGCCGGCTGGGTATCAATTTGGGGAATGGCCTGCACCCGCTCGTGGATGGTTTCGGGCGTGCGGTCATCGCGCAGGTAGGCTTGTAAATCAACCAGCTGTTCCACAAATTCTTCTTCCTTAAACTGGTTGCCGGGATTGAGGGCGTAGGCGGTGAGGCGGTCGGCGCCCGGCGCGCGGCCGATGCCGAGGTCGATGCGGCCGGGGTGCAGCGCCTCCAGCAGCTTGAAGTTTTCGGCCACTTTCAGGGCCGAGTAGTGGGGTAGCATCACGCCGCCCGAGCCCAGCCGGATGTGCCGCGTGTGCGCGCCCAGGTGGGCCAGCAGCACCTCGGGCGCGGGGCCGGCCAGGGTGGTCGTGTTGTGGTGCTCGCTCACCCAGAAGCGGGTGTAGCCGAGGCGGTCGGTGAGCTGGGCGAGCTGCGTGGTTTCTTGCAACGCCTGGCGGGCGGTGGTGCCGGGCCGCACCGGCGACTGGTCAAGCACGCTCAGGCGCAGGGAGGGGGTAGGGAACATAGCGGGATAAATAAAAAAACGAGGATAGGTCCGGGTAAAACATCGGCTTCCATCGCCTTGTTTCTGGCAGCAAGTCCCTTTTCCCTACCCCCTCTTTTTTATGAGTACTCCCAATTCGCTGGTGTTGAACGTAGCCGATGGCACTCAGGCGCACGCCTACGTGGCCCAGCCTCAGAATGCCGCAGCTGCCCCCGGCATCATTCTTTTCCAGGAAGCTTTCGGCGTGAACGGTCACATTCGCAACGTGGCTGACCGCCTGGCCGCCGCCGGCTACGTGGTGGTGGCGCCCGAGCTGTTTCACCGCACCGCCGAGCCGGGCCTGGAGATTGCGTACGACAATTTTACCGCCGCCATGCCGCACTACCAGGCCATCACACCCGAGGGCCTGAAGCAGGACGCGCGGGCCGCCTACGACTGGCTGCAAGCCCAGCCCCAGGTGCAAAAGGATAAAATCGGCACCATCGGCTTCTGCCTGGGTGGGCAGGTAGCGTTCGTGGCCAATGCCGCGCTGCCGCTGCAAGCGGCCGTGTCGTACTACGGCGGTGGCCTGCACACCCGCACCGACATGGCCAAAGACCTGCACGCGCCGCACCTTTTCTACTGGGGCGGGCTCGACCAGCATATCTCGAAGGACAACATCAAAACGGTAATCGACGCCGTGGAGGCCGCCGGCAAGCCCTACATCAATACCGTCATCTCCTACGCCGACCACGGCTTCAACCGCGACGAGCGGCCGAGCTATAATAAAGAAGCCGCCGCCGAGGCGTGGGCCTTCACGCTGGCCTTTTTTAAAGCAAAACTTGGGTAGGGATTGTAGCGCGAACTTTCCAGTTCGTGCGCGAGCACAGTGAGCATAGTCGTTCGGTTCGTCCGATGCCGCCTGCTCGCCGCGCTCGCGCACGAAGCGGAAGCTTCGCGCTACTGCCTACGCAACCTTTCTACCCCAAATCCATACAGAGGAGCATGAAAGCTTCCCACCGCTCTTCTTCTTCCTGGCTTTGGGCCGCCGGCCTTGGCATGGCCGCCTTAGCCACCACCGTTTGGCGCAACCGCCGGGGCTCGTACGAGCTGACGGGGCGCACCGTGCTCATTACCGGCGGCTCGCGCGGGCTGGGCCTGGTGCTGGCCCGCCGCGCCGTGGCCGAGGGCGCGCGCGTGGCCATTTGTGCCCGCGACGAGCAGGAGCTGGCCCGCGCCCGCCAGGACCTGCTCACCTACGGCGGCTCCGAAAACACGGTCCTGACTTTCGCCCGCGACCTCACCGACGCCAATGAGGTGCGCAGCCTGGTGGCGGAGGTGGAAAAACGCCTGGGCGGCGTTGAGGTGCTGGTGAATAATGCGGGCATCATCATCGGTGGCCCACTCGAAAACATGGACGGCCGCGATTTTGCCGAGGCGATGGATACGCACTTCTGGGCGCCGTTTCATGCTATGCAGGCGGTGCTGCCGGGGATGCGGCGGCGCGGCGAGGGGCGCATCATCAACATCTCGTCGCTGGGCGGCAAGGTGGCCATTCCGCACCTCACGGCCTACAGCGCCAGCAAGTTCGCGCTGGTGGGCTTGTCGGAGGGTTTCCGGGCCGAACTGAGTCAGTTTGGTATTTACGTCACTACGGTGTGCCCCGGCCTGCTGCGCACCGGCAGCGCCCAGAATGCCGACGTGAAGGGCAACCACGAAAAAGAATACGCCTGGTTCAGTATTGCCGACGCGCTGCCGGGCTTCACGATGAGCGCCGAAGACGCGGCCCGCCGCATCTGGAACGCCGCCCGGCGCGGCGACGGCGAGCTGATTCTGTCTTTTCCGGCGAAGCTGCTGGCGGCTTTTCACGGCCTCATGCCCGGCACCACCACCGACGTGCTGGCCTGGGTGAACCGCGCCCTACCCGCCACCGGCGAGAGCGCCGCCGCCAACGAGCGCCGCAAGGGCTACGAGAGCGAAACGCCCCTTACGCGCTCGTTCCTCACCAAGCTCAACCGCGAGGAAGCCGCCCGTAACAACGAAAACTAGCGCCGGGCAGCTGGTTTGCCGAGCCGGCCGGGAGTAGTTCCGGCCGGCTTTTTTGGTGGATAGCTGGAAAAATATGGACTAATTTGGGCAAGAAGATTAAACCGCGAAGCGGGCTTAAAGTCCATAGAAAGCAAACCCCAATTAGTAATAGCTCAACGCCTTCTTCTATGAAAAACGCTTTTCTTCGCCGCCTACCCCTCGTATTGCTGCTGGTGCTGGCCGCCACGGCCGTTACCATCGCGCGCGGCGGCTTTGGCCACCGCTTCGGCCCAAACACGCCACTGCGGCACGATATCAAAGCCTACGTTGAGGCCAACGTGCTGCCCGTGCTGCGCCAGCAGCGCCAAAAGCTGGAAACCCAGCTCGCCCCCGCCGACCAGGCCCAAATAGTGGCCTACCGCGCCCAGCTTCAGGCACTGAAAACCCAGAGTCAGGCCCTGCGCCAAAGCCTGCGGCCCGCCGACGCGGCGCCCGGCACGCGCCCCACCCTCACCGATGCCCAGCGCCAGCAGGTGCACGCCCTGCGCCTGCAAGGCAAGCAGATTATGCTAAGCGTGGCCCAGCTGGCGCTGAAATACGACGCCAATATTCAAAAGCTGGCCGCCGATATTCAGCCTCAAAAGGCGCGGTGGGCCACTGACCTCAAAGCCATCGTGGCCAAAGATGCTACCCCCACCCAGCAGGCGCGGCTGGCCCGCTGGCAGGGCTTCGCGGCCCGGCGCGGCGGCCTGGGCAAGCTCTTCAAGCCGGCGGCTTTCCTGCTGCTTGACCCCAGCGGCCCGGCCGAAAACGCTACCCCCCTCGGCGGCACCAGCCTCTACCCCAACCCCGCCGCCGCCACCACCCAGCTACAATACGACGTGAAAAAAGCCGGCAACGTCAGCGTGGAGCTGCTCGACGGTACCGGCTCCACGCTGCGTACCCTTATCCCGGAGACGCGGCAGGAAAAGGGCACCTACACGCAATCGCTCAACCTGAGCGACCTGCCCAAAGGCACGTATTTCTACAAAATCACCACCAAAAGCGGCAGCGAAACCAAGCGCTTCGTAAAGGAGTAATTCCTGAAGCGCCCGTAAACGAGAGCGTTATCGGCCCAAATAGGTCGAGCAGCACGTACTGCACCGAGTCGGGCGTGGCCCGTTTGAGGTAAGCCATAAGCCCGGCCGTGTTGGGGTAGGGCCGGGTTTGGTAGTGCGTCTTGGCCAGAAAAGCCTTGATGGCGCCGTTCAGTTTTTCTTCCCCAACGCAGTCTTGCAGCGCAGAGAAGACCATGCCGCCCTTGTAGGCCTTCTTTTAGCAGCGGGGGATAAAATGACGCTAAGCTTTCGTGAGCTTCAGCACCAAACTACTGTCGCCTGGTTGCCTGACTATTGGGAGATTAAAGTCGGCCAAAAAGGTCGTTGACGTTCCATGTGACAAAAAAGCTTTGTCCACCAGATGCGGCAATTCGTGGAAAATCGACCAATGAAGCAAAATTATGAACAGTGTTTAGTATATTTGTGTCGTAAACCAATGTTCTCCCCGCCCCGTGGGTATCGCCGAACGCAAAAAGCGCGACAAGATGGAACGCCGCCAGGCCATTCTGGACGCGGCGCAGCATCTGTTTATCGAGCAGGGATTCGAGAAAGTGAGTATGCGCAACATTGCCGACGCCATCGAATACAGCCCAGCCACTATTTACCTGTATTTCAAGGATAAGAACGAGCTGCTGTTTGCGCTGCAAAACCAGGCTTTCGGGCGGCTGGCGCAGGAGTTTGAATCCGTTTTCACCATCCAGCACCCCGCCGAGCGGCTCAGCGCCATCGGGCACAAGTACCTGGCATTTGCCTTCGAGCATCCCGAGCTGTTTGAGTTGATGTTCGTCATGAACGGGCCGATGGAGGCCGTGCAGGCCCGGGGCGAAGCGCAGCCGTGGGCCAGCGGCCGCGCGGCTTTCGACCGGGTGGTGCGGGTGATGCAGGATGGCATCGACGCCGGGGTTTTTCACTCTTCCGATGCCGAAGTGGCCGCCATGATGGTGTGGGCTCAGGTACACGGGCTGGCGGCCCTGTTTCTGAGCAAGCGGCTGATGATATTCTCCGAAGAGCGCCGCCAGACCATCATGGAAGAGGCCATGAACTTGTTCAATCAGGTGTTGCACCACGGACTTTAACCTTTTTTTGCCCGCATTATGAACACTGTAATGTTTACTACCGGTGGTTATAAAACCCTATTTAGCGGGGTGCTTCTGCTGGCCGCTGCCACGCTGCTCGCGCCGCCCTGCGCCGCGCAAGTAGCCAACCGCACGCTGCAAAGCTATATCGAGGCGGGCCTGGCGCAGAACGTGGCCCTGCGCCGGGAAGCCATTGCCGTGGCCAGCGCCACGCAGCGCGTGCGCCAGGCGGGCGGGCTCTACCAGCCGCAGGTACAGTTTAACGCTTCCTACACGCTGGCCCACGGCGGGCGCACCATTGATTTTCCGGTGGGGGATTTGCTCAACCCGGCTTACCGGGCGCTGAATGCCATGAGCGGCACCGACCAGTTTCCGCAGCTGGCCAACCAGTCGATTCAGCTGCTGCCCAACCGGTTTCAGGAAACCAAAGTCCGCATTATTCAGCCGCTTTTCAACACCGACATCTACTTCAACTACAAGGCGCAAAAAGAGCTGCTCTCGGCGCAGGAGGCGCGGCAGGCGGCGTACCGCAACGCCCTGCGCCACCAAGTGGAGGTGGCCTACTACCAGTACCTGCAGGCCGGTGCGGCGATGGCCGTGTACCGCACCACGGCCGGCACGCTCACGGAGCTGCTGCGCGTCAACAAAGCCCGCCTCGACGCGGGCCTGACCACCAACGACGCCGTGTATAACACCAAGGCGCAGCTGGCCGGCAACCAGCGCGACCTGGCCACCGCCGCCAACCGCCGCCAGCTGGCCCGCACCAGCTTCAACTACCTGCTCAACCGGCCCCTCAACGACAGCATCGCAGTAGAAGAGCCCACCGGCACCACGCTGGCCGCCGCGCCGGGGGCCACGCTGGCCGCCTACCGCACGGCCTCCCTGGCCCAGCGGCCCGAGCTGGAGCAACTGGCCCGCGCCGAAGCCGCCAGCGCCCTGGGCCTGCGCCAGCGGCGGGCCGCGCGGCTGTATCCGCAGCTGAACTGGGTGACGGACCTGGGCTACCAGGGCTTCGGCTACCACTTCGACGGGCCCCGGCAGCGGTTCCAGCTCACGCAGCTGGCCCTGAGCTGGGACCTGTTCCGGGGCGGCATCCGGCGCGGGGAGGAGCAGCTGGCCCGCCTGGCCCTCGACGATGTGCAGGCCCAGCGTGCCGACCTCGTGCAGCAATTGCAGCTGCAAGTAACCCAGGCCTACGACAACCTGGCCTCGGCCCGCGAGGCCAGTGCCGCCGCCGTCACCGCGCGGCTCAACGCCGAAAAGAGCTTCCAAATCGTGCGCCGCCGCTACCAGGAAGGCCAGGCCATCGTGCTCGAATTGCTCGACGCCACCGCCCGCCAGACCACCGCCCAGCTCGCCCGCGTCATCGCTGGGTACGACGTTTTTATCCGCGAAGCCGAGCTGCGCCAGGCACTGGCCGCCGAATAAAGCAGCCTTGACCCAATGAATCACTAGCCTCTCAACCATGCGTTCCCATGAAAAAGCTCCTTCTTTCTCTTCCTGCCCTGGTGGGTGTCGGGCTAGCCGTTGGGCTGCTAAGCGGCTGCCAAAAACCCGAACCCGCTGCGGCCGAGAGCAGCACCCGGCCCGCCACCTTAGCCACCGATAACGTGGCCGTGACCCTGGCCCCGGTGGGCCGCGAAGTGGTGGCCCGGCCCATTGAAGCGGCGGGCCAGCTCAGCAGCGAAGCCGAAGCCCGGCTCTCGTTTAAAACCGGGGGGCTGGTGCGCCGCATCCTCGTGCGGGAGGGCGACCACGTGCGGAAAGGCCAATTACTGGCCGCCCTCGACCTGACCGAAATCAGTGCCCAAGTGGCTCAGGCCGAGCAGGGCCAGGCGAAAGCCCGGCGCGACCTCGACCGCTTCGGCCGGCTGCTGGCCGACTCGGCGGCCCCGCTCGAAGCGGTGCAGAACCTGCGCACGGCCTACGCCGTGGCCCGGGAGCAGGCCCGCATCGCGCGCTTCAACCAGCAGTTTTCCGAAATCCGGGCCCTCGTGGCCGGGCGCATCGTGCGCAAGCTGCTCAACGAGGGCGAGCTGGCCGCGCCCGGCACCCCGGTGCTGTTTATGAACGCCACGGCCGGCGCCGACACCTGGACGCTGAAAACCGGCGTGGCCGACAAGGATTGGGCGCTGCTGCAAGTGGGCGACCCGGCCGTGGTGCGCCTCGACGCCTACCCCGACCGGGCGTTTCGGGGCCGGGTGAGCCGCCGCGCCGCCGGGGCCGACCCCGCCAGCGGCACCTGGCAGATTGACGTGCAAGTGACACCGCAGGCCGGCACCCCGCTGGCCACCGGGCTGTTTGCCCGCGCCACGCTGCGCCCCCGCCGCCAGGCGCGCTACCGGGTGGTGCCGGCCGAAGCCCTCGTGGAGGGTGAGGGCGAAAACGCCTTCGTCTTCGCGCCCGCCCCGGCGGGCCGGCGCGTGCGCAAACTGCCCGTGCGGGTAGCGTTTCTCGATGGCAGCCGGGTCTACGTGCGCAGCGGCCTCGATTCCGTGCCGCAGGTAGTGGCCCGCGGCGCGGGGTATCTGACGGAGTATTCCACCATCAACGTGCGTTAATCACCCGGCTTGCCATGCGTCGCTTTATTGAGTTCTTCGTCCACAACCGCTCCTTCACCGCCATCCTGTTCGTGGCGCTGCTGGCCGCCGGCCTGCAATCGTTGCTGACCATGCCCCGTGGGGAGGACCCGGAGGTGAATTTTCCCACCTTCACGGTGGTGGCCGTGTACCCCGGCGCGTCGCCCGCCGATATTGAGGACCAAGTGCTGCAGCCGCTGGAAAAGCGCTTCAACGAGCTGGACAACATCAAAAAAATCAACTCCACGGCCGACGACGGCCTGGCCTTGGTGCAGGTCGAGTACGACTTCGGGGTGAGCCCCGACGACAAGTACCAGGAGATGGTGCGGGAGGTGAATGCCGCCCGCGCCGAGCTGCCCACCGGCCTGCAAAGCCTGGAAGTGAAGCGCTTCCAGTCGTCCGACGTCAACATCTACCAGTATGCCCTGCTGGGGCCCAACGCCTCGTACCAGGAGCTGGAGCTGTGGGCCGAAAAGCTCCAGGACCAGTTGGAACAGCGCGTGCCAGGCTTCAAGAAGGTCGAAACCTGGGGCTACCCCCAACGCGAGGTGCGCGTGGCCCTGAACCTGGAAAAGCTGGCCGCGCAGAACATTCCGCCCGCCGCCGTGCTGGGGGCTTTGCAAAGCGAAAACCTCAACATCCCCGGCGGCAGCGTGGAAGTGGGCCAACGGCGCTTCAACCTGAAAACCAGCGGCGACCTGCGCACGCTGGGCGAAATCCAAAGCGCCGTGGTGTACGACAAAGGGGGCAAAATCGTGCAGCTGCGCGACGTGGCCGACGTGCGCTTTGCCTACGAGGAAGCCCGCCACATTACCCGCCTCGACGGGGTGCGCGGCGTGCTCATCACGGCCAGCCAGAAGCCGGGCCAGAACATTTTCACGGTGCGGCGGCAGGCCGCCCCGGTGGTGGCCGCTTTCGCGAAAACGCTGCCCGCCAACCTGCGCCTGGTCACCAGCTTCGACCAGTCGGCCAGCGTCGGCCGCCGGCTTTCGCGGCTGAGCAAGGACTTCGGCCTGGCCATTCTGCTGGTGAGCCTGACCCTGCTGCCGCTGGGCTGGCGGGCGGCGCTGGTGGTCATGATTTCCATACCGCTCTCGCTGAGCATTGGCCTGTTTCTGCTCAACGCGCTGGGCTTTACCATCAATCAGCTCAGCATCGTGGGGCTGATTGTGGCCCTGGGTATTCTGGTTGACGATGCCATCGTGGTGGTCGAGAACATCGAGCGGTTTTTACGCACCGGAATGGAGCGCACCCGCGCCGTTATTGAATCGACCGGGCAACTGGCCCTGGCGGTGGTCGGGGTGACGGTCACGCTCATCATCGCCTTCGTGCCCTTGCTGCGCCTGCCGGCCGGGCCGGGGGCTTTCATTCGGGGGCTGCCCACGGCCGTGGTCACGGCCGTCGCCGCTTCGCTGTTCGTGTCGCTGGCCATCGTGCCCTTCCTGGCTACCATTTTGCTGCGGGCCGCGCACAACCCCGAGGGCAATATCTTTCTGCGGGGGCTCCGGCGCGGGGTCGACCTGACCTACGGCCGGCTGATGCACCGCGCCCTGGGCTACCCCCGGCTGGCGCTGGCCGGGGCCTTTGGGGTGGTGGCCCTGGGCCTGGGGCTGGTGGTGCCGCGCATGGGTTTCAGCCTGTTTCCGAAGGCGGAGAAGCCGCAGTTTCTGGTCAACATCGAGATGCCCAACACGGCCGGCCTGCCCGAAACCGACCGCGTGACCCGCGACGTGGAGCGGGTGCTGGCCCGGCACCCGGAGATTGTGCACTACACCACCAACGTCGGCAAAGGCCAGCCGAGCATCTACTACAACGTGGTGCAGCGCAACGAGCAGCCCAACTTCGCGCAAATATTCGTGCAGTGCCGGGCGGAGACGTTTGAGGAAAAAAACGCGCTGGTGCAGCGCCTGCGCCGCGAGCTGGCCGTGTACCCCAACGCCCGCGTCGAGGTGAAGGACTTTGAGCAGGGCCCGCCGCTGGAAGCACCCGTGGCGGTGCGGATTTTCGGCGACAACCCCGACACGCTGCGCCGGCTCTCGCTGCAAGTCGAGCAGCTGCTGCGCGCTATTCCGGGCACCACCTACCTCTACAACCCGGCGGCGTTCCGGGCCACGGATTTGAAAGTCGTCATCAACAAGGAAAAAGCGGGCCTGCTGGGCATCGCCACCGCCGACATCGACCGCACCGTGCGCCTGGCCGTGGCCGGCATCCGGGCGGCCGAGCTGACGCAGGGCGACGGCCAAGACAAGCTGCCCGTGAACGTGACGCTGGACCGGCCCGCCTTTCAGCGCCTGGCCGTGCTCGACCGCCTCTACGTGCCCGCCGCCACCGGCCGGGTGGTGCCGCTGCGCGCCGTGGCCGACGTGCGCTTTCAGACCGCCGCCCCCGCCATCCGTCACCTCGACCAGGCCCGCTACACCACCGTCAACGCCTTCGCGCAGGACGGCTACCTCTACGCCACCCTGCAAAAAGCCGCCGGGCAGCGCCTGGATGCCATGCGCTTTCCGAAGGGCTACTCCTACAAGATGGCCGGGGAGCAGGAAAACAAAGACGACGCGCTCGAAGGGTTCGGGACCACGATTTTACTGTCGGCCTTTGCCTTCGTGCTGGTGTTGGTGCTGGAATTCGGGAGTCTGAAAAGTACGCTCATCGTGCTCTCGGTTATTCCCCTGGGCGGGGTGGGGGGCGTGCTGGCACTGCACCTGGCCGGCTACCCGTTTTCGTTCACGGCCATCATCGGGTTCGTGGCCCTCATCGGCATCGAAATCAAGAATTCCATCCTGCTGGTCGATTACACCAACCAGCTGCGGCAGCAGGGCCAGCCGCTCGAAGCAGCGATTGAGGAAGCCGGCGAAACCCGCTTCATTCCCATCCTGATGACGACCCTGACGGCCATCGGGGGCCTGGTTCCGCTCATCCTGGAGCCAGCCCCACTCTATACCCCGCTGGCCTGGGTGCTGGTGGGGGGCCTGCTTTCCTCGCTGCTGCTCTCGCGCATCGTTACGCCAGTGCTCTACCAGCTCTTTCCGCCCGAGGTCGGAGCGGAAGCAGCGCCGGCGGTACTGACAGCAGCCTGACGCTCAAATGCGCTCAACTAAAAAACTAACCTGTCACCCTAAAATCCTTTCGCCATGCGTACTCTGCTGCTCGTTTTTCTGGCGCTGCTGAGCGCCGCGTTTCGCCCCGTGTTCCCGGCCGCGCCCCCCGCAGCCGATGCCATCGTGGGCCGCTGGCTAACGGCCGACAAATCCGGCATCATCCAGATTGCGGCCCAAACAGGCACGTTCACCGGCAAAATCGTGGGCCCCGTCACCCCCGCCCGCCTTGACGATAACAACCCCGACCCAACCCTGCGCAAACGCCCGCTGCTGGGCGTGCTCCTGCTCCAAGGCTTCCGCTACACCGACGGCGCCTGGGAAGACGGCACCATCTACGACCCGCGCAACGGCAAAACCTACTCCTGCGTGCTACGCCTGAAATCGGCCAACGCCCTGGAGGTGCGCGGCTACGTGGGCATCTCCCTGCTGGGCCGCACCGAAATCTGGACCCGCGTGCCTTGAGTCCTAACCCCGCATTCGTTCACTCAATCTCCTTTTTTGTCATGAAGAAAATCCTTATAACTGGGGGCAGCGCCGGCATTGGCCTCGCCGCCGCCCGCCTGCTGGCCGCCGAGGGCGCCGCCATTACCCTCGTGGCCCGCCACCCGGCCACGCTGCTCGCGGCCCTGCAAACGCTGCCCGGTACCGGCCACCACTACCTAGCCGCCGACCTAGCCACGCCCGAAGGCGTGGGGCTGGTAGCGGACTTACTCGACGAAACCCGCTACGACGTGTTCCTCAACAACGCCGGCTCCGGCCTCTACGGCCGCTTCGCCGCGCTGCTCCTAGCCCGGCAAACCCAGATGATGCACCTGAACATGGACGCCGTGACGGTGTTGGCTTACCACTACCTGGCCGGGGCGCAGCCCGGCGATGCGCTGGTGAACACGGCCTCGTTCGTGGGCTTCACGTCCATGCCTGGGGCGGCCGTGTACGCGGCTACCAAGGCCTACGTGGCCAGCCTGAGCGAGTCGCTGTGGTGGGAATACAAGCGCCAGGACGTGTACGTAATGGGCTTCAACCCCGGCGCGGTGGCCAACAACTTCCACGCCCACGCCGGCGGCTCGATGGACACGTTTCCGGCCCCCAATAGGCAAACCACCGAGGCCGTGGCCCAAGAGCTGGTAGCGGCGCTCCGCAAACGCCGCAAGCCCCGCGTGGTGTCGGGCGCGCTCAACCGGCTCATTCTGTTCGGGCAGCGCTGGCTGCCGCGGGCGGTGGCCGTCAATATCATGGGCAGTATCGGGCCGGCCAAGGAGGTCCCGGTGCGGCCCCGTCGGCAGACAGCTCAGGCCACCGGCTGATGGAAACAGCTCTCTCGACGCTTGCGCAGCGCAACCCGCCGCTGTTCTATTTCGGCTTGGCCTGCCTGCTGGGGGCCGGGGCTTGTCTGCTGCTCCTGCGCTTCACCACGGCTCGGGTAACGGGCGTGAATGCCTGGTGGAAGCCGTTTAAGTTCTTTGTCTCGGTGGGCGTATTTGCCTGGACGATGGGCTGGTACGTGGGCTACCTGGGTCCCACGGCCGGGGTCGCGGCCTACGCCTGGGCCGTGGTGGGGTTGCTGGGGTTTGAAGTGGTGTACATCGCCTGGCAGGCGGGGCGCGGGCAGCTCTCGCACTACAACCGCAGCACGCCGCTCTACGCCGGCCTCTACCAGCTGATGGCCGTGGCGGCGGTGGCCGTGGCCCTGTGGACGGCCTACATCGGCCTGCTGTTTTTTCGGCGCGACTTCCCGGAGCTGCCCTTGGCCTACGTGTGGGGCATCCGGCTGGGCATCGTCCTGTTCGTCGTGTTTGCCCTGGAAGGGCTGGTGATGGGCGACCGCCTGGCGCACAGCGTCGGCGGGCCGGATGGCGGGCCCGGCCTGCCGGTGGTGCACTGGAGCACCCGCTACGGCGACGCCCGCGTGGCCCACTTCGTGGGTATGCACGCGCTGCAGGTGCTGCCCCTGCTGGCCTGCTACGTGCTCCGCAACGTCGGGCTGACGGTGGCCGTGGCGCTGCTCTACGCCCTGGTGGCCGGTGCCGTGCTGGTGCAGGCCCTGCACGGGCGGCCACTCGTTGCGCAAGTCAGCCGGCGCCACGCTGCTGACGGCTGATTTCAGCACCAACGTTCCGTGTTGCTTCCTAATCCCTTGGTTATGCCCGCCTTTCCCTACTCCGAAACGGAAATTACCGACTTTTTGCGGCGCGAAGTACCCGCGCTGCTTGCCAGCCTGGACCCCGGCCAGATGCCCGCCTGGGGCCAGATGACGCCGCAGCACATGCTGGAGCACCTGGCCGGGGCCGTGCGCCTCTCGATGGGCTGCTACGCTTTGCCCGCGCCACCAGCCGGTCCGGCGCTCGACCTGATGCAAACCCAGTTGCAGGCCAACACCCCGTTTCCGCCCAACATTCGTAACCCGATGATGGCCCCCACGCCGGGGCCGCTGCGCCAGCCCTCGCCGGCGGTGGCCGCAACCGACATGCTCCGGACCCTGGATGGTTTCTTCGACCACTATACCCGGCAGCCGGCAGCCACGGCCGTGCACCCGATGTTCGGGACGTTGGGGTTTGCGCGGTGGCAGGTATTCCACTTCAAGCATTTCAGCCACCATTTCTTCCAGTTCGGGCTGCTGCCCGCCAGCCTGTTGCCCCGGCCCGTGGGGTAAACCGGCTTGCCTACCCTGGCTATTGATAATCAACTTCCCATAGAACACCTGATGTGGTGCCCCTGCTTATGCATACGTCCTCTTTTGCCAGCTACATTCAGGCCAGCGTGCCGGTAACAGCGCCGGCGCTGGCCGAAATTCTGGCGGCTTACGCGCCGCGCATCCTCCGCAAAAACGAGTTTTGGCTGCACCAGGGCGAAGTGAGCAACGAGTACCTGTTTCCGGAAGAAGGAATCCTGCGCGCCTTTACGCTCGACCCGGAGGGCAATGAGATAACCACGTTTTTCTACACGAGTAACCAGATGGTGTTCGAAGTGGCTTCCCTGTTCACGCGCACTACTTCCAGCGAGAGTATGCAGGCGCTTACCAACTGCCGGGGCTACTCGCTGACGCTGGACCAGCTCAATGCGCTGTTTCACAGCCTGCCCGAGTTCCGCGAGTTTGGCCGCAAGATGCTGGTCAAGGGCTTCGCCGATTTCAAACAACGGACGCTGGCGCTCATCAACCAGAGCGCCGAGGAGCGGTACCGGCACCTGCTCGCCACCAACCCGGCGCTGTTTCAGCACGCGCGGCTCCGGCACATCGCCTCCTACCTGGGCGTCACGGACTCGTCGCTGAGCCGCATCCGCAGAGATGGGGGTAAAAAGCCTCCCCAAAGTTGATTTCTTGCTAAATGACAAGTGCGTTTTTGTCATTTGGCAAGTGGGGCGCGGGGTGGCCTTCGGTGCTTTGCAGGCTCAAACGGGATACTTTTTCACCCCCGCCTACCCCTGTTTTTGCCATGCAGCCCACTGCCTTTGTCTTCGACGACGCCATCGCCCAAACCTACGACGACTACCTCGGGCCGTTCGCCTTCGAGCCGTTCGCGGCCGACCTGGCCGGGCGGGCCACCACCGCGCCCGCGGCCAACGTGCTGGAGCTGGCCTGCGGCACGGGCCGCGTCACCCGGCACCTGGCCGCGCACCTCACGCCCCGGCCCAACTCACGGCCACCGACCTCAACCCCGGTATGCTGGCCGTGGCGCAGCGCAAAATCCTGGCCCCCCACGTGGCCTGGGACGTGGTGGACATGACCCGCATTCCCTACGCCGACGAGGCATTTGGCCTGGTGGTGTGCCAGTTTGGGGTGATGTTCGCGCCCGACAAGCCGCGGGTGCTCCGGGAAATGCACCGCGTGCTGGTTCCCGGCGGCCGGCTGCTGTTCAACACCTGGGCCGACGTGGCCGACAACCAGCTGTTTGCCCTCGCCAACGCGGTGGCCGCTGCCTATTTCGGCAGCAATTCGGGCGCGCCGGCCCAGGGGCCGTTTTCGATGCAGGACGAGGCCGCTACCCGGCCGCTGCTGGCGCGGGCGGGCTTCGGCCCCGTCACGGTGCACGCGGTGCAGAAATCGGTCAGCGTGGAAAGTGCCGAGCGGGCCGCCAGCGGCTTTATTCTGGGCACTCCCTTGCTAACGGCCATTCAGCAGCGCGACCCGGCCTTGCTGCCCGAGATGCTTCGGACACTCGCAGCCAAGTTCAGTCGCCACCTCAGCGACCATCCCTTGCGGTCGTCGCTCCGCGCCTGGGTATTCGAGGCCAGTAAGCAGGCACCCCATCAGGCCGGCTGATTTTCTCACCCTTGAGTCTCCATCCGGCAGCTAAGTAGTTCAGTAGAATTGATTTTGTAAAAAGGCGGTCATGCTGAACGCAGGGAAGCATCTCTACCGCATCATCCGCGCCGTTCAATAAGGCGAGCGAGATGCTTCCCTGTGTTCAGCATGACGTGCTAAAATGATAAAACAATTCCGTCTGACTACTTACCATTATTCCTACGCCCCTTCCCCTTCCAGAATTAAGGCCAACCCGCCTAGCCCTACCCCCAAAACCACTACCCAAATAAGTAAAGGCTTCACCCAGCCTTTACGCGGATAAGTAGCCTCATCAGGCAAATATTTTTGCAGGAAGAAGTGATTGAGCAGGTAGCCACCCGCGTAGCCGAGCCCAACGGATAACCCCTTGCCCCCGGCACGCAAAAAAGGCAATAAAATGAACAGGGCCACCAGCATTACAATATATCCGAAGCTGGCCCACAGAGCTCGCTGTGCCGCCACTGGCTGCCGGGCGGCCCGTAGGGAATAAAACGTCAGGATGCCACCCGCCAGCGCGCTGAACAGCATCGAGAACACCAGCACTACGCGCGGCGAATAGATGGCCGGTTTGCCGGGGTTCGTTTTGAAAGTATAGATGGGTTCCAAGCTGCTTGAAAAAAAGTCACGGCAAAGCTCGCGCCTCAAAAGGCCCTTGGCGCTTTCCAACGCGGGAAAGTGCCAAGGGCCTTTTGCTAGTAGAAAAGGGCGGCTTTAAAATGGCGGCTCCTCGCCAAAGCTATTGCCTTTGGGGAAGGGCACCGGCGAGGGCGGCGCGTCGTTCATGCGTGAGCCCAGGCGGATGGTATTCGGCGCGAAGCCGCCGCCCGGCGCGGGCCCACCGGCCGGCTCCGAGTCGAAGCTGCTGGTCGGGAACGAGTTGGACGAGAAAGCCGGCGCGCCGCCGAAGCCGCCCGTGTCGCTACCCCCATCAAACCCATCGAGGTCGGCAAACTTAGTGAAGCGGCCGATGAACTTGAGCTGCACCGTTTCGAGCGAGCCGTTGCGGTGCTTGGCAATAATCACCTCGCCCATGCCCTGGGTCGGGTTACCCATCTCGTCTTCGGTAATCTTATAATACTCAGGCCGGTAGAGGAAGATAACCATGTCGGCGTCCTGCTCGATGGAACCCGATTCGCGCAGGTCACTGAGCTGGGGTTTCTTGTCGCCGCCGCGCGTTTCGACCGAGCGCGAGAGTTGCGACAGGGCAATTACCGGGATGTTCAGCTCCTTGGCAATGCCCTTGAGCGCCCGCGAGATGCTGGCAATTTCCTGCTCGCGGTTGCCACCCGGCCGCCCGGCCTCGCCGCCGCTCATCAGCTGTAGGTAGTCAATGATAATCAGCTGGATATCGTGCTGCGACTTAAGGCGGCGGCACTTGGCCCGCAGCTCCCGGATGCTGAGGGCGGGCGTGTCGTCAATAAAAATCGGGGCCGACGACAGCGCCGAAATCTTGTGGTGGAGCATCTCCCACTCGTAGTCGGCCAGGTTACCCTTCTTGATTTTCTCCGAATCCAGCTCCGCCTCGGCCGAAATCAGACGATTGACGAGTTGAAGCGACGACATTTCCAAGGAGAAAATGGCGACCGGCTTCTTAAAATCGACCGCCGCGTTGCGCATGGCCGACACCACGAAAGCCGTATTGTGCGTCACGGTGCAGTCGGCCAGCAGAAAGAGGTGGTTGCCATCAATCTCGAAGCCGTAGTAATCGTCTTCCTTGTCGAACTCCACCGAAATCCCGGTCATGCGCCAATCGACGCCCGAGGCCCACGGATTCGCCTTTTTGCGCGCCACGCGCACCGGAATCCGGTCAATGTCGCCGTAGAAGCGCACGCGCCACACCTCGCTCTCGTAGCCGATTTTGCTGATAACCGCCCGCTTCTTTTTTAGTGAAGTACGGAAGCCCAGCGAGTCGCACAAGAACTTAATCTGGTGGGCCAACTGCTTGTTTTTCTGGGTAATCTCGTAGCCGTTGCTCACCACGTTGAGGTGGCCATCCGAGTCGATGAGGCCGGCCAGCAGGCGCAGGCGGTACTCGGTCGAATTCACTAAATACGCTTGCGGAATGTGCTTGTTGTTCAACACGCCCAGCTGGCGCAGCTCGTCCTGCACCGAGTACTCGGCGAGGCTACCCCCCTGCCGGCCGCGCGTAATGCCGTAGCTGTTGCAGCGGTCGGTCACTACGCCGGTGGTCACCTGCATCCCCAATTCGCTGGCGTATTCGTGCAGATAGTCAATGATTTCGGCGTCCTGACCGGTGATGCGGCAGTTGCCGCTGGCGCCATCGCCCAGCCACACGCCCAGGAAATACGGGTCGAGCGGCACGGCCTTTTCGGCAAACTCCACGGCCACTTTGTAGCCTTTGTAGTTCGACTGAAACTTGGCGCCTTTTTTCAGCCACTCGCGCACTTCGATATTGAGCACGTCGCCGGGGCGGTGCGGGCCTTCGTTGCGTGAGCGCTTAAGCGAGAGAATGTGGCTCTCGTTCACGCGGTAGTCGTCGCCCTTGTTTTGGCGCACCCAGTACATGTTTTCGCGGCCACGGGCCAGGCTCAGCACCCGGCGCGGCGTCGAGTCGTCGCCCATCAGCAGGTCGCCCTGGCGCACGTCTTCCACGCGGCGCGGCGTGCCGTCGTACATCACTACCCTGGTGCCCAGCGCCAGGCACTTGCCCATGCCCGGCCGAGCCGCAATAATCACCAGGTCAGAGGGTTGCCAGCCGCTCGTCACGCGGTCCAGGGCCGCAAAGCCGGTGGGTACGCCGGTGAGGCCGTCCTTCTGGTGCTTCTTTTCTTCGAGCTCCTTGATAGCCTTCACCATCAAATCCTGCATCGAATCGACACCCTTGCGCATATTGTCCTCCGACACCTGGAAGATGTTTTTCTCCGTGGCATCGAGCAGTTCGAATACGTCGGTGGTTTCCTCGTAGGCGTCGCGCAGGATGTCGGTGGCGGTGCGAATGAGTTCGCGCTTGATGGCCGCTTCCAGAATCACGCGGGCGTGGGCCTCGATGTTGGCCGCCGAGTTGATGTGCATCGTAAGGCCGGCCACGTAGCCTACCCCCCCGGCCGCCTCCAGCTCGCCCATCTCGCGCAGCTCCTGCACCACGGTGAGCTGGTCGATGGGCTCCGACTTATCAAACAAATTACTGATAGCCTTATAGATGCGCTGGTGACCGTCCTTGTAAAAGCTGTGCGCTTTCAGGATATCGACTACCGTAGTCAGCGCGTCTTTCTCCAGCATGAGGGCGCCGAGCACGGCGGCTTCCATTTCGAGGCGCTGGGGCGGCAGCTTGCCGGTGGGCGACATGGGCACGGGCAGCCGCTGGCCGCGGCCACCCTGAAAGGCGGCGGCGGCGCGGGCCGCGGATTGCTTGAGGCGGTCGTCCATACGGTCATTCATTAGTAAGGGGGTAGGCAGGGGCAAGAGACGGAAACAGTGCGGGAGCGCTTCGCGAAAAGCGGCCAGGCCGGGGAGAGCCTGAACTAACAAAGCTAACTTAAAAGTGCCCTAAATGAAAGCCGGGGGGTAGGCAATTGTTTTTGGCCGGCGGCCCGACCCGACCGGGAGCCCGGCCGTACTTTCGCGCCCTGCAACCGGCTGGCAGCGGGCGGCTTAGCCAGGGGCGGCGGGCGGGCTTGCCTACTCGTATTGGCTCGCCTGAGCAACCAGATTTTAGCACTAAGTAGTTAAGCACCAAAAACTTGGAAAATATTCACCTGATTGCCGTGGGCGGCAGCATTATGCACAATCTGGCGCTGGCGCTGGCCCGGCGCGGCGCGCACGTGACGGGCTCGGACGACGAGATTTTTGAGCCGGCCCGCGCGCGGCTGGCCGCCGCCGGCCTCCTACCCCCCTCCGAGGGCTGGGACGCGGCCCGCGTGACGCCCGCCCTCACGGCCGTGATTGTGGGCATGCACGCCCGCCCCGACAACCCCGAGCTGGCCCGCGCCCAGGAACTGGGCCTTCAGATTTATTCCTTTCCCGAGTATATCTACGAGGCCAGCAAGGACAAGCAGCGCGTGGTAATTGGCGGCTCGCACGGCAAGACGAGCATTACGGCGCTCATTCTGCACGTGCTGCGGTTTCACGGGCGCAAGTTCGACTACGCGGTGGGCGCGCAGCTGGCGGGCTTCGACCTGATGGTGCAGCTGACGGACGACGCGCCGGTTATCATCATTGAGGGTGACGAATATTTGTCGTCGCCGGTAGACAGGCGGCCCAAATTTCACCTCTACCAGCACCACATCGGCGTGATTTCGGGCATCAGCTGGGACCACATCAACGTGTTTCCGACCGAAGAAATCTATCGCGAGCAGTTCGGGATTTTTGCCCGCCAGACGCCCAAGGCCGGCGTGCTCATCTACGACCGCGACGACGAGCAAACCCAGCTCGTGGCCGTGCCCAGCAGCCCCGACGTGAGCTACGTGGGCTACGGCCCGCACGAGCACGTTATCCGCGACGGCCGCACGTACCTGATTACCAAGAAGGACGAGGAAGTGCCCATCCAGGTGTTTGGCGAGCACAATCTGCGCAACATCTCGGCGGCCAAGGAGGTGTGCAAGCAGCTGGGCATCAAGGGTAAAGATTTCTACAAGGCCGTGGCTACGTTTAAGGGCGCGGCGCGGCGGCTGGAGCTGGTGCGCGAGGGTGCTACGTCGGTGGTGTACAAGGACTTTGCCCACGCGCCCAGCAAGCTGCGCGCCACGGCGGCGGCCCTCAAAAAGCAGTTCCCGCAGCGGCGGCTGGTGGCCTGCCTGGAGCTGCACACCTTCAGCTCGCTCAACCCCGCCTTTTTGCCGCAGTACGCGCACTGCTTCGACGCGCCCGACGTGGCGGTGGTGTATTTCAACCCCCACGTGCTGGAACATAAGCGCCTACCCCCCCTCGCGCCCGCGGCCGTGGCGGCGGCCTTCGCGCGGCCCGACCTGCGCGTTTTCACCGATAGCCAGGAGCTGGCGGCCTTCCTGCACGCGCAGGCCTGGGCCGATACCAACCTGCTGCTGATGACGAGCGGCACGTTTGACGGGCTGGATTTGCCGGAACTGGCGGCAGCGGTGGTAGGGTAGCTATTCTTAGCAAATAGCTATTAATCAGGTTTTTATCAGATAATTTATTAATTTACTAGACAAATTACCAAAATTATCATTTTTTTCATTCATCGCTCATTATTGACAGATAACTTGGGGCATCCTTTCACCTAACTCCTTTTCCACATGAGAGTAGCTTTATTTAGCTGCGGCTTTGTAGCAGCACTTTTGTTTAACCCTAACGTGAGTAGGGCACAGTCATCTTCCCCCCCCCACAATACAGTAAATCTTTTAAGTGGGGAAAAAGCATATGTAGCGTCAGAGGAAATGCTCTTTCCTCAACTCTCTACCGTACGAGTTATTAATCCCAAGGAGGCTCGCACTGGCTTAGGTTCTGTGTGGCTTGCAGCTAAGCCTCTACCCGACACCCTGATTTCAAAATTTGTGCAAGTCAAATCGGGGCAAAAATTAACATTCACAGTTTGGGTGCGCACAAGGCAGGAAAATAGCCATAGCTGGGTGGCTTCTACTGCTCGTGCATTAACTGGCGGCCTATTAATTGGTAGTCCACAACCGAGCCACTCATCTACCGCTGAGCCAGCCTTGTCAACTAATCACCGTCTATTTCCTTTTGTGGGACTAGGTTTGGCACTTGGATTACCATCGGTAACAAAATCCTCTCAGAAACTATCATCTGAGGCATACTTTCAAGTTAGATTTTACGACCAGGCCGGTAAGTTCGTAACTAGCCAAGAACGCTACTCCTCCAAAAAGGCTCATGGGTGGCAGCAATTAAGTTTGACCGTAAATATCCAAGGTAAAGGACTGATGCGGATGGTGCTCGGTAATGCAGCTGGTGTATCGGCCTACTTTGATGATGTTAAAGTTAAAACAACATCATCTACCTCTCAGGTTGCAACCCTACTCTTAAGTTCACCTAAAGCGAACGTAATGGTTAAAAATATACTTCAGCCATACGCCTCACTCGAAGACTCAGGAGGGGGTGACCCGGCTTTCACAGTAATGCTACCTGAAGTAGAAGTAGGGGGATATTCATCTCAATCTACGATGCTTATCATACCAGGTGGGGGTGACATAGGCGGTGGAGTATATTATGGTGGTGGCCCATACGATATACCTATACCTTCTGGACCGCAACCTATTGACATTAACGACTCTAGTTTTGGCCAACTAGGCGCTGGCACACCGACCGAATCTGTTGGCAGTTTTGCCCATTTTCCTCCTTTACCAGATATGCTTTTATCAATAACCGTCACCAGAGACCAAAACAACTGTATCACCGGTTACCACGTTTCTCTCCAACCAATTGGAGGAGTCAATGGAGCATTTACACTTTCTAATAATTTGAGTAGCTCGGTTACTGGCGAATCCGGTAGTATTCATTTTTCCGGCTATCTTAGCTACACTATCACTGCTGCTGGAAATTCCACTTCAAATGGTAGTATTGTTGAATATAGCATAGTATTTAACCCTGACGGTACTGTGTTCACGCAAGAGCAAGTTCATTAGCAGGTTTGAGGAATTTCAAAAATTTGGGATAAGCAGCCATTTTATATAAATATCAGGTCCTGCATCAATAGGAACATGAGTTTTATATACCAACGTTGTGAGCTAACGGTCAGCGGCTTAATGCTGCTGACCGTTAGCTCACAACGTTGGTAGAATTTTGTAGAAACCGAGTGACCCCAATGGATTTTACTTCAGCAGTGTGATTCTCAGCTACATATCAGTCAGGCAGTAATTCATCTATTATTTTCACATCTTCGCCCCTGCCTTATGCTTACAGCTTGGCATTTGGTTAACGTAGTACTGTTTTATGCAATTCTTGCCGGCACACTTATACTATTGCAACTCCTCTGGAATTACTTGGGTACGTGGAAGTTCCTCTTACTCGGATTATTCTTATTAATTTTCTTAAATACATACTTATCACCTATAAAACCGCTTAAAAATAAGCTGAGTGCCTCATCCAGGCAGGTTATATCTGGCCCATCTACAGAGAGTATAGTGACAATAATGGACAACTATTTCTCCCGCATTCAAATACTACTTACATACCACGATAGCACGTTGTACTACAAAGGCTGTTTTATAACCGGCTCTTTCGCGGGGAATAATTGGGAAACCAAAAAAATAAGCGCCACCATTATTAATCGGCAAGTTCAGTATCGAGTGGAGGGAGTACTATATTGGCATTTGCTAGGAATACCGGTAGGTCGGCAGCACAAAGTATTGAAAGGCCAAGCAAACCTGGAATAACTTACAGTCACATAGCGCAGGTCTAATGACGCAAAGCTATCGAGTGCTCGCTACGCAACTTCGCATTGAGCGGTAGCTCTCAGCCCGTTTTTCTTTCCGAAAAGAGCCAGTGCCGCGCTGGCTCTTTTTTGATACCCGGCGGTAATTGCCAGCCGACGGGCACTGGCCGGGCAGCTACTACGGCTTAGGCTTGGCAGCGGGGGTAGGGCGGCCGCTGTCATTAGCGAGCAGCACGGCCAGGGCCACCAGGCTCAGGCGCAGGGCCCATTTGGCGGCGCGGCTCATTTGGCCCGGCGCTTATCGGGCGCCGCCGTGACAAATACCTCGTTCTCCGGCAGCACCCTGAGGCTACAGCTGCTACCCCCCGAATTGTCGTCGCAGGTGGTGCCAATGATGTGGCCGTCCTCAAAATCGAAGTAGCAGCTGGGGCATCCTACCCCCGAAATCACGTAGCGACTGGCCTTGGGCGAGAGGTAGTACGTGCTGTCGTCGGTGCCGCGCAGGGGCAGGGCAATGGCGCGGTAGCTGCCGTTGTTGTGCCCCAGGCCGATGAGGTAGTACACC
>JAABUK010002234.1_pt1 | contig 35224 bp, 57 predicted proteins | sample 5559141 | NCBI WGS metagenome assembly JAABUK01 (sample SAMN10711869, study PRJNA513367) | rock metagenome | isolation source: Antarctica rocks | place: Antarctica: Victoria Land, Pudding Butte nord | collected 2016-01-03
CCGTCATGGACAAAATGAACTTCAACACTCCCAGACGGATCGCAGAGGCATAGATGAAACGGCCACCAGTCAGCACAAAGTATGTGAAAGCACGCTTTCCTGGGTCTCCAGGTGCAAACCTCTCATGAGAGTGCTCATCGTAGCTGCAAGGAAGTCATTTACAGTAGCAGCAGATGAAGAACAGCGGCTTGTTGTGGGGAAGGTCTACACCGATACACAAGGTGCAAGATCAAGTGACATCCAGCACTTTGAGTCTTACTCTATGATGTTGGTGGGATTCTTCATGACGTGCTGAGTGGGAGGCAGTCCAGACGTGGTTGGTGCCAGGGCAGAATTGCTAGAGAAGCCTGCACTTGCAGCTGTTCATTAGCAGTCTGTATTTGCCCGATGGTATCCAAGATTAGCACATCAAGTTACCTACCACGCGAAAAGGCAGAGATACAGCTGGAACAGACAGGCGACCTGTCATCGCTGCTAGGGAGTGGTAGGCTGGCTGCAGAACTGCAAAGAGGCGCAGCCAGATAGCGTGCTCCTTGATCACCCAGGCGGGGTGCCAACAGCTGAAATCCTTTGCGCAAAGACATCGCGGCGCAGATGTCAAGGCGCACTACAGACCGCGCTGGCAAACAAAACCAAAGGACAACTAACATCACGTGCGCGATTCGTCATAGGCCAATTCCATTTTCACGCCGCACTCTAATTGGCACGCCGCACTCACATTTTACATGCCAACAGCAGAAGAACACAAGCAGTAGATATATATATATATACATACATATATTTATTTGTCTGTCTGACCACTGACCTTAGGGTTATCCTGTGATTTGTCAGATTATGTCATGAAGCATAGGGTTTGGGTGTGTGTAATAGTCTGACATAACAGCCCCTTTAGTCATACATTGTTTTAAAGATTTGAAAAGCATACCCTATCTGTCTGCCTAAATGCACCCATAGTACTAGTGTTTCCAAGCCAATTGAGCAGCCAGTACTTAGTGTAGTACTTAATTCCCTAATACCATAACATTTTTTTTTTTTCAAAATCTTTTTAAAATATAGGAGATAACAGTTAATTTTCTATAATCGTGGAGAAGTTGCCTCTGCTGACCTGGCCATATCAATTGGCAGTATATGACCCTGGCAAATGTACACAAATTAAACCAAAGCCATATAAAATTAGGGATGTGCAGCCTGCACGCCGCGCAAAAGCTCATGCAGCAAAATCAGTGGGGACCAGTGGAAGCAGCCTTGAGATGCGAGCTTCAAGTGCATTGCTGGGTGATGGAAACACTGGCTACCTGTCAGCAACTGACAGCATTGGGCCTGTTCACTTGCATCGTGACCTTCCAGCTGCTGCATGCTGCACACAAGATAAACTAGCAATATGCCATTGGCTTCAGCGTCTACCAGCTGGACCATTTGCAGACGCGATTTCTGAGCTTTGCTGGATATCATTTGACGATCCAACTGTCACCATGGAGTGCCTTGCCAGCACTGCAGTTGTCAGGGTCATGAAGGTATGTCATATGTAGCTCAATATATGCCCTGGCCTGTTTGAGATGGTCATGCTTCACAATCTCCTCGGTGTTTGAAGACACTCTCTTTTGCAGGCACACCAAGGCACAGAAGGCACAGATATGCTGGTCATGAAAGTTTTTGATGCTCGTGATGAAGCAGCTGTCAAGACGTTTGTCAACGAGCTCAAGGCGTTCAATGCACTGTCTGAGCTTCAGGGCCAAGCTATTCCTTCTTTGCATTCCTTTGGACAGATGGTCCATACAGGGATGTTTGGCAATCATCACGCATTGGGCAGGATGCAGCATAACAAATTGCAACAGACTGAGCTTGCAAGTGCTGGAGACCGCAAAACAAGGACTGCAAGCAATGCACAATCTGCATGTCAGTCATGGTGACATTCGTTCAAGGAACATGTTGTTGCATGAAAGTAGGATCATGTTTTGTGATCTGGGCCAAAGCACTGTTGATGCTTTGTCAGGTGCTTATGAACAGGACCTCAGCATGCTTGATGAAGTTGTGCAAGCTACACAACTAGTTTAAGGGACTGCGCGTTCTGCACATTATGTTGAAGTATTGCTGCGTGTGCTGGTTTGGCTATGACAGTGCACGTTGCACAGGCCTGCATGCATTTCGTTTATATGAAAGATTGTAGATTGTACGTTGATCTTCCGGTATAGATTGCAATGGTTAGCTGCAATCCACTTTTAATCACGCGTTTCAATGTCCGTGCAAGTTTGGCCCCACTCAAAAGACATATTGACAGCGCGTGGTGATAGAAAAGGAATGCAATGCGCCTTTACAATGGCCACAGACCATAGTACACACAAATAGTATCAACGTCACACCTCGCTGACTACACGCATCAATGGCATACTGTCAGTGCCCTCCTTAGGCACACCGCATTTGTTGAAGTGGTGTGCTTGTAAAGCTAAGAATGGAAGGTACGCTTTGCCTTCTCTCAAGCTGAGACAAAGTTTTTACAAGAAAAGCAGCCACACAGCCTGGGCAGCCAGAATACATGAGGGGGATAACAGCCTGTTATCCCCCTCATTTGACTTCGCAAACTGCACCTGCTGACTTCCTCAGAATTATCATAACAGGATTCTACAGCAAGATTATGCCAGGATTAATTCATAGGTCAGTTACCAGTGTTAGAACCAAATTAGGCAGGCATAAAATGGTTGCAACCAAAACAATTGTTTAATTTTTCTTTCAAAACTAGCATCAGTAATGTAAGAGTATTACACACCACAACCCTATGCTTGATGACATAATTATGACATAATTATAATCTGACAAATTACAGAAAGTAACCTATGGTCAGTGGTCAGTTAGGCAAATATATATGAATGGATGCACAATCAGAAAGTACAGGTGCAGAGATTACCCAGCTGACAGCTGTCCAACAGAAACCTACTCTAATGTATTACACATTACTTCGCTGTCACATCAAAGTCAAGGTAAGCATATGATAGCAAGGAACGATTTTGTTCTGTCAAATACGCACTGCATTGCTGTGTATTGCTCAGGTGTTAGCTTAGCTTGAATGGGTCTGACAACACCATATTTCATGATGGTCAGTCAGCTAGCAGATGTGAAATAATTGACCTCGATCACTCACAAACTTACTTGCGCATCAATGCACTGACATTGCACACTGCTCACTGTCAATGTCTGCAGCCAAGCCTCGAAGATGGTGCTGCTGCACTGCCTTGCACAAGGTATATCACGCAGTATCTTGCTTGATGAACATCACATCAAAAGGGCTCCTCCTGAGTCTGTATGGAATGTAGATAGTCAGACACCGCATCACCATCAGCAATGACAGCCCAAGCCATACTGATGTCAGCTGTGCATCATAGTCCCCAGCAAATTCAAGGCCAAGCAGCATGCAGCTGACAGCGGGTGCAGCACATACTGCCATTGCTTTAGCTGCGTATTTGAACCCATTGCAGCCGTACAGAACTCCATCCCATACAAATGCTAAGGCATTAATAGGCTGAGTCAGAATGACCCATGGGTAAATTGCAGAGATGCCAGCCAGCACAGCAGGGTCAGAAGTGAAGAGCTTAGGTAGAATGCCGCTGCTGGCCCCTAAGGCACCCCCTAGAAAGACCCCCAGCAGCACCCCCCATCTGAGCACTCTCAGAGCAATGAGCTGTGAGACAGCCAAGTTGCGGGCAGCGACGCTCCGGGCCAACAGTGTCTGGGCAGCGACTGCTAGGGAGTCTGCTAAGAGAGAAGACGCCAGCCATAGCTGCAGGCAGATCTGATGTGCTGCCGCATGTGCGCTGTCTGTACGTGCTGTCAGAGCCGTTGCCAGGGCGAATGTGGCTGTGCTGGCCATTGTACGCAGAACTAGCAGACCTGCAGACAGCAGTGTGATCAATACCTGGAGGCACCACCAAAGGATTTGCAGCTTGCCATGGCCCTGCCTACTCATCATCAACATATAAGCGTCTCTGAGGGTAGCTGGGCAAGGATGTCAGTAGTTGACTTCAGTCATCCAGCTCAACTCAGTAACAGATGCAATGAGGGTCCTGAGTTGACACGGTGCTCTGAGGTTCGCATGGCGCATGTGCTGTTTGCAACAGACCAGAGTGTGGCAATCCGTCGACAGTTCAGGGGGGGACGATCCAAAAGTCACCTGTAGGCCCCAAGAATTTGGCTGCACTTGTGAGTGCTGCTTTGCCCTTGAACGAGATGCTATAGCGTCTACTCAATACGCCAAACAAGCCCAACGCTGCTACAGCCTGTAAGCAGGGCATAGCCTGTCAGTACCAGCAAACACACAGCAACAGCAAGCATGGGTTGCACCAAGCATAATGCAAGATTTGCTGCCTGTTGGACCATGCAAACTGCGGCATTGACAAGCAGCCAGTAGGGCAGGTGCAGGCGGCACACCACAGATCCAATTTGTCAGAGCTCAAGTATGCCAAAGCATGCAAGATCAACATGGCTTTGCATAGTGCCGTGTAACGCTGTGTGTGTCTTCACAATTGCAGAATACTGAGTCCCATGGTATGGCTGTGCATGGACTTTGAGTGGTGGTGTGTGTAGGTGAGAGAGGGGTGACCTGACCAATGATGGTGGCCCAGGCTGCACCCCTCACACCCCACCCAAAGTACATAATGAACACAGCATCCAGCACAACATTGACCCCGTTGCAAATCAGGGTTGCCCACAGAGGGGATTTGGTGTCCCCTAGTCCTCTGAACACACCCTGCACCTCAATCCCATCATCACAGCAGGACTTGCGTGTTTAAGTCAACCTTTACACCCATCAAACAGAGCAACGACAGTCCTGCACCACATGATGAGCTCCTGGCCTGCCACCTGTCAGCTTGTACATCTCAGAGGCACTCTACAATTGGCCATAGCTTCTTCTCTTGCTGACAATCCTGTTTGGGCAAGTCAGACTTTGTCCTATCCTTCACCGTACATTTACCACAGTTGTAACTCCCTCCTGGCACACAAGATCTGGAAATTGCAAGGCTTGTACCTTTGGGACATATCATACTATACAAGCATTGAGCAGGTGCAACAGCACTTCACTTTTGCGCTGATGCAGGCAATTTTTGATGCAACACGACAGGCTGGCGCTGTGTAAGGGGTAGCTGAACAGAGCAATGAGGACCTGAAGGACCAGCAGGATGACAGTGAAGGGGGCTCCCAGGCCCCGGATGCTGAGGTAGGTCCAGGCGTCAGGCCTCATGCCTGATGCGGCGTCGGCCCCCCACAGCCCAAGGCCGGGCCCACCAGCTACCAGCAAGAACACACCCTGCACAGTTGTCCAGCATGCTTGCTGCATACAAGCGTGCGTAGCACCATTAGCCATGTTGATGGCTCGATTGAACAGATTGCAAGGCAGCTGACAAAATACAGCTTTAAGTCACTCAAGTGCACCAGGCATGTAAGCAACTGCGCTAGACTCACAAGGCATGATGCGTGGCATATGCAGAGCATATGCTAGATGGAGACAGCCTTCTGTGCATGCGTGAAAGGAACGTTGGGTCGAGTGACAACCGCCATTCAGCCCCAACAACTTACCTCACAGAGACCCACTATGACAGCCAAGAGGAGGACTGCTGATGCAGCCTCTGACACCTCTTTGTGAGATCCTGCAGTTATTTGAGCAGACTTACCATCATGTATACAACCAATTACGTCACTGAATTGAATGACACATTGAAGACAGCTGGGACAAGAGTTGTAGTGGTGCTTGTAACAGGCGCCTATAGCTTGCTCTGTGAACTTGATTGTCAGAATACATGCAGCTCATGATGGGCATCATCATATGCTGTACACAACAGCATGCACAGCTTCTGACCTCCATGTTCCCCATATGCTGTAGCGACGCTGCTTGTGGCTACTGATAGCAGTGGCACATTGAAGAGTTTTGTCACCGTGCTGTACACTGACAGTGCAATGCCCACACCAGCAAGTTGTACAGCGCCTGCTCGCATCACAGGTGTGTTGGTGCTGTACACATGTGACTCAACTGTGCTGAGAATGGCATGGCACATGTGTACAGAGCAGACATCCCCAGCTACAGTAATCACCTAGATGGCCAATGAAGGCTGTGTCTACTAGTGAGGCAACTGGATCTGCGGCTAGCGTTGCTATTGTCTGTAAGCATATATGAATTCAATGTCATGTTGTGACTGCAACATCCGTCACTGCAGGTGAGTAACAAAGTAAGTTTACCGGAACTGCCAACCAAGCGATCTGACCGTCAATGTCCTTTCTGCAGAGAGCAGGACATTCAATTGGTTGGGTCAGGGTCAGAGCATTGGAAAGCTGTTTGGCCTGCAGCCAACCTCTGTTCATGCTGTGCATTGCTCTCTAATGCTTGGCACTGGAAGTTGCGTTTGCAGCAGCTTCTTCGACCAAGCTGCTCTGGCCAAGTGATGTTATGGGAGTGTAAGCGTGAAAGTCCGCAATCGCTGTGACAGAGGGCTGCAGGTCGAATTTGCCTGCCGACATGCCGCCTTTGAGCACCAAGCGTCTTTGGGCTGCAGGTGGTGGTTGAGTCGCCCAAGGTTGAACGGCCGGATAGGTCAAGCTTGCTGTTTTTGACAGTCTGGCATGCGCTTCTCATTTGCGGGTCTTTCAAGCGAGTACTGTCCCCGCGCAGGTCAGAAATCGGACGAAGCAAAATCCTGGAACGCGCAAAAGAGCAGACGAAGCTCACATGGAAGTGGACACTCTTTTTGACCTATGTGAGCAGAGGCAAAGCTGACAATCAACAGACTAGGTAGTAATCAACCTTTGTGCAGCATTAGACATCCCTGCTCGCAACACCCGCAAATTTGGCCATGGTCATGCTGTGATCACTAGTTTGTCTAAATAAAGGAAAATAAAGTGAAACGCCTACCCAACTACAAGCGCTAGCGTTGCAAACTCATGTCGGGAGACGCAAGGTTTTGGCTATCCTTGTGAATCACTATCTGCGCAACTTGATCAAGCCATTTGTGTTCAGAAAGTGCTGCTTACCCGTGTGTTTGTGACGTTGGACAGCTTTGATCACCATGTCGGATGATGATATGGAAGGTGAACGACGGGTTGCCGTTGCCGGCTTGATGCTGTGCACGCCGTGATTATAATCGGCTTCGTTGCAGACTATGGATTCGAGTACTCAGACGAGGAGGTGGAGGAAGAGGATGTCGACATTGAGAATCAGTACTACAACTCTAAAGGTACGGACCTTGGCCGACTACAGCTATTCTTGTGAGTCTGTTCGACCCATCCTGATTTGGCAGAGCTCATTGTTCAGGACTCCTTGAGGGGAATGACCAGACGGACGCCTTGAAAGGCTTTCAGGAAGTTGTGAAGATGGAGCCAGACAAGGCTGAGTGGTGAGCTCAAATGCAATATAGAGGGCCACCTGCTCTTTGGCATCATCAAAATTAATCTTTTTTATGCAGGGGTTTTAAAGCTCTCAAGCAAATAGTGAAGATCCACTTCAAGCTTGGCAATCATGCTGATATGCTGAAAGCCTACAGGTAAGCCTGATGGCTTTCTGCTTCATGCTTGCAACAGTTGACCAAAAGCACGCTCTGGCTCGATACGCAAAAATTATGTGCAGTGAAATGCTGAGCTACACAAAGTCAGCTGTGACTCGAAACCAGAGTGAGAAGAAGATCAACAGTTTGTTGGACCATGTCTCTCAGTCCTCAGACATGAAGCTCCTGCAAGACTTCTACAGCAGCACGCTCTCATCGCTAGCGGAAGCCAACAATGAGCGCTTATGGTTCAAAACCCAGCTGAAGTTGTGTGGTCTGTGGTTTAAGCTGAAGGAGTTCAGCCGCATGCACAAAATCCTGAAGGAGCTTCACAGGTCTGTTTAAGCATCCACACTTGTTCGTGTCTCATTTTGTTTCACTGTGCTGCTTGCATGGTGGATTTTGCAGCTTGTAAGCAACAGCTGCTGAGCAGACATCTTGCCTGGCATCACAAGCATTGACACTTATGCCATGTAAATGAGCTTCAAGGCTGTGCAGAGACATTGATACGAAAGTGGCCTTGAATGCATGACCAGCAACCAGTATGTCAATCCTGCAGGGCGTGTCAGAATCCAGACGGCACCGAAGACCTGAAAAAGGGCACTCAGCTGCTTGAAGTCTACGCTCTTGAGATCCAGATGTACACTGAGCAGAAAGATACCAAGAGGCTGAAGCAGCTGTACCAGAAGGCACTGACTGTGAAGAGTGCCATACCCCACCCACGTATCATGGGGATCATACGAGAGTGTGGTGGCAAGATGCACATGCATGAGCGTATCTGGTCAGAAGCTGCTACAGACTTCTTTGAGGTAAACAGCTTTGTTGAAGCCAGTGTACTCTGAAATTGTCAGGATCTTTGGCCTGTATGCCAATTCCATTATCTGGCTTGAAGGACATGCCCATGTGCATGTGATCAATGCCTCAGTTGTGAGATGCAAGTAGGGCTGATGAGTGATGTACACTTGACATGCACACACCCACAAGTGTACATGTCAGACTCCAGATTCACAGTCTTCTGCTTCACACTCACAGCCTGCATGGTAAGAGCAATCATCCAACATTATAACGAACTGCCCCAGCACAAATACGTGACACACAATGAAGGCATGCTTGCCCTGGTCCCTACATCGTTTGCCCATGTTGTAGCACTGCTGCGCATGTCAAAGGTCCTGCTAATAATGCAGGCATTCAAGAACTATGATGAGGCTGGTGCAGTTCGGCGCATCCAGTGCTTGAAGTACCTGGTGCTGGCCAACATGCTGATGGAGAGCAGTGTGGACCCCTTTGATGCCCAGGAAGCCAAACCCTACAAGAGTGATGGGGAGGTGCTGGCCATGACCAACCTGGTCAACGCTTACCAGGAGAACAACATCAAGGAGTTTGAGAAGATCCTGCGCACCAACAAGTCAGCACCCCTCACCCTCACCCTCACCCCTGCTGCGCACTTCTCAAGCCTCTTGCCTGATGCGCATGGTAGCTCCACAGGACCATCAGAGCTCTTTGGATGTGGCTCTTAGCAACACATGCCTGTGCTGCCCTGTCCCCATCACCCAGGCACCAGCAAATTATATGGCACAGCTTACTGTATCTGCTGCAGCTGTGTTGGGACAAAGACATTCAGCATGGCATTACACGCCACATTAATCTTCTGTGCATGTTGTCTTTGTACATCTCTGTTGTAGGAGTCTACTTCCACCCAAAATGGACATTTGAATGGTGCAGTCTCCTATGGAAGAGGTGATGACAGTACCTGCCAATCACTGCAGGCGCACAATCTATGATGATCCTTTCATTCGAAACTACATTGAAGATTTGCTGAAGAACATTCGCACACAAGTGGTGCTCAATATTGTGCAGCCCTACACGCGCATCAGGATTCCCTTCATCTCCAAGCACCTCAACATCCCAGAACATGATGTAGAGCAGCTGCTGGTCTCCCTCATTTTGGACAACCGAATACGTGGCCACATTGATCAGGTGCTTTTTGCCACTTCTTCATGACTACATTGTTCTGTTGTTGGTGCACGGCCCCATTAACACCGTTACACACAGCTGCACAAGTTTTGTTTTGTCTGCGCCTGTGTTGCTAGTAACATGCAGTACTGTGAAAGACTGCCATGCCTTCTACGACTTGGGTATTGTGCAGATTCTGAGGCACTGTGGCTGATATGCATGACTACTGCAGGTGAACCATTTGCTAGAGCTTGGTGACCGGTCTCAAGGCAAGGACAAATATGAAGCCATTGACAAATGGGCAAAGCAGCTGAACACCCTACATACCACAGTTATCAACAAGCTGCAGTCCTGATGTGCCAAACAACAGCTGTCGTTGCCTTTGCGGCTTTCTAGTTTGACAGGAATGAGCCCGTGTGTTTGTGTGCTTTGTTGCAGTGAGTCATATGATGTGCATTCCTGAACGCTTATCTGCGTGAGGTTGAGTCCAAGCTTCTACAACATTGGCTACCGACAGTGTCACCTGTCTCAGGCAGTTACATTGGGGCAAAATTGCTGTCAATTTCAGCAATGCGCACAGTCGGTTCCTAAATGGCTCAAATTGCTTGCTGGCCGCGCAATCATCTGCACATATTTCGGCATGACTTGCCAAGTTGAGCAAACGGTCATAAGTTGCACATTTGGTTCATAAAACCGAAAGTCTCAAGTTCAGGGACGACCTACAGCAGGACACGTTCTCCCGCTGAACATCAAAGTTTCCATACCAAAATGCCCTGGCTGAACTAGAACACTGAACGTTCACCCTGACACAGCACTATTTACTACCGGTATCAAGCAAGATATTCAGTATCAGCAAAAAGACACAACACTCAGTCAGCAGCAACAATACGGGAGTTTGAGTGACAAAGCAAGGTCAACCTGCAAAGACGCAATGATGTCACATGCATTGACTGTGCAAAATCATAAAAAAAGCAAGCTGCAACAGGCACACAGTGCTGACTAATGGGACTGGTAAAACAAGTGGAGGGCTTCATCAAGAGGTCAGCTGCATCAGCTTGATGGTGCCTTGACTGTTGGCTGACAAGAGAATCTGAGAGTGGGGTTTCCAGCACACTGCACTGATGAACTGTGAGGGGTCCTGGCTGTGAGAGTTGCTGGCCACCTCTGCAGCCGTGGAAAAGAAGCGGCGGCACACAGGCTTAGTCATGGCTTTATAGTACACATACACCTGCAACATGTAGGCACAAACATAAGACTCCTCTGCAGTATCAGACTAGTGGACTAGTGGGTCTGCTAGTATGCAGATGTGCTCTTCCTTGTTGAGCATGAGCATCTCATACGCAATATGCTGAGGTGCAAGCCAACCACCAAGCTGTAATAAAGACATATGACATGTTTCCTGAGTTCTTGGTTCCAAGAGTTTCTCCCCAAGAATGCACTGATCTGCACAGCTGAGTGGAAAGCCAGACTTTCTGACCTCTTTGCAGACATGCTTTCAGCTGTGAACTTCTGGCAGCAATTAGTCATGACTGTATCTGTCACAGAGCAGACAACCATCAAGCAGCATTGCAGCACCCCACCTCGTTGGTCTCACTGCCACAAGCAATGAAGTCGTTGTCCACACTCAACCCCACAAAGTTCTTCTCATTGTTGTGGCCGTTGAAGACTGTGGAGGCAGTGCAAGCTTTGGTGTCCCAGAGGCGCAAAGTGCTGTCTGTGGAGGCTGACACCAGCTCCCGCCCATTCAGGTAGCGCACGTACGACACTGCCTTGCGGTGCCCTGCACCCTCACACAAAAGGCGGTGAGTGCATGATGATTGGGCTGCACTAGTAACCCAATATAAGCTGACTGCTGTGATGCCATGCACAGCCAGCATTATGCACAGTCAGCATCATGCACAGCTAGCAGGACAGAGGCAGCACAAGACAAGGCTATCTGTATGAGGTCAACAGAGCACAACAGTCTGTAACTTCTCATCCACTCCATTTGAGTCCAAATAGACAGCCAGTTGGCAAGGCTATGGTGGCCTTGGGCCCTTGCTAGGCTGGGAAGGTACCTTTGTAGGTGTGCACAGCCTTGTCACTCTTGCGCAGGTCATAGGTGAGCACAGTGTGGTCTGCTGCTCCCACAGCAATCTCATACATGGACTCTGGGTTGTACTTGGCGCAGCACACATTGGCCTTGATGTCAATCTCAGCCACAGAGTTGGCCTGGTTGGTAGACCATATCTGCACAGGAAAGCAGCAGCCTGTCAGCCCAGTCCTCATCACTGCATCCGTGCAGTTCAGAACAAAGAGAGCTGCTGCATTTCCTAGCACAGTTGCCTGGCAGAAGTGTCCAGTAGACCGCGAGTTGCAAACAGCTGGTAGCAAAGAGAACTGCTGCATTTCCCTGGCATAGTTGCGTGGCAGAAGTGTCCAGTGGATCGCTGTTTGCAGAGAAAAGATCGCATGTCTGCCAGGCAAAAGTCAAATGTGCCAGCTATGCAGTTCTGACAGCAGACTGAGCACGAATTGAACAGGCTTGTGTCAAGTATGTGCATCTGCAAAGCAGCAGAGGCTGAAGCTTACCTTGACCATGCCATCATCAGAGCCAGACATGAGCAGCATGGGGTCAGTGTGGCAGAAGTCCACGCTCCAGATGCGCTTCTCGTGCGCCTCATACTCAGCCACATTCTGCCCAGTGGCAATGTCCCACACATGCACCACCCCCTCATAGTCACTACTGGCCAGGTATGTCTTCAGGTACTTGTTCCAGGACAGGCAGCTGAGCTTGGAGCGTGTGACCAGCTCCTGACTGGGGCAGTGGGTTTCTGCTGCAGGGTTGGCCATGATGGCACTGTACTCGTACAGGCTGATGCGCTTTGACACTCCAGCTGTGGCAAACACCTGCATGTCAAAGCCGTGTTCATGATGCTTGCACTTTCACGCTCCGTGTCGCAGACGCCTGCACGCTGATGAAAAGGTAGTGCTGGATGAAAACCTTTGCTTGCAGCTGTAATGACAGCAGTCCAACATGGATTGACTGCAGCAAAATGCAGGTATGATACTTGATGACAGATGTATTGAACCAAATGGCCGAGCTGAGAAAATGTCATGCAGCCATGGATCCAGGTAATACATTGAAATGGGGACCAGGGAGGGGGGGGGGTGTACCTCGCTGTCTCTGTCAAACTCAATGGATGACAGAATGCTGGAGGAGTGCTGGTTGCTGGGCCGCAGCAGCTGCGCAATGACCTTCAGGCGCCCACAGTGCGTGAAGACTGACAGCATACGTGAGAACTCTGCCAGGCCCTCTTCATCAGCAGGACCTGTCACACTCCCCTTCTGGGCAATCAATGCCTCTGCTGCTTGTATCTCCTGTGCCTCTTCAGCTTCCATGCCTTGTGGCTCCCGTGAGTCAGCCTGGCTGCTGCCATTCACCTGTGTGTGCAACAGCATTGGACCAGCTTGCCTTTGACCAACAGGATGGAGCACCAAAAGGAGGGCATGCGCCCCTTGTGCAGAGTCTGAAGCTCGGGTAGCGAGCTCCCCTTAGGGTTGCAGGAGTAGCTCTCACCATGGATGCAAGATACATAGTAGTCGGTGATAAAGCTGCAAGCCGTTGCTGAGCATACAGCTTACGTCATGTGCAAAGGCATGTCACACAAGAAGGGCGCAGCATGCTGGCTGGCCAAAAGCACGAAAGCCAAACCTGAGGGTGCACACTACTGCTTGGGGCATCAGCTGGGGTAACCTCAGCCGCCCCACCACTGCTCAGAGGGTCAGGGCCGGCTGTTGAGGCAGCCGGTGGCTCTGCATGTGGCTGTGCCTGTGAGGGCTGCTCATGCTTGATGCGCTTGACGCTGGGTTGATCTTCTGCAGCCGGGCACTGCGTAGCATGCTTGGAGGGGCCTGCAGGGACCAGGTGAGGAGCTGCTGTTTTGCCGGCCTTGCGCAAGCGCAAATAGCACTGCTGCAGATCATCAAACTGGGACAGGACTCGCCGTCGCCGGGACCTGCACATTGGAGGGTTATCATGATGATGTACGCATGCCTTTTGCTGCAGTGGCACATGATGCCACTGTGTAGACTGCAAGAACAGTAATGAACAGAATTGGCAGCTTTACAGGCATCTTCTGCTGGCTAAAGCAAGCATACTTGTCTCGTAACATGCACAAAGCTTGAGCAGGCACGCAGTCTGTAGCAACTTACTGTGTGGCACATGCAGCCTAGGCATATGCTCTGCATCTAATTTTGCAACTATGTGTTCAGACACCACACCTGACAGCAGCTTCCTGTGTGGCTGCTTGAGATGGTGAGTCACCCACAGGACCACCATTGGCAGCTGCAGCCCCAGCCCCCGCCCCACCCAACCCCTGCCCTGTTGGCTGCTGCCGCTGCTGCAAGGCAGCCTGCTGCTGGTGGAAATGCTGAAAGGCCAGATGCCTGGGGTGGATATGCATAGAATGTTGCCTGTCCATCTGTGTGGGCAGCGGCACTGGAGGCACTGCATTGCTTGCTACTGGTGCAGAAGCTGTTGCAGCAGCTGCTGCAGAGGTCGATGTGCCAGGTGCAGCAGAAGAGGGGCCTGCTGCTGTTGCTGGCGGCTGCTGCTGCTGCGGTGGGGCAAGGGGGGGCTGATAGGGGTGCACAATCATGAGGTAACCATTGGAGGCCCGTGACAACTGTGGCTCTAAAGAGCGAGCAGCATCAAGTGCAGCAGCTAGCTGGTGATTGGAGGGTTCAGAAAGCTGGCTAATGGTTGGAAAGGCTGGCAGCTGAGGATTGCCAGGCTGAGCAAGAATGATACCTGGCTGTCCTGATGCATGCTGCGCACTGACAGCTGCTGCCGGCGAGGCTGACAGGAGTGCCACCCCTGCAGGTGCAGGCTGGCGCTGAGCAGGACCACCTGATGCCTGTTGTGCCGCAGATGATTGTGCATTAGGAGCCAACATGGCTGATGGCCTGACATGTACAGCAGGGGCTGGTTGTGCAGGAAGGCTAGGCCTTGACTGCTCCTCAGCCTCTGAAGCTTTTGACCTTTCAGCAGACTGCTTTGCAGCGACAGAGACGGTGCTCATTGCTTCTTGCAGGCGCTTCTGAAGCAGCTGTGTGCTGGGCTGCCGCGATGGGAGCTGCTGGTGAGCCTGGCCATGCTGAGAAGCATCTTTGGAATGTAGCTGCCTTGAGGCAACCTGCTTGATGTCTGACTCCAGCAGTTGCAGCTCTGATTGGAGGTCAATCAGCTGTCTGGACTTCTGCTGCCTACAGTATGCAGCAAGCCATCAACAAACAAAGGCTTGTGACACATGCAGCTGCTTGAGCGAAACTGCAAAGTCTCTTGCGGTCTGCAACTGAGGCTATTAAGGCAGCTCGAACTTACTTTGAGTGCCGCAGAAAGTGCAGCAGGAGCTGCAAATTGCTTTCCGCATCCTGCTGTTCCAGGCAAACTTTGCGCTCCCACAGCACTTGCAGCAGCTTATTGACCTCCCCAAGCTTGAGGCGCGAGTTGTCTGCTGTCAGCAGCTGGACAACCCTCTCAGATGGGTCAGCCTTAGCCCCAAGATTGGCCTGACTGACTTTGTGGATGACCTATACAGCACCGTGAAACATGAAGTGAGCTGTGCTGTGCCGGTGTGTGTGTACAGCAGATAACTCTATGTTTGTAACTGCATACCTTGTGCAGGAGAAAGTTTGGGTGAATTTTGTCAGCTGTGACATACGTAGAACAGCACGGGCAGCTCTTCTTGTTCACCAGGTGCATTGTAATACACTGAAAACAGAAAGTATGGCCGCAGTCGGTGACAAACGGGTCTCTGATCATGCTCATACATATCGGGCAGGAGAAGTCGTCCTCAGCCAATCCCATCAGCTCGGCTGCAGCAACTCTCCAACTTGCATTGTGATCGACTTGGCTGACAAGCTGTTGTGCCGCAGTGCTCATTTCACGGCCGACCAAGTACACAAGCTTGAAATCCTGCTATGACTCCTGCACAACCGCCCTGTTGCTCGCAAGTTGCAGAAGTCGACATGAATGAAGCACATTTCCGTTGTAACGTCCCGCGGAAGGTCGTGCGCACCGAACAACGATCACGCGCTGTGCACATCGAACAGCGATAAAGCAGTGAGCCACGCAGGGCATTTGCTGACTAATTTCAAGCCCATCCCGTGGTACCCACGTGGCGTAACGTCATAGCTTCTCAGCATGGAGTTCAAAGGTGTTTCGATCCTAGCGTCATGATCGCGCGCGACACTAGCTGCGTCAGCCTGTGTGTTGCAGGCGGTCAAGCTTGCCTGTAACATGTTAGACTAAAGAGGATGATGACCATGAGTTGCTAGCTTGCAGTTGCTAACTTGCAGGGCAGATGCAAAGTTCACAGCGCACAATTGCTTGCAGGCTCCAGTGAAGTGGTCAAACAATGCCCAAACCAGTGTGATATGCAGACAGCAGCGTGCTGAGAGCAGGCTTCTTTTAACCGATAGGCACGCAGGCAGCTTGTATTGACCTGATTGTCTTGACCTGCGTAGGTCAGCTGACACTACTAATGTCATTGATGCTCTCACAGAAGGTGGTGATGTTACAGTCTCAGTTGTGTCTGATAAACATGTTGGTCACAAATGTTGTGGCGATCACACTCAAGACGTGCATATGTTGGGTTGCTCCCAACACGCTGGTGCACCACGTGGCTGGCATCACAAGGGCAGATGACACTCTTAAATATTCTGTGGGGCCAGAACCAAGGACAGGGGTGTATTGGGCAACAGTGACATCTATGAACCCACTCTACCCATTCTTGCCAGCTTTGACTGCAGCAGCTACCAGATCAAAGACTGTACTTTTTGGGAGGCCCATGATCGCATCTTTGGTGCCTTGAAATTGCGTGATGAAAGGTGTCAACAATGGGTTTTCTATCATAAGGGCCCCTGCACATTTCATGACTGTACCTTCCTCCACCATCTGGTCGACAACTTCTGCTGGGATCTTTCTGAAGTGGGTCTGCACCAGCAGGGACACGGAGGATCTAGGTCATAATCACAAAACGCACTTGGCAAGTCGTTGCAGTATGGTTGATCGTGAAGCAGTCTGCAGATTGATGGCTAATTTGCGATCAAGAGTATGGAAGCAATCTGCGGTCTAGCTGTGGATCATGGTACACCCTTACCCATGTTGTATCAACAGCTTTGAAGGACTGCCTGGACTCCAGGTCAGTACACAATGTGCATCCAACTGTTCCAGCAGGGTACTCAGAGTAGCCATGAATGAACTCCTTGGCCTGTATGATGAGGAACCTGTGAGGCCCAAAGCAGCAGACTTATTGAGCTGCTCCTGGGGTGGCCAAGGCATTGCAGCATGTCAGAAGATAATCTGGGGACAATAACACCAAGTACGGCCAACATGGAGTGCAATATGTCCTGTGATGTGCGTGATAAGGGTAGTGCTTGTCAGGCATGCCTAGAGACCGCAAGAAAACCTCTTGTGTAGATGTGGGCTTCTCTCGAACTCTGCCTTGGTAAATCACCACTTGATCACAGGTTAGCAGCAGCCCAAGCTTGCTATCCAAGCGCTCGTATATGGCATCTGCTTTGGCTTGTGCCAGTAGAGCGACGAGTTTTGCAGGATCTGATGTGCGGTCGCCAAGAGCTTGCTCATCTATGTCCGCAGTGACTGTATCATAGTCGAAGCCATATTCCTGAGCCAGCTCTTTCATGATGCCTGCACAGAGAAGCCTCAAATTGTATCGTCAATCTTGTCACCGACGCTGTCGTGTTAGATGTCCTCACCCTGGCGTGAATAAGACGAAGACCCCAGAATGATGCGCGATCCTCCTGCAGGCCATATTGACAACATAGCTGCAGCATGCAGTCTGTGTGTCGCAGGACAGCGGATTATGCGGTGTGACGTGAAAAGTTTTTTTGCCAACATGACATCATTGGTGGCCTTCAGGTGCGCCCGTGCAAACATAAGAGCTCTGCCGTTGCCACTGCTAGCAAATTTCATCTCCGAAACCACTTCAAACTGATCCTGCTGCTCTTCTTCCAGCGGTCTTGTAAGGCGCAGCACGCAGAGCATGCCCAGTTTATGGGGTCACTGAAGGCAAAGCACAGCCTGTGCACTCGCTTTGCGGTTGTGTAACGCCAGTTGAGCTGCACAGGCCAAGTTGAAGCACAGAAAGTGAAGTTGTTGAGCAGCATGTTCCGGGTATCAACTTCGTCTTGCTTCGGCTTCGTATGGTGCATGTGTATAGCCACCTGAACCTCAGCACGTCTTTGCAGGGGTGTGTGTTTGTGGTGCGCACGCAGAGCAGCTCATCAATCGCACCCAGTGTCCTTTCCGCAATAGGTGCCGTCTGTCAAGCACTTGTTTGTGATGTAAAGGGTAGCACATACACTCCTGCTTACGCTGCTAATCAATGTGCTGCAGAAGAGCACAATGGTCAAGCGTTACCACCAAATGCTCCACTCACCTTTGCCACCCACGTAGTGTTGCAACATCAGCGGCAACCGGAGTATACTGAGGCTGCGCAGCAGCACAAGATAATTGTGAACCCATACTGGTTGCTGGCTTGTGTTGAGGCAAAGCGCATGCTGCCAGTTGATGATCTGGTGGGTCAATGGCCCTCTCAGCATCTCTTGCTTTAGCTTTGTGCTTGCTGTCCAAGCATTTGGCCTTTGTGCAGTTTCTGAACATCTCAGTTTATTTGCAGCTGCACTGCCCGTTTTTAAGCTCCAAAATACAAGGGGCATCAGGTATGGCCAGTTTGCAGGGTACCTTCATTTGTGGGTCTCTGGATGTGCATGCTCCTGTGAGTGAATGAGACAGGAGGCACAGACTCCTTCTGCTGGCTGCTGCAGCGTGTGGGGTCTCTGTCACATCCTTCCAAGGGCTGCAGAGACAGATCTTGCTCGACATGCTCTGGTGCATGGGGGTGGATGTGCAAAAGGAGATGCGGCTCAATGCTGTGTCGCACATCATTGCACGGGATGTAGATGACAAGTCCTCCAAGAAATTAGAGCATGCTCGCAAGTGAGCCCATTTGGTATGAGTCAGCAGGGCTGACTCTGCTTACACAGCAGTATTGGATTCTAGGTTTGCTCTTGCAGTCAATGGCCAAAAGCTGTGTGTAATGCAGGCCAGACTGGGCTGCCACCATCAGCATTGTCAACTGCAAATGGATCTATGACTGTGTCCGTCAGTGGAAGATACTCCCTTCAGGTGCCTGTTCCATATTCTCCTGGAGCCTACAATGCAGTTGTGACATCCCACAAAGACAAGTTCAAAGATTACCTTGTGCTGACCAGTGCGGAAATAATGGGTCCAGCTTCATCAGTGTCAGCTCTGCAGCTCATAGTATGGTCTATGTTGCTGTATGCATATAAGACATGCTAAGGCACAGCGTCGACGTTCATGTCCTCACGTGTGCAAAAGGCATCTGGCCACCATGACATGACGTATTGTGCAGTCAAGAGCCCAGCTGACCTTCTATCTTTGTACGTCGTTACGATGTTGGCTCTGGCGTACAGGTGCATACAAATGCAACTGCTCTGATGCGGAGGCCAACAGCTGGCATGGTAGATCCAGCGCAGCAGTTGGCAAGCAGCAGGCAGCCTCAAAGGCACCTGCAACTACAGCCAAGGTGGCTCTGATAGCCCCTAGCGCTGTGCTCATCAGCCCGTTGCAAGCAGCCACAGCAAACACTGAGCTTGCTCAGATGCCATCAGGCACTCTTGTGGCAGCAGCACAACCTCAACAGGCTGTAGCTGTGCCAACGCCAATAGCGGCAGCGGCACCAGCAACTGCTGTTGCTCAGCATGTGGGCAGTGCCCTGAAAGTCAGCAAGCCTTTCAGGAGCACAGCAACGCCCTCAGGCTTTGGCACAGGCCTTGGCACAGGCCCTAGTTCAAACAAGCGTCAAGTGGTCAGGGCACCGGTCTTGCTGCAACCAGGTTCAGCAGAGGACCTGGCTGCCAGGCCTGACAGGGAAAGCATTGGTGGGACTCAAGGCGCAATCACCGGGCTCACTCACCTGGCTCTGCAAAAGCACAACCAGGATCTGCACTTGCGCACTGGGTCAGCTGATCACTCTGCTGTTTCTGGGCTTGATACACAGCAGATGGCATTGCAGGCAAGCTTTTCTCGTCTCACTTGTGATCATCAGCAAAGCTGTTCCGCTCACTGCATTGACCCCAGTGCAGAGCCTTTACTGGTGGCATGCTCTGCTCACTTGGTAGTGATATGCAAGCATTGTTAACAAGTGTGTGTCCTTTCCGAAAGTCTGACAGTATGTCTATGTCATGAAGGTAGCAGGTGCAGAAGCTGCTACAGCCAGGCTGATTGCCCAGATGACAGAATCATCTCCTGAGAGAGATGATGCAGCTGGACACCAGCTGCAGCAGCAGCACTCTTCAGATAGGGAGAATGTGCCACGGCAGCAACAGCAGCAGTATACAGGTAAACGCAACAACAATGTGCAGATGGCTGCGGCAGAGGCCCAGAAGCAGCCTAGTAAGCGCAGGAAGGTGTCAGATGCAGAAGGAAGCATTGCTGCATCAGTTCAGCAGGCTGCAGCAGACATGAACCAGGGTGTGACTGACATGGAAGAGGCAAGGCAGGTGCTGTGTCCTGTTGCTGACAGGGCTCTTAACACCAGAGCAAGTGGTGAGCTGCCGGATCTGCGCAAAGGAGGTGAAGCTTTGAATCCTGAGGAACTAGTTGGACGAGCAGTGCAGCAGCAGTTTGAGGAGGGCTTGTTCAAGGTTAGGCAATGTGCATGACTCAGAGATATTGCTGATTTTGTGCTGTGCTTTTGCTGTGCCTGCAAACTGCAGACACACAGCTGAGGTTTGGCTTGTCATGTACAATGTCAGTTCCAGTTCGCCCTAGACATATGCATCCATGAGATACTATCCTGTTATGATGACCGTGACACAAGTATCCTCTTATCACATCCCCTTATGACAACCTTGTGGCACAAGTATTTGTGGCACAAGTATCTGTGATCAAAGCAGGACATGTCTGAATTGAGCCAAGCCACTCAGCTATGATGTCGTATGGTGCGTAGGGAACTGTCAAGAAGTACAACAAGAAACACAAGTGGTTTCTCATTGAGTACGAGGATGGTGATAGGTAAGCTCAAGTCTAAAGCGCAGTCAGCATAGGTGGCATGGCACATGTTCATTTGTGCATCTTCATCAGGCCAAAGCCCTGACAAGCATGTCTGAGCTGCTTGATCTGCCAAACACAGTACGGCACATGAAAAGCTGTGCACAAGTTATAGTGGAGACCTCGCCCAACAGCATGATGCCTCATTCAACAGTCTAATTTGTGCCCCTCATCCCACCTCTCTGTTGCAATGTTGATGATCAAGCAGTGATGGAGCCTCCACCTACACCTGAACAAAGAGAGTTTACTTGACTTGGGTGATTTGACAATTTGATGTTCCAGATCAGGCTTCCTGATGTGTTGCAGGCAGGACCTGACATGGAAGGAACTGGAGCCAATATTGCTTCCAGATTTGTCCGGGCATGACGCAGAGGCTCCCTCTGCACAACCTGCCAAGCCTAAGCGCAAGTTGCAGAAAGTGAACACGCACACCCGTGACTTGCAACCCAAGCCTACTGCTTCCGATGCTCTCGGAGCTTCTGCAGCTGCTACTGCTGCGCTCCCCCCAGCCCGTCAGGCAGCTGCGCGAGTGGGCAAGGGTGCAAAGGCATTATGTGCTGCTCCAGCAGCTGCAAGGGGCAAAGCTGCAAAGGCAGCCAGTGTAGCTGCAGGCAAGGGCAAGAGGGCACACAGGCACAGCTCACAGCATGATGAAGAGGCTGTGCTGGCTGATGAGCCCATCAGGAGCAACACACCAGCAGGTGGTTGTCTTGCCTATATGGTGTCATACAGCTGCATGCATGCAGCTGGCTTCATCAGATTGCATGCTGCCTTTGTGCAATTCTCCTGTTGATTTTCAAATACAACAAGTCAACTGGCAAGTAAGCATATGTATGCAGCAGCCGCAGCGTGGCTTGCATGGCAGTGGTCAAAGTCCTGTTACCTGTGCCAGCAGGTGCAAGGGCCAATGCAGGGAGCAGCCCTTGGAGCACTAGCAAGAAAAAAGCCAAAGCTGTGTTGGCTCTAGGTAGCATGCACACCAAGGACCAGAAAGTGTGCTTCAGCAAGCTTACCAAGATTGGTGTGGCATGTCTCAGCCACAAGTCATGTCCAGGGTGAGCCAGCATATGCTGCCACCTTTTGGGTTTGCATTGCAGCACTGTCTACGATATCCTGAGCAGCACACTTTGTTCATACGCATGGCAAGGCAGTAGGAGCTTGTGCCAGCAATTTGGTCTCAGGAGCATGCCTCTTGTTCCTTTGCTTGACCACAAAGGCCACAGTATGCATGCTCTCATAACATGGGGTCATATAGCATATGCAGCAAAATTTGAGCATTCAAAGTGCTATGCTGTGCAGATGGAAGTCAAGCATAACACATGTGGTGTTACCTACTTTGGTGCGATCTGTGAAGAGCCTAGCTGGCATGGCAGGAGGTTGCTGGATCCTGCATGCAGACTTTGTCGATGCCTGTGCCAGTGCTGAAGCCTTCATGGAGCCGGTGAGTACAGCCACCTGGTGGACGCAAACTGTCACTGCTGTGCACTGACTGCCAGCCTGCATCCATTTGGTTCAGGGTCTGCATCACCTCATTTTGTGTCTGCAACACCAGCAGGTCATTCACCTGTTTTCAAGCATGTCTATTCATATGGGCTGTTGCCACAATTAACTTTAAGCGTGCTAAGCATGCGACTGGCCATTTGAATGCAGGACGAGTTTGAATTTGAGGGTGGTAGTGAGCTGATAAGTGCACATGCCCCCAGACACTGGAGGGAAAGGCGTGCCTTGCAAGGCGTTGGAGCTTTCCATTCACTCCAAGTACGCTTTCACCTGCACTCGTATGATGGATGTCAGCAGCATACAGGCTGCTTATCAATGCAACTGAGCTTCATATCTGATCAATTGACGTGCCTGGTGCTGCTGCTTTTTAGCCTGGTGAGCATGTTGATCATGAGCTGCTATGCATGTGGTGAGTTTGCCATGTCAACGCTCTTCGCAGTCCGTCTGTCTTCGGATTGCGTTTGAGTGTCACTTTGGTGTCATCTTCCTCCGTCATCGCTCTGTACCTAGTGCAGGTGCTGATGTATGGGGCCTGCGACGCACCAGGACCAGCCAGGGACGACATTGCCACCATCATACAGGTACAAACCCTGTTTGCTCCTCATTCTCAGCTGCTCTAAACCTGTGAGCATCTGCTGGGCAGCTGCTGCAAACTTTCAAGTAGCTGCCACAAATGCTGAGCAGCTGGTGAACATTCTTCAGCAGTCACCGTGGGCCCTGCTGCCAGCCTCTGGCAACCTGCAGCAAGATGATGACTCCCTGCTGTTACGCCCTGTACAGCTGTTGCAAGCTTTGTGCAAGCTGTTGCTCAAACTCTCAAAGCCACATCTGGCGCCTCGCCAGCTGTAATTACCCCACTGCATGACACAAGCTGACTGCATGCAGAGTGGTGGCGGGACAGTGACAAAGTGTGAGAAGCCCTGTAACACGCTGACAAAAGCCATTGCACGAGGCACACATTTGGCAATCATGAGCACAGATAGGACTGCTGCTGACCCTGGAGTGAAGCAGTTGTTGAAGGCTCAAGTGCCCTGTGCCTCAGCTCACTTTGTGGTGGAGTGGCTGGCGCATCCGGAGCAGGAATGTTCTGACTATTTGCTGTTTAACAGTCAAATTGAGTGGGCTCCAGGGCTGGTGACAGCAGCAGCAGCCCGTGTGGCTGCCGTCAAGCCTCACCAGATGTCACCGCAGATTTAGTCACTGCAGATAAGTACATAAATTGTTGATGCGGTTGTTGCACTTTTGGCAGAGTGGAATAGTTTTGTGTTGTGTTGTATTGCTGGTGGTATGTTGCGATTCTAAGCCCAAAAAAAGTGATTTTACACCAATACGCAAGCATGTGACAGCTGTGCTTGCTCCACTCTTCATAGCAGCTTTTACAGACCAGAAGACAGCCGCTGGTCACTGCGCAGGATGTAGGCTGCAGTTGAGTTTTAGGCATGAAAGTGCCAGGTGACATCAGGTGGTTAAGTTGGTGGCTCATGTGCTAGTAGCGGTGAACCAAATCCTGAGCTGAGGCACCAAGTTACCATACAGCCTGGGTTGCCCTTCTTTTTGGTTCCTGTTTGGCTATTTCCACTTGTGCACTTGTGACTCAAATTGTTGCTTGCGCAAAGGCATATGCATGCTACCTGTATCTTGTCTTGTTAAACAGTCCAGCCTTGCATGGCTTTTGGGAACATAGACGTGCATGCCACGCCTGATAACCTGTAAAGGCCGCATGACATGTCATGTGAATGAAAGCAAGAGTAATATATACGTCATTTCCAGAAGCGGGAAATGGATATTGGAATAGATTATTCATTTCTGGTGTCTCAGAAATTCCAGCGGGAAAGGCTGCATAAAAGTTTTTGCTTTCTTTCTGCTCAGACGCTTTGCCATATTCTTTGCTTATAAAACCGTTCAAGCGTTGAAGACCAGACCGGACAGCCAGAGCAGCGTGCAGGCCGACCGACAGCCTGTGAGGCTCCGAAGCTGGCATTTGCCTACGTCTGCCTCTGCTGCACAGACTGTATCCGGTGAGTTTTGGCTTGAGCTCTCGGGGTGACAAGACTTGCGTCGAGAGCTGCAGCTCTGCTGCGACTCGTGAAACGCACGTAGAACCTTTCAGGCAGCTCGACCGGCTTGACATAGTATCTGCACGCTTGCAATTTGTTCTGCCTAGCCAAAACACCTTCATCAGCTTGTTCAGCGTCAAACACGTTGCTGACATGTCGAGTCAACTGTGTCAGCTTCACTGGTATGTTGCCGTTGCGGTGACTCGCTCGCCGTTGCCATCTAGCTCATATGCAGGACGAATGGTATGCAGCAGCCTGACCAGAACTATTGATCCCTTGCAGGCTTTGCAAAGTTACTTGTGCTGTGCATCAGAGATGCAAGCTCAGGGCCACCTCCACTCCATACCACAGCCAATGGATGGGCCATATGCATCACAGTCATCTCTTCAGCCCGCCCTGCATCATCACCAGGGCCATCAGATGGGACCAGACTCAGACTATGGTCAGCCAGAAACACAGCATATGCTACACAATGGTCAGCATCCATCACACATGACAGATCAGTACCACCCACAGGTGTCCATGTACATTCAGCAGCAGCAGGCACCGCCAATGCTGTCTGATGTTGGTGAGCAAAAGCATGACAATGTGGCTTTGCCCTTTCCTCAGCCCAGTATGGTCACATACGCTCAGCCTTCTATGGAGCAGCCTCAGCATCCTGGACATATGGAAGGAGCCTCAATGGGACCTCAGCATCCTGGACATATGGAAGGAGCCGCAATGGGACCTCAGCATCACTCAGGTTCCGGCTCAGACTTTCCGCCCAATTCTCCAGATGGTGCCCTGTCACCAGGAGACAACTCTAAGAAGTGCGTACCACCCCATCTGCGTTTTGCTCACAAGTGCCTGATCGTGAAAAAGTAGGCAGTATGCAGTTTACAGACTTGACAGATGACCTGTTTGTACCAAATATGCCTTGCCACCAGCATCCATGGCACCATCAAGCTGTCACAATGGCAAGCCTGACTGCGTTTGGGCTATACATATGTGTCTTTGCATTTGTTTGTATGCTGATCTTCCAGTGTATCCTCACAAACATGGATTGTCCAGTGCACTTGTATGGAAGTCGCGCGTTGGTAGTGAGAGCCATCAGTGTGAGTGCTATGAGAGCTCAGCGCTAATGTAGGAAGTATCAATAACAGCACAGTCTGCAGCAACCAACAGCATCGACAGCATGCGTCTTCATACTGACACTGTTGTGTGCCTCTGCAGACCTCGTGGACGTCCGCCAGGCAGCAAGAACAGGAAGACTCTGCTGAAGGAAGCAGGGCTGCTTACAGATGACCCAGACAACATGGAGGCTATGGAGAATCACCCCTTGCTAGCGCCAGCACCAGCCAAGAAACGAGGCCGGCCCCCTGGAAGCAAGAACAAGAAGACCTTAGAGGCTATCCAACTGAAGGCAGAAGGCACAGAGTTACAGCCAGTGATTCCGACTGTTGACCCCATTCCAGAGGAGGCTGTCACTGTAGCTGCTGCTGCCTCTGGGATCCTTGAAGCTGCTCCAAGTGCGACCTTCCTGCTGCATGCCCCTGCCAACCCACTGATATGTGGCATTCAAATGCTGCGCATATTTGTCGATGGTGCTTCACTTAGGCTATCATGAGTGGGCGACCCGCTGATTGCAGTGCAAAGTCAAGAGCAGGCAAGTTGCAGGTTGTGAGAGGTGCGTGCATAAGATGCTGCACTGCACCACTGCACACCTGACAAACACAGCCTGCCAGCATCTCCCAGGAATGCTGAGAGGCTGGCAGGTCTTGGTATCGCGTTGTCTTTCATGGACACAGTTGCTGGAATGCAGGGCCCCATGAGAAGGTACCAGGCAGGCGCGGACGGCCCCCAGGCAGCAAGAACAAGCGTACCTTGGCCATGGAGAGCTTGGCACAGCAGGGCTTGACAGCTGGTCAGCAGCAAGCTGCCATGGCATTGCTGAAGCAGCGCGCTGAGCAGAAGAGGGTGGAAGATGAGGAGAGCTTGCAGGCCTCCATTGCTTCTGGACAGAAGAGGAGGGGCAGACCGCCTGGCAGCAGAAACAGGCCTCGTGAAGATGGTATGAAGCACTCTTACTGGTGGTCTAAGTCATCTCAGCTGAGCTCCAACCTTCAAGCACACCTGCAGTACATAGGCACAGGCAGTTGGCAGAACAGAGCAGATGGTGCAGAAGCTGTCTTGAGCAAGATGTGTGACCTGGAAGGAATCAAGAATTGCACTGTTTCTTCTTTTTGCATGGCCTGTTGTGTAATAGCATTGCAAATGCAATTGCTGCGGGTGTGCTGGTCTATCTCTATCAGAGCATGAGCTGCTGCCTGCGTGTGCAGGTGACATTGATGATCCAGCAAGCAAGAAGCAGCGAGGGCGTCCAAAGGGCAGCAAGAACAGGCAAAGTGGGGATCGCCAAGATCTTCAACTCGCAGTGAGCTCTTGGCCAATGTCCCAGTTCTCCTCTGCAGTTTGCAGCATATTGCATTGACTCTGCAAGGTAGCCTTGTTGCGTGTGACCAGATGTCTCTTGTAGATGCTGATGCTGATGAAGCATAGCTGCATGTCACTCCTGCCATGTCTCACTCTAGAACAAGACAGGGTTGCTGAGATAATGCCGCGCTGCAAGCCATCAGTGCTGCTGTTGTCCCTCACCAATTGCTGCAATTGCTGTATCTACAGGTGGCTGACAGCATGCAGCAACAGGTGCAGATGGGTATGGCAGATGCCAACCCTCAGATGCTGCTTGGCTCTGGAGCACTGACTGATGCAGTGACTGCGGCAATGCACGCCGTCCCATCTGGCAATGTGTACTGGGGTGATGCTGCAGTGCGAGCTGCTCCTGGCATGTCTGCTGAAGACATGTCTGCTGATGCTGGGTCTTTACAGCATCAGGATGCTTTGCAACATCAAGGTGCTCTGCAGCCACATCTTGCAGGTGAGGCTTTGCAGAAACATTGCAAACTGCCTTTCAATTGGTTCTGCTTCACACTGCCGACACCTGTGCGAAATGATCAACGCTATGACGCGCGGTGCAGGAGCATTAGGGTCTGCAACAAGTCAACATCCTGCTGTCGTGGTGTGCACTGAGGCATGTGCATGGTAATATTGCGCCCCAGTGGATGGCACAAGACAAGGCTCAAGTGCAAGGCCATTGCTGCATGGAATGGTACTGCTGTTTCCTGACAACAGCGCTCTGCCCAATGCAGGACCCAGTGGAGAAGGATCACATGTAATGCATTCGCATCATGAAGGCCCATACAGCGTATCGTATACAGAGACCATGCAGCAGCCTTTGTCCCCCATGGTCGTAGGGCCTGACATGCAGCAGCAAAATAAAGAGCACCATCAGATGGCATCCCATCTCAACCTGCATGGCGATAATGGTGTACATGGCTGAGGCAACCCTGTCATGACTGTGCAAGACAAACTCATTCGATTCCAGTGTTAGGTGTCTCATGTATTGGTTTAGGGCTCAGATGAATACGTGGTCCATGTTTGTTTGTTTGGGTCAACGTTGTTATTTTGCTTGGCTTTTGCTTACATGGTTTGAGTGGACTAGATCTTGTGTGCTGACATGGCAATTCATCATTGACTGGCAGAGCTATGTCTGCCAAGCACATGTGTCCTGGGGCACCCCTTCAAGCCACCCTATCCTCATGTCCTTGTCCAAATTTCAATGTTGCAGCGCAAGACCACACTACAGCATGTGCTGAATGCAGGCCAAACATTGTTTGCCGTGCAACGGTCAGTCATGATCCTCTCCAGATGTTGCACTTGAAGTTTCTCTGCATGATCTCATGATATGGATTTGTTAAAATCGCCTGAGCACACAGATGATGCACAAAGTAGCGGACAAGTGAAGTGGTGGCTAAGTTGCTGGCTGTGTTGTTGCTGAAACAATTTATGTGCTCCAAACACTTTGTGGAGACGCCCCTTCTACACCAGCTTGGTGGAGTTCTTGCCATTCAATATTTCTATCCAGTAACCATCTGGGTCCTGCATGCCACATGTAGTTGCTGCACGATACTATGTCCATGGAGCAGTGCTTGGTGCACAAGCTGCTGCAGCAAAAGCTTTACCTTGATAAATGCCAGGCCCTTCATGTTTCCTGCATCAGGCTTCTTGACAAACTCAACCCCAAGCTCTTCAAACCTTGCACAAGCCTTATCTACATCTGGCACATGAAACCTGCATACAAGCTATGCCGTATCACAGCTGGTTCTGCTGGGCTTTGATCGCCAACTCATTTTGCAGACATTGACAGAGGCCTACCCAATGTGACCATAGCCCTGCGGCTTGTCATTGCCGTTGTGCATCTTTGCTTCTGGGTCAGATTCTGTACCCCAGTTGTGTGTCAGCTCCAATGTGGCTGGCTGTTGGAACATCCAGTTCACCTGCAACACACAAGGTACATCAACTTGGGCTAGTTTCCCTGAAAGTGATATTGACATGATATATTGCCTTGACAAGCTGTGATAAAGCAGCAAATTTGCGCACCCTTTCTTTCCTATCCTCAGGGATGTCTTTGGCCTGGTGGTAACCCAGGAAATAAAGTGTGAATTTGCTGTCTGGAAAGTCTAGCTTCTCAATAAGCCTGACCATGCAACATACAGAAATGGTTAAAATACCATTGTGACATACGTAAATCCATCGCAGATCTATGGAGCCTACAGTTCATAGTGCTGCATCTGCTATGATGGCAGCACAACAGAGAGGGTCAGCAGTGCTCTCATCACAGAAGTGCAACCAAACAATGTTACCTGAAGCCAATGATGCGTGTGTAGAAGTCTAAAGACTTTTTGGGGTCTTTGATCCTGTACATTGTCTGCAGCACCAGCGCAGTGTCAGCTTGCACATTTGAATAAGGCTTTCATTGCCTGGCTGTCAGAGATTACCTGCTGGAATATGAAGTCCTTGGTGGCAGGGTCAGGCTGTGATACCCCCTGCATGCAGCAACGAAGTCTGCCTCAGACTTGCAAGTCAAACATGGTCTTGACCTCTGACCATCTCATTACTATGCAAGAAAGCAGATGGGAGTGCAGCAGTAGCAGCTGCAGGTCATGAAGGGACTAGAGATGGTGCGCTTGCAGAGCATGCATGCTTGGTTGTAGGGCTGATGCTTGCCGGAACAGTCTCCAGTTCCGCCTTCGTCGCCATCGCTCTTATACCTCGACGATACAAATCTGCGTGAGATCGTTCGGAATGTGACTCGCATGTGAATGGTAAAAGCTGGTGCGCACTGCCAGTGTCATCAGTAATTCCATACCTAGGTCTGCAGCACGCTTCGCAGAGTTGCTGTGCCGATATGCGATAGGAATTTAACCGGTGGCTGTCTGGGCGACAAGAACTTTCCCAAGGAAAGTAGCTCCGCTTTTCACGCAGTGCATTTGCACGTCAGTATTCAGCTCATGCTCGACGTTATAGGCAACATGCATGCTGGTTTCGGAGCTGGTACATTGTTTTGGTTGTTGCTGCTGCTTTGAGCACACACAATGATGAGGCAATCTGTAGAAGATCCTGAATGTTAGTGGAAGGTCTCCTCCACAATCTTACATAGACACTTACTCATGTGCTTATCCATTGACTGCAAACTCTAACACATCCCGCTACAGCAGTCCTTAAAGCGCTAGGCTGCTGACACTGACAAGCAAATATATTATAGTTGGAGCTATTCTAGAGTGAATAGATCTGTTTGCGACCTACTGACAGCTTGCAGAGCCACCCTGACCGCAAGCTTCAAACGCGTGACATGCCCCGTTTTCTTCAATGCTCCATTCACCACGTTTCATTGTTGGTTTCCTCGTACTATCCTCGTACTGTCCAAGAAAGCCGCATCAACACGCAGCGCACGTGCTGCATGCCATGAGTGGCATCTGGGCAGCAAGGCGCAGCAGCTGCTCTGCCACCACCTGGACTCTGTAGGTCTCTAGAGCTTCCCTGGCACCGCCCTTCTCCTGTGCTTTAGCTGCTGCAAATTCGCAAGCAGACCATTCACAAGCCCACTGGAACAGAATAGCATTCAACCCTACGCAACAGGATGAAAACGAGCAGCTGTGTGTGCATTCTGATTGCGTTCCTTGTTGCTACCGCTTTGTCAACCTCCGCCAGAGAGCTTCAAGACGGCCATTCCGGTATGCTGAGCTAACTCACCGCCAGCATTCATCTTATGCACACCTTGTTCATGCCTTCGTTCAGTGTTTGCATCATGCTCAAATCCACCGGGCACGGCAAACTTTCTTGCTGTGGTGCGTCAAATGGTGCCTGACAGCCACATCTTGGTTTGCAAATCCGGCCCTTCATGTCAAAGGCTCTTGCCATGTGCAGGATTGTCAATACGCGACGATGAGTCGAAAAATATCCGCGTGGGCCGCACCCTGCAGCAAATTCCAACCAACCCCACCCAGCTAGCGGCTTACATCTTCAACCTACTATCTTCGGGCAACACCCAAAGTGCAGCAACTGCAATCGCTCAGGCAGCCACGCAGGGCTCATCGGGCGCGACCGCCATTGCAACTGCTCTAGCAACAGCATCTTCCCAGGTATGCACATCTGTTACAGCAGACCACTCAAAGCAAGCATGCATTTAGGTTAGTTTGCTCAGGGAGGCATTGGTAGCATTTGCCTTGAGCGTCGCTGGCAGAGGATCATTAAGATGCATGCAGGGTGTCTGCTGGCTGCTGTCATGCAGCAGACTGTAACCAATGCTTCATGCTGCATGTGTGTATGCAGGGTAACTCAACTGCCAGTGCAAATGCTGTGTCCATGGCTTTGAGCCAAGGCGCTCCATCAACTGCCATCAGCCAGGCCGTGGCTCAAGTGGTGAGATTAAGCCCGCTGCTGATTCACCTCCTGTTGCCGATGGATATTTTCAAAATCACAGCTGTCATCTTTGGTGCTGACAAATTTGTTGTCATGCAGACTGGCAGCAGTGCTCCAGCATCTCAGGTATAATACTAGTAATTGTTCTTGTGGAACAGCCCCATACACATGGAATAGCCGCATGGAAGAGTTGTCTATGGTCGCAAAACTGTGTTTTGTTGTGTTTGTCCTGCAACACAGGGTTGCATGGTGACGTGCCAGCTCCGTTGCTGCGCTCTGACTGAAGCCTGCACTGCATGATGCTGGAAACATATAGCCTCGTGCAGCATCTGGAAGTCATGGCTCATGATCACTGCAGGTTCTAGGGGATGCCAACTCTGGCAACACTAATGCAGTGGCAAATGCTCTTGCCAATGGGGCCAATAGTATGCTTCTGTAGCTATGCTGCTGCTGCGCCTTCCCCTAACCGCTTGTGTTGCTGCTGTGCACAAGCAATTACAATTTAACATTTATGCAAAGCCATACTCAGCTGCAACCCTGTCGCGTAAAAACTTCATCCTGCTGCATGCATGCAGCAACACTGCAACTAAGCCTGTGACCCATCAAGTAGATGGTGCTGCAAGGCAGAGGAAACTGGTGGTGTGTACTTGCAGGCCAGGTGACATCAGTAGCCAGTGCAAACTCACAGTCCATCAGTCAGGCCTCCAGTGTCACCTCCACTGCAGTGGCTCAAGCCTTTTCAGCTGTAACCCTCTCACCTCACATTCAAATCTGCCACAGGGTCTCTGTGAAGATGTTTGCAGACTGCTTACACTAAAATGGCTTTGGTGCGCTTGGTTTTTGGCACAGTGGTGCCTAAAGGCAATTTTTCTACTCCTCAAACTTCATCTTGAGTGGTCAGAAAACATAACCAATCAGCCAAATGTTGACGCGCTTGCATGAGCACTGACCTGTCAAGGAAGCTTGGGCACTCCTGGGCCACGATGATATGTATGCACAGGTCCAAGGCGGCACATCGGCCCAAGCTGCAGCTCAGGCAGCTGCTACAACCATTGCACAGGCTGCCGCCACAGCAATTGCGTCCGCAACTGCCAAAGTCACCACCTCAGGTCGGCTAAATGTTGATATCCATGCTGGTCTCAGCTTTGCAGAGGACATGTATCAGTGCTGACAGCTGATAATGCGGTATGCCACAGGTCAGGGCTCTTTCGGCAGTGCTGATGCTTCTGCTGCCTCCACCGCTGTGGCTAGTGCAACTGCCCAGGCCATTGCAACCGCTGTTGCCAAGGCTTCCAACAGTGAGTCTCCTCTAACTAGGGCTGTAGAATGGACTGTCCTGGCCATTGGGCGCATCAACTGCTCTTGCAATTGGGCAAAAGAGGCATCACGTTTCTGTTGCAGCATTTGTCATGTATTCTGCTAGCTATGTATCTGTATCTGCACATATGGGCAACTGCTGTTGCTTTCAAAATCCAAGCAATTTTTAAGAGCATGCTGTGTCTGATAGTCCTGCGTCGTCATGTTACGTCTGACTTTTCATGCAGGTAACATCCCTGTCATTGCCTTGAGCGTTCAGTCCTTGTTGTGTGGTGATGCAGACAATGCACAAGCCGTTGCAGCAGCCAGTTCAACCAGTCTGACAAACAGCATCAAGGTGGCAGTAGCCAAAGCCCAGGCTTCTGCAACAGCTGCCAATGGTAAGCTGTCCAGTCAGGCATTGAGTGCTTTTTGCCTGCCTGCCTGTCTGATATTGACTGTTGAGGGTCATTGGAACGCAGGTTCCAGGTGACATCTGCAATGCTGTAAACAGGCAGGCTTCACAAGTGAGATTGCAATGCACAGCTTACTCCTCAAGCCAAGAGCATAATGGCAGGGATCTGATGTCATTACTCTGATAGGACATGTTGTATCGATGAGGCCAGGCACGTGAGATTCAAAGCATTGCACCAAATGATATTCAGCAGGCAACAATGGTGATGATGTTACAGGTGGTAGTGCTGGCGCTTCGAGCACTGCTGTGTCAACAGCTGTTGCAATAACTGTGGCAAGCGCTTTAGCCCAGGCCTTAGCAACCGTTTCTGGATAGAAGCAAGACTGGTCTGCCTCAGCAGAGAGTACAACCTTTCATAGGAGGCGGAATTTGTACAACTTGTTCGTGACAAGAGTAATAAGCTTGCCTGCTGCGCATAAACCAACAATGTACATGTAATGTAAGGACGTTTGTGACCACAGCCATGCCACTACCCCCAACATACCTTGGTGCAAAGCTGACACGCAGTCAAACTTGATGGTCCTAGCAGGCCTACCAGGCAACTACACTGCATGCAAGCATTGCTTTGCGGAACTGCAGTGTGTTAACTATCAACAAAGCAAACGTCACTCCGCAGAATGTACTTGAGACCTGCTTTGACAGGTGCAGATTCATGCTCAAGGCATGCATCACCGTGCCGGTGCAGCAAAGCTCGGCCAGCCTTGGGCACCACTGTGGCCACCACTTTGCCTCTGTGCCCTGCACATCAAGGTCATCATCACATGCTGACATGTAAACAAACCTAAAGGACTGTGAGTCAGGAGTCATTTGACGTGGACTCATGATTATGCTGACCCTTTGCATGAGCTATATCTACATGGTCTACGCTACACAACACGACTGTAAAACACCATAAGCAAGACATTGAAATACCACAGGGTACACATGCCTGCAAAGCAGCTATTAAGCAGCACTTGAGACACAGCATTTCGCCAGCATTACTTGACTCAGTTCCGTGTAGGCTTTGTGGATGTAGAAACGTATTGAATTGCTCAGAACCCAAGAGGTGGTTACCATAGAAGATGGTTTCTCCTCCCAGCAGACCAGGACTGGGTTTTGTGACGCCTTTCTGCTTGCCTTGTACAGCTGGAGAACCAGAGCCACTTAGATATATGAGCAAGGTATACTCAGTGTACATGCCATCTCCAATGTCAACAGAATCATCCACATGCTTGCCAAAGCTCTGGCCTGGGCCATATCTGCAGGTGTGTAGCAGCCCACAGGTTATGCACTGATCAGCTTGACCAATCATCTGCTTTCTTGTGAATAGTGATGCAGGCATTGACCAGTGAGGTTGCCAGGATTGTGCGGCGTGAGCATGGAAAGGCAGCATGGCAACTGGAACGCATGATGACAGCTGGGACATGGACCATATGGCTTACTTGTATAGGCGTATGTTTGGATTCAGTCCAATTGCAGTTTGGTTGTCTAGTTCCATTTGCCTGAAGACATCTGCAAGACCGGACATCTGCCACAGGTGCTTGGCAAACGCCTCATCTTGGAATGCAATGCGCTCATTATCCCGATGGGCCTGTACAAAGTGAGTGTTGACTGCAAAGCTGTAAGAATTGTTGCGACTGACCATCAGCCTATGGTATCCAATGGTCTTGGCAGGATCAATGCAAAGATATTATTACGTACCTCGCCATGCGCAGCACCACGACTGCCCTGGTGCTTCAAGCCTAGTCTCTCAGCTGTTTCTATGAACCTTGCTGCCTCAAACTCACTCAGCACTCCGTCCACCTGTTGGCATGCATAACATGGCAGCATGAGATGTGGTGGACCTGCCAGGTGTTTGGGCTCACTTGTATGACAGCTCACCCCTCACTTGCTAAAGCACACTGCAACAACGGCTGCCATAGCCTCTGTTTTGTACTCGCCCACCTGGAAAATGTCTTGCTGTAGAAGTGGCACAGATTGTAAATTCTGCTTCTGAGCAACATTCGGAAGCCTGCCTGGACAGGCCAGTGATCCTTATCAAAGAAGTGCAGTTTCAAAAGTATCAGCCATTTGTCAAGTGTCTCACGTAGGCCAGTGTTACTTCGCATGAAACACAGCGGCTCTTACCATTCGTGCTGCCTGCTCTCGACTTCGCCATCACGCGTATTCAATTGCTGTTTCGCAGAGGCATATAGGTGAGCGTTACGCTTCGCACCCGCCGAAAATGAAAAACCCTTCTGCCGAAACGCTTGCCGAGATGCATTCTTGCGACAGCCATTCTTGCGCATCTCCTTGCACGCATACACATAAGGACTGACCAAGCAGAAAAGTCCTGTTGGTGCCTGCTGATATACACAGCTGTTCATCAAATTTGTTAAGCCGCCTGACTTAGATCTGTTGCAATATGGCTCACTGTTGTGGGCTTCTTACGCAGACGCCCGTTGCGTCAAGCCAACGGTTCTGCAACCGCAGCTTTGTGAAACCTCAGCAGCAGAGCATA
>JAABUK010002235.1_pt1 | contig 35202 bp, 32 predicted proteins | sample 5559141 | NCBI WGS metagenome assembly JAABUK01 (sample SAMN10711869, study PRJNA513367) | rock metagenome | isolation source: Antarctica rocks | place: Antarctica: Victoria Land, Pudding Butte nord | collected 2016-01-03
AATCTGAACAAGCTGAAGGTTCAACTCAATCTTTGGGACTACCCAGAACGTCGAAAATTTATCACATTCGCCAATCCTCATGATTTTGATGACATCGCCGAGCAGATCCTTCGTCCTTTCTCAACCATACGGGTCAAGCAAGTTGATTTTGTTGATAAACAAGGATACCCAATTCGCGCCGCCTTGTCATTGTCTGGGTTCGCCTCTTCAATGCAAATGGAAGTCCTCAGAGACGCATGAACCCAAAATATCCCAAGAAGAAATGGCAAAGATTATTTTCCAGCTCGGAGTCATTACATGGCAACTATCTCGGCTTTGTTTTGATCGGGCTGGATCACTCTTCGAGGAAGATGGGGAATTTCAAATAAAGACCTGTCTGTCCCGTGGCCTACTATTGAATGAACGATATTCACTTGGAGATTTACATCGCGGGCCTTTCAACTCTGAGAATGATTATTACGAGGCACATATTTTGGCGTTCTTTGAACACGTCAAATATCTTCCTCTAAGCCATCACTGCTTCTTTGCGCCTATCCCAGCGCGAAGTGAGTACGATGACTATGCTGGATTTCGGAAAGCGTCAGATGGGTGAAGTGACTTCGTTACTATAATACAGCGAAACTGATCTTGAATTTAAATCTCGTGATAAATTTTGAAAGCTTTGACGTTCTGAGAATGTCTTTTCTTCTGAAGACATCTTCAAATTACAGATTCTCTTTAATGTATGTTTATGCTAACGAAATCATTATTCTTTCTTTGAATCGAGAAAGATTGTCATGATATAAATCTTGATATGAATTTCGAAAATCAATAACAATAACTTTTGTCATAAAAACACTACATTATGTATATGAGCTAAATAGCTTAAATAAATGCTTTTAACTTTAGTTGTAATTCAACTTTTTACATTTATTAAAACTTGATTCATTGTAGTTATGCTACAATTTTATTGTTAATCGATTTAAAATTTTTACAACATAATGTGTAATTTACTTTCAGGTGTTTGTCATGCCGGGTTTGACACCCCCTCGGATCGGGCAAAGCGCGTCGGCACAGCTCATCGCCGCTTTCCCAGGCCATAAATATTCGCTCGTTCCCCTTCGACTTTCAACATTCCTCCTCATTTTCTTTGTCTCTTTCGCCTGGGCTTTTTGTCGGCTTCTCGTTTCCGTCCCATGACTCTTTGCTCGAACCTCAACCCGCATCTGGGAGAAGTCTCACCTTTGCGATGATCGATTCTATTGGCCCTGTTTGAAGGCGCGCACTTTTCCCCTTGACTTCTTGGATCGCTGTCCTTCGCGTCCCTCACCTGCGCCTTCTAGAGTGATCCTCGACCTTTCTGTCTTCCTCTCTCAGCGTCCTTCTGTTTTCTGCCCATAGCTGGCCTCCTGTTCCCCGCTCCATTAGCGTGGCAACTATTGTTCACGGGGTGTTGAGCGATCGCCATCGTCACGACAAGGGCGCGAGTAAGGTGGAGCCTGCCCAGAGCTATCGCCTGTGCGCCGAGACCAATTGAATAAATGCCTCACACCACCCTGAGCGTTTTTCCTACTGTGCCGCCGGCGAATGGATGGCGTGATGCTGTTGCTAGCGATCTGGTGACATCTCCTGCCGGAGCCTGGCTTACGGCAATTGGGCAGCCTCGTCTAGTTCAGCTTGGCTGGGTTTCGGGCATCAGTTGGTGCTGACGTGGCAGCGGCTTGATTGAGAGGATATGCATGTGCACTGCGCAGCACTGCCTGGATTGAAACTCTGGGCTGTTGAAGAGGTGATATTTTCCTGTGCCGTCCTGTGCCATCTTGTCGAACATCCTTCATCCTTGCCATCTGCATCGAAAATCCCCCAGCTCATGAAGAGATTGTCTCAGTCGTGTCGATGCTGAGCCATGAAATCTTGGTGGGTCATCGACGATCAGCTTTAGGGGAGACAATCCGCGCAGTCTGAACGCTTCTTAATGTTCTGCGAGGCATTCTACGAGGCATTCTGTGAGGTGTGATCCCTGAAGATATCAGCTGACTGCTACAGAGAAGACTTTCGGATACACATTCTGTCGAGGAATACCGCGCGTGAATTGGATGGCAAGAGAACAGAGGAGGGAAAAAAGGAACCATTGAGGGCTGAGCAACCCTTGAGGGTTGCGTGCAGTCAAGAGGGTGCTTACGAAGATTCAGAGGAACAGCGTAGAGATGGTGTGGCTCGCAATGAGATTGAGTGTACCTCGTACAGAGAGCGATTAATGAGTCACGACATATAATTCATCTTGCGCTCTTCTTTAGAACAGGTAGCGATTTCCACCGTTTTCTTATTTACAAGATTCCCTCGCAATTTTATTCTATCATGACTGTCGTTGACATGACCTTCATTCACTTCTATCGATCATCGTCGATCACGAGTTCATGTCTCAGCCTAAAGCCATCAACTTGAGGTAGTGCTGACGAAAGACGCGATGCGACCTTACAGCGCGACAGATGAAACAAACCTTTCAAGACAAATTACGAGATTGAACCTCAGCTTCAAAGCAAGCTGGCTGAAGAAACCAGAGTCGAGAATGAAGGTATTTTTAGAACTCAGCGTCATGAGAAATTCATCTAACGAATGCAGAAAACTCGAAAAGAGCTGAGAACAATCGAGGCGACGGCGACAGTGACATCACTAATGAGAAAGACCTTTGTCTTTCATTCATCGAGTCTTTCGAAAATTCTCGCAACCTTTCGTTCGAAATCGAGAAGAACACACCTCTTTCATTGAAGAAGATTGATCAAGCTCTGTTTGATGTTGAATTCTTCGACATTGACGACTTTCTTCGTCTTTTCAGAGCCTGTGCAGCCTCATTAGCTTCAGAGAAATCTCAGCTTTGTGAAGGTGTCGCACAATCATCAATGAAGCAGAGTTCTTTATCGAGAATGTCGAACTCAATGTTCTCTACCAATGACGAGTCTATGATCGCAACGATCACATTGAAGGTTTGGAATTCTCTCAAGCGCAAGGCAAACACAGTCAATATGAACGAAGACAGCAGAGTCAAGATTCATGGTAAGGCTATATTCACTTCAACTTCGACGTGTCTAACAATCTTACAGAACAGTCACTCAAAGTTCTCAATAACATCGAAATCAATAAGTCATTTATCAAACCAATCTTTGAACCTAGTGATGAGCGAAACAAGAATTCAGACATCATGTTGACTAGAACGCTCTTCAAGTCACTGAGCAAGCAGATATTGACTTTTTCGAAACTGAGTGAGCTCAACTTCAAGCGTGAGACACAGGCTAAGCGTTCAGATCAGTGCGCATGTCTTCATTGTTGTGAGCACGTCTGATAATTCTAGAAGACTCGATCATGATCGACGATATCGATGAGAACAGAATCGACATCGATGATCATGATTCTCCTTCATTGAAGAAGCATAGAGAATCGAAGAAAGCGACTCTACAATCTGTATTCAAAGTTTCACCTGAACTCGAATTTTACTATAATCGAGCGCTTCAAGATCACGAGAATATCGCAAGCTCAAATCGATCGAGTGAGCTTGATGAAAGTCAAGGTAGAACAGAACGTGAATCTTTAATACAAGAGTAAAACGATGTCTAACATTTCACAGACAACTCGTTCGTGATGCAGAACGAGAACATCAAGACTGACGATGAGAACACTTCTGCTGAGATAGCAAGCATTATGTCTAAGATTGATACTGCAGAGACTCAGCTCAACGCACTTTGTTTAACAAAAGAGTCAACGACACATCATTGCTCAAATTCTAATGCAATCGCTGAGTCTTTTGATCGTCTATTCTTTTCTAGCATCACTTCATTCGAGAATCGTGAAAGACGATCTGTTCATGCAAATGTTCACAATGAGAGAACGTCAGCCATCGTCAAATCCGTCAGCACTATCGTCATCAGATCACTTGTCATCGAGCAACATCAGAATTCTGATGGCTCAGCAGAGGTAGAGAAGCAGAAGTGGGAAATTACGAAGATTCTCGAGAAGAGAGCGGCCGGATTAGAAACGGAATACAGGGTACGCTGAAAAGATACATGGTTGCTCAGCAGTGAATTGAGAAGCGCACAGAGATTGTTGGAGAAGTTTGAGGCAAAAGGTCGAGAACAGCATGGACGTAAACGGGGTAGACCGGCTCGGACGGACAAAGGTCGATGATCGTGCATTTGTCCGTAACCACATCGTGGGTGTGTGTACGCTCATGTCTCTGCGTCAAGCAAGCACGCAGCCTCTTCGTTGCCAAAGGCTCAGCTGCAGCGCGAAAGAAGGTGAAGGGATTGATTTGCAAAATTGGTTGACCGTCAATGAAGAACAGGAAAGCAAGCGAAGACAAGAGCATATTTCGAGATTTGTTAACTATTTTAGAGCTTGGGTCTGCTGCATATTGAATTAAAATAATGCAATAAAGGACGAGAAGAGAGTTGTTGTAGCCACTTCTTGTACTAAACGTCTAAGGGGGGCTTTCAAAACCGCTGTCAGCCATATCTTCAGAAGAGAACTTCCGAGCTCATTATTCCAGGAGGTCTGACGTTGTTTGCCTCCTATGATTCAATATCGGCTCATTCAAGCTGCATGGGGCATCACCTTGCACTGCCTCAGAAGAGTTTTCCTGAGAGACGTTACCTTGAATAGCCCACACTGTCTATAAATGGCGAGGCACTAGAGGCACCCACCTCACTGCCCGAGTCACGAGCCCAATCACGGTGTACCGTACCAAATTGGAGCGGCGTGCCAGAATTATGTAGAACAGGGTGCTATAGCGGGAAAGGTGCCTAGGGGTGGAGCAGGACTGCAGCAGATGGAGAGAATGTCGACAGTAAATATCATTACTAGGTTCGTTGGCTGCTCAAGCAAGTCTGTTACCAATGGAAAGCATCGCAGTTTTCAGCCTTTGCTGACTCAGAACTTACGAACTTATTAAGTAGTTTCATTAACGCCCTCAATATTTAACCGATCATGAACACATGCAACGATAGATCTAGTAGGTGAGTAGATCTAGGAGGTAGGCTAGATACAGATGGGTAGGTAGATAGGTAGGTAGGTATGCCTCGCTGTAGAAGAGTATCCCCTCGTGTATCTGAAAGGTAAAAGGTGACGAAGGAGAAGAAAACTTCGCTCGGGAAACCCCTATAAGTGCCAGCCAATATCCCCGTGAACCCTGAAGGTGCGGACCAATGATGCCGTGAAACTCTGCTCGGGAAAGGTCTATCAATGGTAGGCAGTATCCCCAGAAGGTGCCGACCAGCGCTCATGAGCCCTGCTCGGGAAACCTCCACCAGTAGTAGCCAATATCCCCAGAAGGTGCTGATTGATAGAAACCTCTACCAATGGTGGGCTACGATCAGGGTTGTATGGGACAATGATCTAGCTGAATGAGGATCTGCAACCATCAAAGCAATCATTTCAAGTGTCTTCCCGAGCCCCATGTGGTCTGCAAGGATGCCACCACTGGCCAATTCGGGTTCTGTGCTCTTGAGGGAATAATTAGTAGCCAATATCCCCAGAAGGTGCCGAGCAGCACTCATGGGCCATGATCGAGAAGCCTCTACCACTGGTAGGCAGTTTCCCCAGAAGGTGCCGACCAGCACTCATGGGCCCTGCTCGGGAAGCCTCTACCACTGGTAGGCAGTATCCCCAGAAGGTGCCGACCAGCGCTCATGAGCCCTGCTCGGGAAACCTCTACCAGTGGTAGGCAGTATCCCCAGAAGGTGCCGACCAGCGCTCATGAGCCCTGCTCGGGAAACCTCTACCAGTGGTAGGCAGTATCCCCAGAAGATATCGACCAATAGTGCCGTGAACCCCTGCTCGGGAAGCCTCTACCACTGGTAGGCGGTATCCCCAGAAGGTGCCGACCAGTACTCATGAGCCATGCTCGAGAAACCTCTATCAATGGTAGTCAGTATCCCCAGAAGGTGCCGACCAGCACTCATGAGCCATGCTCGAGAAGCCTCTACCAGTAGCCATGCTCGGGAAACCTCTATCAGTGGTAGGCGGTATCCCCATGAACTTTGAAGGTGCCGCCCAGCACTCATGAGCCATGCTCGGGAAAGCTCTACCAATGTGGCCAATATTCCCAGAAGGCGCCGGCCAGCACTCATGAGCCATGCCCGGGAAACCTCTCCCAATGGTAGGCAGTATCCCCAGAAGGTGCCGACCAGCCATGCTCGGGAAGCCTCTACCAATGGTAGCCAATATCCCCAGAAGGTGCCGACCAGCACTCATGAGCCATGCTCGGGAAACCTCTACCAATGGTAGCCAATATCCCCAGGAGGTGCCGACCAGCCATGCTCGGGAAACCTCTATCAAAACCTCTATCAATGGTAGGCAGTATTCTCAGGAGGTGTCGACCGGCACTCATGAACCCTGCTCGGGAAACCTCTACCAGTGGTAGGCAGTATCCCCAGAAGGTGCCGACCAGCGCTCATGAGCCCTGCTCGGGAAACCTCTACCAGTGGTAGGCAGTATCCCCAGAAGGTATCGACCAATAGTGCCGTGAACCCCTGCTCGGGAAGCCTCTACCACTGGTAGGCGGTATCTCCAGAAGATGCCGACCAGTACTCATGAGCCATGCTCGAGAAACCTCTATCAATGGTAGTCAGTATCCCCAGAAGGTGCCGACCAGCACTCATGAGCCATGCTCGAGAAGCCTCTACCAGTAGCCATGCTCGGGAAACCTCTATCAGTGGTAGACGGTATCCCCATGAACTTTGAAGGTGCCGCCCAGCACTCATGAGCCATGCTCGGGAAAGCTCTACCAATGTGGCCAATATTCCCAGAAGGCGCCGGCCAGCACTCATGAGCCATGCCCGGGAAACCTCTCCCAATGGTAGGCAGTATCCCCAGAAGGTGCCGACCAGCCATGCTCGGGAAGCCTCTACCAATGGTAGCCAATATCCCCAGGAGGTGCCGACCAGCCATGCTCGGGAAACCTCTATCAAAACCTCTATCAATGGTAGGCAGTATCCTCAGAAGGTGTCGATCGGCACTCATGAACCCTGCTCGGGAAACCTCTACCAATGGTGGGCGGTATTCCTCTTCCCTTTGAATCACGTCCGTATTGAAATCGCATTCTTGCAGCATCATTTTCGAAGGAGAGGGGCGAGCAGAAGGAGAAGATTGAGCAGAAGGGTCTCGATGAACCTGAAACGCGGACTGTCTGTGACGTGCGGCGGCAGCAGCAGCCTTTCGAGCATTGCTCTGACGTTTATTATTTAAATAGCTGTTAGAAGATATAGAAGGCATATTGCAGAAGGTAAAAACACGCTGTTAGCGATCAAGAACGAAGTGAAGCAGTGTAAACATGTAATAGGTTTAACTTTGACTTTCTAACTGTAATAGGTTTAACTTTGAATGATTAACTGTAATAGGTTTGACTTTTCGGTAAAAGAGTCAATATCTTTACAAAGAGAGAAATTAAGGTTTAAGGTTAAGATTTAAGCACGCTAAAGGAAAAGGGGTTAAAATCAGTCAGTAGAAGCAACTGCGTTGCTAATTAGGGACAATTACGTAACTACGCGCTTGCCTTGTAGGGCTATGCGACCTGGAGGCTGCCATTGTTTCGTAGTCGTGCTTGCATGAGGTCAATATTCTATACATATGTAATAATCTTCTGATATATGCAGAGACTCAAAATCATAGCGAAAATCGTTCGATCGGAAGACCATTCAATCTGAAGTGAGAGTGGTTGTTTTTCCTCATTGCTACCTAATAAACCACATCCCAATGAGTTTCTGAGTCTGTCTTCATGAGAATCTTAGCGAGGGACTTTCATTCCATTTCGAGCCATCGTAATGCTTTATCTGCTTCTTTATCTTCAATGTTCTCTACTTCACTGTCATCTTTCTCTTCTGCTGCTTCGTTTCTATATCCTGCAGTATCTTCTTCATCTTCCTTTGCTGCTTCCGAATTCAGACCGTCTCGTATCTCGCTCTCATTTCGAGCATCACTTTGAACGGCTCTTACTGAATTCTGTGCTAGTTGTGAAAATGAGAAGGCGTCTTGAATCACACCCTCGTTCCTTACAGGTCTCTCCACCTGTAACCGAAGACGATGAGCCAAATGATTCTTCTCACTTTCTCACAACGGATACTGAAAATGACTCTCAAATCTTGCGATTGTCTGAGCGTAGAGCAGGCGTCTTCGTGCAAGTGATAAGACCTGGTGCGTCTCGCAATTCTGACTTTGTTTCGTACTAAAAGAAGTAAACTTTCATCCTTCGACTGGTCATGTCGTTGGCACCGGTCTTGAACACTTACTGGTTACGAGAAATGGTCAAGAGAGGAGAGCTGAATGTTGCGCTTGAAACGTTCAATTTACTGCTTGTCGTCAGTTTCAGTTACTCTCAATTGTTTTCTACCTTGAGCTCAGTCACGAACCTCAAAACATGCTACCATATTTTCGACTGGTCCCGATTCGACGGACGCGCACCCTCTTCAGAGTAATGATTCTCTCTCTCGCTCATTCTCTACTGTTGACGTCAACCTGCAATGAAGAACAGTTCTGTGACTCGATAAATCGTTCAATCATGGCTGACTAGAGCAACAATAACGCCATTTATTCATAGAACGCTGTCCAGCAGTCTTCGACGGTCACACTGCCGACCGCCGATATGTTGAATTATCGGATCAAGAGTCTCTTGAAGAACGTCTCTTTTCCTAAGAACTTCACAGTGCGCTTTCTTCTTCATTAACACGTAAACAAAAGCATGGACTGGTAATAATTACATCGTGCAACAGAAGAGTATGACGACTTAAAGCTGAGAAGAGCATCAGCTAAGAATCATGATGAGAAACTGCATGCTTGCTGAATGCGCCTATACGTCAGTCGTTCAAAAGAAAATGAGGTTGGCAATCGATTAAGTGTTACCACTGAATTCAACGTCTGCTAGCCTTCAGCCGCCCCCTCTTCGTTCACACTCTTCAGTATCAGCCTATGAGATACTCGAGTGATAATAGCATATTTTCGTGGTCAGACGTAGTCCTTCGGTAGGAACGAGCAGCGGCAAATCACGTGATCTTCGAGCTACGTCATCAACTCATGCTTTTCGCTCTCGATTAGCATATAGCCTGAGGATCTTCCAACTCTTTCTATTCATCTTTTCATTAATTCAGCCATGTCAACCTCAATCTGGAACCAGAACAACAACAGCTTTGATTATGCGATTGTTGAGGGAGGTTGTTTTGGTGCTTCAACTGCGCTTGCACTGAAACGTGAGTGGCCGGACGCACGAATTGTTTGGTTCGAGGGTAGCGTCACATATACAGCCTCGAAAGACATCAACAAGATTATACGCACGTCGTATTCCGACGAAGACTATGTTGCCTTTGCTGAGCAAGCGATGAGAATGTGGAAGGAAGTAGCTCCTTATTGCAATTTTTATCATCGGACGTCATGGGTTCAAGTGATCAGTGAAAACAATGATAGGAGTAAAATGAAAGGCCTCAAGGACAGGATGATATCAATTCAAGAGCTGCTCCAGATGGTAGAAGCACATGAAAAACCAAGGCTCAAAATCGACGAGGAATTATGGCTAAATGAGGATATTGGTTACGTCGATTCAGCCTCAGCTGTTGAAGCAGTAGCTGAAGAAGCATCAAGTTTGAGTGTAGTGAGGAAAATCATGGACGTCACGAGGCTCATCGTCAACGAAGGAGTTTGCCTAGGAGTTGAAACAGATCATTCCCGGGTTATCGCTGGGAAGATCATCGTCGCCGCCGGTCCCTGGACTCCTGGACTACTCGAAAGCTCGAAGGTTAAGTTTCCCGAAAATTTCTTTACCGTCGTCGAGGTTGAAGTGGCTACGATGTCTCTTGATGAGGCGGAATTCAGTGAAATGAAATCGATGCCGATTCTTGTTACAGAGTGTGGTATGTTCTATTTCATTTACTAAATCTCGTTGTAACTCACCTACATATAGGAGAAATTATGCCATCAGAGAAGCATAAGAACCTGAAAATGATCACAACTGATACTTTCCGAATTGAAAACTCTGACGAGCCGAATATCAATACCAGACCCGCAAACATTAAATTGAATCGTGACGTATTAGAAAGAATGCTGCCTCAATTCGCTGAAAGACAGCTAGACTTCTGAATCTGCCCGTAAGTAGCTCGGAATACTCAATTAATGAGCAGTTCTAACCATTCAATAGAGATCTTATGACCTCTTACCAACATTCCCTCGTGGATCAGGCACCTGAGACTCGACAACTCTACCTGGCAACAGGCGGTTCTTATCATTCATTCAAATTCCTGCCTAATTTTGGCGACATGGTAGTTCGACGCCTTCGCGGACAGAACGGCTCTGATACCCTAGAGAATCGACTTTTGAAGAGATGAGTTTGAGACAGATCGAAGGAAACCACAGCAGTGCACAAGAGCGTGATATCGAATCCTTGCTAGATTAATCAGAATTTTAGATGGATCTGCGATCTAGGCTCAGCAAGATTTGATATCAGTACAATTAGGTGACACATATTAAATTCTCATTCATCGTCGAGTTGAGATATTCTGTCATTTGTTCCCACCATTCTTCGCTTAAATGCTGTTCATTCTTTCATTTCCATATCAATCTGACAAGCCTAGAAAGATCTGACACGTTCTACCAATAATAGTGAGTTTCGAATTTAAAATGAAGATGGAAATCTTACCGACTTATTTACATTGCCAATGTTCTCTAAGATTCGGTCCATTTTCGCGTACTCTTCCGAATCTTCAGTGCAAGCGCAAGCTATCGGGAAGCATCATTCAGGGTGAAGACCAGAATACTCCTCTTCGCTCGCTGGTAATTCATAAAGCTCGTGTGTGAGCCTATTGCAAATTTCTCTTACGCCAGCGTGTCTCGGAGTAAACCTATTGGAATAAGCGGGCATTTTGACAAGTGGAGCGGGAACATTACATGCAAAGCCGCGCTAACGCGTATAGTTTAGTTGCCAGCTTGTACGTTTCCGCTGTCTTCAAGGCGATTCGCGTCGCCGTCTTCGCTTCCGTCACGTCCACTCACTGGCAGGATTCTTCAATATCACGCAGAAGATTTCCGTGATTCACTGTATTGGGAAACTGGGGGTGTCAGCTACGATTCTTACCCATTCTGTGATACTTACCTTAGCAGCTATTGTAATTAAGTACTCAAAATATAACATCTTTCGTGACGTTCCCAGAATCTCGTTCACCTTTGTCAAGCTGTTGCCCTCACCACATTCAACCCAGTCGTAGTTGAACGTCTGGAATCGGTATTTCTCATTTAGCGGCAGAATAGTCATTAGCCATATTGAATGCCTCGCCATAATCAAATTTGACTGCTGATCAACGGAATTCTGTAGTTGGTACAAATAGGTAGTTCAGTGTGCGGAATGTAAGTTCTGGTTAAGAATTGCGTGATGAATCAGAAGCATTTTGGCAGTGTCTGTAGAGAAGACATGGCCCTCTATCGCATTTCGTTTCAAAGCTGCCGTCGTTCGCGCGATGGCTTCGACCTCCAATTTTTTCATCCGCTCTTTTTGGGCACTTCCGTCTGGCAAGTATTCCTTGTAGTAAGACGAAGTAAGAGCAATCATGACGGATTCTGTAGCCGTGTCTTGATTTGCGATTGACAGGACCTCCTCAAGGTAAGCATTATCTTTGAGGAGCGTTCGACCAGCACAAATGAAGTGCACGTCTGAAAAAATGTTAATCTGATCGTGAGACACAAACGCCAAACTTACAAAAGTCGTACAGATTTTCAGAGCTACTCGGTAACAAGCTCGACTTTATTTTGATGAGATCATCTTGGGCCAATCTCAAGACTGGTTGCGGATTTAGATGAGTTCAGTGACACATTCTTATAGCTGAAATGCTATTCGCTTCTATGCGGTGTTTCTTCGGCCTAGAAGCCACGGTATTTGGCGCAATCATGGGAATTACGACTGGCTGAGCCAGTTGCTGGTTAAAGCAAACAGCGCCGTTTGATTGAGGATTGTTCGCAAGGACTTCTGGGGACTTGCTTTGGAAGGAACTTGGTCCCAGGACCTCAAAATCAATGTCTAAGAAGGTGACGGAGGTGCTCTTAGAAGCAGCATGAACCTTGTATATGCTCTCAACTGACTTTGGTACGCAATCAGAGTTGTAACCAAGGGCGACGCATATTTCATCAATTCTAGCTCGTCAGTATTGCCTTTGCTAACGGACGGGAATTCATACGAGGGTTTGTTGGCCGTTATGTTGCATGCGTCAAGCAGAGATACAATAAGACCGGGAATGGTGTACTCGGGTTCAAGACAATCGCTGTAATCATGTTTTACGAACTCGTCTTTTTTGAGATGTCCGAGGATTAATTGTAAGTTTCCGATGTCACGGATATGGGTAAGATACGTAATGGATATTGCGTCTGAGATAGGTATAAGTTCAACTTCGCAAGTAAAGAGCTTGAAGAACACATCAATGAAGAACAGTTCTGTGGCTCGATAAATCGTTCAACCATGGCTGACTAGAGCAACAATAACGCCATTTATTCATAGGGCGCTGTTCAGCAGTCTTCGACGGTCACACTGTCGGCTGTCGATATGTTGAATTATCGGATCAAGAGTCTCTTGAAGAACGTCTCTTTTTCTAAGAACTTCACAGTATGACAGCAAGATGAGAGCTTGAAACGTGGCGAAGGATTTCTGGAGTTTGGCGTTCGTAAGGGAATCTCTAGTGAGCAAGGCGTATCTTTCGGCTAGGTTGACAAGTTCGTGCTCTGGACGTTTATCTTCCTGATATGGTTGTCTCTCGACAATGACATTGGTGCGATCGATGAAAGCTCGGATGGCTTGCTCGTACTGCTCTACAGTATTCAATTCGAGATCGGTCTGTCTCTTACGTCACTCAGTGGTCGTCGGAGCATTCCGTAGAAACCAATTCGCAGCCGCATTCTTTCGTGGTTTCTGTTGTGGTCTCTCTCGTGGTTCCTTTGCATCTGCATTTTTGGGTTTCTTACCCTTGGAAGTATTTGATGGTTGGGACAGAAGTTGTGATCCATGCTCTTGTGATGGTTGTAATGGCAGATGTTGTTCGGGCTGCTGTGGTGAGCGCGATGGTTCTTGAGGTTCTGCTCCGTGCGGAGTCTTTCGTTTTTTTGAAGAAGGTTCACCAGAAGAAGGTTCACCAAAGAAAACTACGCGCTCGTTCGATAAGTCTTGCAGTTGTTCATCAAAGTCAGAACAATCTTCGCAGTGCTGGCGTAAACAGTCAAACAGTCTTTTCTGAACTATCACAAAGTCATTATCTGTCGTCATATGATGAGCGGTGGATGGGCAGCACGCGCAGATTTCTCCAGAAACTAGAAATCAGGAAAGCCTACCGAAAACTCGTCATAACAACTCAGGTCGGCGGCTAGGATCCCCGTGCGCGCTATTTCATTTTCGTGACTTCATTGAAGTCACGAAAATGGAATAGCGCAGCGTCTTCTTCCCGTGGCTGCAGCGGGCACGCTTCGGGAGCACATTTTTCTTTCCGAGCCCACTAGAGCTGTAAGCCCATCACCAGAATAGTGATATCAAATCACACGTTCGGCTGGTTGGTGAAAGAAGCACGTTTTTCTGGTTCTCGTCAAACGATTTGATCACTGCAGAAACTCGAGTCAATGCTGTGTAGGTAATACGTCACTGCGAAGATCAACGTCGTTCGTCTCTAATCGTATTGATATTTAAAATCTCCTAATTTGAACATACGAATAAGGAGAGAAGAGACTGCTACTATCATGTTCCTGCGCATCTGGTATAAAGAATCTGTTCTTCTTGCAGCCTCGTCTTGGAAAGTTTCCTGCATGTTGTCGCTTCTACCTTTCTCGTCTCGCTCAATCTTGTCTTCTGCAGTCTCACCTGCACGCTTTCATTGCCTTTCTTTCTGGTTATGAAAGAAGTTTCGTCAACAGCTCATCTATGCGATCTCGCTTGTTGCGACTGTCCCAGCAATTTCTCTTCTGCATTGGCGGTAAATCTGCGAGGTTTGATTACACATGAATACTCAACAGCAGCGAAGGAATTACCAATCACTCTATCGCTCAGACATTGACTATCGATTCTATGAGGGGCGCATCAATCATCAATCAGAGGACGAAACACCTACAGCACATAAGCTCACCAAGAAACGATCATCGTCCCAGTCTTCATCACTTGATCAGAAAGCTGATATGAAAATGCAGCAGGCACCAGTTGCGATTCAGAAGGAGGTGGCGTAGCCGGTAGTGCACCCTGGCATTGAGAATTCAAGGTACATGACTGTGGCGGACCAGGCCAGGATCGAAGAGAATATTCAGATCCTGCACCTCCGAAGTCCTCAATAGACTTCAAGAATCTTGTAAGCAGCTGCTCATTTAATAGGTTGAATACTTATTGCACATCAACACATCGTTACTTGTATAAATTCAGCTGCTCTACTTCACGACAGAAATGCCATCTGCCTTAGCAGCAAGTCCTCACACTAGCCAGCCATCTGTCTACACTCAATTGCCTCAGCGTCCATCATCACTAGTTGAGGATACTAATAGCAAGTGCACTCTGCTTTCCATTCAAAATTTGATTGGCATGGCGAATAGCTCTGACCCCAAACACGAGCAGCAACGTAAGCTTTCTAGCCTTTTAGATGCATTTTCTTAACTCACTATATCTACAGTGAACGAGGAAAAGCAGCAGCAGCAAGAACAAGGGCGAAATACCTCGACCGCGATTTTTCAAGCACAAGACTATGCGTCACCTATCATAAGCGAATCAAAAGCACTATCATCAAGTACTCTTCGAAGATCAGATTTCAGGTTCAATAGTCTCAATGACTCTTCGTCTGCAAGTTCTTTGCATTACTCAGTGTCTGTTTCTACTTACTTCGACGGTGCAATCAACAATCTTAACCCTCATCAGCAACGTCAACCTGAGCAGTCGCTAGCTCCCTCAGCATCAGAATCGCCATGTCATGCTTCCTCGTACCCTCAATCTGCTGAAACAAACTCGAAATATTCGTACCTCCCTTCGGCGCAACAGTGTTTAGAATTACCGTCAATGTGCTCTTCACAATGGCCATTACCATCTACGTTTCCACCGTCAAATATTCCAGTCATCATTACTTCGTCAACGTTCAATTCGAATGAAGTATCTTCAGTTGACCAAGACAATCCTTTGCATCATCATCATTACATTCCTTCATCATCCTCTGCAGCATCTACCGGCCAACCTCAGGACGGAAACGTCTGCCAAACGTGCAATAAAGCATTCTTACGACCCTCGAGCCTGAGAACTCACAGTCGTTCACACACCGGAGAGAAGCCATTTAAATGCCCCCGCTCTGAATGTGGAAGAGCATTTAACGTTCGAAGCAACATGAAGAGGCATGCCAAAGGGTGCCACGGTGGTAGAAGTCCCGAAAGTACATAAGAACGACATATTACTCAAAGCAGAATTCGACTACTTCTGATTGTTGCCAGCATAATGACGATAGATGATAAGTTGATTTCTTGTTATTAAACAAGTCGTTGAAAAGTGCCATGATGTTGCCACGAGCGTTTTCGAAGGGTGAAACGCATGTTAGTGACCTTGTGTATAAAGATAGCTGTTGCAGAGAACAGGAACGAGCAAGAATGGCGAGATGATGATACAGACGATCGACGATCGAGGCATCGTCTGCAGCTTTAGTGTATTATCATCTCATTCGCCTGCTGACTTCTCTATGCCTCAGCTCTCGACCACGCGATCTAATATTCTTGTTGCCGCTTGGTCTCAACCTTCGATCCGTCGATCGTTCATATCCGATGTGGGTAGAGAACCAAGGTTCTCGTGACCAGCTTGAGTTGGGTGAGATGATTTAAGTTTCCGCCATGAGTCATCGCCGCCTCTTCAGCCTTTACTGCTTGACGAGACGTTGAATTCTTGATGTCTGCTATGGCAACTATGTTAATGTAAATCACAATTCTTGGAACGATATTACTCACGATTAGTTCGCCAAGCAATTATGCGAACGAGACTGTGTCGTCAATTCTGAGAGAAGTATCGAAGCAGACTAGATATTTGCATAGATTCAGATGAACAGCAAGTTTGATAGAATATGAAGTAACTGCTAAATTCGCTGTGGGTCGTCTTGGTAGAAGCATCTACTAGTGGCTATGACTCATCGTGGGCTTTGCCAATGAGCTGCCGCTGACAAGGCGAGCGTGGCGGGGTAGCATCTTGCATCTTGCCAAGACTTTTCGCGCCGTTGGCCACACCATCTTCCATCAACCGTTCCTGCGACTATCTCGTTGCTGTTTCATACCAGCGGCTACATAAAGGTCTGCCATCTTATTCTAATCAACATGGCTTGCGGTCAAGCAAAGTCAAACATCAAAAGTAATCGGCGTCAACCTTCAGAATCGAAGGATCAAGGTGAAGTATTTGGGGTTCGTACTTCGGTTGTCTGAGCTGATCATCTGTAGGGAAGCGGCCTCAAGTCATCAAGAAACAACAAGCCGTTCGCAAAAGTGCACGCCTACAAGCGATAGAAAACCTTCGCAAGCAATTCACATCCAAAAGTAATTACATTCAGGAAGTACAGACGCCTCCCTCCCCTTCAGCAAGTAACATCCTCGAGAGCAGAAAAGTATGTGCCTTCATTACTTCTCTTGCCATGCTGCAGCCCTGACCTAGTACAGGTACAACAGAGTTCGCAGATACTTTCAAAACCATCCGTGTTCTCTCGAAAACGGAAACGAGGGCAAGAAGAACAAGAAGCTGAAAATCTTTCTTCTTGAATTCGAGACCAGCCTCCTTCGAAGAGACTACTGACCTCGTCTTCAAGCTGCACTGCTGAGGTAGAACTGAAAGAGAAGAAGAAGGAAAGGGCGAGTGACATCAAGGATAAGAACGTCGACCCGCTCGAATATTGGACCCTGATCAAAAGGTGGTTCAAGGAATACTTTGAACAAGACAGCCAGGTAAGGGAAGATTTTGAACAGGGCAGCTGGCTGGAAGAACAAATGGAAAATTCTACTCAGGCTGTCAAGTACGTGAAGACGAACGGTTTTAGACTATCATGTCCCATCAGGAAAGTTTCGGCCTCACTCAGTCGGAAACAGTCAGATTCAAGCTTGAATGGCTTCAGCGACCAAAAGAACCGAGAGAAGAAAAGTGCTTCATACCGAACTGCACGTTACACCACGTTGCTTGAGGGCAAAGGGAGCTACATGAAGGAGTCCAAATTAGGCGTAACAGGGGCGAGCCTAGCTAGGTGCAAAACATTCCTGAACTCAGAGCAGACAGTCTCGAAAGATTCTCTATTTCGAGACGATCTATTTCAGGCAACATGTGACAAAGTACAGGATAGGAACGAGGCTCGAGTGATCCGCAGTATAACCCCGTACATTGTACCCTCAGCTGAGGATCTGGAGACATTAGGTGCTACGCATCTCGAACACCTGATTGAGGGGGTCAACGAATACTGGACTGGCAACATAGCAGTGAAGGGTTCACTGCCGAGACCGGACTATTCTGTTGGATTCAGAAGATCTGCATTCATCGACGAGCAGCTCAAGAAGCTCGATTCGCTCATTGGCAGCGTCTTCGAAAACTCCTTATTCGTTGCGACCTATCGGATGTACTTCCCATTCTTCACTTGTGAGGTGAAGTGTGACGCCGCGGCTCTCGACATTGCCGATCGCCAGAACGCGCACAGCATGACCGTCGCCGTAAGAGCTCTTGTCCAGCTCTACAAAGCTGTGAAGCGCGAAAAAGAGCTTCACCAGGAAATCCTCGCCTTTTCGATCTCGCACGATCACAGGTCGGTGAGGATTTACGGTCACTACGCTATCGTCGAGGGAGATAAGACAACCTTCTATCGTCATCCCATTCACACATTCGACTTCACCGCCCTGAACGGGAAGGACAAATGGACGACGTACAAGTTCACAAAGAACGTCTACAACACATGGATGTCGATTCATCACAAAAGAATCTGCTCAGCTATCGATGATTTGCCGCCTGATATAGATTTCAGTCTCTCACAGTCAGCTTCTTTCTCACAATCAGGATCTCAGAGTTCTCAGCAATCAAACGTCGAGTTCACATTAATGGATGAAGATGATAGCAGCTCGCAAGAAGTTACATCGACCACCTCGTTTACTCAAACAATCGAGCGAGCATCTAAGAAGCCAAGAAATCAGGGGGCTGCGAAACAGCAGCGTTGAAATGTCGGAAGGAGGCCTGCAAATTTCAAGCAGTTTTAGAATGAGTTTTCGAAGCAACTTTTAGGCTTTGGTTGATTGTGTTCAGATGACTTAGGTCACATGGTTGTTAGGTCAATGACTGTCTACTGCAATGAAGTTAGCGAAGTCTAGCAGTTCATAGACGTACATATTCTCAGTTAGGTGGCAGTTACTCTCTTCAAAGAGCATCTTTCGGAATGTTTTATAGGGTGTAAATTAGCAACTACGAGGGCTCTTCGTATCAAATACCAGTAACTAGTGCTAATGGGTTCCCACACGAACTCGAGCTCTGCAGGCTTGTCGAATCAACAAGGCACACATGGTCGCACCCCACCTACTCTGCATCTCATCTTCATGTTTATATCATGATAAGTGCCCTCTTTTCAGCCGAATTCACATCATCAATCAGGCATATTCGAGACTCAGAATCAATTATCAAGGCAATTGTATTCATCATTCTTCATGACCAGCCAGCAAGGTCTACCACCCGGCCAAAGATTCAAGAGAAGTATCGATTATAGGAATGAGCAGAAAGAGGCTGGCATTGAGGCTGAAAGGGCGGAAGGTTAGGATGAAGCTTTAAGGCTTGAACGTGATGCATTACAAGAGGATGAAGAAGTATAAAGGCATTCGCTGACATCTCAGACTCCTCAACGCCCACAGAGAATCAACAAGAGCGGCGGAAGGACAATCTCAGAGCTGGATCTACATAGTCTGACGCCGGAGGTGAGTCGACCAGCGCCTCTACCTACACCCCCAGCATCTTCCATGACCTTCAAAAAGCCAATCAAGACGGCATCTGCGATACCATCAGCGAGTACAACGGAATCTCAAGACATCGCACACCTTCACGCCTTCCTTCAAGACTGCCAAAGCCAAATTGGCTCACTCACTCTCAAGCTTAGAGACACAAAACGAACTTCAAGGCCTTCGCAATCTGCGGGGACGTGGAAGAGGAGATCGAGAAGTATAAGAGGCGGGAGGAGAAACTGGTGGGGAGGGCGAAGGAGAAGGAGCGGACCATCGAGCGACTTGACAGAGAAATTGACAAGAGAAGGGAATGGGAGAGGGAACTGAGGGGGAGATTGGCGGAGGCGGAGGCGGAGAGGAGGGCTAAATAGGGGGATGACAGACTGAGGGAGGCGGAGAGGAGGGCTAAAGAGGGGGAGGACAGACTGAGGGAGGCGAAGAGAAGGGCTAAAGGAGGGGAGGACAGACTGAGGGAAGGGGAGAAAGGTGTTGGTGGTGGCTCATCATTCGAGCTATCATGACCATACCGGCTCGGGCTCTCCCTGCAGCTCCTCGCATCCCCGTATACCTGTCCCTTCGCACTCTTCACGCATGTACGCGCGGTCTTGTCGAAGTACCGACGAGTATCAGAAGAAGTATTTGGGCATGAATTTCGTTCGGGCTCGAGGTAGCCGAAAGGTAGAATGTGAGGCTGAATTGAAGGGTAGGAAGAAGCTGACACTTTGAACGACAACAGTTCTGCGGGTCATAGGTCGTTTTGGCAACGCGGTGATTGACGAATTAGGAAATGGTAAGAAGGAGGGTAGAGAGAGTTCAGCCGTCGTGAAGAAAGCGGAAGAGAATATCAGTGGGTTTCGATGAAGATCTTGCGGGGGTTCTTCGTAGTAGTTCTGATGCACACACTCTTTCGAGTTCGGACATCTCGAATTTCCTTGTCATTGGTTTTGACGATTGAAGCGTTAGATAGACGTCCTTGCGTGTTGCGAAGCGATGAGAAATTCAGTACTTGGGCATAACAAGAGAATGGTTTATTAGCGTCGACATTTTCTTCAAAAACTTCCCACTAGTCCTAGATCAGTAAAGCCAAGGTAATGCTTCAAAATGTCACATGACGCTGAGCTTTGCCTAACTGTTCGGGCGCCATTGCCTTTGACTCAACCAAGATTGTTTGCGCCTCAATCAATAAAAAGACGCAAACCACTTCTACTTCAGCATCGACCTCTCTCGCCAACCCATCAAAGTAACAATTCGCTTTTCTAACTCAGCTAGGCTCGCCAGTAATGCTCGTTCTACCGTGCTGAGGGACAGCTCTCAACATTCGTTGAGCATCAACATTCAGGCTATCGATACTTTTAACCGTTTGTGTCTATCGCGACCGCAAAATGCGTTGGGCAAATCAACGATCTTCTGATTCATCTGCAGCCTTGCAGCAAAGACTCACCCGGCCTTCTCTAGACTTATTACTGACTCCTTAAAAGCTAGCCTGCAAAACCACAATGTGTATCAATCAAAAACATTCTCTGCTATGATTCACTAGTGAAGGTGATTCTTGCAGAAATAGATGAGTCATATCTAGTGTGGAAGATCGAAATGACTAGCTATCTTCATCATGCAAGCGGTAGAAAGCATTTCCAGTCGCCGTCAGCTGAACAAAGACCATCAAATTATGCGTATTTAAGGAATCAGTCTTGCTCGTGTATTAGTATATTTCTATCAGTATAACTCGTATCACTTTCCTGGCATTCATTATATACTTTCCGTGAGTCAAACTCTGTTATATGCTCTGATGACCTTGTTGACTAGGTTCAGTGTTCTTTGCATTCCACGGAAGCCTGTCGCAATCATGTCAAAATTGTATGTTGCTATGTACCGTTCTGTGATCGATAATTACGAACACTGGGCACTATACCTCGAGAACAATTCGGAACACACCATCTACGAAGTTATCGGTGAATATTCTCACTTCAAGCTTAACGTCGTCTCTGGTAAATCGACATTCACAAACCGACACAGAAGAAGCATCTTTGTCTACGACGTCAATGCGACCGATATCCCAGATTTTAAAAACGCGATCTCTTTCATGAAACCTAACAATTTCATTTCTCATTGAAACTGTCAAGACTACGTGATCGAGAGCCTCGATAAGCTTGAGAAGAAGTGTGTTATTGATGAAGATGAGAAAGCATACATCAGCGCTAAGAAGCAAGTCAAGACACATTTTGAACCTCTTTGAGTGACCAGCATTGAGACAAAGCATGTTTGCAGATATGACTACTGGCAAGACTGTCTTTGACTTGGGTTGAATGAATCAATCATTATTCTCTTCCCTCACGAACAGCTATCATCATTTCTGTCGTTTATTTAGAAGAAAGTTGAAAGTCGAGTTTAACTCAACAAAGCAAGCGAGTCTTAAAGCGCGAGCTGTAGATTGCTGAAGCCTATAAGAAGTTGATATCATGAAGGAATTGAAGTAGAACGCTATCTCTTTGAAGTTTGACCGTATATGCAATTCTCTTGCCGACAACTTTACTATTCCTTCCCTACTACTCGTACAAGTACATCTTAGATAGAAGACTTCATGCTAATTAAAGTCGAGCTTCACGGTTAGCTGGTTTCACAATAACGATCACGTGACTCATATTTCTCACCGTTTTATGCCTATCCTCTTTTTCCCTCCTTGCTCGTATTTCAGGATAATTCACATGCGCTCATTGCTTTCTCGACATTCTATTGCGCTTCATCTATAATGAAACGGTCGCGAGCATATGAACAGGTTGACTCACAGCTGTATAGGTCAGCAGTCACTAGCTTTAATGCGAAGGTCCTCCGCAAGCTTCAGAACGCATTTAACGCAAATTTCGATGTCGACCTACTTTTCATATTCTCAACGGAGTATTCTGCACGCCTAAGAAGAAAGAAGAAGCAGGAAGTCGATGAATGTGCTCGTCTCATTTTCCTTCGGAACTGACAAGTATTAGAAGTCGGCGTTGTCGCACCTGTCAATACCATGAGCGCCTCTATCGAGCAAGATCTCACCATCAACCATCACACGAATGGATTGGCATCATCTATTGGCATCGCAACGGTAGTGTTCCCTTTGTCAGAGTCAGTTCAAACCCTTCTTGAGATACACGCGCATACCATCAGCAATGGACACTCCCAGTCTTTATCGACCAACCTTAACAACATCATCAAGATCAGCGAAATTATCTGGCAGTTCAAGGCATGCTGTGGCCACACGGTCGTCAAATGCAGTGCAAATATAGTCGCAAAGATCGTACTCAGCCTTGAGAATTACACTGAATATACCAGTATGCAGTATCTTGTGCAACACGCTTCAGATATTTCGGCATCGAAGCCTCTGGGCTTGGTGTCTTCGAACAGGACGTCTTACATATTCATGTTCTTCGTTCCCGGCCTGACCGTCAACCAAATATGACTTCAGCTATCTAGAGATCAAAAAGCCTCGATTAGCGATCAACTCAACGATGCACTTCTGAGGCTAAGGGCTTTGAATGTGCCTGACTCTGTTTCTCTTGGCGGTGTAGATGGCGAAGGATGTAAAGACACCAGACGTCATACCCGGATTTGTCAAGAATCCGTTAGGACATGTGCAGCGTTTGAAGACTTCAAGTTCTTCAATTCACACTTTGGGAGTTCCGCATACATTTCCCTCCTGCGTGGTCTCTCATCAAGCCACACAGCTAAGGTCGTTTTCTCGCATGAAGATCTTCGACCTGAAAATATTGTGGTTCAGCCTGATCAGCATGGCAATTACTTTCTCACCGAAATCCTCGACTGGGAGAAGAGCGGATTCTATCCAGATTACTTCGAATGCACCAAGGCAACTAGCAACATGTCGCTCTCAGACGCGGACGATTGGTACCTTTATCTACCGAGGTGCGCCTCGTCAACTACGTACCCTCTGATGTGGCTCGTGGATCGGGTTTGGGACATTCATATTGCTTGAGGCAAATATTTCACGAATTAGTCATTCGATTTCACCTATTGGTATCTCGTAAACATGCGAAGCTGCGCTTGGGTAGGGTTCAAGGTACAGAAGAGAGGTACGGATCGCTGAAGAACTTGAAAAAGAAATGTTTATGAGAACGGAAGGGGAGAGCTTCATCGATAGGGGAGCGGAGAGCTTCGCAGGAAGATGTCATACATCATTGTAATGCTTCGTTTATCTGGTCTGTAGTGACAGAAACTTAAGCGAGCTACTTTAACTCTTCCTTTGCTCGCCTGTTGAAGTACAGTTGCGGAAGTACTGTACTGGCAATAGTTAGAAGATGAATATCGTCAAGGTAGAAGAGCTGCCGACAGACTTACTTGAATACTGTTGCACTAGAACTCTCAGGTAAACGGCATGGCAGTCTCTTTCTTAAGACACCCGTTAGACCAATTGTAGCCATCTCGTTGAGACATGAGCAAGATATGAAGATGGATGCCAGAATCGAATGAAATGTCAAAGCGTTCTTTTGACCCGATGGCCGATAGGTTTACTTATTAATTAATTAGTTCTTTGCATTGAAGCTGCTTAAAGACTTTCCCCAGGGGTATATCAACGTTGAAGAAGGATCAAGAGCTTTTCACCGAGATGAATGTGGTACGTTAGAAGGTGGAAAATGTCCCAAGCATAAGACTACGTCGTCGTAATGCGAATGCACACTAAGTTCCAGAACGCCTCGTCGGGCGACCATTATAACTTTACCTACTCCACGATCAAGCTTGTTCGATGACTTCAGCCGCACTTGTGTTCACAGTCGTGTCAAGTACGCCTTGCTCAGACCATGATATTCTGACCGGTTATGCATGGCACTGCGCATGGCGGTCGAAGCTCGAATTATTCTTCTTCAGCCTCACTGCGCCATGAGACATTTCCGGAATTTAGGCACCATCAGCTTGTTCGACACTTTGTTCAAACTGCTACAAATTTCTTATTCGAAATATCTCGTATCTGAATATTGGGGTTCTACACTGAGTGCAGAGTTCGAAAATATTTACACATTTACATATCAGGTAACCGAATAATGATAAGCTCAAACGACGCCAGCGATTTCACGTGTATCACGCTCCACATCCCATCTCGTCTCATCTTAGATTATCGATGTAGAACTTGCATTTCAACATGCTATAATCGCTTTTGTATTTCGCATCGCAGGTTCAAGGCTTGTCGACAACGATGTGGCAAGTCAATCGACTCGTTACGCTTCGCAAGACTCTTTCAAGCAGGAAAACTCATCGCTGAGTTCGTCAAGGACTGCATCACTGACTTGTTCTGCATCTTCATGACTCTTTGCAAGCACCCTAATCTCAAAATAGTCATCTAAACCCTCATTCATGCTCGATGAAGAACTCTCGTCAACCTCTGCAACGCTTCGCAAAAACTGTATTATTGAAACAGATCTTTCTTTGTCTATGCTCGTCACTGCGTGCCAAAATGACCAAAGTAGTTGAAGGAGGAAAGGGTAGCTTTCTTCGATGTCGTTGAGCTTGCGGAGAAAATAAGCGAGACGTATCAAATTTGCCGGCCGCGACTGCGACGTGCTAGCGTCCGCAGGTGGATTGAAGCACCAGAGCGTTAGCATAACAGCTATGCTCAAAGCCAATTTTTCAGGCGTCAGCGCGGTTTGAAAGGATTGCAACAGCTGAGATCTCGAACGTTTTTCTTCTTCTGACTTTGTCCAGTTTTGTAGCATTGTAGTGACTGAGTCGTCGGCGAAGCCGAAGTAACATTGAAGAAGAAGCAAATGCTCGCAGTGTTCTGATTTTCGAAAGCTTGAAAATCTTTCGCAACTGAGTTCACTGATGCTGTTAACTAAATGCTTGAATTATAGAGGGTATGAATCACTAACACGCCTATGCGAACTGCTTCCCGGTCTGCGACGTTCATATCGTTAAATATCGTGGTAAAAGCTGGTGACAATTTCTGTTCTCAATCAGTTCTTATTCATCTAATAATCTCACTCTACTTATCATATCATTTCGAACACGTATTGCTCGATCAAATGGCCTAGCAATATCACTTGAAAGAGTCATTCTAAACCACGACATCTTGGTAGACTCTTCGCTCATTGAGCTAGGAATTTCATTAACATTCTTTAGAGATCTGATTCTCAAGTTCGCAAACAGTTTACGCGATGTCTTGTGTTTCTTGGTTTGAACTTGCTGGAAAGTTATGACTCTCGTCTTGCCCTCGAGCTCCTGGCAAAAGACGAAGACGATTTGCTTCAACCTTTCTGAAAGGGTCGTAGAGTTCTATTCGAGACTGCATCAGAGATCGAGGCATCGATGAAGATGTTAGAAGGCTTGAAGCTTCACAACATTTCACTACTTCGATGTCTGCTGAAATTTTCTGGCGGTAGGGTGAAACGTCGACAACATGCGCTCGATTCAGAACATTCGATCAGCGACAACATCAATCTATTTGATCTTCTTATCGGCATCGTCGATACAAACCCGTTTGGAAATTTTGATTCGAAGCAAATGCACGATGCGCTTTCGAAATCGAAAATTTTCGCTGAAGACTCAGATATGAGCACGCTGAATACAGTGAAATGAAGTATGCAATTAATGAACTTTCTTTTCATCGACTTTCCGAAGGAATATTTGATACGATATCTGAAAGAGCAAACCTAATTAATGCTAATGTTGCTAGAATCTTCCGTCGCAGATTCTATGCAGGTTAGGCTCAGGGCAGGTGAATCTAGTTTGCATACATCTGTAAGTCGTCTTTCTGCGAATACAGAAGAGTAATATTGATGGAAGGCAGCGAGCAAATTTACCACCAACGTTCATTTCTTCGAAAGTCAGAGAACAATGTACTATTGCTTCTCACCTGAAGCTCAATAGTTCACGGTCAGCCTCTTCGAGTACTTAGTGAATGAGCAAGCTCAGTCGGCGGTTTGAAGCTATGTCAACAATTGGTTGAGAATCTTCGAAATTCTCAAAGAATCGAGCAGCTCGCATTGACCCTAGCTGCCTTAGTGTGTCATCAACGACTTCTCTCTTACACTTTGAACGATACTGCGCAACCCGTCAAAGGTGACTATCTGACCGACCTAGATTTTCTCTTGAATGATCAACTTCTAAGTAACAGGCGAATGGTCTTCGAAAGGATGGGTTTTTCGTTTCTACGGGTACTTGATACCTTTGAGAACGAGTATGAGGATATGATTTAACTTCTCGCCGTTTCAGTTGACAAAAAGCATTCTTACTGAAACGATTTGATGGATTTTCGGATCAATATTGGGCAAGGAGGGTCAGTGAATCGACTTACTCATAGCAGAGCCTACGAAGAAGAGGGAGCGTTAATTTTGATAGAGACATCGGCGGCGAGTGGCATAGATGACGGTCAGAAATGGTTCTTGATAGCGTTCGATGACGATCTTGAAGGAAATGGGAGGTGTGGCACGGTTGACGGAGCCGGAGAAGGTGGTGGTACTGGACTAACTATGGTGTAAGACGGCGGGGCTGAGGGTTTAGTGTCGTGGTGGAAATTATCGAGAGTGACCTTTTGGTGGGGGGGATCTCTTTGCTCTGGGTTTCCTGGGCCAGCGTAAAGGCCAGCGCTCGCAAGTTGAGTGGCCTTGTATAATAGAAGAAGAAATCTCGAGGATTTGCGAATTGGGACTAGAACGGCCCACAATGACATTGGTGCGATCGGTGAAAGCTCGGATGGCTTGCTCGTACTGCTCTACAGTATTCAATTCGAGATCGGTCTGTCTCTTACGCCACTCAGTGGCCGTCGAAGCATTCCGTAGAAACCAATCCGCAGCCGCATTCTTTCGTGGTTTCTGTTGTGGTCTCTCTCGTGGTTCCTTTGCATCTGCATTTTTGGGTTTCTTACCCTTGGAAGTATTTGATGGTTGGGACAGGAGTTGTGATTCATGCTCCTGTGATGATTGTGATGGCAGTTGAGGTTCGGGCTGCTTTCGCAGTGCTAGCGTAGACAATCAAACAGACTTTTCTGGACTATCACGTAGTCATCATCGACCGCCATCTTTGACAGTGAGCAGCGTGCACAGATGTTCTGCAGAAGTCGAATGCTGGGATTCTTGAGCGCACTATTCCATTTTGGTTACTACATTGAAGTAACCAAAGTGGAATAGCGCGTACGTTCATCACTTCTGCTTTCCTTCCTTCCCAAACGATAAACACAAACGAGAAGCAAGCAGCCACCATCACTCCGCAGATGGCACATAGAACTACATGGGACGCGTACTTTGAAACCCCGCCTTCGCAATGAAGATGATATCAAGCTATCACTAGGAAACTCTCTGTTCATGCTTGAAGTTGAATGGTCCCAAAGATAGCTCTGCCTGCATGCGTTCATTGCAAAGTGGCTGATAAAGACAATTCTATGGCTGACGACCATTCGACTTCCATCTACTTGAAGCCCCTGGCGAGTGTGAAGAATTTCTAGCTTCGATGCAGTTGATGACTTTTCAAAATGATTGATAGCCGATGGTTATATATGTCTATCGAATGGCTGTCCCTGCACGGTCTCTACGCCCTACTCTGGTTGCCTTCTTCGCCTTGCTCGGTCGCCTTTCGAAGATTCCCATGAATAAACATTCGGCTTCGCCTACTCCTCCTCCTTCGTCAGTCAGTGCTGGCGGGGTAAGACTCTTCACCGGCTCACCTACTGACCAAATTACCAAAGCCAGAGTATCCGGTAATAGGGTCTTTGTCAAGTCTTTAACGCACGAGGTGACACCTGAAGAGGGCGAGGATTCCGGCTGGGAGGATTCCGATGAGGCAATTGAGAGTGATGAAGAGAGGGAAGATGGCAACAAATCCGACATGTTTCAACGGGTTACTTCAAAGCCGAACCTGGTTTCGCGACGCTCGCTGCTCACCACTCTGATACACGAGAATGACCGGGCATCAGCGCTGCAGAATGCAGCTTCGCGTTGTGCTCCAGCAATTCATCGACCTAGCACATCAAACGGTTCTATTGTCTCCTCTCTGCGAAAGAACGTTCAGGGATTTCTAGAGCCGTTCATTATGATTACCTCTAATACTTATCCTTCAGTACCATCCCTTGACAGTACTCGAATCAACATGTTTTCTAAGGAGCTAACCGGGTCTCTACGAGATGGTCTTCTCTGGGAACGACGGGTCAAAAGTTCGACATTCAATGCCGTCAAGCATAGACACACCGCCCACGGTATTAGAAATCTTCAAAACTACCCTAGCGAAAACAGGAACTCTTGCAGTATTCATTTCGACGCTGGTTCTCAAAACTATCATCAGAGAGGATGGTAGATTAGCTGGATGAATGTACATAGCTGACTTATTGCTGTTATTGCGATATTTGAATAAGATGGCTCACAGCATTTGCATCTCGTTTGTGGAGCGAGGCCATTTTTATGCGGGTCCTCTCCACAATAGAATAAGGGTATCGTTGGTGAACCGCTACCAACGCCTAAAGATTGGTGTGAAAGGTTACCACTCAAACATTAAGGTATGTGTATGGTAAGTGGAGAGACTGCATTAGGGTCAACGCTCTGGCATCTATGGTCGTTTGGACGTTGCACGGATATATACATACCGTGCTCATATCGCAGAGTTTCAATGCGTGCCAATGGCCCTCCACGATGAAGTGCTTCCTCGAACTAAGAATAGAAGACTACTCTTGCAAGTTCTCCTGCGAGATACGTGCAGAAGGCCGGAATTGGATATGATTGTCGTAACTCGCCCGCAATAGGAGAACGGTATTTTTAAAACAGGCATATCAAGGAACACTGCCGTACCAGAAGTGGTTGACGCATATTCAATGAGCTTGTGCAAGCTCACAGATTTGGAACACTATCGCCGAGTTCCAGTAAGTCACCTGGACCAGACTTTTTCAATAGGGAGAGAAAATGTCGACTATTCGTCTTATCCCTAGTTAGGGCTTCGACAGTCGTGGAGAGATCGAGAGCGATGCGCTCGTATGCAACAGTTGCCTTGCTTCGTCCCTGGCTCAATGTTGTATCCTCGAGTGACGCGATGGTCTCGTCAATGTCATGGCGCAGAAAGAGAAGAGCGAATCGACCGGCGCACTCGTACTCTTTACTGCCTTGTTCTATCTTCCTGCGACCCTCATGCAACCGACGAGTCCGTGATATATTTCCTATCTTCGATTGCTCAAATATGTGCGACTTGATCGACCAAAGCTGTTCGTATGACGAGCGAGGAACGGTTAGCTTTTGGACGAAGCCACGAGCAGCCTCGACCAAGAGTTGCACTCGGGCCGCATCATTGATCTTGAGCTCATTCGTGAAGTAAGGAAGAGCGATGTCTTCGAAAGATGGCAGGGAAGAGTTAGGTAGAGTTCGCGAAGGTGTGAATTTTCTAGTTGAATGTGATCTGGTTTTAGAGGCTCTCGGACGTTGTTCGGTCAAGTATTGACTCGAGAGGAGCGAACACGAGTAGGAAGACGTTTTCAAAGCACTAGATGAATTATCTAGCGACTGCAAAAGCTTCTGCTGATCTGTAGGGGAACCCCGAGCAAGAAATCTCCGGAAGCATGATAATAGTCGCTGAACCTTTGTCAGGATGGGTCACCAGTAAGTACGACTGAACTTGCCTCTGATTGTAGGATAGAGGGGGGAGACGGATCATTCAACTTACAAAATCAATTTGAATCTCGGGGGGATAAGATCTGAAAAGCCGCTGTTGCAGGAGAAAGATTTCTATCAGCGATGCCCACTTGGCCATTCGCCTATGATGTGTAAAGCAGATGTTGTGATTTGTATAGATAGAGGTTCACGACAATGTGACTTACATATCACCGTAGGCATAATCACTGCCTCACAGAAGTTAGCAGGTGTGTCTTGAAATTAAAGATGCATGTACCTCGAGATTGTCAAGATGCTCTTCTCGCCCAAGCTCATGTTCATGACAGCTTCATCCCAGCCTTCACAACTCATCAGTATGGGCGCTTTTTCGCTTGAAGGATTTCCTGAACCTCGAATAACTTTGTCGACGTCAATTTCTGCCTTGAAATTTTTGAATTTGAGATCTTCGAAGAAGTGAAACCTTGTCTGTTGAGATAATCTATCGTCGTGAATCATAGATTTGTACTCACTTCCGACCTCGGTAGTTGACCTTTTCTCTCATTGCCTCATCGTAGAGATTGTCAGTGTATTCAACAATAACTACATTTCCCTTCGTTGACTTGTTAGTGTCATCGTCGCGCTTTAAGATCTTTGTTGTGACACTCATTGCAAGAAAAGTATGAGAATCGCTACAAAGAATGATTGTGAATAAAGTGACAATCTTTGATAGTTCTGCAAATATTCTTTAAAGAGAGATGCTGAAGTGAGATAAGCATTCACTTAGTTCATGTGCAAAGAAATGTGAAGCGAAGTGTGTAAGTCATGTAAAACAAGATTCGATTTTTGATCAATGACAACTCAAGAACAGTGCGCGATAACTAGGTAATCAGATAGATAATCAAAAGATGAAAGTGCATTGCTGTCAATTACAACTCAAAGCAAGTCACAGTTTATGTTCATCGTTATTACTTTTCATCTCTTGCTGCTTTCTCTGCTGCAACTTTCACTGAGTCAAATTTCGTTGAGATCGAAAGATTGTTGACATGAGTGAAGAACTTAACAGCTACAGACACAAAGATCAGTCTTGCAATCACTCATTGACTCGTCACAAATATCATTTCTAATCTGCTTTTTGAATTTATTGTTCTTCTTCTTGATCGCTTTATGCAGTTGATACAATTTTCATTTCAACAAATCGTTCAGAATGACATTCATATCTGTCAACTTCAAACTCTCTTTTTGACATCTCTCGTTAATCATAGTTTGAGCAATGATCACGATCAATTCTAGATCATTTCACTTGATCTGAGAATTGAAAAGAAGTTTGAATTGATAAACATTCTTACAAATTTTCTATCTGTTTTCTTAGTTCATTCTGAGAAATAGAATAGAGATGAGAGACAATCTCATCTCAAATGTACAAAAACTCTCATTCTTCTTTTTACTCTGCAGATCTTGTCACGATTTTAGCATGTGTTACTTGAAAGATGTTGGGAAAAGAGATGTTAAATCACTTAGATAATGTTGAACAATATTATAGATGATGATAGACGTGAGATTATCAGTGATGTTATGAAGATCTCTCGATACAAATGATACTCAGCGTTCATGAGGTATAAGAATCTCTGAATGATCTCTTTCTTTTCTTTCTTCTTCATGCAACATCTTGTATTTAAAATCTAGTTATTAGAATTTCATTCTGATTTCATTCAGCTCTCAGTTTGTGACATTACGTTGCATCAACTACATCATGAGTCAATTCAAGAATATCAGCAACATTCTGTTATTGACATCTCTAGTCTCGATCAATGAACTCATCACTGTCGCTCAGTTTCAAACTTACGTCAACAATGCTTTTGAAGCATGATACACTTTTCTGATTGAACTTCAAACTTGATTCAACGACATCATCACTCAGTATATCAACTGAGTCTCAGTCTGTCAACAAGAACATGAGCAAACTCAGATCAAACTTAAGCAGTTTCAGATCAATAATGAAATCTTGTCAGAAATGATTCAAGAACTGAAGAGCATGAGCAGAATCAATATCAAATCAAAGAAATATTTGAATTCAGAACTTTATATCAAAGAGCAAGAAGATAAGCTAAATCAGTTCATCTTCAAGCTGATCAGCAAGCTGAAGTTGAACGTGAATCATTATTCAACTCTTGAGTCTCGTCTTCTGTATGAATACAGTTGCTTATCGAGAAATGCTGTCGCTCAAGCGTTGTCGCGTATGACTGCTCAGCATGACAAGCTAGTCACGATTGAGCAATTAGTTGTCTTGTTAAGACAAGTCTTCGATGATTCAAACAAGCAAGAAATCGCTCAGCAATTCATTTCAGCTCTAAGAATGCAAAATCACATCTTCATTGAATATTTGTTCAATTTTCAGCAGCACATTGATGCAATCGAATATGACGTCGTAATTCAAAAATTCAATCTGAAGAATGAACTATTCAGTGAGTTCAAAGCTCTATTGATTCAGATGAATGTCAGCAGTCTGAACTATGAGCAGTTGATTATCAAATGTCAGCAATTGAATAGTCGATATCGCGTCACAGTACAGAATCTTCTCAAGTCAAAAGCAGTGATTCACTCTGTCTCTGTGACTTCTACAGTTCTCGCGTATCTCGTCAAATATATGACATTCTCGACAGGCTTGAAAGCTACGACCTCAGGCTCGAAAGATCTCATGAACTTATCAATTGTCAACATGAAGAAATGAGACTCACTGACTCTCAAGAAGCATCAGCATTGCATGATCAATCATCTGTGTCTATACTGCAATAAGTCTGAGCATCAGACTGCAATCTGCAATTCAAAGTTCAAGATTCAGCTACAAGTCATCTCATTATTCATTCTTGCAATCTTTATTGACAATCTCGCTTTCGATACTTCTTTTGTCTTGAGAAAAGTCTAGTCTCTGCGTACAGTCACTTGCAGAGACAATCGAACAGTCTGAAAATCTCTGCACTCTCAGTTAGCTCAATTCATTGATTAGAAAAGAAGATGAACAATGATCATCTCATGCTCTCAGATAATCTAGAAAGCAATAAAATCAATGTCAATCTTTCTGTTTTGATTGATATCGACGTCATTGATTATGCATTTATTGATGACTCTTTCGCGCAAAGACACTTTTTGCTTTGTTTTTCTTTATCTGAAATCTGTATTCTTCAGAAGTTTGATGATCAATCAGTTGTATTCAATTCAATCACTCATTACACTCTTGTCAAACTTCGAGTCTCAAGCGAAGAGCTTGAAGAAATCTTCTTTTATGTCACTCAACTTTCATAATTCTCAGTTGTTCTAAATCTGTCTTGATTAAAAAGTCATAAAGCAATTATAGATTTGCATCATAATCAGCTCATCTTTGAATCTCAAGTCAACTCAGAATTCGTACTTGAAACTCTCTTAAGCATCTCGATCTCGACTGTGTCAATATCAATCTCTTTAACGTCTTTGTTCTCAAAACATCTGAAGATTTACGTTATAAATAGTGCTTCGTTTCTGCAACTCGCTAGAAAAAAGAATCATGATCTGTTTGTCATATTTATGAGAAATATCAACAAAGTTCTGAAAATCACGTCTTTCGTTGACTCTGTCATGCTATTGCTCTTTGAATATCATGACTTTCTAGATGTTTTCTCTTGCAAATTGATGAACACTCTATCTGAACGACGTTTCTATGATCATAAAATTCAGCTGCAGAAGAGCAAAACTTCTATCTTTAAGTCTTTATATGACATGTCTCAAGATGAGCTTCAAGTACTAAAGAAATATCTGAAGAATAATTTGATCAAAGACTTTATTCAAGTCAGCTCTTTCTTCGCGATCTCTTTGATATTCTTTGTTAAAAAATCAAGCGAAGAACTCAGATTTTGCGTGAATTATCGAAGTCTGAACGTCATGACAGTTAAGAATCAATACTTGTTATCTTTTATTCAAGAAACTCTAAATCGACTGACTAAAATCAAGTATTACATCAAGTTAGATATCATTGCAGTCTTTAATAAACTGCGAATGACTTATGAAGATGAGTGAAAGATCGCTTTTCAAACACGTTATGACTTATACGAGTACAACGTTTTGCTCTTTGAACTCACAAATGAATCATCATCATTTCAGAACTTTATTAATGACACTCTGCATGACTTCTTGAACGTTTTCTGCATCATGTACATGAATGATATCTTGATTTATAGCAACAGCAAAAAGAAGCATACTCAGCATGTTCATCAGATACTGAAGCGACTTAAAGTCGTTGAACTACAGATAAATATCAAGAAATGCGAATTTTCAGTTATCAAAATCAAGTATTTGAGTTTAATAATCATCACTCACGAAATCAAAATGAACTCTGAGAAGATCAATGTCATCATGAATTGAGTTGCATCTTAAAGCATCAAAGATGTTCAAAGCTTTCTGAGCTTCATCAACTTCTATAGATGATTTATTAAGAAGTTTTTCAAGCTGATCGACTCGTTGACTGTCTTAATCAGAAAAGATCAGTCATTTAATTGAACTCAGAAGTGTCAATTCATCTTCGATTGACTCAAGCAGATGTTCATCACTGTCTCTATCTTAATGCACTATAACTCGAATTTACTCATGACTGTGAAAATCGATGTCTTTGACTATGTTGTGATCGAAGTCATGTCTCAGCGAAATGATAATGAGCAGTTAAGATCTGTGATCTATTTCTCTTTCAAAATGCTACTTGCAGAATGCAACTACGAGATTTATGACAAGAAACTTCTAGTTATAATCAAAGCTTTTGAGAAATGAAGATTTGAACTGAAAGACACGTTAGACCTCGTTGAGATCATTTTCAATCATAAGAATCTAGAATATTTCATGTCAATTAAGCTGCTTAGTTGAAGACAAGTCAGATGATCAGAATTTCTCTCTCGATTTAACTTCAAAATCGTGTATCGTTCGAGTGAATTGAACACTCGAGTCAATGTACTCACACGTCGATCAGAAGATCTTTTCTTGAACGAAGAAGATAGTCGTTGAGAACATCAGTGACAGATCGTGCTAAAATCAAAAAATCTGAAAATTCAAGTCTTAATCAATGTTCTCAACAATAGTGACTCTGAAGCACTCAAATCAAGTGACTTGAAGAGCGAATCAGTGATCTTTGAGCAGTCTGAATCATCAGAGAAAATGTCTATGAATGAGCTAGAAGAACAACTCTTTGCAGTCTATTTCAATGATGAATGAGTACAGATAATGATAACTGCGTTAAGAAATGATCAACGAAAGCTTAAAGAATTTTCGTTAGCAAAATGTACGCTGCAAAGTAATCGAGTCTACTATAGAGATAGATTATTGATACTTGAAGATGAGAAACTGCGACTACGTCTGCTTCAGTTAAGTCATGACACGTTTATTGCGAGTCATTCAGAAAGAGTCAAGATCTACAAAATACTTAGTCATCATTATTACTGACTTGAAATGATTAAAACAGTAGCTCGCTTCGTATGTAATTGTCATCTATGCTCTCGAGTGAAGATCTCTAGAGAAAAATATCAGAAAGCTTTGAAGTCTCTTGATGTACTCAATCGTCGCTGAAAAGACATAGTCATAAATTTCATCATGACAGTATCTGAAAGTAAGAATCTGAACGAAAATTTGACAATCAATATTCTGATAGTCGTGAACAGACTATTTAAACAAGTGCATTATGAGTCTATGAGTGAAATTACAGCTCTAG